>Ga0209487_1003879_pt1 | contig 11647 bp, 10 predicted proteins | sample Poulit2012_FD_187524 | JGI IMG/M metagenome (GOLD analysis project Ga0209487, IMG submission 187524) | Agricultural soil microbial communities from Georgia to study Nitrogen management - Poultry litter 2012 (SPAdes) (version 2) | ecosystem: Environmental > Terrestrial > Soil > Agricultural land... | reverse complement strand
GAGGAGATTTCACCATTTCCAAACGGAATAAGTCTATTAACATTTGGATCTGCCAAACGGTTTCAAGTAGAAACTGGCTTTGCAGTTGCTGCTAAAGGAGGAGGCTTAATTTCTGGCGACTCTCATACGATAATGGAATTAGGGAAGGGGAAAATGGCCCTCGCCATTAGTGATGGTATGGGGAATGGTCTACGCGCAAAAGAAGAAAGTAGAGAAACATTACGCTTATTAGAACAAATTCTTCAATCAGGTATTTCTGAGCAAGTCGCCATTAAGTCAATCAATTCTATTCTATCTTTGCGTACGACTGATGAAGTATTTGCGACATTAGACTTAGCGATGATTAATTTACATAATGCTACCTTACGATTTTTAAAGATTGGTTCTTCTCCTAGCTTTATTAAACGTGGAGAAGAAGTGATGCAACTAGCAGGCAATAATTTACCTATCGGCATCATTGAACATGTCGAACTAGATACAGTAAGTACATCATTAATGGCTGGAGATATTTTGGTCATGATGAGTGATGGATTATTTGATGGACCTAAACATGTTATTAATAATGATCTTTGGCTAGAAAGGAAAATTCGAGAAATGGAAACGTATGAGCCACAGGAAATTGCTGATTTACTACTAGAAGAAGTAGTAAGAGGTGAACTTGGCGTCATTCATGATGATATTACGGTCATTGTTGCGAAAATAACAAAGGAGAAACCAAAATGGGCAACCTTTTCCGTTTCTGCATCTCAAGCAACATAAAAAAATGAGCACCTCTGATTTAAACCATTAAGATCGTTCAGCCCGTATGTATCATACGTATAGAACCCGCTTTAAGTGGCGAAGCTGTAGATACTATAAATGGTTCGTAGTAGGAGGTAAAAAAGATGAATCAAGGGACGTTAAAACAAATTTTGCTCATTACAGATGGTTGCTCGAATAGTGGAATGAATCCAGTTCAAGCAGCAAAGCAAGCGTTTCAAAATGGTGTCATTGTCAATGTTATCGGTGTCTTAGAGAAACATCAATCTGAGCTAGATCCAAGCTTTCAGGAAGTAGAGAAAATAGCACAAGCAGGTGGTGGCATTCATCAAGTTGTGTATAAAGAGGATTTATCACAAACCGTACAAGCTGTAACGATGCAAGCGATGTCGCAAACATTACAAGGTGTAGTTCATCAAGAGTTAAAACATATTTTTGGAGAAAATCATACATTAGATGACCTTGAACCTGCCAAACGTGGTGAAGTGATGGAAGTGGTGGACGATTTAGGTGAATCATGTCAATTGGACGTATTCATTTTGGTCGATACGAGTGCGAGTATGCGTGATAAATTACCAACTGTAAAAGAAGCACTTCTTGACTTGTCCGTAAACTTAGACGCTCGAAATGGGGTTAATCATTTGGCTATTTATCAATTTCCTCATCATAAGGAAACAATCGGTATCATTCACGACTGGACAGAGACCTTAACGGAAATGTCCGTTATATTCCCTAAATTAATAAGTAGTGGCATGACACCAACTGGACCTGCTATTTTTGAGGCATTGGATCAATTTGGTTACAAAGAAACAAGTGAGTGGATGTATGATGAACCATATCGCCAAGAAGGATAGTATTGCATTTTCTGAAGGAACAGTGATTAAAGGCAAGTGGCACCAAACGCGTTATACCATTATAAAAATGCTCGGAAAAGGCATGATTGGAACAGTTTACCTATGCCGTTCTAAAGGAAAACTTGTAGCATTAAAAATTAGTGAACAACAAATGGCAACAGAAATTAATATGTTAAACAAGTTAAATGAGGTTCAGGATTGTCATCTTGGGCCTCTTTTGTACGAAGCAGATGATTGGGTGTCACCGAATCAATCGATATATCCCTTTTACGCAATGGAATATATCCCTGGTATTTCGTTTGATACATACTTAAAAACAAAAGGCAGAGAATGGTTAATCGTTATTTTACTCCATTTGCTTGATGAACTTCACAAAGTGCATGAAGCTGGTTGGGTGTTTGGAGACTTGAAAAAGGAGCATATTTTAATCCAAAATCATCCATTTCGAATTCGTTGTATTGATGTCGGTGGGATGACAAGAAAGGGTCGATCTGTTAAAGAGTACTCAGAGTTCTATGATCGTGCTTATTGGCAATTAGGTACGAGAGTAGCAGAACCTAGTTATGATTTATTTGCGCTTGTGATGATTGTGCTCGCCATTTATTATCCACGTCAGTTTAAGCGAGGCCCAGCCCCTTTGAATTTTCTCAACACGAAGATGATGATGATAAAAGAATTACAAATAATCCATCCAGTTTTAGTCAATGCTTTAAAAGGGAAGTATACTTCTGCAGATGCAATGAAAACGGATATCCTCCACTGTACAGTGAAACAGCAGATGAGTCGAAAAGCACAAAGAAAAGCCTCCCCATCTTACGTCGTACAAAGCATTCTCATTGGTACCGTTGCTTCGTTTTATTATGTGCTCTCCTTTTTCTTATAAAAGATTTAAAAAAGGAGAGCTTTATTATATAAATTGGAAATTATTATGATAGGATAGAGGTATGACAAAGTAGGTAGATGGTGTTTTATGATCCATAAGAAAATAGAAGCTTTTGTTAAGAAATATCAACTCATCAAACAACATGCGACAGTAATCGTTGGTGTATCCGGTGGTCCAGATTCGATGGCACTCTTGCACTTCTTAACAGAACGAAGAAAAGACAATCATTTAAAGCTAATTGCCGTTGGTGTTGATCATCAATTACGTGATGTAGTATCGAAAGCGGATATGACGTATGTAAAAGAGATGTGCGAAAAGTGGGATATTCCGTTTGAAACAAGGAAAGTAGATGTTGTTCATTACCGAAACGTAAATAAGGTGAGCACTCAAGTAGCTGCACGTATATTACGTTATGACGTATTTAGAGAGATGATGGAACAATATAATGCAGATTATCTCGCCTTAGGTCATCATGGTGATGATCAAATTGAGACGATGCTGATGGGCTTTATGCGAACGACAACTTTGCAAGGTTTACAAGGGATTCCTTATAAACGGCCATTTAGCACAGGGCATGTTATTCGTCCCCTCTTACCACTTACGAAAGAAGAAATTGAAGCGTATTGTGATATGTATGGCATTGAACCACGAATTGATGCAAGTAATTGGGATACAAGTTATACGAGAAATGAACTTCGGCTTCATGTTGTTCCTATTTTGAAAAATAAAAATCAGCTCCTACACCAAACTGTTCAACAGCTTAGTGAGACAATACAAGAAGATGAGATCTTTTTATTAACGCATGCAAAAGAGCTCATGAAAGATATTGTAAATTGGGATAAAAACAAGCAACGAGCTACAATATCTATTCATAGTTTAATACGTCACCCTGTTTCTTTACAAAGACGTGTGTTTAGATTAACATTAGATTATCTGTATAAAAAAGATGTACCGGAAAAAATATCATATACACATGAAGAGATTTTTTTGCAATTAATAAAAGATTCTACGTCAAATAAAACTCTCCACTTTCCAAGGAATTTATTCATCGAAAAGTCATATAATTCTGTGCAGCTTTACTTTAATCAACGTATACTGGATGATGAAAAACCGTATCATTATGTGATTGATCAAATACCTTGCCAAATTGAGTTACCTAATGATGAAAAATTAATCATGAAAAAGGTCGATCAAATCCAAACGGTAACAGAAAGGGAAAATATATTTATTTATCCTGAAGCGGAATTAGTATTTCCTTTATATATCCGTCATAGACAACCTGGAGATCGTATGACATATAAAGGACTAAAAGGAAGTAAAAAAGTGAAGGATATTTTTATTGATGATAAAGTACCATTGAAAAAGCGAGATAAGACGTACATTTTATCAGATAGCAATAATCATATTTTATGGTTAATTGGATTACGCAAAAAAACTGTAGATCCGATAAACGGTCCATATGTATTATTTGAATATGTTAAATCGAACGACAAAGGGGAAACTTATCATGCATGATGATATTAACAAAGTACTGTTTACAAAGGATGATATTGCAAAGAAATGTGCTGAAATAGGAGCACAGTTAACAGATGAGTATGCAGGGAAATTTCCACTAGTAATAGGTGTGTTAAAAGGAGCTACTCCATTTATGGCTGACTTATCAAGACATATTGATACACATGTGGAAATGGACTTTATGGACGTATCTAGTTATGGCAGTGATACACGTTCTTCCGGAGAAGTAAAAATTGTTAAAGACTTAGATGCAAAAGTAGAAGGAAGAGACTTATTAATTGTCGAAGATATTATTGACAGTGGGTTAACGTTAAGTTATTTAGTTGATCTATTTAAATATCGTAAAGCAAAGTCGGTCAAAATTGTTACTTTACTTGATAAGCCAGGAGGAAGAAGCGCAAAAATAAAAGCGGATATTGTAGGTTTTAAAGTGCCTAATGAATTTGTCGTCGGCTATGGATTAGATTATGATGAAAGGTATCGTAATCTACCATATATTGGGATTTTGAAATCTGAAGTATATACAAATGAGTAAGGTTTTTTTGGTTCCAAATGTTTTAAATAATCCCAATTGAAATTAGAGTAATTAGTTGTACTCACACTTTTTATTATGGTACTATGTTATGTAGTTTTTCCCGTTTGGGAGGAGGTTTGTAAATGGACCGGTTATTTCGGAATATATTGTTCTATGGCTTGATCTTCCTAGTGCTTATTGGAGTTGTTAGCCTATTTAAAGGACAAAATGAACAATCGGATGAATTAAATGTTAGAGAATTTATGGAAGCTTTAGATAGCGGCGACATTGCAGAAATGTCAATGCAACCAAAAAATAAAATCATATTAGTTACTGGTGCGCTTGAAAAAGACAAACAGCCTTTTGTCGTACAACTTCCAGATAACACAGATGTGATTGCTGATGTAACAGAAAAGGCAAGTGAACAAAGTGTTTTAACTGTCGAACAAGAAGAACAGCCAAGTGCATTTGTTAACTTTTTAACAATGATGCTACCGTTCTTACTCATTGCAATCATTTTCTTCTTTATCTTTACTAGAGCCCAAGGCGGCGGTGGTGGCGGCCGAGTCATGAACTTTGGAAAGAGTAAGGCAAAATTGTACAGTGAAGAAAAAGAGAAAGTACGTTTTTCAGATGTTGCTGGTGCAGATGAGGAGAAGCAAGAACTCGTTGAAGTTGTAGAGTTTTTGAAAGACCCACGTAAATTTAAAAAGGTTGGTGCACGCATTCCTAAGGGGGTACTCTTAGTTGGGCCACCAGGAACAGGTAAAACACTACTAGCGCGTGCTGTTGCTGGAGAGGCAGGAACTCCTTTCTTTACGATTAGTGGTTCGGACTTTGTTGAAATGTTTGTAGGGGTCGGGGCATCCCGTGTACGTGATTTATTTGAAAATGCAAAGAAAAATGCGCCATGTATTATTTTCATTGATGAGATAGATGCGGTTGGTAGACAGCGTGGAGCTGGACTCGGTGGAGGACACGATGAACGTGAGCAGACATTGAATCAGTTACTCGTTGAAATGGATGGATTTGATAGTAATGAAGGAATCATTATGATTGCAGCGACAAACCGTCCTGATATTTTAGACCCTGCGTTATTACGTCCAGGTCGTTTTGATCGTCAAATTCCAGTTACACAACCAGATGTGAAGGGACGAGAAGCAGTACTACGTGTACATGCTCGAAACAAACCTTTAGCAGAAAGCGTCGATTTAAAAACGGTTGCGATGCGTACACCTGGTTTCTCTGGAGCAGACTTAGAAAACTTACTAAACGAAGCAGCATTAGTTACGGCAAGGCATGACAAAACCGTTATCACGATGACAGAAATAGACGAAGCGATTGACAGAGTAATTGCTGGTCCTGCGAAGAAGAGCCGTGTTATATCAGAAAAAGAGCGAAAAATTGTTGCCTATCATGAAAGTGGACATACTGTGATCGGTATGGTGTTAGACGATGCGGATACAGTGCATAAAGTAACAATAGTTCCACGGGGTCAAGCAGGTGGATATGCGGTCATGTTACCGAAAGAAGACCGCTATATCGTAACGAGACCGGAGTTATTTGATCGTATCACTGGTTTATTAGGTGGTCGTGTAGCTGAGGAAATCATCTTTGGCCGAGACCATGTAAGTACAGGGGCATCTAATGACTTCCAGCGTGCTACAGCTATAGCTACGAAAATGATTACGGAATACGGTATGAGTGAAAAGATCGGTCCAACACAGTTTAATGGTGATGGCGGTGAAGTATTTTTAGGACGTGATATTGGTAGCGAGAAGAATTACAGTGATGCAATTGCACATGAGATAGATGTTGAAATTCAGACATTTATTAATACTTGTTATGAGAAAGCAAAGCAAATTTTAACAGAGCATCGTGAGCAACTAGAATTAATCGCTGAGAAATTACTTGAAGTAGAAACATTAACAGCAGAACAAATTCAGTCTCTATTTGAGGATGGTGTTATGCCAGAAGAACCAGAAATTGAGGATGCTGAAATTGTTAAAGATGTTTCAGATAATCAAGAAGATCATGATGTAAAAGTGAATATTACATCAAAAGATGAAGATGATCAAGATGATCCTACTGCCGAATCGTATGAAGATGTAAAAAGAAGAGCAAACAAACCTAAACCGGTAGACGAAGATGAAAAGGATCATCAAGAAGACAACCAAAATAATCCAGACGTTTCACAAGATGAAAAAGAGGATAAATAACAGACTTAGCAAAACCCTTATTACAATATGTTGTAATAAGGGTTTTTTAATGGGAAAGAGTAAGAAGGAGAATATAAATAGTTCAGAGCACTGAAATAAGCTGTTAGAATTAAAATTCTTTCTACATGCTTACTACTAACACTTGACTAAACATAAGAAAGTATAGTGGATTCGATGGAACATTAATCGTATGGACTTTTACAATGCGTTCGTATAGGAATAAATAAAGTTCAAAAAATTCATTTATTTTACATTCTTAGGTCAGATTGGTTCAAGTTTTGATTTATATTATGGTATATTGTATGAAGTAAAAAGCATTATTGTAATTATATTTATTATAAAAATCTGTGTAGCTGTGTAGTAAGGAGCGTAAAGAGACGATGATATTAGTTCTAGATATCGGAAATACAAATACGGTATTCGGCGTATTTGATGAAGGAAAATTACAATATGAGTGGCGAATTCAAACAGACCGCCATAAAACAGAAGATGAGTTTGGGATTCTTATCAAATCATTATTTGAACATAAGGGGATAGGCTTTTCGGATATTAATGGAATCATTATTTCTTCTGTCGTCCCACCAATTATGCTAGCATTAGAAAAAATGTGTCACAATTATTTTGGCCTTCATCCACTTGTAGTCGGAAAGGATGAAGTGAACTCGTATTTAAAAATAACGTATCCACAACCGAAAGAAATCGGGGCAGACCGTATTGTAAATGCAGTAGGAGCAATCTCCTTATACGATACACCACTTATTATTATCGATTTTGGCACTGCGACCACATTTTGTTATGTTGATGGAGAAAAAACATATCGTGGTGGAATTATTGTACCAGGGATTAAAGTGTCAATGGAAGCATTGTATAGCAAAGCTTCTAAGTTACCAAAAATAGAAATCGAACAACCAGATAATATTATTGGAAGTTCTACGGTAGAAGCGATGCAATCTGGGGTATATTATGGATATGTTGGACAAGTTGATGGCATTGTTAATCGAATGAAGGAAACGATAGAAACGGAACCGACTGTCATAGCTACAGGAGGCCTAGCACCATTAATTGCTCGAGGCTCGGAAACAATACAACATATTGAAACGCATCTGACGCTAAAAGGACTATATGAAATCTATCAAAAAAACAACAACTAATAAGGACGGGACATAAATGAAAGATTACTTAGTAAAAGCAACATTATTTTCTGGTAAAGTACGTGCTTATGCCGTGCGTTCCACATCTTTAGTAAGAGAAGCACAGAAAAGACAAGATACTTGGGCAACGGCTTCAGCTGCCTTAGGCCGAACATTAACCATTACAACGATGATGGGAGCAATGTTAAAAGGAGAAGATACCATTACAGTAAAAATAGAAGGAAGTGGACCGCTCGGTGCAATTATAACGGACGGAAATGCAAAAGGGGATGTGCGTGGTTATGTCATGCAATCACATGTTGATTTTCCTGTAAACGATATTGGGAAGTTGGATGTAAAACGTGCTGTTGGCGAAGGAACATTAAGTATCGTAAAAGATTTAGGATTAAAAGATTACTTTACAGGACAAGTACCATTAGTATCTGGAGAAATTAGTGAAGATTTTACGTATTACTTTGCTACTTCTGAACAAATCCCTTCGGCTGTAGGTGCTGGTGTATTAATTAATCCAGATCATTCTGTTCTTGCTGCAGGTGGTTTTATTGTCCAACTCATGCCTGGTGCAGAGGAAGACATTATTACAAAAGTGGAAACAGCGATTGCATCCGTTCCACCAGTTTCTACACTTGTACAAGAAGGATATACGCCAGAGCAAATGTTACAACGGTTATTTGCAAGTGAAGAGATTCAGTTTTTAGAAACAATGCCAGTTCGTTTCCAGTGTAAATGCTCGAAAGATCGAATTATTCGTGCCATTAAAGGATTAGGGCAAGAGGAAATAAAGTCAATGATTGAGGAAGATCATGGAGCAGAAGCAACTTGTCACTTTTGTAATGAAGTGTATCATGTTTCTGAGGCAGAATTAACAGAGCTACTGAAGTAATCGCTTATAAATATAGTTCTCCTTAGAACGTATATATAGAATACCTAGAGAAAATATAAGTCAAATCTATCAAGACGAAGATTGAACTGGTTTGTCAGTTGCCAGCGGTAAGCAGCGTATATTTTTAAAATAATATATTTGAAGAGCGTACTTTTTAAAGTACCCTCAGAATGGACAATTAAATGATAAAAATTATACCCTATATGCAAGGTTTTTCGTTGACAAAATATGCTCCACCGTGTATATTATAAATAAATCCTATAAAAATAGTGTGAATTAGGAGGAGAAACGATGAAAACAGTTGATAATATTGTCAAGTTAATCGGAGAAACACCTATTGTGAAGTTGAATCGTACGGTCGATGAAAATAGTGCAGATATTTATGTGAAATTAGAGTATGCAAACCCAGCTAGTTCTGTAAAAGATAGAATCGCCTTAGCAATGGTAGAACGTGCAGAAGAAGAAGGGCTTATTAAACCAGGTGATACTATTATAGAACCAACAAGTGGAAATACAGGAATTGGTCTAGCGTTAGTTGCTGCTGCAAAAGGCTATAAATTAGTAGTTGTTATGCCAGACACAATGAGTCAAGAACGTCGTAATTTGTTACGTGCTTATGGAGCAACCCTACATTTAACACCAGGTGCTAATGGTATGAAAGGTGCTATCCAAAGAGCAGAAGAGTTAAAAGCAGAACATGGTTATTTCATGCCACAACAATTTACGAACGAAGCAAATCCAGAGATACATGCAAAAACAACAGGACAAGAAATTGTTCGTCAAATGAGTGACGGTGTAGATGGGTTTATTTCCGGAATTGGCACGGGTGGAACAATAACAGGGGCAGGCCAAGTATTAAAAGAGCATTTCAAAGATGTAAAAATATATGCTGTAGAACCTGTTGATTCTCCAGTTCTATCTGGTGGAGAACCTGGCCCACATAAAATTCAAGGTATTGGTGCAGGATTTGTCCCGGAAGTACTAGATACGGACATATATGATGGTGTGATTCAAATTTCTAATGACGAGGCATTTGAAGCTTCCCGTCAAGCAGCAAGAAATGAAGGCGTACTTGGTGGGGTTTCTTCTGGTGCTGCAATTGCTGCAGCAAAAAGGGTAGCAAAGGAGCTAGGCAAAGGTAAAAAGGTCTTAGCAGTTTTGCCTGACAATGGAGAACGTTACTTATCAACTGCTTTATACCAATTTGACGAAGAATAAATAAATAAAGTTAAAAAGGCAACGCAAGTACACGTTACTTCGTTGCTTTTTTTATTTATAAAAAAACTAATAAGTGTAGAGAAATTATCCCTTACATATATAGCAAAATATCATACAGTCCGGATAGTTTATGGTAAACTTATTAACAAGCACCTTTCGAATATAATGTGTAGAGAAAATGGGTTTGGGGTGCCGAATTTCCTCTTATATTTGAGGAATTTAAACTTCTAACTTTAACCAATGTGGAATTGATTTTGTATTTGTTATAAAAAAAGGGATATAACAGAGTGTGTGATAGGAGCAAGAGATAAATGTATATTAAAACAAAAACAAGAACGTATAATGTAAAAGAACAAACATTAGTAATGGGTATTTTAAATATAACGCCAGATTCTTTTTCAGATGGGGGAAATTATACTTCCATTGATAAAGCAATAGAACATGCGCTTGAAATGGAAGAACAAGGAGCCCATATTATTGATGTTGGTGGTGAATCAACAAGGCCAGACCATAATCCTGTATCAGATGAAGAAGAAATTGGCCGCGTAGTACCAGTTATTAAATCATTAAAGAAAAGGCTCTCCATTCCAATTTCGATTGATACGTATAAAGCGAGTACAGCAGAAGCCGCAATTGTTGCAGGAGCTGAAATAATTAACGATATATGGGGAGCTAAATATGACCCAAATATTGCTAAGGTTGCTGCATCGTATGATGTGCCGATTATTTTAATGCATAATCGAAAAAATACAGAGTATGACAACATCATCGAGGAAATGATTATGGATCTACAGGAAAGTATTGATATTGCACGTAGAAATGGAGTGAAAGAAGAACAAATAATTCTTGATCCTGGAATAGGGTTTGGAAAAGAATTACGAGATAACTTTCATGTTTTACATCACTTAGATCAAATATCTCAAGCTTTCCCTTATCCAATTTTACTTGCAACATCACGAAAGTCATTTATTAGTACAATATTAGATATACCTGCAGACGAACGAGATAATGCAACTGGAGCCACAACTTGTGTTGGAATGATGAAAGGGGCTCATATGGTTCGTGTACATGATGTTCCTCGCCATGTTGAATTAGTGAAAATGATGGAAGCTATGCTTAAGGGGTAAAGCAAATGGATAAAATTATATTAAAAGGAATGCAGTTTTACGGATATCATGGACTATTTGCAGAGGAAAACAAATTAGGGCAGCGTTTCTGTGTTGACCTAGAACTTTATGTACCTTTGGAAGAGGCGGGAAAAACGGACAATATGGATGCATCCATTGATTATGGGGAAGCATTTTCAATAACGAAGAAAGTTGTAGAAGGAGAACTTTGTCATTTGATTGAAGCAGTGGCAGAGGAAATAGCGAAAGAGCTATTATCGAAGTTATCTAAATTACATGCATGTAGGGTAAAGGTCATCAAACCAGATCCACCAATTCCAGGTCATTATGAATCTGTAGCTGTTGAAATTTATAGGGAGAGATAAGTATGTTGAATAAAGCGTATATTGGTTTAGGATCCAATATTGAACCAAGAAAGCAATATTTAGATGAGGCAATTGAACGATTAGGGAATCACCAAGACATTACCGTATCAAAGACTTCTTCTATATATGAAACACCACCAGTTGGTTATCTTGACCAAG
>Ga0209487_1003877_pt1 | contig 11649 bp, 11 predicted proteins | sample Poulit2012_FD_187524 | JGI IMG/M metagenome (GOLD analysis project Ga0209487, IMG submission 187524) | Agricultural soil microbial communities from Georgia to study Nitrogen management - Poultry litter 2012 (SPAdes) (version 2) | ecosystem: Environmental > Terrestrial > Soil > Agricultural land... | reverse complement strand
GATCGCCAACGGCGAACCGATCGGCGCCTCCGGACTGCGCCAGCTGCACGAGTTGGTGCTGCAGTTGCGCGGGCAGGCCGGCGAACGCCAGGTGCCCGGGAACCCCACGGTGGGTTTCGCGCAGGTCTACGGCGCCCCGGGGACCGCATCGGCGACGCTGGTGACGACCTGACAGCTCGGTCAGTCGATCAGCTCGGGAGGCGGCACGTACGTCGGCTCGTCTCCGGCGATCCTGATCGGGCTGCCGACCAGGCGGAAATCGCCTGCGGTGACGACCATTTCCGGATTCTCCTTGAGCGCCTCCGGAAGCGTACGGACTGCCGACACCGGGATTCCCAGCGGCCGCAACCGTCGCTCCCAGCCCTCGGCGGTGTCGGCGGCCAGCGCCGCCCTGACCGCCGCGAGCACCTCCTCGCGGCGGGCCGCACGCTCGTCCATCCTCGTGAACCCGTCGATACCGGCCTCCGCGGCGAACGCCTTCCAGAACCCGTCGTGGGTGATGAACAGCGCCAGGTAACCGTCCGCCGTGGCGAATAGCTGCGCGGGAACGTAATAGGAGTGCGCGCCGTGGGGGTACCGGCGCGGCTCGAGCCCGTCGTTGAGGTAGGACGACGCCCGGTAGTTCAGTTGGGACAGCATCACATCGCGCAGCGAGACCTCGACCTGGCCGCCGCGGCCACGGACAATCTGGGCCAACAGGCCCAACGCGGCCGTCAGCCCGGTGGAGTTGTCCGCGGAGGAATAGCCCGGCAGGACCGGCGGGCCGGCGGGATCACCGGTCATCGCGGCCACCCCGGTGGCCGCCTGGATCACATAGTCGAACGCCGGTTGGTCGCCGCCGTCGAGGCCGAATCCCGTCAGCGCGACACAGACGATCCGGTCGTTGTGCCGCTTCAGTGCGTCGTAGGTGAGCCCGAGGCGGCGGATCACCGAGGGCTTCATGTTCACCAGCAGCGCATCAGATTCTGCGACCAGCTCCCCCAACCGGGCCTGCCCGGACTCCGATGCCAGGTCCAGCCGGACACTACGCTTGTTGCGGTTGAGACTGGCGAAATAGCTGGGCCCGACCTGACGGGAGATCTCACCGCCGGGGGGTTCGATCTTGATCACCTCGGCGCCGAGATCGGCCAGCATCATGGTCGCATAGGGGCCGGCCAGCATCACCCCCACTTCGAGGATCCGGATCCCCGACAGCGGCCCACTCATCGAATCTCCTTGGCGAGTTCGGCGATCACCTCGCGGGTCCGGTACTTGGAGGCGACCAGCTCGTCGCGGGTCTCGCCGATCGGCAGCAGCCGCACCGACAGGTCGGTCACGCCGGCGTCGGCGAAGCGCCGGAACCGGGCCAGGATGGCGGACTCGTCACCGGCGGCACACAGGTCACCGACATCACGGGCCTCACCGCGCTCCAACAGCCGCTGGTAGTTCGGTGAGACCTCGGCTTCGCCGAGGATCTGGTTGGCGCGTTCCCGCGCCGCGTCGACCTCGTCGGCCCCGCACAAACAGACCGGGATCCCGGCGACGATGCGGGGCGCGGGGCGCCCGGCGTTCTCGGCCGCCTTGGTGATCCGCGGGGCGATGTGGTCGCCGATGGCGCGTTCGTCGGCCATCCACAGCGAGGTCCCGTCGGTGAGCTGCCCGGCCAGATCCAGCATCACCGGTCCGAGCGCGGCAACCAGCACCGGCAGCGGCGAATCGGCGCCGAGCACGGTCGGGTTGTGCACCGTGAAGTTCGTGTTCTCGACGTCGACGGGCCCCGGGCCGCCGACGGCCGCGTTGAGCACCTGAAGATAGTCGCGGGTGTAGGCGGCGGGTCGCTCGTAGGGCAGACCGAGCATGTCGGCGACGATCCAGTGGTGCGACGGCCCGACACCGAGTGCCAACCGTCCCCCGATGGCGGCGTGCACCGACAGGGCCTGGCGGGCCAGCGCGATCGGGTGCTGTGCCTGCAAGGGGACCACGGCGGTGCCGATCTCGATGCGGCTGGATTTGACACCCATCAGTGCCACCGCGGTCAGCGCATCGAAGTCGTTGGGCACCTGGGGAACCCACGCGGTGTCCAGTCCGGCGTTCTCGGCCCACTCGATGTCGGCAACCAGCTTGGTGACCTTGCGCGCCATGTCGCCGCGCTCGGCGCCGATCATCACTCCCAGTCGCATCGCTGTCAGACCTCCACCTGTTCGACCAGCCGTCGCACCCCCGCCACCAACTCCTCCAGCGATGTCCCGGTGGGAAAGACCGCCGCGGCGCCCAGCGACCGCAGCTTGGCCACGTCGCTCTGCGGAATGGTGCCGCCGACGACCACCGCGATGTCGGCGGCGTCGGCGGCGCGCAACGCCTCGACGACCCGGCCGGTCAGCGCGACGTGGGCCCCGGACAGGATGCTCAACCCCACCACCGCGACGTCCTCCTGCACGGCGGTGGCGACGATGTCGTCGATGCGCTGACGGATGCCGGTGTAGATCACCTCGAATCCCGCGTCGCGCAGTGTCCGCGCGACGATCTTGGCGCCCCGGTCGTGGCCGTCGAGGCCTGGCTTGGCGACCAGGACCCGAGCCGGGACGGGGTCGGCGGACGAAGGCGACGAGATCATCAAAACACCACCGGTTGCTGGAATTCGCCCCACACGGCCTTGAGCGCGGCCACCATCTCGCCCACCGTGCAGTAGGCGTTGGCGCAGTCGATGAGGGGATGCATCAAATTGTCGTCGCCCTCCGCGGCGCGCGAGAGCGCGGCCAGCGTGGCGGCGACGTCGTCGGAGTCGCGCTCGGACTTGACCCGGGCCAGGCGTTTGAGCTGGACCTCGCGGCCCTCGGCGTCGAGTTCGTAGGTGGCGATCTCCGGTGGCGGCTCGTCGCTGGTGAACCTGTTGACGCCGACGACCGGGCGCTCGCCCGACTCGATCTCATGGTGGATCTTGAATGCTTCGTCGGCGATGAGCCCCTGCAGATAGCCGTCCTCGATGGCGCGCACCATGCCGCCGTGATTCTCCAGGTCGGCCATGATCTCGATGATGCGCTCCTCGGTGGCGTCGGTGAGCGCCTCGATGAAGTAGGAACCGCCCAAAGGATCGACGACCCGGGTCACCCCGGTCTCGTAGGCCAGGATCTGCTGGGTGCGCAGGGCCAGCGTCGCGGACTCCTCGCTGGGCAGCGCGAAGGGCTCGTCCCACGCCGCGGTGAACATCGACTGCACACCGCCGAGCACGGCGGCCAGCGACTCGTAGGCGACCCGCACCAGGTTGTTCTGGGCTTGCGGCGCATACAGCGACGCTCCCCCGGCGACGCATCCGAACCGGAACATCGACGCCTTGTCGGTGCTCGCACCGTAGCGTTCCCGCACGAGGGTGGCCCACCGGCGCCGGCCCGCCCGGTACTTGGCGACCTCCTCGAAGAAGTCGCCGTGGGTGTAGAAGAAGAACGAGACCTGCGGGGCGAACTGCTCGATGCTCATCCGGCCCCGCTCCACGACGGTGTCGCAGTAGGTGACCCCGTCGGCGAGGGTGAACGCCATCTCCTGGACCGCGTTGGCCCCGGCGTCCCGGAAATGCGCGCCGGCCACCGAGATCGCGTTGAACCGCGGCACCTCGGCGGCGCAGAACTCGATGGTGTCGGCGATCAGCCGCAGCGACGGCTCCGGCGGCCAGATCCAGGTGCCGCGCGAGGCGTACTCCTTGAGGATGTCGTTCTGGATGGTCCCGGTGAGCTTGGCCCGCGGGATGCCGCGGCGTTCGGCGGCCGCCACGTAGAACGCGAGCAGGATCGCCGCGGTGCCGTTGATGGTGAAGCTGGTGCTGATCTTGTCCAGCGGGATGGTGTCGAACAGGATCTCGGCGTCGGCGAGGGTGTCGACGGCCACCCCGACCCGGCCCACCTCCTCCCCGACCTCGGGGTCGTCGGAGTCGTAGCCGCACTGGGTGGGCAGGTCCAGCGCCACCGACAGACCGGTGCCCCCCTGGTCCAGCAGGTAGCGATAGCGCCGGTTGGACTCCTCGGCGGTGCCGAAGCCGGAGTACTGCCGGAAGGTCCACAGCCGCCCGCGGTATCCGGAGGCGAAGTTGCCGCGGGTGAACGGATACCCGCCCGGTTCCGGCGGATCGGCTCGTCGGTCCGCCGGCCCGTACACCGCCTTCAGCGGTATCCCCGATGACGTCTGCACTGAATCGTCCATTTGCCGATACGTTACTTGCAAAAAAAGAGAATGCCAATACCACCGCGGCCCGGCACCGCCGATCACCGCGGCGCGCACACCGCAGCGGGTTGCGCACCCGGGCTCGGCGCGCGGTCAGCCCTCGATCAGCGCCGCCCGGGCCAGGGTCTGCTCGGCCATCTTCACATGCGCGGCATCGACGAGGACACCGTCGACGCCGACCGCACCGCGCCCGCCCTCGGCGGCCTGCCGATAGGCGGCCAGATTGCGTTCGGCCAGCGCGATCTCCTCCTCGGTCGGTGCGTAGACGGCGTTGGCCACCGGCACCTGGTCGGGGTGGATCGCCCACTTGCCGGTGTAGCCGATCAGCGAGGCCCGCTGGGCGTCACGGCGGTATCCGGTCAGGTCGGCGTAGTCCGGATACGGCGCGTCGATGGCATCGATGCCGGCGATGCGCGCCGCCACCATGATCTTGTTGCGCGCGTAGTGCCAGAAGTCACCCGGGTACTCCCCCAGCGGGACGAAATTGGTGTCCACCCGCGCACCCTGCGACAGCGAGAAGTCGCCGACCCCGAAGATCAGCGCGTCCAGACGCGGACTGGCCTTCGCGATGGCCTCCGCGTTCGCCAGCCCCTCGACCTCCTCGATCAGCACCTCCAGGCGGATCGAGGTGTCCAGGTGAAGCTTCTCCTCGAGCTGGGTCACCAGCACGTCGACCCACCACACGTCGCGGGCGGTGCGGGCCTTGGGCACGATGATGGTGTCCAGGTGGGACCCGGCCCGGGTGACGACCTCGATGACGTCGTCGTGGCACCACGGGGTGTCCAGCGCGTTGATGCGCACCGCACGCGCGGTGCGGCCCCAGTCCAGATCGGTCAGCGCGCCGATCGCCTTCTCCCGTGATTCGACCTTGTGCTGCGGCGGCACCGCATCCTCGAGGTCGAGGAAGACCAGGTCGGCGCCGCTGGACAGCGCACGGGCGAACATGTGGTCGTTGGCGGCCGGCACCGCCAGTTCCGAACGGCGCAGCAGTCCGGTCATGGTGAGATCGTCCCTTCGCTCAGAGCACGCCGTCGGCGCGCAGGTCATCGATTTCGGTGGTGGTCAAACCCAGGATCTCGCCGTACACCGCGGCGTTGTGCTCACCGAGCGCCGGACCCAGGTGCTCGACCCGACCCGACGACGCGGAGAACTTCGGGACCGGCGCCTGCACCGTCATCGCACCGAGGTCCGGATCGTCGGCCCGGACGAAGACCTCGCGGTGGCGCAGCTGCTCGTCGGCGACGAGGTCGGCGATGTCATACACCGGCGCGGCGGCGACCTCCGCGGCGTCGAAGACCGCCATCGCCTCCGCGAGCGTCTTCGACGCGACCCAGTCGGCGACCACCTCGTCGACCTCCCGGGCTCGGGCCAACCGCCGCTGCGGATCGGCGAAGTCGGCGTCGTCGACCAGGTCCTCGCGGCCGATCGCGGAGAACACCCGCAGCGCCAGCGCGGGCGAACTGCCCGACATCGCCAGCCAGCGCCCGTCGGCGGTCCGGTAGGTGTTGCGCGGCGCGGAGATGTCCCAGCGGTTGCCGGCCCGCCCCGGCACCAGGCCGAGCTGGTCGTAGCCGAGCAGGGTCTGCTCCAGCAGCCGGGCCAGCGGGTCGATGAGGTTGACGTCGATGAGCTGGCCGGGACCGCCGTGCACGTCGCGGTGATACAGCGCCATCATCACCGCGTAGGCGGCGTTGAGCGACGCCACGCCGTCGGCGAGCATGAACGGCGGCAGCGTCGGTGGCCCGTCGGGCTCGCCGGTGAGGTGGGCGAACCCACTCATCGCCTCGCCGAGGGTGCCGAAGCCCGGGCGCTGCGACTTGGGCCCGCTCAGCCCGTAGCCGGTGATGTGCACCATCACGATCGACTCGTTGACCGCGCGCAGACTGGGGTAGTCCAGCCCCCACCGGCGCAGGGTCTGCGGCCGGGTGTTGGCGATCACGACGTCGGCATCGGCGACCAGCCGCCGCGCCAACGCCTGGCCCTCGGCGCGCCGCAGGTTGAGCGTGATCGACCGCTTGTTGCGCGATATCGACTTCCACATCAGGCCGATGCCGTCGCGCTGGTTGCCCCACGCCCGGATCGGGTCACCGTGGTGAGGCTGTTCGACCTTGATGACGTCGGCTCCGAACTCACCGAGATACGTCGCGACCAGCGGCGCCGCCGCCAGCGTCGCCAGGTCCAGTACCCGCACTCCCTCGAGCATCGCGATCGCCCCGCCGCCCATCTAGGAGGCGGCCGCCACGGCGCGCGCGGAGGCGGGCCGGTTCAGCCCGAGGTGGTCGCGCAGCGTGGAGCCCTCGTAGCGGGTGCGGAACAGACCACGACGCTGCAGCTCCGGCACCACCATGCGCACCACGTCCTCGAACGCGCCGGGCAGGTGGGTGGCGGCGAGCACGAACCCGTCGCAGGCGTCGCTGGTGAACCATTCGGCCATCTGGTCGGCGACCTGGGTGCCGGTGCCGACGAAGCGCGGACCCTGCAGCAGGGTCGCCCGGTGCGCCGCCAGGTCGCGCACCCGGACGGTGTCGCCGCCGATGTGCTCCCGCAGGTTCTCCACCAGCCCGCGGATCCCCGACGCCGATGCGATGAGATCGTCGGTGATCGGGTCGTCGAGGCTGTGCCGGGAGAAGTCGTAGTTCATCAGCTCCGACAGCAGGGTCAGCGACGCCATCGGATGCACCATCTCCTCGAGGAACATCGCCTCGCGTTCGGCGGCGTGGGCCTCGGTCTCACCGACCACCGCGTAGGCCATCGGGCAGATCCGCACCGACGCCGGATCACGGCCGGCATCGGCGATGCGATCCTTCTGGTCCCGGTAGTGGCTGCGCGCCACCTCGATCCCCGGGTCGCCGGTGAAAATCAGTTCCGCCCACCGGGAGGCGAACTCGCGCCCGCGCCCCGAGGAGCCCGCCTGGATGACCACCGGGCGGCCCTGCGGGGTGCGCGGCACCGTCAGCGGCCCGCGCGCCGAGAAGTACCGACCGACGTGCCCCAGTTCGTGCACCAGGGCGGGGTCGGCGTAGTGGCCCGAGGCCCGGTCGTGCAGCACCGCCCCGTCCTCCCAGGAATCCCAGAGACCGGCGACCACCTCCAGGAACTCGTCGGCGCGGTCGTAGCGTTCGTCGTGACCGAGGTGCGACTGCACGCCGAAGTTCTGCGCCTCGCTGTCGTTGACCGACGTGACCACGTTCCAGGCCGCACGCCCGGCGGAGAGGTGGTCCAGGGTCGCGAAGGTCCGCGCCACGTGGAACGGCGCGTGGTAGGTGGTCGAGTAGGTCGCGCCCAAACCGATCCGGGAGGTGGCCTGGGCAAGGACCCCCAGCACCACACTGAGGTCGAGCTTGACCGGCCGCGCCCCGTAGCGCACCGCGTCGGCGACCGAGCCGCCGTAGATGCCGGGCATCGCCAGCCGGTCATCGAAGAACATCAGGTCGAAGCAGCCCTCCTCGAGTTGCCGACCGATCTTGGCGTAGTAGGACGCGTCGAGATAGCCGTGCTCGGTGGCGGGGTGTCGCCACGAACCCGCGTACACCGACGTGCTGCCCGCTTGCATGAACGCCACCAGGGACATCGTGCGTTGTTGTGTCATGCCCACACGCTAACATGTGATATATCAGATTTCAAATCTAATGTTGTTGGCCTGCTATCGTGCTGGTATGTCAAGCCCGGTCGACGTCGGCGGCACCGTGCGCGAGCGGGCGGCGCGCGAGTTGCGCAACCGGATCCTGACCGGGGCGCTGCCCGCCGGTGCCCGCCTCGACCTCGACGCGATCACCGCCGAGTTCGCCACCAGCCGCACCCCGGTGCGCGAAGCACTCCTGGAGCTGTCGTTCGAAGGGCTCGTGCGCATCGCCCCGCGCAGCGGGATCACGGTGGTCGGCATCAACGCCGACGACATCGTCGACAGCTTCACCATCCTCGGTGTCTTGACCGGACAGGCCGCCGCATGGGCCGCCCAGCGGATCACGCCCGACGAACTCAGCGCCCTGTGGAAAGCCGCCACCGATGTCGCCGCCCGATCCGGCGACGCGAGCATCGGCGAGGCCAACTGGCGTTTTCATCAGGAGGTGCACCGGGCGGCCCAGTCCGAACGCCTGCTCGCCCAGATCCGGCTGGCCGCCCGGGTGGTCCCCACCAACTTCTTGACGCTGTTCCCCGAACATGAGCGCCACTCCCTCGGCGAGCACGACGAGCTCCTCGAGGCGATCGGCGACCACGAGCCCGAGCGTGCCCGTTCCATCGCCGAACGGCACGTCCTGCAAGCCGGCCGATCACTGGCGACCTGGCTGCAGAGTCAGCCGGAGAGGTTGAAGTTGCCGCTCGAGCCGTAGACCGAGAGCGAGACCAGCAGCGTCACCGACACCACGGCGATCAGGGAGACCCGAACGGCGTTGCCCACCGCCAGGCCGACACCGGCCGGACCGCCGGCGGCGAAGAAGCCGAAGTAGGTGTGGATTAGCAGCACGGTCAGCGCCATCAGGATGGCCTGCAGAAACGACCACATGAGGTCGATCGGGTTGAGGAAGGTGCGGAAGTAGTGGTCGTAGAGACCGGCCGACTGTCCGAACAGCACCACCACGGTGAACCGACTGGCCAAAAACGACAGGATCACCGCGATCGAGTACAGCGGGGCGATCGCGCACATCCCGGCGACGATGCGCGTGCTGACCAGGTAGGCGACCGGGTGGATCGCCATCGACTCCAGTGCGTCGATCTCCTCGTTGATCCGCATCGCACCCAGCTGCGCGGTCACCCCGGCCCCGAAGGTCGCCGCCAACCCGATTCCGGCAACCACCGGCGCGGAGATCCGCACATTGATGAACGACGCCAGGAACCCGGTCAGCGCCTCGATGCCGATGTTGCCCAGCGAGCTGTACCCCTGCACGGCGAGGGTGCCCCCGGCGGCCAACGTCAGGAAGCCGACGATCACCACGGTGCCGCCGATCATCGCCAACGTGCCCGCCCCCATGCTGATCTCGGCGACCAGGCGGATGATCTCCCGGCGGTAGTGGGTGACCGCGAACGGGGTGGTGGCAATGGCCTTGCCGTAGAACACGGTGTGATCACCGATGCGGCCCAGCGCGACGACCGGTCGCTTGAGTTCTCGGGTCAGCCGCGGATAGGCGGCTTGCAACGTCACGACATCCTCCGCTCTACCCGGTGGTCATTCGGATACCGATCGCGGTCACCAGGACGTTGACGACGAACAGGGCCATGAACGCGTAGACGACGGTCTCGTTGACCGCGTTGCCGACGGCCTTGGCACCGCCGCCGGAGATCGTCAGGCCCCGGTAGCAGGCGACCATGCCGGCGATCAGCCCGAAAAGGGCCGTCTTGACACACGAGATGACCAGCTCGGGGACCCCGGTCAACAGGGTGATCCCGGCGGCGAACGCACCCGGGTTGACGTCTTGGACGAACACCGAGAAGACGTAGCCGCCCAGGATCCCGATGATGACGACCAGGCTGTTCAACAGCAGGGCCACCAGCCCCGCGGCCAGGATGCGCGGCGCGACCAGCCGCTGCACCGGGTTGATGCCCAGCACCTCCATGGCCTCGATCTCCTCGCGGATCGTGCGGGAGCCCAGGTCCGCACACATCGCGGTCGCACCGGCACCGGCGACGATCAACACGGTGACCATCGGGCCGACCTGCGTCACCGCACCGAACGCGGCGCCGGCACCCGAGAGGTCGGCGGCACCGAGTTCGCGCAGCAAGATGTTCAGGATGAAGCTGACCAACACCGTGAACGGGATCGCCACCAGGACGGTCGGCGCCAGCGAGACGCGGGCGACGAACCACGACTGCTCGAGGAACTCCCTGCCCTGGAACGGCCGCCGGAACACGAATTTCAGCGCGTCCAGCGACATCGCGAACAGCCCGCCGACGGCCTGCATCGCCCCCGACAGGTCACGGCCGAACAGCACTCCCGGCAACCGGCTACTCACCCGGTCTCGCTACCGCCACTGGTCCTCCGAAGGGCTCGCCGCCGACATGATCTTCCGCATTTTGGCACATCCGCTCCCCCGTTGAGAACCCAACCGTCATATTCCGTAAGTTGGATACGTCGATATCGACATATCCCGTTCTCAATCCTGATTCTCCTCGTGGGCGCCCCGCTCGCCCGCCTCAGAGCCGGCCCTCGCCCCGCAGGTCCGGGTGCACCCACTGCGGCGAACGGCGTTCTTTGAATGCGCGGAATCCCTCGACGGCCTCGGGGGCGCGCAGGCTGGTGGCCATGCCGATCCGATCGTAGAGGCCGAGGTAGGCGTCCAGGCTCGATTTGACCGCCGCCCGCGCCGCCGGTGCCGTGCGGCAGCACTGCGCCAGGATCTCGCGGGCGACCACCGGCAGATCGTCGTGGGCCACCACCCGGGTGACCATGCCCCAGTCCAGCGCCTCGGCGGCGGACAGGACGCGGCCGGTGAGCATCAGGTCGCGGGTTCGCACCGGCCCGATCACCCGGGCCAGCATCTGGCTGTAGTAGGTATCGGCGATCCCGCGGAACAGCTCCGGGACCCGAAACGTCGCCCGGTCGCTGGCCACCGACACGTCGCTGCACAGCGCGATCTGCAATCCGCCGCCCTGACACAGCCCGTTGACCGCGGCGACCACCGGTTTCGTCGAGGTGCGCAGCGCGTCGAACGGGGTGATGTCCATGCCCAGCGCCGCCCCGAAGGTGATCCAGTCGTCCGCGCCCCCGCCGCCCATGTCGCCGCCCGGGGCGAACACGTCGCCGGTGCCGGTGATCAGCAGCCCGGCGAGATCGGCGTCCTCGTTGACCCGGCCCACCGCGTAGCGCAGCCCGAAGTACATCGCCGGCGTCAAGGCGTTGCGGGCCTCGGGGCGGTCGATGGTGCACACCGCGATCGGCCCGTCCCGTCGCAGCGACAGGTACGGGGTTCCGAGCCAGTCGCCCTCGGGCGGCCCCTGCGTTGCGGCACTCACGTGATCCGACCTTCCTTTCCTGATCCCGACGCGGCGGCGAGCTCGCGCACCAGCTCAAGGGTGCCCAGGTCGCGGATCGCCCGGCACCCCCGGCGCAGCATGGTGACCATCATGTCGTCGCCGCGGTCGGTGCCGGTCGCGAAGACGAACCCCAGCGCGCAGATCAACGGCGCCTGCAGCATCCCGAACCGATAATCCCGCCAACAGGTCTGCCAGTCGTAGCCGGTGACCCCGTGACCCGCCAGCGCGCCGTGGTAGGCGGCCACCAGGTCGCGTTCGATCGCCGATCGCAGCTCCGGTTGCAGACTGGTCGCGGTGAAATAGGCCAGGTCCCGGGCCGGCAGACCCACCCCCAGGGTCTGCCAATCGACCACCCAGACCTGCTCACCGTCGGGATCGAACAGCATGATGTCCAGCCGGTAGTCGCCGTGGATCAGGCTGAACCGGCCCAGCGGAGCCGAGACCCACGGTGTGACCAGATCCAGCGCCTCGGTCAGGGTGCGGCAGTCG
>Ga0209487_1003876_pt1 | contig 11651 bp, 12 predicted proteins | sample Poulit2012_FD_187524 | JGI IMG/M metagenome (GOLD analysis project Ga0209487, IMG submission 187524) | Agricultural soil microbial communities from Georgia to study Nitrogen management - Poultry litter 2012 (SPAdes) (version 2) | ecosystem: Environmental > Terrestrial > Soil > Agricultural land... | reverse complement strand
TCCCGGTCGCCATCGCTCTGCCCGGTGCCACCCAGAACGAGCTGGACGGGGACGCCGCCCGCACCCTGATCAGAAATGGTGTCCAGGCCGTCTCGGAGGGCGCGAACATGCCCTGCACCCCCGAGGCCGTGGCCCAGTTCCGCGAGGCCGGAGTGGTCTTCGGGCCGGGCAAGGCCGCCAATGCCGGGGGCGTGGCCACCAGCGCGCTGGAGATGCAGCAGAACGCTTCACGCGACGCCTGGAGCTTCCGGCACACCGAGGAGCGGCTGACCGAGATCATGAAGAACATCCACAGCACCTGCCTGGAGACCGCCGCCGAATTCGGCTGCCCCGATGACTACGTGGTGGGGGCGAACGTGGCCGGCTTCCGCAAGGTGGCCGACGCGATGCTCGCCTTCGGCGTCATCTGAGACCGCTCGCGTCACGCGGATCCGGGGCCGGGTGCTCTGCCCGGCCGCGGCGGCCGGGCAGAGCATGGGCCGCGCCGTGCGGTTCAGGCCCGGCGCTCCTCCAGCTGCTGCGCCCGGGCGGTGATCCGCCGGGCGACGGTGACCGTCTGCTGCGCGTAGCCGCCGCCGAACAGGGCCACGTGGGCGAGCAGCCCGAAGAACAGATGCGCGGGCAGGTCCTCGCGCCAGCCTGCGGGCAGCGGGTGCTCCGCCTCGTACCCAGCGAAGATCTCCTCCAGGTACGGGGCGCCGAACAGGGAGAGCATCGCCAGGTCCTCGAGGCGGTGCCCGCCGTGGGCGGCCGGATCGATCAGGGTCCCCCCGGAGGCGGTCCACATCAGATTGCCCGACCACAGGTCGCCGTGCACCCGGGCCGGCGCCTCGCAGCCCTGCCCGCTGATGCCGTCGAAAGCGCCGGCGCCGATCACCTCGATCGCCGCATCGACCGCATCGGCGCCGGCTCGGTCCAGCTGGTCGCGGGTGCGCTGTGCGAGCGGTGAGAGCCGGTCCCTCGCCACGAACGTGGCGTGGTCGTCGTGCGAGGTCGTGGGCACCGGGAAGGGATCGTCCAGCGGCCCGAACCAGGCGGTCTCGGCCGGGGCCCAGCCGAAGCCCGGGGCACCGGCTTCGTGCAGGCGGGCCAGGCCTCGCCCGAACTCCTGGGCCCCTGCGGCGCTCGGCGGGGCGGGCTCGACCCGCGCCAGGCGCAGGAACTCCGCTCCGGTCTCCAGCACCTCGACGACGGGCACGGCCGAGGGCTCTGCGAGCCAACGCAGGCCGGCGGCCTCCGCGGCGAAGAAGCCCTCCGGTGCCCCGGGGCGGGTCTTGAGGAAATCGTTCATCATCTACAGTCCCAGTTCCGCTGCGAGGGTGCGGCGCAGCACCGCCAGGATCGGCCGGTACGAGGGGTCGGCCGTGGCACGGACGGCCACGTGCACCAGCATCGCAGTGCGGTCGTAGGCGGTCCAGGCCCGCATCCGTCGGCGCAGCGCCGCGGTGTCGGCCACGGAATCGGGAACCGGTCCGTGCTCGGCGCGGGCTGCGACGTACTCGGCGACGAACAGCTCGACCTGCCGCTCGCCCATCGGCACGAACCAGGGACCGCCGTGCACGGCGCCGCCGATGATGGCCAGGTCGCGGGCGGGATCATCGCCCTGTGCCCACTCGAAGTCGATGTAGCGCACCGAAGGGAGGACGGAGCCATCGGCCGGGTGCTCCCACAGGATGTTGGTGGCGCACAGGTCGCCATGGGCCAGCACGAACTGGTCCAGGCCCGCGATCTCGGATTCGATTCCCGCGACCACCTCGTGGGCGGCCTCCAGGAACGGCTCGAGCTGCTGGTCCGCGAGCACCTGCGGGTGCTGGGCCCGCCAGGTCGCGATCTCCTCGGCGACCTCCGTCAGCAGCGACGGCGGCCCGGGAGGCACCTGCGCCCAGACGTCGGCCCCCAGGCTCACCGGCCCGCGGCCGGTGGCCTCGATGGTGTGCAGGAGCGCGAGATGCGCGGCGTGGGCCGAGAGATGGCGCTGTGTCCAGGCGGTCGGGGCGGCAGCGGTGCCGGGGATGTCGGTGGTCACCACGTAGGCATGCCCGAGCGGGCTGAGCCGGGGATCGTCCTGGAAGGCGACCGGGTCAGGGCCCACCCCGTCGGGGATCAGGGTCAGCGCCGCGATCTCGTGGGCCAGTCCCTGATGCAGCTCGGAGGCGGCCACGTGCGGGACCCGCACGATCACGGGGGCGTTGAGCTGCGGGGTCACGCGCCAGGCGGCGAAGCGCTCGCCGACGCCCGCCAGCGCCACTCGGGCCCGGCCCGACAGCGAGGAGGGCAGCACCGACCTGTGCAGGCCTGGCAGTCGCACCGGGGAGCTGTCGTCCCGCGGCGGCAGCACCAGCATCCCGCTGCTCCAGGTCTCGGCCAGCAGCTCGCCCATGGCCTCCGACCGTGGATCCACCCGTGCAGGATGATCCTCGGGACGGGTGGCGGACATGACGACTCCTGGGGGACGGAATCCACGATTCTAGCCCGGTCCTGGCCCGGACTACTATGAGCTCCGGCGCGCCGCCCCCTTGCCCGACCCGAGGAGCCCCCATGGAGATCGCCCTGCTCGCCATCGTCGTCGGCCTCGGTGTCGGCGTCGTGGTGGGGGCGCTGGGCGCCGGGGGCGGGATCCTGGCAGTGCCCGTGCTGGTGTTCCTGCTGGCCCAGCCGCCGCACGCCGCCACGGCCTCCAGCCTGATCATCGTGCTGATCACCGCGGTCTTCAGCATCCCCCACCATGCTCGCAAGAAGAATGTGGACTGGAAGAACGGGTTGGTCTTCGGGGCCGTCTCGGTCGCGGGAGCGGTGGTCGGCTCCCGCTTGTCCGCTCAGGTGGACCCGCAGCTGTTGCTGACCCTGTTCGGGACGATGCTGGTGGTCGTGGCGGGCGTGATGGCCCGGCGAGGCGTGATCGGCAGGCGCGAGGAGAGGGATGAGCAGGCGGCGCACGGCCCCGGGGAGGGGTCCGAACCGCTCGCCGTCCACGACGACCCGGTGCTGGATCAGCCCGGTCTGGACTCCGTCGAGGGGGCCGACGGGATCCACATCCACCACGGCGAGCCCGAGCTGCCGTTCAGCCCGTCGACGCGCAGCAGCCCCCGACTGTCGGTGGTGATCCTGACGGCGACCCTCACCGGTGGGCTGACCGGCTTCTTCGGGGTCGGTGGCGGATTCATCGTGGTGCCGATGCTGGTGATCGCCCTGGGCCTGGCGATGCGCCGAGCCTCCGGCACCAGCCTGCTGGTGATGATCATCGCCACCGCCGCGAGCCTGTTCGCCCGGATCGGCACCGAGGTGCAGATCGACTGGCTGGTGACCCTGCTGTTCGCCGCCGGCTCCGCCCTCGGCGGCATGCTCGGCGGGCCGCTGTCGGCCCGGGCCCGGCCCTCGACGCTGACGATCCTGTTCGCGGTGCTGCTCGCTGCCGTGGCCGCGGTCACGCTGCTCGAGACCCTCGTCCTGGGCTGAACGGAGGATCACGTGCGCAGCCCTGCTCCGCCCTCCGTCGTCATCACCGCCGAGCATCCGACCCTCGCGGAGGTGCTGGGACTGTACGAGTCCGTCGGCTGGTCGGCCTACACCGAGGAGCCCGGGGAGCTCGAGCGGGCGCTGGCCGGCAGCACCCGAGTGGTCATCGCCCGACGAGGTTCCCAGCTGGTCGGGCTGGCCCGCGTGCTCAGTGACGGCGCGACCATCGCCTACCTCCAGGACGTGCTGGTGCGACCGGATGCGCATCGCTCCGGGATCGGCCGACGCCTGGTCGAGGCGGCCTTCGCGCCGTTCGCCCGGGTGCGCCAGCACGTGCTGCTGACGGACGCCGAGCCCGGTCAGCGGTCCTTCTACGAGTCCCTCGGCTTCGTCGAAGCTCACGATCACCGGGCTCAGCTGCGCTCCTTCGTCCGCTTCCAGCTCCGGCCCGAGTGAGAAGCGGGCGGATCCTCACACGGCGGGGGTGGCGAAGCCTCCGTTGGAGTGGAGCAGTTGCCCGCGGATCCAGGCGCCCTGCTCCGAGACCAGGAACCGCACCAGATCCGAGACCGTCTCCGGCCCGCCCAGGTGCCCGCCCGGAGTGGCGGCCGCGCCCGCGGCCCCGATCTCCTCACTCATCCAGCCGGTGTCGATCGGGCCGGGATTGAGGACATTGGTGCGGATCCCGCGATCAGCCAGCTCATGGGTGCCGGCAAGGACCAGCCGGTCCAGCGCCCCCTTGGTCGCGCCATAGGGAAGGTTGTGCACGGTGTGATCGCTGGTCAGCGCGATCACAGCGCCCCCACCGGCGGCCGGTGAGGGCTGCTCCTCGCGCCCGGGACCGTCGGCATCGGGCACCTCTGCCAGAGGCTCCACCTGCTCGGCGAAGGCCTTCAGCAGCAGCCAGGTGGCCCGCACGTTGACGGCGTAATGGCGGTCGAAGCTGTCCACCGTGGTGTCCAGGATCGAGGAGTCGACCGATTCGCAGTGGCAGGTCACGAGCACCCCGAGCGGGCCGAGTGCGTCGCGCGCAGCGGTCATCAGCGCGGGCGGGACCTCGGGGTGCTCGAGATCCCCGGGGATCAGCACCACTCGTCGTCCTGATTCCCGCAGCTCCTCGGCGAGCAGTTCGACGTCGGAGCTCTCGTCGTGGACCCGACGGTCGTAGGGCTCGAAGTAGTTCAACGCCAGGTCGAAGCCGTCGGCGGCGAGTCCGCGCGCGATCGCGGCGCCGATCCCGCGACGACGCCCGACGCCGGTGATCAGGGCAGTGCGGGGGAGGGGGACGTGCATGCGAAGGACGGTAAGGGCGCGGGATCCGAGGGGCAAACCCATTCTCGGACGGGGTCTCGGCACGCCTGCGGTCTTCCGTCGGGCTCAGCGGTCCGGCCGCGCCAGGAGCTCCTGGCGGGCCTCGGTCAGCAGCTGTGTGGTCAGCCGGATGTATGCCAGGACGGCGCTCTGCTGCGCCGGGGAGAGGGTCTCCAGGAACTCGGCCGTGCCGCGGTCGATACGGCCGAAGACCTGCGCCTCGAGCGAGTGCTCCGGGGCGGGTGAGGAGACGGCGCGAAGGTGCACCCGCCGGCGATCCGCCGGGTCCGGGCAACGCTCGACGTGGCCGGCACGCTCGAGCCGGTCGGCGATGGCCGTCGCGGCACTGGGCACGACACCGAGGCGGTTTGCGAACTCTCCGAGCGGCAGTGGTCCCTCCCGACGCACGAACCCCAGCGCTTTGTAGTCGGCGGCCGTCAGGCCGGCAGCGCGTCCCAGCTCCTCGTGCAGCAGCACGACGGCCGTGCTGAGATCCTGCCCGAGTCGATCACCCGATGTGCTGTGCATGAGATGACTGTACTTTCGTTCCACCGCTGATTCCGATGGGGCCCTTCGCGGGCGGAGCCGGCGAGGTCCTCACCGCGGCGGCGCGACTGGGGCTCATCGTGGCCGCTCTCGTGCTCATGCTGCGCGAGCTCAATCCGCCGATGACCTCCCTCCGCGAGGGGTGGCGCGGATTCGAGGCGGGTCTCGAGGGCCGGGTCGGGGTGTTCCTGCTCCAGTTCGTCCTCCTCGCTCTCGCGTTCGCCGTCTTCGACCTCGTGCCCACCTGGGCGGTGGCTTCGCTGGTGGCCGAGGAGTCCCGGGCTCTGGCGACCGCGATCGTGCTCGCGGTGAAGAACCTGACGGTCATCGCGCTCACGTTCCTATGGCTGATCGGCCTGGCACGCTTCTTCGTGGTCAGCGGCGCGCTCAGCCCCTGAGCGACGAGTCGTCCTGGACGTCCCTCACCACCTGGCCCGCCCGGTCCCCCCCTGGCCTGCCTGGGCGCCCTGGCCTTCCTGGTCCCCCACCTGGCCTGCCTGGTCCCTACGCGCTCCGGGGATCACGGCGTGCGGCCGCTGCTGACGGGAGCGCATGCGGTCGACGGCCTTCACCTCGTGCTTCGGGGCTCCTCCCTCCCGGACCCGGCACGGAGCACCTCAGCGCTCGAGGTCACGTCGATCTGCGGTGGGAACAGCCCCATGATTTGCATCGCCGCCGCCCCATCGGCGGCCGTCGAGGCGGCGCAGGCATCCTGGACCACGCTGAGCCGTGCGCCCGCGTCGGCCGCGGCCAGGGCCGTCGTGATGACGCAGCAGTCGGTCGAGACGCCGGTGAGCAGCAGGTGAGGGTGGGGGCCGACGATCTCGGTCAGCTGCGGGCCCCATTTCCCGAAGGTCGGTTCGTCGATCGTGGGGTGCGCCGACAGCTCGCGCGCTTCATCGACCAGCTCGTACAGCGGGTGGCTCGCCGGGACGTCGGCGAAGGGCCAGGCCCGGAAGTAGTCGCCCCAGGCGGTGGAACGGTCCGCCGTGGGAAGCCAGCGCGTGACCAGGGTGCGTTCGGGGCCGACGTGGGTGGCCAGCCGCCGGATCTGCGTCATGGCCGCGGGGAAGAAGGAGGAGGCCCAGTCCGAGGCGGGATCGGCGAAGATCCGCTGCGGGTCGACGACGAGGAGCCAGGGCCGATCATCCGAGGTGGAGGTCATGACGGCACCTTACGGCCCGGTGCCGGCGGGCTCGGTGGCCCCGGCGGGCAGGACCGGGGCCGTGTCACCACACAGTCACCTGGCCGCGTCCTGCTCCTGGCGGCGGATCGTCCCGCGGCGGGCGAACCAGGTGATCGCGAAGCCGAGCACCAGGGCCAGCAGCACCCCGACGTTGGCGTAGGCCCAGTTGCCCTCCCAGTAGGAGCCGGCGGGATCATCGACGAAGGTGCCCAGGCCCAGTGGCTCGAGCAGATAGCCCTGCCAGTTGTTCCAGGGGGCGGCCTCGGTGTGGGAGTTCACCACCAGACCCCAGCCCAGGATCGAGGCGAGCACCATGGTGATGATCGAGGTCCAGTCGAAGGCGCCGTAGCGGCCCCGGGGGTCGAACAGGGCCTGCTCGTCGTAGACGGCGCGACGCGAGAGCACGTCGGCGATCAGGATCCCGGCCCACGCGGCGATGGGGACGCCGAGGGTGATCAGGAAGCTCTGGAAGGGGCCGATGAAGGAGGTCGCGAAGAAGGCCACCCAGATGGTGCCGGCGGTCAGGATCAGGCCGTCGACCGCAGCGGCCGCGGGGCGCGGGATGCGGATGCCCAGGCTGATCAGCGTCAACCCCGAGGAGTAGATGCCCAGCACCGCGCCGGAGACCAGCGTCAGCACCGCCACGATCCAGAAGGGGATCAGGGCCCACAGCGGCAGGATCGTGATCAGGGCGCCGATCGGATCGGCCTCGATGGCGGAGTTCAGGTCCGCGTCGGAGCCGGCCAGCAGCAGCCCGAAGATCACCAGCACCATCGGGGCCGCGGCGCCGCCCAGGGTGTTCCACAGGATGATGGAGCCGTCGGAGGCCGAGCGCTTCTGGTAGCGCGACCAGTCGGCGGCGATGTTGATCCAGCCCAGTCCGAAGCCGGTCATCACCATCACCAGGGCCCCGATCATCGCCTGCGGTGGGCCGTGGGGCGCCGAGGCCACCGCCGCCCACTCGATGTGGGGGATGGTCAGGATCATGAACAGGATGGTCATGGCGCCGGTCGCCCAGGTCAGGATCGACTGCAGCCTCATGATGGTGTGATAGCCCAGCACGCTCGCGACCACGATCAGCGCGGCGATCAGGATCGCTGCGATCACGGTGACCGCCTGCCCGGAGGCCACCCCGAGCACGTCGAAGACAGTGGCGGTGGCCAGCACTGCCGAGATCGCCAGCACCGTCTCCCAGCCGATCGAGGTCAGCCAGGAGATCACGCCCGGCACCTTCTGGCCGTGGACCCCGAAGGCGGCGCGTGACAGCACCATGGTGGGGGCGCTGCCGCGCTTGCCGGCGATCGCCACCAGCCCGCACAGCATGAAGCTGAGGATGATGCCGATGATCGCCACCACGGTGGCCTGCACGAAGCTGATGCCGAAGCCCAGCAGGTAGGAGCCGTAGCTCATCCCGAACACGGAGACGTTGGCCGCGAACCAGGGCCAGATCAGGTCGCGGGGCTTCGCGGTGCGCTCGGACTCGGTGATGATCTCGATACCGGCGGTCTCGATGACGCCGGGGGCGCCGGCGGGGGGGACGCCCGAGGCGTCGACGGGGGAGTCGGTCATGGAAGCTCCGGAGGGCGGGCCTGCGCGCTCACGCGCGAGAGGCGGCGGACATCATGATGAGGTGCAGTCTCCCACGTGGCCTGCGCGCACCGGCTGTTGCCCGACAGGTCGGCGAGGCATAACCTGGCCGGCGGCGCGCTTGTGCCCTGGCGTCCGGCGTGCACGCCCCGTCCCCGGACGAGCGGCGCCGGAGGCCGGCGATGCGCCAGCAGAACTGCATCGGGAGGGAGCCGCGTGCCTGATCCGTCGTCCGTGCGGGGACAGCTGCAGCGGTTCGTCTCCCTGGCGCCGGGCCGCGTGGATCACATCCCTGCGTTCCGCATCGCCCTGGGCTTGGCGATCCCGCTGACCGTCCTGCTGGTCACCGACAGAATCTCCTGGGCGATGTATGCCGGGTTCGGGGCCTTCACCGGCATCTACTCGCGCTATGAGCCGACCAGGGTGCGGTTGCGTCGCCAGGCGCTGATCGGGACGCTGCTGACCCTCTGCGTCACCCTCGGTGCGGCTCTCGCCGAGCTGGGGGCGTCGATCCCCGATCCGGCCGCATCGTGGGTGTCCCTGGTGATCGCTGCGCTGGTCGCGGGCGGCGCCGCCACTCTGGTGACCGCGCGCGGCATCAGACCTGGCGGGGCCGTGTTCCCGCTGTTCGCCGTCGCGGCCGTGGCCGCTGCTCCCCCCGCCGCCCCGGTCTGGGTCGCGGCCCTGGTGGCGGGGCTGTCGGCCACCGGCTGCGTGCTGCTGGGGCTGCTCGGCCACTGGGCCGGGGAGCGACACCCCGCCGCCGGCTTCGCCCCCGGGCAACGGACCCTCACCCGCGGTCAGATGGCTGCTGAGTTCGGCCGCTACGCCGGTGCGGCACTGGTGGCGGGCGCCCTGGGGCTGGCCTCCGGGCTGCCCTTCCCGTACTGGGCGCAGATCGCCGCGGTGGTGCCGTTGTCCGCTCCGGGGCGCCCCGCACAGGTCGAGCGGGGCCTGCACCGCGTGGTCGGCAGCACCTTGGGGATCATCACCACCGGCTTCCTGCTGTCCTTCCCGGCCGAGGCGTGGCAGCTGGTGGTGTGGGTGGTGATCCTGCAGTTCCTGGCGGAGATGTACGTGCTGCGGAACTACGCGTTGGCGCTGCTGTTCATCACCCCGCTGGCACTGCTGATGGTGCAGCTGGCCCACCCCCAGCCGGTCGGGGCGATGCTGCAGGCCCGGGTGCTCGAGACCGCTATCGGGGTGGCCGTGGGCATCGGCTTCGTGATCGCCTCGGCTCTCTTCGACCGTCGGATGGCCGCGCGACGTGCACGGCTGCGGAAGCAGGACCGGCAACGCCTCCGGGAACGCCACGCGACCCCCGGGCGCACCGACGTCTGAACGTTCCTCGTCGGGCGGGCAGGTGTGCCAGGAGCGCTCGGCCCCGGTCCGCGGTCCGCTCTCGGGACCGGTGCCCGGGCCCGGTCGGAGCCGACGATGGTGGACCGATGGCACGGGTCGGGGCGGATCCCCGTACCGTGCGTGCATGCCGGATCCCGCGTACACCCACGGATACAGCGACGCCGTGCTGGGCAGCCACCGCCACCGCACCGCCGAGAACTCCGCCGCGCACCTGCTTCCCCGCCTGCGCGCCGGGATGCGGCTGCTGGACGTGGGCAGCGGCGCCGGCACCATCACGGCGGATCTGGCCCGCCTGGTCGGCCCCGAGCACCTCACCGCCCTCGAGGTCTCCGAGCAGGCCGCCGCCATCACCCGCGCCGAGCTCCGACGCCAGGACCTGCCCCAGGTGCGCATCGTGGTCGGGGACGCGCACGACCTGCCCTTCGCTTCCGCAGAGTTCGACGTGGTCCACGTCCACCAGGTGCTCCAGCACGTCACCAATCCGGCAGGGGTGCTCGGCGAGGCCCGCCGGGTGCTGCGGCCAGGGGGGATCGCCTCGATCCGCGAAAGCGACTACGAGGGGTTCCGCTGGTATCCCGACAGCGCGGGCCTGACCCGGTGGAGGCAGCTGTACCTGCGGGCGGCCCGCGCCAACGGGGGCACTCCCGACGCGGGGCGGCGGCTGCTGGCCTGGGCACATCAGGCCGGCTTCACCGAGGTGACCCCCAGTGCATCGACCACGCTGCATGCCACGCCGGAGCAGCGCTCGACCTGGGGCGCAGCCTGGGCGAAGCGGATCCTCGCCCCGCCCCTGGCCGATCAGCTCCGGGCCGAGGGCTGGGCCGATGCCGCTGAGCTGGAGAGGATCTCTGCCGCCTGGCACGAATGGGCCGCCCACCCCGACGGCTGGTTCGCCCTGCTCCACGGCGAGATCATCGCCCGGGCGTGACGGCCTCGAGGTCGATCCCGCCGAAGCAGCTCGCCGCGATGCGACCATGGCCGATCGGCAGGGTCTGCCAGGACCAGTCGGTCGCCAGGACGTGGCAGGTCAGTACCTGTGGCGCCCGCGCCGAGCACCCGGCGCTCGTCCCGCCGTTGCCCGTGCCGGGTCCGCGGCGTAACGTTCAGGCCCCGCGACGCATCACACGCGCCCCGCCCCGCAGGCCCGATCCCGTGAAGTCCCATCCCGCGGGCCCCATCCCGCATGCCCATCCCGTAGGATTTAGTTGAAAGCTGTTGTTTCCTAGGAGGAGCTCCCATGAGCCTGACCAACACGATCCTGCGCGCTGTCCCCGGTGCCTTCATCCTCAACTCCGGCATCGGCAAGCTCGGGATGGACGCCGAGACCGCCGAGTCGATGCAGGGCATGGCCGTCCAGGGGGTGCCGCCGCTGGGCAAGCTCTCCCCCGAGCAGTTCGCGAAGTTCCTCAGCTACGGCGAGATCGCCGTCGGGGCCGCCCTGCTGCTGCCCTTCGTGCCCACCCGTCTGGCAGGCCTGGCGCTGGCCGGCTTCTCCGGCTCCATGGTCTCGATGTACCTGCGCACTCCCGGCATGACCCAGTCCGACGGCGTGCGTCCCACGCAGGAGGGCACCGCAATCGCCAAGGACACCTGGATGCTCGCCATCGCCGGCGCGCTCCTGCTCAACCAGAGCCGTAGCAAGAAGAACGACTGATCGACCCGCCCGGTTGACCGCCTCGCACGACTGAGCACCTCGCCCGGCTGAACATCCCGCCCGGTTGACCGCCTCGCCCGGTTGCATCCAGGAGCGCCAGCTCAGGCGAGAATGCGGGCGTGAACGGTCCCGGAAGCGGGTCCAAAGACGAGTTGGGCGCCGAAAACTTCCGGATTCTGGAAGTTTTCGGCGCCCAACTGGCGTGTTCACGATGTTCTGCGACGTGACACCGGCGTGTTCACGATGCCCCACGCCGTGACACCGGCGTGTTCACGAGGCGGAGAGGCGGGCGGGGCGGGGCCGGCCGGACTGATCGCTCCGTCCGGGGCAGCAGCCGCCTGGCTGGTCATCCCGCCCGGCGCCGCTCGATGAAGCGGCGCTCGGCGGTGTTGCCCGCGAGCTCCAGGGCGCGATCCCAGGCACGCTCGGCGGCGGTCCGGTCCCCGATCTCCGTCAGGAACAGCGCGAGGGCCACGTAGTAGGGGTGGTGACCGGCCAGGCCCGGCTCACCGGACAGCTCCTCGAGCAGGGTCAGACCGCTCTCGGGGC
>Ga0209487_1003875_pt1 | contig 11656 bp, 10 predicted proteins | sample Poulit2012_FD_187524 | JGI IMG/M metagenome (GOLD analysis project Ga0209487, IMG submission 187524) | Agricultural soil microbial communities from Georgia to study Nitrogen management - Poultry litter 2012 (SPAdes) (version 2) | ecosystem: Environmental > Terrestrial > Soil > Agricultural land... | reverse complement strand
CGTGGTTTTTTAAAGAGTATTGGAAAAGGTATACATTGGCAATTATTGCATTAATCATAGCAAGTGCAATTGGTTTAATACCACCCAAGCTTGTTGGATATATCATTGATGAAATACGTTTTGATCGATTAACAATGAATATAGTAGCACTCGTTGTCAGTGGTTACTTATTTTTAACATGGATACATTATGCAATTTCCTATTTATGGGATTATACGCTGTTTAGTGGTGCAGTTATGTTAGAAAAAAGTATCCGAAGTCGGCTAATCAGAAAGTTTCTGAATATGACGCCAACATTCTTTGAACGTTATCGAACAGGAGATTTAATGGCCCGTTCTACAAATGATTTGAAAGCGATCTCACTAACGGCTGGCTTTGGTATTCTAACGTTAGTTGATTCAACTACCTTTATGCTGATGATCGTAGCGATGATGGGTTTTACAATTAGCTGGAAATTGACACTCGCTGCATTAATCCCATTGCCGTTTATGGCTGTTTTAATGAATTATTATGGGGCTGCTATTCATATACGTTTTTCTCAAGCACAAGCAGCGTTCAGTGAACTGAATAATACGGTGCTTGAGTCAGTTCTTGGAGTTCGTGTGATTCGAGCATTTGTACAAGAAGAACAAGATAAAAAACACTTCGAAGCGATGACAAATTTGGTGTATGATAAAAATATGGAAGTCGTTAAGATCGATGCATTGTTTGAACCAACAATGAAAATACTTGTTGGTTTGTCTTATACGATAGGATTAGGATATGGCGCTATTCTTGTTTTTGAGAACAAGATAACGCTCGGTGATTTAGTTACTTTTAATGTGTACCTCGGTATGTTGATCTGGCCTATGTTCGCAATTGGAGAATTAATTAACCTGTTGCAACGGGGTAATGCGTCAATTGATCGAGTCTATGAAGTGCTGGAATACAAGGAAAGAGCCGCTGACGACTCCCAAATAGTAGAAGTGTCAACGGTTTCGTCCATTGATTTTAAGGATGTAACATTTCGCTATCCATCCGCAACAACAAATCAATTGGATCATTTTTCGCTCCATATAAAAAAGGGACAGACGATTGGTATTGTAGGGAAAACCGGTGGAGGAAAAACGACGTTATTTAAACTACTGTTAAGAGAGTATCCAAAGATGTTTGGGGAGATTCAGATTTCCAATGTGCCGATCGATCAGATTGGGCTTGAGCAGATGAGGACATGGATTGGCTATGTCCCACAGGATCAGTTTCTATTTTCGAAATCGATTCGTGAAAATATTCAATTCGGGAAAGAAGCAGCAACAGATAAAGACATATATCGAGTGTTGGACCTAGCCTGTTTTCTCGATGATATAAAACAATTGCCACAAGGACTAGACACGCAAGTTGGTGAAAGTGGTGTGACCTTATCAGGCGGACAAAAACAACGTGTGGCTCTAGCAAGAGCTTTTATTAAGGAGCCAGAAATATTGATTTTAGATGACTCCCTGTCTGCTGTTGATGGAAAAACAGAAACGGAAATTATTGAACAATTAAGAAAAGAACGTTCAAATAAAACAACGTTTATTGCTGCACATCGACTATCTGCTGTAAAACATGCGGATCACATTGTTGTAGTTGAAGAGGGAGTCATTGTTGAGGAAGGTACCCACGAACAATTGCTTCAATTAGAGGGTTGGTATTATGAGCAAGATGTACACCAACAATTGAAGGATCGAGAGGTGTTTGATGAATGAAAACCTCTACTGAAAAGGCATTATTAGCGTATGCATGGGAATTTAAACGCGGGATATTGTTCGGCATCTTTTGTCTTATGATCGCTGTCACATTTGAGTTAGCCGGTCCACTTATCGCTAAGCGAGTGATTGATGATCATATCCTTGGTGTAGAAGGGACTTGGCAGGAAGTCCTATCGAAAGATCAAATGACTGCGACCTATCAAAATAAACAATATAAAAGGGTTGATCGGTTGCATGGGAACGAGCAAACGGTTGGAAACCCAGTCACGATTTTACAAGTCGGGACATCTTATTATTTTGTTGATGAAGAGATTACTCTGTTTGGTGAGCGGTCGGTTGATGAAAATCAACTCCTGATAATCGAGCAAATGGGTAAGGAACACGTTTATCCGAGTACGAAATTATCACGATCAGACACCTATCCATTTTTTAAACCAGAACAAAAACCCATTATACTCTTATTGGGATTGTATATGGCTTTATTACTTGTTGCTGGTGTTTTTCAGTTTTCGCAAACATATGTACTGCAAAAAACCTCGAATCAAATCGTTCGAAAAATACGGAATGATGTATTCTTACATGCACAGAAGATGCCTATGCAATATTATGTTGATCAACCGGCTGGGAGTATTGTATCGAGAATTACAAATGACACCGAGGCGATTAGGGATTTATATGAACGTGTTTTATCGATTATCATAACGAGCGTTATTTATATGGGTGGGATTTTTATCGCCCTGTTCATGTTGGATACTCGGTTAGCATTGATTTGTTTATTACTGATCCCTTTACTGTTTGGTTGGATGAAGTTATACAAACATTTCGGCATGAAGTATAATCAGATGATTCGTTCAACATTGAGTAAAATGAATGGCAGTATTAATGAATCGATTCAAGGGATGCGTATTATCCAAGCATTTAGTCGTGAGAAAGAGACAGAAAATGAATTTGAAGAATTGAATGAGCATCACTTTATTTATCAACGAAAATTAGTGAAATTAAGTGCTTTAACATCGTATAATCTTGTGGCTGTGCTCCGAAACTTAGCCTTTGTTGGATTTATTTGGTACTTTGGGTCCTTTTCATTAGAACCAGGTAGTATCATTTCGATTGGAATGTTGTATGCCATTGTCGATTACTTAACGAGACTCTTTGAACCCGTTACAGATATTGTGAATCAGCTACCGCTTATTGAACAAGCAAGGGTGGCGGGTAATAGAGTTTTCAAATTAATGAATCATGAGGGGGAAGAGGTAGACAATAATAAAATCGATCCATATCTGGGAGAAGTGTCTTTTAAAGATGTTTCCTTTGCTTATGATGGTGAAAATGACGTACTAAAGGACATCTCCTTTCAGATAAAGTCAGGATCAACAGTGGCATTTGTAGGGCATACAGGTTCAGGAAAAAGCACGATTATGAATTTATTATTTCGTTTTTATGATCCACAAAAAGGGTCAATTAAGATTGATGGATATTCAACAGAAAAATGGTCTCGACAACAAGTAAGAAGTCATATGGGAATCGTTCTGCAAGACCCTTTTCTATTTACGGGGACAATCATTTCGAATGTAACGATGAATGATCCAAGCATCACGGAAAAGATGGCTATCAATGCATTGAAATCCGTTGGAGCTGATCGTTTTATTCAGAAGTTATCAGATGGCTATCAAACGAAAGTGTCAGAAGGTGGTCATACATTTTCATTAGGAGAGAGGCAACTCGTATCCTTTGCCCGTGCTTTAGCATTTGATCCCGCGATACTTATATTAGATGAAGCAACGGCGAATATTGATACAGAAACGGAAAATAGGATTCAACACGCATTAGAGATTATTCAAAAGGATCGAACAACAATGATCATTGCACATCGTTTATCAACAATTCAAGGGGCAGATCATATTTTTGTACTTGAACATGGTATGATAAAAGAACAAGGCAGTCATGAAGAGTTAATTAATTTGGCAGGGATATATGATCAGATGTATGATTTGCAACTGGGGCAGAGCACTTCAATGAACGGGGAATAGATGTATTGATACATGGTGAATTAGCGGGAAAGGATTGAAGAAGGCGTATTTTTTGATATGGGGTGACCTATGGATAAGCACGATATGATTGATAAGGATTTATATGAGGAATTTGATGATGAAGAAATGTATGAGCTCGTTATGCAGGCTCAACGTGAGGCAATCGAGCGAGCGGAGTTGGCAAGAAAGAATCCAAAAACGAAGCCAAAACGTCCCTTTCCTAAATGGCCGTTTTGGTTGATTGCCATTGCCATGGCATTTAATATCGTTGCTGCGTTACCACAGACCCTTTCGATCCCTGCCATTAACTTTTTAGTGAAATCCGCTACGTTATCTGCTGAACCAGATATAAAGGAATATAAAAAATCCGTTGTCGTCATTGAGACAGAGGATGGAAGAGGGACTGGTTTTTCAATTTCCAGTAAGGGAACGATTATTACGAATCATCATGTTGTTGAAGGCGAGTCGTCTGTAACGGTCGCATTTTCTGAACAAGGCTTATACAGGGCAGAAGTAGTGGATGTTTATCCTGAAATTGACTTAGCCATCTTAGAAGTTAATGAGGAAAATCTTCCTTATTTAGAACTTGCCTCAGAAGCCTCTATTGAACAAGATGAGGCAGTGAACTTTATTGGTAATCCATTACGCTTTCAAGGAATTGCGAATGAAGGGACCATTATTGATTATATTTTATTAAGTGATTGGGAAGACGAAGTTGTGATGATTGATGCACCTGTTTATCGGGGGAATAGTGGAAGTCCAATTATCAATGAAGCAGGACAAGTTATTGGTGTTATTTTTGCTACATTAGACCATGATGAATATGGACGAGTCGGATTGTTTGTGCCTATTGATTACTATTATCAAGCCCAAAAGAAAGGAAAGTGAGCAAATATGATTTATAGAAGTAACCGTCCTTGGATCGCTCAACAAGTTTGGAAAGATGTACTGTTTCTTCACTGGCCAATTCCATCCGAACTGATTCAAGCACAGCTCCCCGCGCCTTTTAAGGTAGATACGTATGACGGGAAATCCTGGATAACGATTGTTCTATTTCAAGCATTGCATAGTCGGCCACGTGGAATGCCACGCTTTCTTTCACAACGAAATTTACTACAAGTAAATACAAGGACATATGTACGGTTCAATGGTGTTCCTGGTGTTTATTTTCTATCACTTGATACGAATAGCAAATGGACCGTATATGGTGCACGTTCACTTTATAACTTACCTTATCGTAAAGCCACTATGAATTTCAAGCGTGATGATCATGGTATGCAATTTGAAAGCAAAACCGCCAATAAATCAATTGATTTTAGATCCTTTAAGGCTCAGTATAGACCAACATTGACTCAAGTTGATAATCAACCTGATTCATTAGCTCATTTTTTGACGGAGCGATATTATCTATGGACGATTAAAAATAAACAGATTTTAAAAGGTTCCATTTCCCATCATCCATGGGATTTAGTATGTGCAGAATCGCAACATAAAATGGGAGGAAGGCCTTCGATCTTAGTAGGCGAAGATCTTAATGAACAACCCATTGCCCATTACTCTGAATCGATACATGCCTATATGCATCCCTTTGAACGTGTTGGTATTTTTGATCAATCTGAATGATTGCCCCCTATCACTTGCAGGGGGCAGTAGTTGAACACATTAACACTTAGACTTCCATCATCACAGTTGGGATATATTTCATCGCATGATCGACATAATCCAAAAGGCTTTCATGGGAGCACATGACTTCTGATTGATCAATTGAAAAGTAATAATCATTTAAAAAGAGATGGATTTTTTTGGCTAAGAGATCATCATCTGTTCGTATCATAAGCAATAATAAATCATCCCATTGTCCCCATAGTGTATAATATAAAGCTTTATCATAATCCGGAATCGACATCATTTCCCTCCTTCATAATCAAGGGCTGTTTCTATAAATTGATTGTAGGTCATTTGATTCATCGTCTTGAAAAACTACATAAACACACTGATAAAAGGATACATTTATCGTTGTGGTCTGATTAGCTTTCCCAATCACTCGCTATATTTCCAGAAACAAAATTGGTGTGTCTACCAAAAATAGGATAGGGATCATAATAAGAATAAAAACACCTTACTGTTACATACTAAAAGCAAAACAGTAAGGAGGAAATAATAGATGAAAGTAAAGATAATAAGTTTATTGATGGTCGCCGGAATCATTCTTGGCGGATGTCAAGGCAATACAAATGATGAAGGTATGACAGACAGAAATAATCAAAATGTCGATCCCATTCGTGATAGTAATGATAACCGGGCTGACAGAATTGATAATCGGGACCGGAATAATCGTACGAATGAAATGAATCGGGAAAACCGCATGAATGAACCAAATACAAGAAATATAAATAATCGTAATCAATCGACAGATGACCAATATGATATTGCGGAAGAAGCAGCTGAGAAAATAACAGATGACATTGATGAAATTGATTATGCCTATGTGTTAACAACAAATAATAATGCGTACGTTGCGGCTGTTTTAGATAATGATAACAATGATAACCGAAAAGATGCGGCGAATACAAATCGGAAAAACAACAAGCGTAATCAAGATAACAATGATACGAAAACAAGAAATATAAGTAATAAAGATGATCAAGATCAAACTGGTGAGGAATTAACAGATGACGTCAAAAAAGAAATATCGGAAATTGTTCAATCTGTTGATAACAACATTGATAATGTTTATATCTCGACAAATCCAGATTTTGCTGACTTAACGACTGATTATGTTGATCAAATGAATAATGGTAAACCGATTAGAGGTTTCTTTGATGAAATTGGTAATATGATTGAACGCGTATTCCCCCAAGATAAAGAATAAAAAATAGCGATTAACGATTCGAGCTGTTCAGAAACCCTGAATAGCTTTTTTTTGTGTATAATTCGTTGCATTCGATCGACATATGTTAAGATAAGGATAAAAAGTAAGGGGAGGAATATATGATGAGTACACAAGTATTAGCTTATTTAACAGAACATCGTCAACGTTTATTAAGTAAATTAAATTCCTTTTTAGAAATACCGAGTGTAAGTACCGACAAGACATATAAAGAAGATATCAATCAAGCAGCAACATTTGTGGAGGAATATTTAAATGAAATCGGATTTGATAAAGTAGAACAGCAAGCTACCGGAGGGCATCCATTAGTTTATGCAGAATACAATCAGGCTGGACCTGATGTGCCAACTGTTCTTGTATATGGACACTATGATGTTCAACCAGCAGATCCTATTGAACTTTGGGAAAGTGATCCTTTTAAACCGGAAATAAGAGATGGACGATTGTATGCTCGTGGATCAAGTGATGATAAAGGACAAGTATTCATGCATTTGGCTGTTTTCGAAGCGTTTATGAAAACAAGAGGTGAGATTCCACTCAATATAAAAGTATGTATTGAAGGGGAAGAGGAAATTGGTAGCGAAAATTTATATGATATTTTACATGATAAAAAAGAGCAGTTTGCAGCAGACTTTGCCGTCATTTCAGACTCTGGAATGGTTGCGGAAAATCAACCGACCATCTTATATGGTCTGAAAGGCTTTACTGGAATTGAAATAAACGTCCAAGGTCCAAATCATGATCTCCATTCGGGGATGTATGGTGGTGCCGTTCGCAATCCAGCTATGGCGTTAACACAAATTCTCGCTTCGATGAAAAATGAAGAAGAAATTATTACAATAGATGGCTTTTATAGCCAAGTAGAAGCTTTAACTGATGCGGAGAGGAAATTAATCAAGAAGATTGAAGGCGAGGATTTCACAGAGACAACCGGAGTGAATGAAACGGTTTCTGAGCAAGGATACACGGCAAAAGAACACACAATGGCACGTCCAACTTTTGAAGTGAATGGGATCTATGGTGGGTATCAAGGAGAAGGAACGAAGACAATCATACCGGCCACGGCTACTGCCAAAATTACGTGCCGTCTTGTACCTGGACAAGATCCGGAACATATTCAACAATTATTAGAAGACCATGTAAAGGAGCACACCCCTACAGGTGTCACCGTTGAAGTTAAGAAAGAAAAGTTATCATCAAAAGCATATAAAGTAGAGCCAAATCATCCACTGATTGAAAAGGCGGCAAAGAGCTATACGAAAGCATTCGGTAAGGAGACCGTATATGTTCGCATGGGAGGTTCAATCCCTGTAGTAGAATGGCTTGAAGCTGTATTTGATATCCCAATCGTGTTATTAGGTTTTGGTACACCAGAAGACCGTCTTCATTCACCAAATGAGAGTTTTCCATTAGATAGTTATGATAAAGGGATGGAAACCCTTGTCTATTACTGGGATGAAATAAATCAGTGATAAATTGTTGATTGAAAAGGATAGGTAGGAGGGGAAAAGATGAAATACGCAATCGTGACAGGAGTGTCTAAAGGGCTTGGACTGTCGATCGCTACACATCTGTTAACAAATAAAATTCATGTGATTGGGATATCGCGTCATAAGGATGCTACCTTACAAGCTATTGCCGAGGAGAATCAGGTTGATTACAACCATTATCCATGTGATTTAGCAGATATTTCTGCGATTGATAAAACTTGCGAGGAAATAAGTACTTATATATTTGCTCAGGACGTACAGATGGTTTATCTGATTAATAATGCGGGAGTGTTACACCCCATTAAACAATCAATGAATACAACGAGTGCTGAAATTGCCACACATATGCAAATTAATACGATTGCACCCATGGTGATGACGAACTACTTTTTACAGAAGGGAACAGAGGTTGACGTTCCCTTATATTGTGCAACGATCACATCTGGGGCAGGCGAACGACCTATTTATGGTTGGAGTGCTTATTGCAGTTCAAAAGCAAGTATGAATATGTATACGCAAACCGTAGGATTAGAACAAGGAGAATTACAAACTGGAAATAAGATCATTGCCTTTAGTCCGGGAGTAATGGATACAAATATGCAAGGAGAAATTAGGGCAAGTCATTATGATGACTTTATTGATGTGGATCAATTCAAAGCATATCATAAAAATGATCAGTTACTAGATCCAAATGTTGTAGCTAACGTCTTTGTTGACCTTTTACTGAATGAAGCACCCCTTGAAAATGGCATGATTTATTATGCAAAGGACTTTCTTTAGAATAAAAAAATGTGTGATCGCCCTTCCGCATTTCCTACACTCGCATAAATTGTACTAATCTGGTTTATAGGGAGGGGTAGCAATGGGTAAAGGTGGCGTTGAAAGAGGCTTCGGCTCAGGATTTGCGCTTTTAGTTGTTTTGTTTATTTTGTTAATCATTATAGGCACTGCATACACAGGCGGAGACGGTGGCTATGGTGGTTACTGTTAAATAGAAAGTGAATGCAGAGGTTATCCTCTGCATTTTAATTTCCTTCCATAAAGTGTATCATAATTGTACGACTACTCATCTAGTGCGCAATTATGATACACTTTATAAAGGAATCAAGTGAATGAATTTCATAATTGCCAAAATCGGCAACATCGATACGGGTGTTGCACTAAACCGGTATTATGAAATTCATTAAAGTATGCTGCTAATTGAAATGAACCCATTAATCAAGTTTTAGAAAGGAAGAAAGTAATTGATAACACGTAAAAGTCAACGCGAAATAGAACAGATGAAAAAATCGGGGGACCTCCTCGTTCAATGTCATAAGGAAATTGCAAAAATGATCAAACCAGGGATTACAACGATGGAAATTGATACATTTGCTGAAGATTTTTTAATACGTCACGGTGCAACACCAGAACAGAAAGGATTTAGCGATTATCCATATGCCACTTGTGCTTCTGTAAATGATGAAATTTGTCACGGTTTTCCACGTGAGGAAAAATTAGTCGATGGGGATATTGTAACGATCGATATGGTCGTTAATTTAAATGGTGGATTAGCCGACTCGGCATGGACTTATCTTGTAGGTGATGTTGATGAAGCTGGAAAGCGTTTAGTAGATGTTACAAAAAAGTCATTGTATAAAGGCATTATGCAAGCTCAAGTAGGAAATCGTATTGGTGATATTGGACATGCTATTCAAACATATGCAGAGGGTGAAGGGTTTTCAGTTGTGAGAGAGTTTACGGGACATGGAATTGGCCCGACGATCCATGAGCCCCCTCAAATACCCCATTTTGGACTTCCTAATAGAGGGGTCCGGTTAAAAGAAGGAATGGTCATTACGATCGAACCGATGATTAATGAGGGAGACTGGAAAAGTAAGATGGATCAAAATAATTGGACTGCTCGTACAATTGATCAAGGGCGATCAGCTCAATATGAACATACACTAGCGATTACGAAGGACGGCCCGTTAATTCTTACAGATCAAGGGGATGCCTCTAAATATATGAAATAAATAAAAAGCGTCTCTACTTAGAGAGACGCTTTTTTCGGTGGGAATTTTAAACTACCACTATACAGGACGGTTAAGATTGGACTGAGTAAACAAAAGAAAGCAAATGGTAAGTAAACAAGGACAGGGACACCAAGTACATCGGCAATAAATACACCGCAAACACTCCAAGGAACGAGCGGATTTATGACCGTACCAGCATCTTCAAGAGTCCTCGATAATACTTTATTTGGTATTCCCCTTTTATTATAAACACTTTTAAAGGTTTCACCGGTTAATAAAATAGATAGATACTGTTCTCCAATCAACACATTCACACCAATAGCGGTAGCAGCTGTTGCGATGATTACAGATCGTACCTTAATTAACTTCTCTTGGAGAACGTATAAGATCGTCGGAACAATTCCGGTAACAAATAACAATCCGCCAAATCCTAAGGCGAGTATAACGAGAGAAATGGTGAAAAACATGCTACTCATTCCACCCTTTGTCAGAAGTTCATTGACGGGTTCAAAATTAGTCGAAGCTTCGTACCCATCAAACCAAATCGAAAAGATCGCGGAAAAGGATAAATCACTTGTTATTCGGGCAAGCATCGTTGCGATCAGACTACTAATGGCTAGCGAGACGAATGCCGAAAGCTTAAATACCGTACATAGAACTAAAATAATTAAAGGTAGCCATGATGTCCAATGAATGAGATCCGTTGATTGCAATGCGGTTTGGTATGCATGAACATCATGAAGGGATGCTGTTTCCTTAGGCGATAGAAAGACATATAGAATAAAGGAAATGACAAAAGCGGGTATTGTCGTCAGACTCATATGTTTAATATGTTCAAATAGGTCAACATCGACAATGGCTGATGCTAAATTCGTCGTATCAGATAGGGGAGACATTTTATCCCCAAAGAAAGCACCAGAGACGATCGCACCTGCGGTAATGGCCATCGATGTATCGATCGCTGTAGCGATACCAATAAAAGCGACACCTACTGTCGCTGTCGTAGTAAGTGAGCTCCCTAGTGAAATCCCAATAATGGCTGTAACCGCAAAGACAATTGCATAAAACCATGGGCCACTAATAAGTGAAAAACCAGTATTAATCAGGATAGGAATCGTTCCGCTTATGATCCAACTACTAATGAGAATACCGATCAGAAAGAATAAAAAGATCGCACCCATCCCGGCTGTTGCACCTGCAATCATGCCTGACTCAATTTCTTTAAACGGAATTCGTTTGATTAAACCATAGGCAATGAGGATAAATATGCTAACCAAAATCGGTATATGTGGTTGTGTTCCTAAACGAATAATAAAATAGCTAATCAAACTAATAATGGCTATAAAAAAAATAATTGATTCGCTAAGAGCTGGATTGTGCTTTGGTTGAATTGAAAACACGATAAACCCTCCTAACAATAGTAGTAGATCAAAACTTGACTATACATGTCTAATGCCAATTTTGTCAATATTTGTTACCGTAATTAAAAATCTTTTTTTTT
>Ga0209487_1003874_pt1 | contig 11656 bp, 7 predicted proteins | sample Poulit2012_FD_187524 | JGI IMG/M metagenome (GOLD analysis project Ga0209487, IMG submission 187524) | Agricultural soil microbial communities from Georgia to study Nitrogen management - Poultry litter 2012 (SPAdes) (version 2) | ecosystem: Environmental > Terrestrial > Soil > Agricultural land... | reverse complement strand
CGCGTGGCGCCCCGAGCACGGGGCCGGGCGCCGCACCTTCGTCGACATCGGTGCGCTGCACCTGGAGGCGGGCGGGCGGCTGCCCCAGGTCACCCTCGCCTATGAGACCTGGGGCGAGCTCAACGCTGCCCGGGACAACGCGATCCTCATCTGCCACGCGCTCACCGGGGACGCTCACGTGACCGGGCCGGCGGGCCCGGGCCACCCGACGCCCGGATGGTGGTCGCGGGTCGTGGGGCCGGGACTGGCGATCGACACCGACCGCTGGTTCGTCGTCGCGGTCAATGTGCTGGGTGGGTGCCAGGGGTCCACCGGCCCCTCCTCCCCCGCCCCGGACGGCACCCCGTGGGGCAGCCGGTTCCCCACCGTCACCACCCGCGACCAGGTGGCCGCCGAGCTCGAGCTCACCGACCGGCTCGGCATCGCCCGCTGGGCCCACGTCGTCGGCGGGTCGATGGGTGGCCAGCGGGCCCTGGAGTGGGCGGTCGCCGCCCCCTCGCGGGTCCGCTCGATCGGGGTGATCGCCTCCGGTGCGCAGTCCACCGCGGACCAGGTCGCCTGGGCCCACCAGCAGATCGCCGCGATCCAGCTCGACCCCAAGTTCCGCGGCGGTGACTACTACGACGCCGCGCCCGGGGACGGTCCGCACGCGGGCCTGGCCCTGGCCCGGCAGATCGCGCACACCACCTACCGCAGCGCCGAGGAGCTCAACACCCGGTTCGGGCGCCTGCCCCAGCACGCCGAGGACCCGATGCTCGGGGGCCGCTTCGCGGTGCAGTCCTACCTCGACCACCACGGCACTAAGCTCGCCCTGCGCTTCGACGCCAACAGCTACCTCACCCTCACCCGCACGATGCTCACCCACGACATCGGCCGCGACCGCGGCGGTGTCGAGGCGGCCCTGTCCGAGATCACGGCCGACGCCCTGGTGATCGCGGTGGAGACCGACCGCCTCTTCCTACCCGAGGAGTCGGAGCGGATCGCCGCCGGAATCCCCGGCTGTGGACCGGTGCGCTACCTGCGCTCGCCCTACGGGCACGACGGCTTCCTCATCGAGCACGAGCAGGTCACCCGCCACCTCGGCGGCTTCCTCCGGCAGCTGGCGCGCAGCCAATGACGGTGCACGGGGCGCGTGCTCGGGTCACCATAGGGGCGTGAGAGAACGCCCGGCCGCCGAGCTCGACCGCTCCGTGACCAGCCCAGCCGATCCAGCCACCACCGATGACCCGGACCTCGCGCTGGAGCAGATGACCCACCTGCCGTCGGACCGCTGGAGTCCGGACGTGCTGGGTGAGGGGTTCACCGCGCGCACCGTGGACCTGCTGCCCGACGAGGACGGACCGGTGGTGGCCACGGTCGTGCGCTACCGGCCCGAGGAGGACCCGGAGGCGGGGCCGGTCCCCCCGCCCCACTACGTCGTGCTCTACCTGCACGGCTGGAACGACTACTTCCACCAGCGTGACCTCGCCCGCCACTACGCCTCGATCGGCGGCGCCTTCTACGCCCTGGACCTGCGCCGCTACGGTCGCAGCCTGCGGCCCGGCGACCTGCGCGGCTACGTGGAGTCGCTGTCCACCTACGACGAGGACATCCACGCGGCCCGCGACCTCATCCGGGCCGACCACCCGGACCTCGACCTCGTGCTCATGGGGCACTCCACCGGCGGGCTCACCGGCGCCCTGTGGGCGCACCGCCACCCCGGCGCGCTCTCGGCCCTGGTGCTCAACTCCCCGTGGTTGGACGTCAGCGGCTCCTCCGTGGTCCGCACCCTGGGCCAGCCGGTGATCGAGCGCCTGGCGCGCTACCAGCCCAAGGCGGCCCTTCCCGTGCGGGAGCTGGGCTTCTACCAGCGCATCCTGCGCGGCTGGGCCACCGACGAGCACGGTGAGCCGGTGGAGCTGACCGAGGAGGAGCGGGCCGACCCGGCCGCCACGGGCTGGCCGCTGGAGTGGGCGTGGCGCACCTACCCCAGCGGCGCCATCCGGCCCGGGTGGCTCGCGGCCGTGCTCGCCGGCCACTCCCAGGTCGCCGACGGGCTGGACATCACCTGTCCTGTGCTCGTGCTCAGCGGGCACCAGTCAGTGTTCGCCACCCGCTGGTCGGAGGAGATGCGCAAGGCGGACACGGTGATCGACGTGGAGCTGACCGCCCGACGCGCGCTGGGCCTGGGGCCGGTGGTCACGATCGCGCGGATCGAGGACGCCGTCCACGACGTCATACTCTCCCCGGCGCGGGTGCGCGAGCGCGCCTACCGCGAGCTCACTCGCTGGCTGCGCGCCTACGTCGGTCCCGCCTCCTGACGCCCGGCCCAGCCGCGGCACGCCGACGGCGGTGCGCGGCGGCCAGCTCTTCCTGCGCCTCACGCAGGCTCGGGCCCCGTTCCCCGAAGCGCCACCCGTGCCACGCGTCGAGCCGCGGCCGGGTGCCGAGGACGGCGGAGGCGGCCGCCTCGGGGGCGGTGTAGGAACGGTCGCCCACGAGGATGCGCCCCTCGGGCAGCAGGGTCGCCTCCGCGCGGTGCGCGCCGTCGGCCACCCAGACCAGGGGGGTCGGTCCGCCGAGCGACTCCCCGATGCTCGACAGCCCCACGGGGGCCGGCTCCTCCACCCGGGTGGCCGGCTCCCGAGCACGCTCGGCCCGGGTGGTCGCCGGCTCAGCCGGGTACGACGGCTGCGCGGATGGCCGTTCCGCGCGAGTGGGCGGGTCAGCCGCGCGCTGCGCCGCCGCGGACGTTTCGCCGTCGGGTAGGTCCGATCCGGTGAGCTGGGCCTGCTCGGCTGCCTCCCGCGCGGCTCGGGCAGCCCGTCGGCTGCCGACCGGGAGCGTCTGCGCCGCGGACTCCAGGGTCATGGTGGGCCGGCCGGGCAGCAGCCACGGCAACGGGGTGATGGGGGCGCTGACCTCGGCGACGTCGAGGAACATCCGACCGTTCGACATCGCGCGTGCGGAGAGCTCGTGGATGACGACGCCGGCGCCGGAGAGGGCGTCGAGCGCGGGGCGGACGTCCTCGTCGATCGACGCGGCGACGACGTGGGCGCGGGCGCTGGTGGCGGCTCCGGCCGGCTGCGCCTCCCGGTAGGCGTTCCAGTCCCGGCGGAAGGCGGCGAGCCCGCGCGGGTAGGTCCGGGCCACCTCGACCCAGCCACGGCCACCGGAGCGACCGGAGCGCCCGAGCGCTGCCACGAGGGTCTGGGCGTCTAGCCGCTCGACGACCTCGATACTCACCACCTGACCAGCGGCGTCCATCGCGGTCAGGCGCGGTGCGCCGTCATCGTCCTGCCAGGTGACCGGGAACAGCTGGAGCTGGAGCAGCTCGAGCACCTGTACCCGGACCGCGTCGAGCACCTCCGGTTCTACCGGGTCGTTGACGGCGCGCCCCACCTGCGCGGGGATGAGCCTGCCGGCATCGAACTCGAACAAGGGCATGCGTTATCGACCTGGACTTTCGCTCCGGTACGGGATAGCGGCATCTTCTCACGCCGTACCGGGGCGTTACATCAGTCTGTGGTCGGATTTGGTGCCGTCAGGAGCTGGGCCAGGTGGACGCCCCGGCGGCCGGCGAGCTGTTCGGCCTGGGTGCGGCAGGAGTAGCCGTCGGCGAGGTACACCGCCTCCTCGCCCGCCTCGCGCAGCGCCGGCAGCAGCGCGTTCTCCGCCACCTTCACCGAGACGTCGTAGTGGCCCTTCTCCATCCCGAAGTTGCCGGCCAGGCCGCAGCAGCCGGCCAGCCGGGTGACTCGGGCACCGGTGCGGGCGAGCAGCGCGGCATCGGCGTCCCAGCCCATCACCGAGTGGTGGTGGCAGTGCGGCTGGGCGACCACCTCCAGGCCCTCGAGGGACGGCGGCTGCCAGGTGTCGCCCGGCCCGACGGGTGCGGGCGCCGTCAGCAGCTCGGCCAACGTGTAGGTGCCCTCGGCGATCATCCGGGCACGCGGGTCGTCGGGGAACAGGTCCACGAGGTCCGAGCGCAGCACGCCGGTGCACGAGGGCTCCACGCCGATGATCGGGACCCCGTTGGCCGCGAACGGCGCCAGGACCGACATCGTGCGTTCCAGCTGGCGGCGGGCGCCGTCGAGCTGGCCGGTGGAGATCCAGGTGAGGCCGCAGCAGGCCTGCTGGTCCGGGACGAGCACCTGGTAGCCGGCCTCGCGCAGCACGCTGACCATCGCCCGGGCCCCTGCGCCGTCGAGCTTCTCGGAGAAGGAGTCGGCCCACAGCAGCACCTGGCGGGTCTCCTGCCGCGGGGCGGCGGTGACCGTGACGTCCCCGCCGCGCGCCCAGGCGGAGAAGCGCTCGGTGGTGAAGGAGACCATCTCGCGCCGCGGGTCCATCCCGCCCAGCCGCATGACCAGCTTGGCCACCGGCCGCCGGCCGAGGACCGCGTTGACCAGCCGGGCCACCGCGGGCACCCGGGTGACCATGCCGGCCCACCGGGGCAGCCAGCCCAGCGCGTAGTGGTTCACCGGCCGCAGGCGCTTGCGGTAGGTGCGGTGGAGCACCTCGGACTTGTACTGGGCCATGTCGACCCCCGCCGGGCAGTCCCGGGAACAGGCCTTGCAGGACAGGCACAGGTCCAGCGAGGCGTGCACCGCGGGGCTGCGGACGTCGGTGACCAGCGAGCCGTTGGCCAGCTCCTGCAGGATGCGGGCCCGGCCGCGGGTGACATCCTTCTCCTCCAGCGTGGCCAGGTAGGAGGGGCACATGAAGCCGCCGGCGGCAGAGGTGTCCGCGCGGCACTTGCCCACCCCGGTGCACCGGTGGACGGCGTTGGTGAAGTCCCCGCCGTCCTCGTGGAAGCTGAAGCCGCCGGCGATCGGCAGCATCGGGCGGGCGTAGGGCCGGCGCAGGTCGGCGTCCAGGGCCGCCGGGCGCACGAGCACCCCGGGGTTGAGGTGCTCCTCGGGGTCGAACAGCGCCTTGACCTTCCCGAAGGTCTCGATCATCCCCGGGGAGTACATGAGCGGCAGCAGCTCACTGCGGGCGCGGCCGTCCCCGTGCTCGCCCGAGAGCGACCCGCCGTAGGAGGTGACGAGCTCGGCGGAGGCCACGAGGAAGTCGCGGCTGGGCCCGATGCCCTCGGGAGTGTCGAGCGGCATGTTGATCCGCACGTGCATGCAGCCGTCGCCAAAGTGCCCGTACAACAGGCCGTCCACCCGGTGGTCGGCCATGAGGGCCTCGAAGTCGCGCAGGTAGGCGCCCAGCTTCTCCGGCGGGACCGCGGCGTCCTCCCACCCGGGCCAGCCCTGCTCACCGGAGGGGGTGCGCCCACCCAGCCCTGCGCCGTCCGCCCGAATCCGCCACAGCGCATCGGCCTGCGGCCCGGCCGGCACGACGGCGACCGCGTCGGTCCCGCCGTCGGCGGCGAGCCGGCGCGCCCGCTCGAGCGCGTCGTCGGCGTCCGCGCCCCCGACCTCGACGAGCAGCCAGCCACCGCCCGGCGGCAGCTCGGGCACCGCGGCGGGACCGTGGTGCCGGCGCACGATCTCCACCAGCCGCGCGTCGATCCCCTCCACGGCGAGCGGGCCGTGGGCCAGCAGCGCGGGGACGGCGTCGGCGGCCGCGGCCATGTCGGGGTAGCCCAGCGCCACGAGCACGGGGGCACTGGGCACCGGGACGAGGTCGAGGGTCGCCTCCAGCACGGTGGCCAAGGTGCCCTCGGTGCCGACCAGCATCTTGGCCAGGTCGCTGCCGTTCTCGGGCAGGAGGTGCTCAAGGCTGTAGCCGGAGACCTGCCGCTTGAAGCGGCCCAGCTCGGTGCGGATCGCCGCCAGGTTGGCCTGGACGAGCTTGTCCAGGCCAGGCACGACCTCCAGGGCACCCGGGCCGCGGCCAGCGGTGAGCTCCCGGCCGGTGCCGTCCACCACGGTGAGGGCGGAGACGTTGTCGGCGGTGCGTCCGTAGGCCACGGCGCGTGGCCCGCAGGCGTTGTTGCCGATCATGCCGCCGAAGGTGGCGCGGTTCTGGGTGGAGGGGTCGGGGCCGAAGCGCAGTCCGTGCGGCTTGGCCGCGCGCTGCAGGTCGGACATCACCACACCGGGCTCGACGCGGGCGGTGCGCGCCTCGGGGTCGATCTCGAGGATGCGGTTGACGTGCCGGGAGAAGTCGATGACCACACCGGGGCCGATGGAGTTGCCCGCGATCGAGGTCCCGCCACCGCGGGAGGTGACCGGGGCACCGAGCCGGCGGGCGGTCTCGAGGGCGGCGCGGGCGTCGTCGACGTCGCGCGGGACCACGACGACGTCGGGCACCACCCGGTAGTTGGAGGCGTCGGTGGCGTACTGGCCGCGGGACAGTGCGTCGTCGTGCACCGTGCCGTCCATCGCCGAACGCAACGAGGCGACGAGCTCGGCGCGCCCGGACTGGGCGGCGGCCGGGTCGGTGGGGCGGGGGCGCGGGTCGGTGGTCGTCACCCTTCCGATCCTGCCACTCCGGGACGCTGCGGTGGGAGGACGTCCGTCGGCCGCGGCGAGCCCGTCGCGATCCGCCGCGGCTGAGGAGCTGTTGCCGGGTACCGCACGGTCAGGACAGGTGGCGCTCGGCCGGGCCGCTGTAGTCGCTCAGCGGGCGGATGAGCATGTTGTCGGCGGCTTGCTCCATGATGTGGGCGGTCCAGCCGGCCACCCGGGCGGCGACGAACAGCGGGGTGAACACCTCGGTGTCGAAGCCCATGAGGTGGTAGGCCGGGCCGGAGGGGTAGTCGAGGTTGGGCAGGATCCCCTTGCGCTCGGTCATCGCGCTCTCCAGCGCGGTGTACAGCTCGAGCAGGTCGGGGCGGTCGTAGTGCTCGACCAGCCGGTCCAGGGCCGCCTTCATCGTCGGCACCCGGGAGTCGCCCTGCTTGTACACGCGGTGCCCGAAGCCCATGATCTTGCGCTTCTCCGCGAGCGCCCGGTCCAACCAGGCCTCGGCCCGGTCGGCGCTGCCGATCTCGGCGAAGGTGTGCATGACCTCCTCGTTGGCCCCGCCGTGCAGCGCACCCTTGAGGGCGCCGATCGCGCCGACCACCGCGGAGTGCAGGTCCGACGTCGTCGAGGTGATGACCCGGGCGGTGAAGGTGGAGGCGTTGAAGGAGTGCTCGGCGTAGAGGATGAGGGAGACGCGGAAGGCATCGACGACGACGTCGTCGGGCACCTCGCCGAAGGTCATGTGCAGGAAGTTCTCCGCGAACCCGAGGTCCGCGCGGGGCGGGACGAGCTCCTGCCCGCGGCGGCGGCGCTGGTCGTAGGCGATGACGGCGGGGATCTGGCTCAGCAGCCGCACCGCCTTGGCGTGGTCGGCGCCACGGTCGGCGGCGCGGGGGTCGCTCGCGCCGATGAGGCTGACGGCGGTGCGCACCACATCCATCGGGTGCGCTGTCGTCGGGATGAGGTCGACGGCGGCACGCACCTCGTCGGTCAGGGCACGCTGGGTGCGCCCCTCCTCCTCCATCGCCCGCCGCTCGTCCTCGGTGGGCAGTTCGCCGTGCCACAGCAAGTAGGCCACCTCCTCGAAGGAGCAGTGCTCGGCGAGCTCCTGGACCGGGTAGCCCCGGTAGAGCAGGGAGTTGGTGTCCGGGTTGACCTTCGAGATCGCGGTGGTGTCCGCGACCACGCCGACCAGGCCCTTGCGGATCTGCGCCGAGTCGCTCATGGGCTCACTCCTTCGTGCGTGCCGTGGGGCGGCCGCGCCCCCTCCGGTCACCGTAGTGGCAGCTGCGGCATCGGTCACACGGGCAAATATGTACGGGGTCGTCGAGTAATAATGGCGGAGCAGGCCGCAGCCAGACCCGGAAGGAACCAAGATGCGCGTCGTGGTCGTGGGAGGTGGCTACGGCGGGACCGCCGTGGCCCAGGAGCTGGACGCTGCGCACGAGGTTGTACTCGTTGAGCCCAAGGACGCCTTCGTGCACGCCTCGGCCACGCTCCGGGCGGTGGTAGACCCGACCTGGCAGGACCGGGTGTTCTACCCCTACGACCAGCTGCTCACCCGCGGCCGCGTGGTGCGCGACTGGGCACGACTGGTGTCCCCCGGGCGGGTGCGCTTCTCGGCCACCGAGGAGGTCACCGCCGACGTCGTCGTGCTGGCCACCGGCACCGGCTACCCGTTCCCGGCGAAGTTCCTGGAGAACCGCACGGCGGTCGCGGTCGCTCATCTGGAGCGGATGCGCGCCGACCTCGCCCGGTGCGAGAACGTGCTGCTGGTGGGCGGCGGACCGGTGGGGGTGGAGCTGGCCGGTGAGCTCACCAGCGCCTTCCCCGACCTCGGCGTGACGATCGTGGAGCGCGAGCCCGACATCCTCATGGCCGGGGACTACCTGCCCGAGGTGCGCGACAGCGTGCGTGAGCAGCTGACGGCACGTGGCGTGCGGATCATCGCAGGTAGCCCGCTGGGCTACCTGCCGATGGTGGACGTGGGGCGCTACCAGGAGTTCACCGTCGACACTGCGGCCGGGGAACGCATCGAGGCCCAGATGTGGTTCCGCTGCTACGGCGCCCGACCGGCCACCGACTATCTGGACGGCGAGCTGGCAACCGCGCGCCGTCCCGACGGCTTGTTGCCGGTGACGCCGGAACTGAACGTGGTGGGCCAGACCCACGTGTTCGCCGTCGGGGACATCACTGACATCCCGGAGAGCAAGCGAGCCTCCGCCGCCCGCGCGCACGCCGCCGTCGTCGCCCGCAACATCGACGACCTGGCCGCCGGGCGTGAACCCAGCGCGGTCTACACCCCGCCCCTGGAGCAGGTGATCCTGCCGCTGGGACCCGACGGCGGGGCCGCTCAGGTGGGCACGCCCGACGGCGGCCGGCGGGTACTGGGGCCGGCCGAGGCGAGCCGGATCAAGGGCAGTGACCTGTTCACCGGCGAGTTCGCCCGGATGTTCGGGCTCAGTCGCTGACCTGGTCGCCGTAGCCGGTGGAGGTGAAGATGCCGTCGTCGAAGGCGGCGTATCCGGCGTAGTCGACCAGCTCGTAGAGCCGTGCGCGGGTCTGCATGTGCGGGACCTGACCGGCGAGCGTGCCGGTCTCGGCGAGCTCGTCCAGGGCCCGTTCGGCCGCACCCATCGCCAGCCGCAGCAGCGAGACGGGGTGGATGACGATCCGCACGCCGGCGTCGGCGAGCTGGCGGGCGGTGAACAGCTCGGACTTGCCGAACTCGGTCATGTTCGCCAGCACCGGCACGTCGACCGCCGCGGCCATCGCCTCGAACTCGGCGAGGTCGGCCATTGCCTCGGGGAAGATCGCGTCCGCGCCGGCGTCGACATACCGACGGGCACGGTCCACCGCAGCATCGAACCCGGCCACCCCTCGGACGTCGGTGCGGGCCATGATGAGCAGGTTGGGGTCGCGGCGGGCGTCGGCGGCGGCGGTGATGCGCCGGGCGGCCACCTCGGCGTCGACCACCTCCTTGCCGTCCAGGTGGCCGCAGCGCTTGGGGTTGACCTGGTCCTCGATGTGCAGGCCGGCCACGCCGGCGTCCTCGAGGGTCTGCACGGTGCGCGCCACGTTCATCGGCTCACCGAAGCCGGTGTCGGCGTCGACGAGGACGGGCAGGTCGGTCATCCGCGCGATCTGCGCGGTGCGCCCGGCCACCTCGGTGAGAGTGGTGAGCCCGATGTCGGGCAGACCGAGGTCGGCGGCCAGGACCGCCCCGGAGACGTAGACGCCCTCGAAGCCCTTCTCCTCGATCAACCGCGCGGAGAGCGGGTTCAGCGCACCGGGGAAGCGCAGCAGGGCGCCACCGACGAGCTGGTCGCGCAGCCGGGCCCGGCGCTCGGCGGGGGTGGTGGAGGCGTAGAGCATCAGAAGATCCCCTCGGGGGCGGTGACGGTGTTCAGCAACTCGGCCGGTGCGGTGATGGTGAGCTCGGCGAGCCGGTCGGCCGGGAGCTCGGGCAGGCGCTGGGCGGCCTCGAGGAAGCGCTCGACCTCGCCCGGCTCGAGGACGCCCTCGGCCAGCGTGCGGAACTTCTCGACGTACTGCTCGCGAGCAAAGGGCCGGGCACCCAGCGGGTGGGCGTCGGCCACGGCGATCTCCTCGACGATGCGGCGGCCGTCGGTGAGGGTGATCTCCACCCGCCCGCCGAAGGCCTTCTCCGCGGGGTCGGTCGAGTGGTAGCGGCGGGTCCACTCGGGGTCCTCGGCCGTGGTGATCTTGCGCCACAGGTCGACGGTGTCAGGGCGGGCGGCGCGCTCGGGTGCGTAGGAGGCAGTGTGGTGCCAGGTACCGTCCTGCAGGGCCACGGCGAAGATGTAGGGGATGGAGTGGTCCAGGGTCTCCCGTGAGGCGTGCGGGTCGTACTTCTGCGGGTCGTTGGCCCCCGAGCCGATGACGTAGTGGGTGTGGTGGGAGGTGTGGATGACGATGCCGGCGACCCGCTCGACGCCGCCAGGTCCGGTGAGCTCGGGATGCTCGCGGTGCAGTCGGCGCGCCAGGTCGATGAGTGCCTGGGACTGGTACTCCGCGGAGTGCTCCTTGGTGTAGGTGTCGAGGATCGCCAGCTTCGGGGCACCGGGGGCCGGCAGCGGCACCTCGTAGTGGGCGTCGGGACCGTCGAGCAGCCAGGCGATGACGCCGTCCTCCCCCTCGTAGATCGGCTCGGGCGAGGTCTGGCCGCGCATGGCACGGTCCACGGCCTCGACCGCCACCTTCACCGCGAAGGCCGGCGCGTGAGCCTTCCAGGTGGAGATCTGGCCCTTGCGGGACTGACGGGTGGCGGTCGTGGTGTGCAGCGCCTGGCCGACGGCGTGGAAGATCGTCTCCTCGTCCAGGCCCAGCAGCGTGCCGAGCCCGGCCGCGGCCGCCGGGCCGAGGTGGGCGACATGGTCGATCTTGTGCTTGTGCAGGCTGATCGCCCGCACGAGGTTCACCTGGACCTCGTAGGCGGTGGCGATGCCGCGGACGACGTCGGCGCCGGTGAGTCCGCGGCGCTGCGCGAGGTGCTGGGCGACGGCGAGGACCGCCGGGATGTTGTCGGCCGGGTGGGAGTAGTCGGCCGCCAGGAAGGTGTCGTGGTAGTCGAGCTCGCGCACCGCCACCCCGTTGGCCCAGGCCGCCCACTCGGGGCTGACCCGTTCGGCCGGCTCCAGGCCGAACACCGTGGCGCCCGGCTGGTAGGGGTGCGCCTGTGCCTGGGCGCGCGCGGCGACCGCCGGTCCCCTCGTGAGGGAGGCTGCGGCGACCGCGGCGTTGTCGATCACCCGGTTGACCACCATGTCGACGACCTCGCCGGGCACCGCCACGGGGTCGGTGGCCACCTCGGCGATCTTCCAGGCGAGCTGCTCCTCGCGGGGCAGGTCGGCGGCGCTCGGGTGGACGCGGACGTGGTGGGTGATCAGGCCGGGCATCGGTTCTCCTCGTTCGGGCGCTTGGGTCCCTACTCTTCCCTGCTTCGGGCTTCCGCGTCATCAGTCCGGACAGCGGCGAAGCGTCGGCACGTCGCGCCAGCGGCGGCCGGCCCGCCGGTTCAGAGAGAAGCGAAGCGCCGGCATCCCCAACGCGCCCGCCGCGTGCAGCCGGGCCCGGCCCGGTGCGCAGGGCTGTCAGTCAGTGGCTGGGACAGACCCCGTCACGGCCCTCCCATCATCAACGTCAGTGGTCTGGGTCACACTGATGTCAGTGGTCGGTGAGAGGCTTTGAATATCGGCAGGAAGACGGGAAAGGGGGTGGGGTGCAGTGAC
>Ga0209487_1003873_pt1 | contig 11662 bp, 11 predicted proteins | sample Poulit2012_FD_187524 | JGI IMG/M metagenome (GOLD analysis project Ga0209487, IMG submission 187524) | Agricultural soil microbial communities from Georgia to study Nitrogen management - Poultry litter 2012 (SPAdes) (version 2) | ecosystem: Environmental > Terrestrial > Soil > Agricultural land... | reverse complement strand
CTTTTATTTAGTATGTACACGATTCATAATTTAACATGTTGATCTATCATTTATATTATCACTAATTCATTTGAAACAACATTACATTGATTATTTGATTCAATGAATTAATCATATTTATTATATGCAACTTGTCTACTCCCATCAAGAGGTGTTTACTATGATGTGAGTAGAATGTGCAATTATTTAGATAGTCATAAGCACAAAACGAGCGTTCATTTGGTAATTCTGAAAAACCTTACAGACATTTTTTATTATTATAGTTAAAATAATCCCCATCTTCTAATCGAAGACAGGGATGACTTTAAAATTCTTATAAATTTCTTTGTTCCACAACGGTCTCATGTATTATTCCGTACATTTCTTTTACACCAGCTTGTGTTGCCTCAAAATAATGTGATTCTTCATTAAAAATACCAATAGATTTAGCTTCCTCTATTACATCCATATTTGCTCCCATGAAAACAAATTTCCAATCATGCTGAGCTTTCTGATAATTAATCATTTTCTTTATATTTTTATGGGTAAATTCCTTACTAGCATTCTCCATCCCATCTGTTGTGATTACAAAAATAACCTGATTAGGTGCTGTATTTTGATCTTCCAATAATCGTTCGTTCACATTCGCGATTGTTTTACCAATAGCATCCAATAAGGCAGTTGATCCTCTTACAAAATAGTTCTCTTCCGTTAACTTTGCTTTGGTGGCATCTATTCCTTCCCAAAGAACCTCATACTGATTATCAAATAAAACTGTCGTTAGTCTTATCCGCCCTGGAAGTTTGCACTGCATTTCTATGAACGAATTAAACCCACCAATCGTATCTCTTTCAAGCCCAGCCATTGACCCACTTCTATCTAGCAAAAATATTATTTCTGTCACGTTCTCACTCATCTGAATCATCCTTTCCGATATATGTTACAATTGTAACTAAATATTTAGGTACAATGGTCGCCTCGTAAGCGACATTTAGGAGTGATCCATTTGCTAGATAAAAATAGATTAGCTGATTTGAAAGAATATGTAGAATATCATTTGAAAAAGGACGACAAAGTTGCAGCTGAACAAATTTACGAATCAATGGAGTCCCATGAATTAACCGACTATGTGTCCAACAATCAAAAACCTACATTTCAAGAACTATTGTTCCATTTTATTGACCAAAAAAAGACAACTGATACAATCATCTATAAAAGAGCTGGGATTGATCGCAGACACTTTTCTAAAATTCGCTCAAATCCGAACTATCAGATAGGGAAAAACACCGCCATTGCACTTTGCTTGGCACTCGAACTCACTTTGACAGAGGCTAATGAGCTGTTGCATGCGGCGGGTTTTACCCTATCAAATAGTCACACAGGAGATCTAGTCATTCAATACTGTTTAGAAAATAAAATATACAATTTACAAGAAGTGAACGAAGCACTAGACGATCTGAATGCAAAGCCATTAATTAATTGTAGCTAAAAACTCAAGGCTGGATACGATATTAGACGACTTGATCTAGCCTTCTCAAAATCTTTAAAAATACTTTGTTCTCTACAGCCTCTGCCCATAGTCCATCACTAAATCGTTCCTGTCTAATATAGCCTGTGAGAATCGCCCGTAAAACTTCTAAATTGGCATGTTCAATCGCCTTATTCATATCATTAGAATCCTGTAAACCTTTCTCATTAATGATCTTTAAGTAGTCAGTACTCATTAGATTCGTCTGATATACCTCAGCAATAAATTCTCTTAAGACAGGTTCATATTGAGGAAATGCTATTGGGATATGCTTTTCCTCCTGGTTTTCCCCTGGTATCCATTGGACAACACTTTCCTTTGTTGCATTTTCAAAATAAGGTATAAACGATAATAATTTCTCGACACTGTTTCTATACATAGCTACGTTTAATTGATTACATAACTCTTCAATATAATCCCGTTTTACGATGGTAGATAACCATTCTTCGGGAATATTTTTATAACCGTAATGAAGTCCCGCCAATCCACCAGCAACCGCTGCAACGGTATCCGTATCTTGACCTAAATTAACAGCTTTTAAAACACAATCTCGGTAATTTTTAGTCGTCAACAAGCACCAAATGACCGCCTCAAGTGTATCAACAACATACCCACTACTTCTGATTGATTTTGAAGGTGTTTTATCAAAATCCACTCCACCTAAACGGTTAAAATGTACTAACTCATTAGCGAAATCGACATGCACCCTATAATACTCCATCGCTTTATAAATACCTTGTGTTACAGCCTGTTTCAGATTTGAGCTTTGCAGAAGCATAGCCGCAATCGAAATATAGATACCACAAGCTAGCTGACTTCTTTTATGGCGATGTGTCAATGCAGAAATATTATGAACAATTTCAAAGCATTCATTCGTTTCCGCTATTTTCTTTCCGTAAATAGATTTCAGATAAAATAAAATTGGCATAATTCTCATCAGCGATCCATTCCCATTATCAAGTTCAGTTGTTCCACCACACTCTAATGGAGTTACTCCATCCTTAAAACGTAGTAAAGCCTCTCTAGTCCCATTGCCTATGTCGAAAACATTTCCAAATGGTGTGTAATCTTCTGCATTAAACCATTTTGTAAATTTAACCATCATATCATTGTAATCAAGTCCCTGAGAAAGACTATCTACTAGACATAATGTCATACTAGTATCATCTGACCAAGTCCCTGCAGGTTGATGATAGGTACCATACGCCCTCATACCAACTACCGGATTTTGCTTAAGTGTTTGTCTGTCAATAAATTCAACTGGCACACCAAGTGCATCAGCAACACATAGTCCCATAACTCCATCTAAAACGTGATTAGCCATATACATCCCCTCACTAACTATGATTTATTAAAATTAAATTGTAAACATATAAATCCAAATCCTGTTCAGAGATTTTGTTTACTACTTGTAAAATAGAGCTCGACACGTTACCAAGTATTAAAACTAACTAAGTAACCTATAATAAGCAAACCACTATACTTTTTAAAAAATCGGGTATATACTTGTAAAATTAAAAAAGAAATGAGGTAACAAATGATGAAAAAAGTAGTCATAGCAATAATTAGTTTCACCGTATTAACTGGGATGGTAGCCTGTTCGAATAACGATAGCAATGATCCTAACAGAAATGAGCAAAATGAAATAAATGACCAAAACGTGAACACAGATGAAAATCAAGCTAATGAAGATAGAGATGATGTGGAGAATAACCAATCTACTGAAAATAATGGCGTTGCAGAAAATGAGCCAGAAAATATCATCCCTGAAAAACTTACTGACTTCGAGGAATCTGCAACTTTGGTAGAGCAGATTGAAATAGGCAGTTTGAATGCCGAAATTGAAACAGACAATCAAAATAATCGCGTTATTATTTTTTCTGATGAGAGTAAAATCAAAAAATATAAAAGTATATTCATTAAAAAGCAAAATCGTCTGAAAATAATTAGCCTTGACAATGACGGTCAAATTTTTAATGAAGTTATAGAATAATGGCTAAATAGAGGGGGATAAATGCTACTCTCTTATTTAGACTAACTAATGAGTCTGGGACATAAAGGTCTGACCCTTTAGTTTTGTCCCAGCCGATTATAACTTCATAAGGTATATTTACTAAAGGGCTTAATTCATAAAGTGAGTAATTCATTCTACGATGCTATACATACGATCCATATTTGATTGTTTTTCAACAAATTTTAAGAATCCTTTTTCAGTCAATGATTCTAAAAATTTGCATACATTTGGAAATATTTTGTACGTTCCACTAGAATACGTGTCCTTGGGAGCACCATGATTAGTAACTAAGTCTGCACAAACTTCACTCGCCCAAAATTGAAATACAGTTAACTCTTGCAAAAAAACGATAATTCCTAATTGATAATCTTCCTGTAGTTCTATACTCTTATCCACATTAAACTTTCTTCTTATTTGCCGTCTTTTTTCCGCAAAATCAGCTTTTTGTTTTCTTGCTATTCTATCTCTTTCCACCATCAACGCTGCTAATCTCTTCTGTTCTTGAATTTCCAGAGATATTCTAATTTGCTCTTTCAATCTGATCAATTGTCTTTTCAGTAATGGGATATCATATTCTAAATGTTCTGTAATATCTTTAGGTATAATAACGGTGGAAGGAATATGATCAATTCCTTCTGATTGGATGGTCCAATTATTCCTAATTTTTATTAAAACTTCATCCATTTCATAATCTATTCGTTCGATCCCTTTTACAATTTCCCTAGCAAGTTCCGAGGGTATTCCCGTATGTTCTTCAAAATGATTAATACCAAATTTCATAACTTCATTCGTCTTACTATTTCTCACAATATATTGATATCTAAGTTTCCGGCCACATTCACAAAACAATTTTGAATTTATTCGCCATCCAGAGCCTGCATCTAAATAATCAATAAATTCCCATTTACTTGCAAAATCATTGGCTTCTACATCAACAAGATGGCCTGCCTTACTTTTGGCCAATACATTAGCAAATAAAGTTTTTCTCCCACGTTTCAACTTTTCTGTGACAAATCGCTTTTGTCCTTCTGTTAAAGTTTCAAATATTTCATCTCTTTCACTTTGAGATAAATAATAATTGAATTGTAAATTCACCATTTCTCCCCTTCCCATCTAGAATTTACTTAAGGATTTACACTATTTACAGCTTAAACTATTAAAATACGTGCTCACTTCATACTATATTTATTCAACAAATCAAGACTAAAAACCTTCTTTTGATCGAAAAATTATTTTATGTTCATCATTCCCTTTCATTTTAAGTGAGCAGATAATGATAAATCTTATTCTAATTTTACTTAATAAATCCTTTACTTTTAAAATGCTTTCCAGCAAACTTCTAAAATATTTTTACCTTTTTCAAACGAATATCCGATCTTTGTTTACTTTTCTTTCAATAGTACTTCCGCCATTTCAATCATTTTCCTTTTCCGGTTTTGCATCTATATTTGCTGTACCATATGGTACGTGAACAGAAGGGAATTTTTTTGAAATACTTTCAATATGTGTTGTTTGGTCATCAAAAAATATATGTGGTCGATATACTTCTAACACATCACCTTTATTCATCCCACCCAAAAAGAAAGCCTCATCAATTCTAATATCCCAATTTCTAAATGTTGTCACAACCCGCTTATGTGCGGGAGCATTTCTTGCCGTACAAACTGCAATTCGAATTTTAGGATGATAACTAGCATCCTGTTCCCTTTTTTCTAATTCAGCTTTTTGAATGTTAGAAATCCGAGCTAGGAAATCGTATAAAGGTCCAGCTTCCATAGGAATACTACCATGCTCTAGTTCGTGTTCTTGATATGCATCAAGCCCCTTTTCCCGAAATACCTTTTCTGAAGAATCATCAGCAACGACGGCATCAAAATCAAAGGCCATCCTCAGTTCATTATCTGTTTCATCATCTACATAGTCTGTCTCACTTACATATCCTGCTGGAAAACCATGAGCAATCGCCTCTTTTACATCATTTTTATTTCCCGATAAAAATAATGATGCATTAAACGCCTCCAAATATTGATAAGGATTTTTACCTGTCACAAAAACTGCTCGACTGATATTTAATCCGTAATGCTCAATTGAATTAAATACTCTCAATCCAGTATCTGGATCATTTCTTGAAAATAGAACAACTTCAATCGGCTGCGATTCCGAATCATTTAAATCTAGTAATCTCTTAACAAGTGGATATGCGACTCCTGTCTCTAAAATATTCATTTCATTTTCTCTTTGGTACTCGCGATAAGCACTTTCACCCTTACTTTGAAAAACATGATCAGAATCCCTTAAATTAAATAGTGCACTTGATGCAACAGCAACAACAAGCTTTTCTGATAAATCATAGGCCATGTTTATCCCTCTCTTTTGAAAACATCTATTTTTTTATAAAATTATTTATAGCTAAAGTTCAGTACTTAAAGATATTGTATCAAAACAAGCAAAATAGATCGAGCGTTCCCATTGACGACGATTTTAAAAAACAGCATTTTTTCCACATATTTCTATTTCCTTGTGTCACATGACTCAGAACTTTTATAAAAATAGTCCATATGACTTCTTTTTTAATAAATGAATCTATGACATACTTAAACCTGAGTTTAAAATGGAAGGAATGAGAATTGAAAGATGAGATTTAGAATTTGTATGCTTTTTTTAGCCTCACTACTTTTATTTACTGCTTGTGGGGAAAAAGACAAAAATACAATAAACGATAATGGACAAGACGTTGTTAATAATGAAAATGATCGAGAAGTAGAAAATAATGATCATAATAACGACGTAGGGGATGACGAGGCATTTACTATCAGTGCTATGGAACCTACACCTTTTGAGGAAATTGCTGGAAAAACGGCAGTAAAGTTAAACACTGCTGACTGGTCGGATCCATATGATGTCGAGGAACTTCGTTGGAAAATGTATTATGGTGACAATGAATTTATTACAGCAGCACCTGACCAAGGGATCTTTCGGTATGACTTAAAAAATGATGAGACCATATGGAATATTGATGGTAGAGTTACCGAAATCATGATGCATGACGGAGTACTATATGCCGCGCAAATCGAGGAATCAAATACATATGCTAATGTTGGGACACTCGACCTAAAAAGCGGTAAACTTCAAAAACTTTATGAAGCAAAAGATTATACGATTGTAACAAGATTACATTTTATTGATAATTTAATGCTCTTTGCAGCTAATTTAAAGGATTCAAATGATAATCAGGAAAAAGACTTAATTGTTTACGATCTATCATCTGATAGTATTTTATGGACAAAGCCAGTACTGGGGATGCATGACCAACCCGTAGTAGATTTAGATGAAAATGTTTTACTAGTCAATGAGTTCGAAGCTGGTGAAGACCGTTATGAAACCGACGAAACGGCATACATATACGACAAAGATACAGGCGAGGACAAATTTAATATTGTTGGAACATCCATTCGTAAAACTCCTATTGTAAATAATAAAGGGATTTACTTTGCGGATTTTAAAAATAATATTATACAATTATTTGATTTTGATGGAACTTTAAAAACAAAATTAGAACCAGATATTGAATTTAATCATTATCAATTAATTCAGCCAGTTGCGACTGAAGATGCATTTATTTATGCCGATAATGAAGGAATTGTATGGTATGACACTGAATTATCAACCATACAGCATCGTGTAGAACTTGGTGATAGTACGATACGTTACATGGTCGCAACCGAGGATCGTCTATTTGCGATCGTAAGTGAAAAAACTGAGGATAGTGAAGAGAACTTTTATAATATTTCATTAGATCTTAAAACGGGCGAAGTATTTGAAAAAATCGCTTTAGATACAAATGAAAATTCTATTCGAGCTGATCATGTCTACAATAATAAATACCATTTTGCAGTAATTGATGTTAAGAATCAAAAAGAAGTCTATTATGTTTTCTCTAGTGATGTTAATAAACCGTTAGATTAGGTTGATCATTTAAATTCGACGACTACCAATCTGTGGCAGTTTTTCAATTCTATAAACGTAATACTATTCAACATTTTTTCATTAATTTTTTAGTTATGTTTATACTATAAAATGATCAATATATATTACTTGCTTCTCCTACACAAGTTATTTACGATAGTTAATAGATGGAGATATTTGCTACTCCTTTCCTTTTAAATAAATAGGATAAAACAATGGCAATGTAAACAATATTTACGGTTTTTGGCAAAAAGATTGAGACTAATAAAATGGAGGAATGCAAAATGTCAGTTCATAATCTTAAAGTAGAAGGATTAAAAACAGCTTCATCCGTAGTAAATCAATTAGTCGCAAACCAAGGAGTACTGTTTGTCAAGTTGCATCAATATCACTGGTATGTGCAAGGAACACACTTCTTTACACTCCATGAAAAATTTGAAGAACTTTACAACGATACGAACGAGAATTTTGACGCCTTTGCAGAACGATTAATTGCCAAAGGTGAAAAACCATTCTCAACTTTAGGCGAATACCTAGAGCATGCTTCTATCACTGAAAAAGTATATGATAAAAAAATTGAAGCGGGTGACATGGTGCGTAATTTGATTGATGATTATCAGACAATCAAAACCATCACAGTTAAAGGAATAGATCTTGCTGGTGAAGAACAGGATTCAGTAACAGAAGATATGCTGATTGCGTATCTAGAAGGAATTGATCAAACAATTTGGATGTTACAAGCATTTCTAGGTAATGACGCACAATAATAGAAATTAAAAATAGACGGGTGGCTGGGACATAGGGGTCTGACCCTTTGTCTCAGCTTCTTCCGTTTTAATAATTTAGCATATTCCTTACTTAAACCTTCAAAAAATATGCCTATATACTGAACAAGCGCTTGATAAAGGGCCTTCAATTGCTCTCCGATATCTGCTTCTCGAAAAAAGCATTGCTTTCCTTTACAATAATTTTTGATATGTTAAACTGACACCACTTGATAAAAAGGAGCCAATAAATAATGAAGAAAAAATGGATATTAATGATATTCTCTATATTAATCATTGTTGCACTTGCTGCATGTAATGATAAAGATAATGAAAAAGGAAGTCCGAATGAAAACACAAATGAAGAAGTTCCTGAAGCTGATTTAGAAGGTATCCCGAATGTTGTAATTGAGATCAATGGAGAAGAAGTCACAAAAGATGAATTTTCAAATATGTATGAACAACAATTCCAACAACAAGTTATGCAAGCACAAATGACAGGTCAAGACATGAACGACATCGATCAAGATCAATTGAAAAACCAAACAGCTGAAATTATCATTGGTCAAAATCTCCTAATCCAAGAAGCAAATAATCGGGTTAAGGATGTCTCTGACACTGATATTAACAACACCATTGATGAACTTCTCGAACAAACTGGCATAGAAACCAAAGATGACCTACTTGCAATATTTCAAGAACAAGGGATGGATGAAAAAGAATTCAACTCACAAATTGAAATACAAGTGAAAGTAGACCAACTCATTGCAGAAATATCGGGTGATATTGAACCAACTGAGGAAGAAACAAAAGAAGCCTATGAAACGATAAAAGCTCAACAAGGAGAAGTAAATAGTGAAGAAGAGTTTCCTGAATATGATGATATAAAAGCTGATCTAATAGAGCAGTTGAAAGAGCAGAAAAAGGCGGAAGAAACTGAATCATTTGTTGAAACGCTTCGTAAAGATGCTGATGTGATCATACATCTATAGTATAAAATCAAAGACACTTGTGAAGATCTTTAATAGATCAGCAAGTGTCTTTTACTGTGTCGTCTCACTGTCCTACTTAATTCAAATACTTTATTTATCAATATGATTTTACACAAACAAATTATTATACGACAAACAAACCTTGATTGTCAACTGAAAAATTGCATTTTTTGTTAATATATGGTATTCTATACTTTAAATAGATTTGAGGTCATATTTGGTAATCGTACACATTTTCTTTATTAGATAGAATTTGAGTGCGTTTTTTAAGTTTGTATACTTACTTTCGTCCCATTCAGTCATGGAAATAATAGGTATCAAAACGTATACCTAAATATTTTATTACTAGGAGAATGGATTAGTGAATTTAATTAGTGAAGGAATAACTCATAAAGTCTTCGGTGAAGGAAATATTGTGAAACAAGATGGATCTATCATTACCATTGATTTTAGTGAGGGTACTAAAAAATTTGTTTACCCTGATGCTTTTGGAGTATTTATTACATTAAATGATGAAAAAGTTGCAAAAGCATTACAAAGGGTCATTTCCGAGAAAGAAATAAAAGAAAAAGCGCTTGAAAAAAAGCGTGAGGAAAAAAGAGAACAGCAGGCACTTGAGCGTCAGAGAATAGAGAAGCTAAATAACCTTAAAATTCATGAAAGTTCACAAATTGTTTTTTGGTTAGACGAAGAAGAGCAACAGAATGTATTTACTGATTGGCAAGTGTTTACTGGCGAGGTACAGAGCGGAAAAAATAAAGGACAACCAAATAGAGCAGCTCGTTTGGCTCCAAACAGTGCCGCTATTCTAACTGTCAGAAAATCAGATCAGCCGGAAACAGAAAGACAAATTCTTGGCCTTTACTTGGTAAATGAAATGTTTTCAGCCTCTGTTAACGAAGATGGGATGGTTCCAGCTCATGAGCAATTCAGAATCAAGCTCACAGATCAAGAAGCGGAGAAAATGCTATTCTGGAACTATTATCTGAACACAAACTATCCTCATCGAACGACATGGAACTCTGGTAAATATCGTTATTTTGATAATGTTTGGACTGCTCAAATCTTAAAAGATATCATTGCATTAAGAAAAGATGAAGAGCAAATTAAAGAAGCTCATAACTTTCTAGAATACTTCTGTGAAATGAATGCCATTGATATAGCTAACATCCCAGAGGCAAATGGAGTTCTGAAGCAATCTTAATGAATCTGTTTTAACAGCAAATGTAACAACAATTTTACTTCTTTGGACCCCTAACTAAACACTCGCCTATCAAATAGTTATTGTCGAACTACTTGATAGGCGGGTTTCTTAACGTATTATATTCATGGATAAAATGTAAAAATCATCTACATCAATCTACAACCGCATTTTTCAACCATTTTGCTGTCAATGTTTCTGCAGATAACATATCTTCTGGTGTACCTTCAAAGATAATCCTCCCTCCATCCTTTCCACCTTTTGGACCTAGTTCGATAATCCAATCGCTCGCAGCTATAAAATCTAAATTGTGCTCAATAATGATAACGGAGTTGCCTTGGTTTACAAGACGTTGAAAAACATCTAGAAGTTTGTCATTGTCTTTTATGTGAAGTCCCAGGGATGGTTCATCTACGATATAAACTTGTCCTTCTCTTTGTAAATAACTAGCAAGTTTTAGACGTTGTACTTCTCCCCCGCTTAAAGAGCTTGTCGTCTGCCCTAAAGTGAGGTAGTCTAACCCTACTTCTTTTAGGGTATTCATTTTTCTGACTATTTCCGGAAAATTAAAGTAATTCATCGCCTCTTCGACTGTTAAATCCAAAATTTCCGCTATATTTTTACCTTGATATCGATGTGATAATGCTTCATCCGAATATCTCATTCCGCTACATGCCTCACAGCGAATAGTCACTGGATCGGCAAATGCCACATCTGGTTTTGTGACTCCTTTTCCTGCACAGATTGGACATGCCCCTAAAGAGTTAAAGCTGAATAATCCTATTGGTTGTCCTGTTGCTTTTGCAAGTATAGAGCGCATACGATCCATAATTCCCATATATGTAGCTAATGTCGAGCGATTAGAGATTCCAATACTACCTTGTCCAACCATAATCGTGTCTGGATAATTATCTAGAAATGCTTCCAACATTAGAGTACTTTTGCCCGATCCAGATACGCCACATACTGAGACCAAAATATTTTTAGGAATATGAATGCTGATATTTTTTAAGTTGTTGTTATTTGCTCTCTTTATTGTAAAGTCACCTTGTTTATCTCTCGGATTTTTGTTTATGTTTAACTTATGATTTAAGGTTGTTACAGCTTGAGTGTTTGTTAATCCCGCAAGGTTTCCTTGATAAATGACTTCCCCACCATTTACCCCTGCTTGAGGACCCATTTCAATAATTTCATCAGCTATATGTATGATTGATAGAT
>Ga0209487_1003872_pt1 | contig 11663 bp, 12 predicted proteins | sample Poulit2012_FD_187524 | JGI IMG/M metagenome (GOLD analysis project Ga0209487, IMG submission 187524) | Agricultural soil microbial communities from Georgia to study Nitrogen management - Poultry litter 2012 (SPAdes) (version 2) | ecosystem: Environmental > Terrestrial > Soil > Agricultural land... | reverse complement strand
AAACGATCCACGGAAAAACTAGAGGATCAAATAAAAATCGGAGCTAAGTTCGATCGCTTACAATAGATTAGTCAGTTTTTTAAAAAGTCCTTTTTACTTTAATATGAAGGGCTTTTTCATTTATGTTAAGCTTGTATTAGTAAAAATGTCTCAAGCAATTTTGAGTATCGGTTATTTAATAACTTTATCTTGAGAGGAGCTATTATTATGAAAATTGGAAACAAACAAGTTAGTGGCACAACATTGATCATTGTAGGGATGATTCTAGGAGCGCTATTTGGACTTGTTTTCCCGTCGTGGGGGCAGTCGATTTCATTCTTAGGCGATATCTTCTTAAGTCTGATTCAAATGGGATTAGGATTGCTCATTCTAGGTCAGGTTAGTGCTGCAGTTGCAAAACTTGATTTACGAAAATTGGGAAGGCTAGGCAGTCGGACGATAGGTGCATTTTTCTTATCAGCTCTTTTGTCAACGGTTTGGGGTGTCCTCTGGGCTGCTATATTCCGTCCTGGCGATGGAATGAGCATCACTACTCAAGCTGAAGGAAGTGTTGTAGCTGTTGAAAACCAGTCGATCATTGATGTCATTGTTGGTTTCTTTCCTGATAATATCTTTGAATCCTTAGCGAATGGGACGATGATGCAAATAACCGTATTTGCTCTTATTTTTGGAGCGGCATTAAGCTTGTTGAAATCGGAGAAGGACTTCAAATTTATGAGTTTGTTGGATGAATTTAATCGTATTATTTTAGAGATTATTCGGATCGTTATGAAAATCGCACCAATTGGTGTTTTTGCGTTAGTGGCTAATGCAATGGGTACACATGGAGTGAGTATTTTTGCGCCATTATTCCGTTACATTGTGGTGTTTATTGCAGCGGTTCTTTCTTATATGGTGCTTTGGATCATTATTTCAGCACTTTTTGTTAAAGAATCCCCAATCCAAGTTGGAAAGCAGCTATTAGGGATGTCCTCATTAGCATTTGCTTCGAATTCGTCAGCAGTCACACTTCCAACACAAATGGCGGATTCACGTGAAAAATTAGGCATCTCAAAAGAGGCAACGAGCTTTATGATGCCAATTGGCATGTCGTTAAACAGTCCTGGTTCAGCACTACATAATGCACTGATTTTGGTGATAGCTGGTCAAATGCATGGTTTAACTTTTGGGATGGGTGATTATCTCACCATTATCTTTATCGCTACATTCGCAAGCTATGCAACCGCAGTTATCCCTGGTGGGGGAGTTGTTGCACTTAACATTGTCTTACCGCAAATGGGCTTTGGCGCAGAAACGATTGCCTTTTTTGCCACTGTCGATTACCCAACTGGAATGTTTCGAACGATGGCGAATGTCCAACTCGATGCAACGGCAGGTATGATAGCAGCGCATAGTATGGGTGAACTGGATCCAGATATTTTGAGTGAAAAGAAAGAAGTACCGGATTAAGAAGTGAGTAATTTTCATAATCAGCATATTTGTTTATTGATTGTACTGTAATTATACTAGAGTTAAGGAGTGTCGATTGTTCTATAAAACGGTAGAAGGAAGGGATTTAAGATGGGCTTATTAGTGAATGGAAAGTGGCAAGATGAATGGGATAGTCCAGCTGACCAAGACGGGCGTATGATTCCAACAGGCTCACAGTTTCGCAACTGGATTACACCTGATGGGAGCCCTGGACCAAGTGGTGAAGGTGGCTATAAAGCTGAACCCAATCGCTATCACTTGTACGTGGCTTATATTTGTCCGTTTGCACATCGCGCACTGATTATGCGTAAACTCAAAGGATTAGAAGATCTGATCTCCGTCTCTGTTGCTAATCCAATTCGTGAAGATAAAGGCTGGACATTTGAACCTGGAGAAGATGTGGATAATGATCCAGTACTGGGTGCGGATTATTTATATGAATTATATAATGATGTTTCAGCTAATTATAGCGGAACAGTGACTGTGCCAACATTGTATGACAAAAAGCAAAATAAAATTGTCAACAATGAATCATCAGAGATTATGCGCATGTTTAATACAGTGTTTGATGAAGCCGGTGCAAATGATGCTGATTATTATCCAGAGGCATTGCAGGCTGAAATTGATGAATTGAATGACGGGTTCATTAATGACTTTCAAGCGAATGCATACAAGGCGAGTTTTACGGAAGAGCCAGATGTTCAAAAAGAAGAGATTAATAATCTTTATCAGGCACTTGATGAATTAGAAAGTCGCCTAGAATCAAATCGCTATTTACTTGGAGATCAGTTGACAGAAGCGGACTGGCGATTATTTGTTACACTTATCCGTTTTGACATTGTCCATCATCCGCATTTTTCTGATCAGAAAAAGTTAACAGACTATAAGAATATAGATCGTTATACACAGGAGCTCTATAATTACAACGGTATTTCAGAAACAGTCAATTTTGACCATATGAAGAAAAACTAATCATGAGATGTTGAGAGGAGATCATAATGAGCTTATTAGTCGATGGAAAATGGCAAGACAAATGGGATAATGCAGATGAGAATGATGGGCGCTTTATTCGAAAAGACTCACAGTTTCGCAGTTGGATTACACCAGATGGAAGCCCTGGTCCAACAGGAGAAGGTGGTTTTAAAGCAGAACCTAACCGATACCATTTATATGTATCATACGCTTGTCCTTGGGCAAATCGCACATTAATTATGCGTAAATTAAAAGGGCTAGAAGAGATGATTTCTGTCTCAGTGGTTAATCCTTACCGCGATGAACAGAGCTGGAACTTTAAACCAGGGAAAGGCGTAGACTCTGATCCCGTCTTGGATGCTGATTATTTATATGAGATTTATACGCATGTTGAACCTCAATATAGCGGTCGAGTATCAGTTCCGGTTCTCTATGATTTAAAACAAGATAAGATCGTCAATAATGAGTCAGCAGATATAACGAGAATGTTGAACTCTGCTTTTGATGAGATAGGTGCGAACGACGTTGATTTTTACCCAGAAGAATTTGCAGATACGATTGATGCGATTAATGAAGAGGTTTATGATAAAGTCAATAATGGCGTCTACAAAGTTGGGTTTTCAACGAAACAAGAAGTCTATGATGAGGAAGTCACTGAATTATTTGAAACGCTAGATCATTTAGAGGCCCGACTAGAAAATAATCGCTACCTATTAGGGGATCAGATAACTGAAGCCGATTGGCGCTTGTTCGTTACACTGATTCGATTTGATAGTGTCTATCATGGTCACTTCAAATGTAATATCAAACGCATTGTGGACTATAAAAATCTTTGGCGTTACACAAGAGAGTTGTACAATTATAAAGATGTTAAAGAGACAATTGACTTTGACCATATTAAAGAACATTATTACGCAACACACAAAAATATTAATCCAACAGGGATTGTGCCAAAAGGCCCTGAGATTGATTTTAGCTTAGATTAAATGGAAATGAGGCACCTTCTACTTTTTCACAGTGGAAGGTGCCTAAGATTTAGTATAAATATCTTTCCATAATGATGTATTGTTTACCGCCTCTTGTAAAATGGGAGTCTGTCTCTTTGAAACCGAACTTTTTATAAAAGGAAAGTTTATTGGTTCGGGCGTTACACCAGATTCGCTTGACGCCTTGATGTTTCGCTTGTTCTAACGTGAATTCAAGAAGAGAGCTACCAAACCCTTTACCTTGTTCCAGATCCACTGTAGCAAATTTACGAAACTGTGCTTCTTCGTCAGTAATAAATAAAGAAATAACAGAAATAAGCGCTTGAGCTTTGAAAAGTCCATAATGAAGAGCAAGGTGATCGTCTGTGACCTTTATATAATCAAAAGGGCGATCTGGCCACATGACCTGATGCCTTATCTTCCAAGCTTTTTCCTTCTCGATTTTCTTGATCTCGATATTCATGTCAATTCATCCCCCAGCAATTGATCCGCCATTATTATAGCTTAATTTTTGCAAAAAAAATACCCCGATAGTTTTCCTATCAGGATATCTTTGGCTTATCAATCGCAACCATCTGGTCCACACACATTGACACCGGAGCCCATTGTCTTTAACTTGGGTTTCACAACGATGCCCTCTTCTTTGGCGATCTCCTCTAATGCATTTTCAAAATCAGCTTTTGTTTGTGCGCCGGATAATGCATACTTATTATTGATAACGAAAAACGGAACACCACTAATCTGAAGTTGTCTAGCTTCATTCTTGTCCTTTTCAACGTCTGCTAAATAAGCTTGTTGATCTTCGAGAACTTCTCTTACCTTATCTTCATCTAATCCAATCTCTGTCGCTAAACTGACTAATTGGTCATGATCAGCTAAGAATTTATTTTCAGTAAAGACAGCATAGAAAGCACGCTCATTATATTCTGCGTCCTTACCCATTTCTTCAGCATATTTAGCTAAACGATGTGCATCCAGCGTGTTTTGCGCCATCATCTCATCAAATCGATAGTCTAAGCCAATTCCTTTTGCTCGCTGAATAACTCCTTGCACCATTTGTTCGATGGACTCTATAGGCTGCCCCTTTTGTTCGCTCAAGTCTTCAAGCATTGTTTTGTTTGGTTCTGTTGGTCCATTTGGAGATAATTCGAAAGCCTTGAAACTCAATTCCACATGCTCGTCAAAACCGATCTCTTCTAGTGCATTTTCTAATTCACGCTTACCTATATAACAGAATGGACAGACATAATCTGACCAAATATCTATCTTTAGCAATTAATTTCCCTCCTTTTATAAACAGTCAATGTTTAAGATAAAAGAATTATCTCACAGGAAAAATAACTATGAAAGAAATATGCTTGATCGAGATGATGCTGTCTCATTATTGTCTCGCATTGATTAATGTTCAGGACCAACATAGCGTTCATAGTCTGGAACAGCTATATCATCAAAGGCATCGGCTAATTTTGACAGTCCATCTTCAAGCTCTTTTCCACCCATCGGATGGCCATGACCAGTAATTGCGACTTTTGGCTTTAGATCAGCTAAATTTTGAACAGATGCCTTTGCTTTAATCCAATCGGTTGTCAGATAACGTGGCGGACCATTAATCTCTTTTGTTTGCGTTATGACTTTATAGAGTGACTCTTGCTCGACTGTGACAAAGGCATCGCCCGCAATGAGTGTTCGATCACTTTCTCTAAATAAAGAAATATGCCCAGGAGAGTGTCCAGGTGTATGAATCCAACGCCAATCATCCATATAGGGAACGGATCCATCTTGAGGGATTGCTTCAAGGTGATCACCGAGATCTACGGGTTGAACCGGGAACATTGGAGACATTTTCGCCACTAATCCACCCTCTACAGAGCCATCAGGTTCAGGATAGCTTTGTTGTCCAGTTAAAAAGGGAAGTTCTCTTTCATGCGCATAGACTTTAACATTCCACTTTTCCACTAAGTCCACGACAGCACCAACATGATCAAAGTGACCGTGGGTAAGAATAATAGCCTCAGGTTTACTACCGTCACCATACCTTTTTTCGACCATTGCTAAAATGTCCTCAAATGATTCTGGCATTCCAGCATCAATTAATACCCATTCGTTTAATTCCTTATCTGTATCGACACAAACCACATTAACGATTTGATTTGTGTAACAATAGATACCGGGTATCACCTCTATACCAGTTCCGCCCGTCAAAGAAAACATGGGTAAAAATTGGCCTTTCATTGAATCATTCATTTCATTGTGTAATTCTTTATCCATATGATTCACCGCTTTTCTGATAGTTGTTAGTCAAACATGGTTATGATTTACCTTATTGGTGAATTATATGCGAACTTATTTTCAACATTAAAAATGAATTTTGGTATTAAATAGAGTTTACTTTACATATTAACCAAGTTTAGTCGATAATTATAATATAACCATTTTAGAAGGTGATAGTTGTTATGATCAAAGTAATGTATGAAGAATTAACTCCTATAGAATTTCGCAAGCGTTTGACTGAAGTCGAGTCAAGGACATGAATTATATGGGATGGATTTCATTGGAGAAGAAAGTAAAGAGCAAACATATCCCAAATGAGAACTAGATGGGAGTGCCTATTGGGTACCTGCTGAGACTTTTGACCTTTTATTAGACTCGATTTTAAAGCAACTAAACCGAATGAAAAGGATTCTCCTTAAGCAATTAAAAAAACAGATAATCAGCGAGATTTGATTTTAAACAACATTAGGTGGTGCACAGATGGGGCATGTAATGTTAGCAAAACAACCCATTCTTAATCGAAAGAAAGAAATATTTGGTTATGAATTACTTTATCGTGGGGAAGAATCCATCGATCAGATAGGTGGAGACTATGCTACGATTAATGTCATGATCAATGCTTTTGTAAATATAGGGATTAAGCAACTGACAGATAATTACCCTGTTTTTATTAATTTTAGTGAAAATTTATTAAAAAGAGAGATCGCCCGGGAATTTGATTCTGAGGATTTAATTATTGAAATTTTAGAAACAGTAGAGTTAACAGCTGAGATTAAGCAATTAATTAAAAAGCTTGCTAAAGAAGGGTATCGGCTTGCCCTCGATGATGTCACGATTCAACTATTTAGAAAATGGGAAGAAGCGGGCTTAATTAAATACTTAACTTTTATTAAGGTTGATTTTTTGCAAAACGATGGCCGATTCGAGCGTAAATTCTTAGCCACACATATTAGGAGTAAATATCCTCATATACGATTATTAGCGGAAAAAGTAGAAACAGTTGATAAGTATAATCAAGCGTTGGAAGATGGCTATCATCTTTTTCAGGGCTACTTTTTCATGCGTCCAAAATTGATGAGGTCCATCGAAATACCGAGCAATTATATGACATATCTACGTTTGATTAAGGAAATCGATCAACAAAATTTTGATTTTAAAAAAATTGCAGATTTGATTGAAATGGATTTATCGTTAACTTATAAATTGTTGAGATTTATGAATTCCCCAGCTTATCGGCGACTTGAACGAATCCACTCGATACACCAAGCTCTTGTTCTTTTAGGTCAAAAAGAAATCAAGAAGTGGCTTTATATTTTAGCGTTAAGAGAGAATTACAATCGGAAAGAAATGAAGGCAAATAGTGCATTAATTGAAAGTTCGTATTATCGAGCAAAAATGACGGAAAGCATTGCTGAAAAAGTCGCACCGCATCTAATCAATGAAGCTTTTTTGGTGGGCTATTTTTCACAGCTTCCAGCAATTTTGTTGCAACCGATGGATCAATTGTTGGAATCTTTGTCGTTAGATGAAGTGATTGAACAGGCATTATTAAATAAACCAGGAATATTGACGGATATTTATCACTTGGTGACGGCATATGAGCGTGTAGATTGGAAAGAGTTAGACCGGTTAACTGAAAAGCTTAAATTAGATCAGGATATCGTTTTTTCTGCTTATCAGGAAGCACAAAACTGGGTTAATCACATAATGAATATTTGAACCGATCATACTGGTGATCGGTTTTTTATTGTCTTCAGATGTTCTAATTGAGTAGGCCCGTCCATATAGTTTAGTAAATATGATTGGAGGGTTTGCAATGTCAAAAGGGATCAAAATAATGATTTTGTTATTTAGCTTTTTGCTTGTTCTATATTTTACGGCAGAACCGATCGCAGAATCAGTTGGAACATTGGAACGCTTTAATCCTCCACTGGCAGGGAAAGTCATTGTCCTTGATCCTGGTCATGGTGGTGTAGACGGTGGAGCCGTAGGTGCTGATCAAACTTCCGAAAAGGAAATCACGTTAATATTAAGTAGGAAATTAAGAGCTTATCTACAGCAAGCTGGCGCTGAAGTCTATTTAACGCGAGAAACGGATGATGACTTGGCCGATGAATCAACAAGAAAAATTTCGGAACGTAAAGTAGAGGACATTAAGAGGCGGGTGGCTTTCATCGAAGAGAAAGACCCAGATTTATTTTTAACGATTCATTTAAATGCCCTTCCCACATCCCAGTGGCGAGGTGCTCAAGTGTTTTATCATCCGAATCAGCCCGAATCGAAAATGTTAGCAGAAGCCATTCAAGCAGAAATTAAATCACACCTTGCTAATACCACTCGTGAAGCTTTAGCGATCAATAATGTCTATCTATTAAAACACATCAATCGGCCAGCAGCCTTAGTAGAAGCTGGTTTTTTATCAAACCCAGAGGAAAGAGAATTGCTAAAACAAGCCCCTTATCAAGAGAAAGTCGCAGCGAGTATATATTACGGAATCCTCAGATTTTATAATGAGAAATGATCAAATTTTTTAGAGGAAGAGCTATATGCTATACTGGTTGTAGAATGACTGAGGGGGTTTAGCCTATGTTAAATAAGCAACAAGTGATGGCCTTAATTAAAACAATAAATGATACAACCATAAATAAAACCCTTGCTGAAACAAATGGGGTTCGAGAGATAAAAGCTGATAAACAATCGGATCATGTCGGTTTAAAAATAGCGATTGGCAAAGTAAACACATCAGAACAAGCTCAAATCGAAACAGAGATTGTTAATAAGCTAAAGCGTGTGGGTGTGAAAACAGTTGATGTGAGCTTTGAATCGTTGACGGAAGAAGAAATTAAAAAAATTCGCTTGGCTACTAATGACCCTAAAGCCATACTAAGCAATATGGAAAAGACAAAATTCATAGCTATTGCGAGCGGAAAAGGTGGCGTGGGTAAATCAACAGTCACCGTTAATCTTGCTGTGGCATTGGCTCGTTTAGGAAAAAAAGTAGGAATTATTGATGCGGATATCTATGGTTTTAGTGTTCCGAATATGATGGGTATTACAACTCGGCCAACTTTAAAGGGTAACCAAATCATTCCGGTTAAATCTTACAATGTTCAAGTGATGTCAATGGGGTTTTTTATTGAAGATAATGAGCCTGTGGTATGGCGTGGGCCACGCTTAGGAAAAATGTTACGGAGCTTTTTTGTTGAGGTTGAATGGGAGCAACTCGATTACTTATTGCTTGACCTTCCACCAGGGACTGGAGATATGGCATTGTCTGTCCACCAAATGATTCCTCATTCAAAAGAGATCATCGTTACAACCCCTCATACAACTGCATCTTTTGTAGCATCAAGGGCAGGGAAAATGGCGATCAATACAAATCATGAGATCATTGGAGTCATTGAAAACATGTCTTACTTTGAAAGCCAATTGACTCAAGAAAAGGAATATGTTTTTGGCAAAGGTGGCGGAGAAAAACTAGCCAATGAATTGGACGTCCCTTTACTAGCTCAAATTCCATTAGCACAGCCAGACCAAGATGAGAGCTCTATTTATTCTATCGATCATCCGATTGGTGAAACATATCAATCACTTGCTCGTCGACTTTTAGGTCGGGAATAATTTCATATCCTATAGAGGCACCCTTTTTTTTAGAAAAGTGGCGCCTCTTTTTTACTCAGATTGACTACCTGATTCATCTTTAGATTGACTGCCTGTTGATTCCTGTTCTCCCTCACCACTATCTTCACTAACAATTTTTTTAGCATGTTGAATGATTATCTCGGAAACTGTCGCTTTGAAAAGTGGAGATTCCAATGTTTCTTGAATACTTTCTTCTAAATGGCCTTTGAATTGTTGGCTTTTTAATTGTGATTGAATCAACTGTGCGTATTCTGGATTAGAGAAAAGTTCCAGCATTTGCTCTTGATAACTAGAATCAGCCATTAATCTTTTAAAAATATCCTCTTGCTGATCAACCATTGCCTCCGTGAACTTTTTAACAAATTCATGGTCGCTAAACATTTTAGACCAAAACTCTTTTCCTTTGTCAGAAGTTAAGTTTTCTGTGACTGCAGTCTTAACTGTATCATCATGAATCACATAGGTTTCTTGAGTCTGCTCATTAGCTATAACATCTGTGATCGTCTGTGCCCCTTCTTCTGACTTTAAAAGATCAAGTACCATCTTTTTTGTAGTCTCATAATCAAAGTTTTGATTTTGCGACTGCTGGTTATCTGGACTACATCCGCCTAAAATTATTAAAAAGAATAATATGGATAGTATCTTAATTCTAGTCATTTATCTTGCTCCTTCTCAAGTTGGTTTCGTTAGTTCTAATATGGGAAGATTGAGCAAGAAATATGTGTCTAATTATTCAATTGGTTTTGTCTCAGTTTCAGCTTGAGAAATTAATTCTGAAATAGTTACAAATTGAAATCCCTTTTTCTTTAAATCAGGGAGGATGGTTTTAAGTGCATCAGGTGTTTCTGTTGCAGAGTCTGACGCATGCATCAAAATGATCGATCCATTACTGGTTTCTGTCAAAATCTGATCAATAATCATTTGAACTCCAGGCGTTTCCCAATCATGAGAATTTACTTCCCAATCAATGACTTGATAACCTTGGTTAACTGCAAGCGAAAGGACTTCCTTATTAATATGGCCACTTGGTGTTCTTAATAAGTTGAGGTCAGGGTAACCTAATTTTGTAAAAGTATCTTTTGCTCTATAGAGATCATTGGTCACATCAGTTAGATCTTGCTTTAAGTAACTTTTGTAACGATAGCCAAGCATCCCGATTTCATGCCCCTTCTCAGCGATTAGATCGACTAAATGTGGATGGTGTTCAGCCCATTCTCCTAACAAGAAAAAAGTAGCTTCCACACTGTTTTCCGCTAATACATCCAATGTGTGCTCCAACATTTCATCTCCCCAAGTAACATTAAAGGTTAACCCGATATAACTCTTATTTTCATCACCTTTTATTAAAGCCCGTGGACTTTCCTGGCTAGAAAAAACAGAGAGGGCGCTATTTCCATAAAAGATGATCATTGAGGTCATTATGATGCCAAACGTAACGACAAAAAAATATTTTTTCAATCGATTCATTCTAATAGCATAGAAAAAAGTCATAATTGAACTCCTTTGATTAAATATGATTACTCTATCTTATGCCTGTCCATTCGAAAAATATGAATCATTATTGGTTTGCTTTTTATGAATATGGGAAATTACTAAGTAAAGTGTCTATATCAGTGGTGAGAATAAGTTGGAGAAAAGAGGACTAAACATGCTTGGTATAATCATAAACAATGAAGAATTAGTCGAATTAGAATACATTATTAAAAAAGAATTGGATGAAATTATTTTTGACTTGGAAGATGCGAGAATGGATATAACAGTTAAGAAAGCTATGTACAACCGCTACCATACTTTATTTCAACTATTTCGTCGCGTGGCTAGCGAAAGTGATGTGCAGAAATATGTTTTAAATTATAAATTTTAAAAACATACTATTAAATTTGTATTGCATCAGAAGTGATCTTATGCTATATTAGCTCTTGTTGTCGAAAGCTCACATATTTATTTTTTTGTAAAAAGAGTTGACGACATCTAAAAACCGTGATATATTATATCTCGCTGTTAAAAAAGCGGTGCATATAATTGATCTTTGAAAACTGAATCCAAACAACCAAAAGATGTTGAGAAAAGAAGTAAAACTGAAGCTAGTGCTTCAACAGAGTTCAAGCAACTCTTTCAATTATATTGAGAGTTTGATCTTGGCTCAGGATGAACGCTGGCGGCGTGCCTAATACATGCAAGTCGAGCGCGTGAAACTAGACAGATCTCTTCGGAGTGACGTTTAGTGGAACGAGCGGCGGATGGGTGAGTAACACGTGGGCAACCTACCTATAAGACTGGGATAACTTACGGAAACGTGAGCTAATACCGGATAAAACAGGT
>Ga0209487_1003871_pt1 | contig 11665 bp, 8 predicted proteins | sample Poulit2012_FD_187524 | JGI IMG/M metagenome (GOLD analysis project Ga0209487, IMG submission 187524) | Agricultural soil microbial communities from Georgia to study Nitrogen management - Poultry litter 2012 (SPAdes) (version 2) | ecosystem: Environmental > Terrestrial > Soil > Agricultural land... | reverse complement strand
TACACCTCCTACTCACCCCTCGCGCCCCTGTCCCACCCCATAATCCTGTCCTCCTGTCCCCCTGTCCCACCCACCCTACAATCCTGTCCCCCTGTCTCACCCACCCTGCAATCCTGTCCCCCTGTCTCACCCGAACCGCTTCGCCATCACCTCTATCGCTTCCGGGTTATTATCGATCAGCACACATGAGCGCCCATTCCGCAGTGCTGCCTCGCCGAGGGTTCCACTCCCTGCGAAGTAGTCGAGGAGGTGATCGCCGGGGCTCGAGTGGACCCTGACGATCCGTTCGATGATCCCGAGTGGTTTCTGAGTTGGGTACCCGGTCCGCTCCCGACCAGTCGGACTCACTATCGTGTGCCACCAGACATCGGTCGGCGTCTTCCCGCGCTTTGCCTTCTCAGGCCCGACGAGTTTTGGTGCCATATAGGGGATCCGGTCGATCTCATCGAAGTTGAAGGTATAGGCACTCGGGTCCTTCGCGTACCAGAGGATATTGTCGTGCTTGGCGGACCACCTCGACTTCGAACGGGCGCCATAGTCATAGGCCCAGATGATCTCGTTGATGAAGGAGTCGCGGCCGAAGAGTTGGTCGAGGTAGATCTTAGCGTAGTGTATCTCCCTATAGTCGAGGTGGAGGAAGAAGCTCCCGGTCGGGCTCAGGAGCCGGTACGCCTCGTCGAGTCGGGGTCCGAGGAACTCCCAGTAATCGGAGAAGACATCGTTGAACGATTTACTCCCGAGTACGATCGTCCGGTACCTCCGTCCCTGGTACCCGACCCTGTCGCCCGCCTCATCGCGGACTGTTTTCAACCTCCTCCGCCTCTGCACCCTCCCAGTATTGAAGGGGGGGTCGATATAGATCAGGTCGAAGCTCTCGTCTTCGAAGTTCTGCAAGATCTCGAGGTTGTCACCATAGTAGATATCTAGTTCGGCGCCCCCTCTCTCGACTGAAATGTGCGATCTCACGTTCAGACACATAGATTGCATACCTTTAGATTGCATATCTTTCGTGGTCCGGTAAGATACCGGCCCCAGCCCCGGGCACTCAGAAGGGGCAGATAGAAGAGTAGTTTCATTATGGTATTTTTGATATCTGTTGCAGTGATCCTCGCGATCACTATACTGGGACTGATCGATCCGACCGCCTTCGCCGAGGCTGCGGACGCGGTCCTGGCGGTGACCGTCGAAAAGTTCGGCTGGTTCTACCTGATCGCGACCTTCACCTTTCTCATCTTCGCAATCTACCTAGCATTCAGCAGATATGGCCAGATAAGGCTCGGTAAGGATGACGAGAGTCCCGAGTACCGCGACTCCTCCTGGTTCGCGATGCTCTTCAGCGCTGGGATGGGTATTGGCCTCATCTTCTGGGGCGTTGCCGAACCTATCAGCCATTACCTCGAGCCACCACTCGGCGCGGAGCCGCAGACCCCCGAAGCAGCAGCACTCGCGGTCAGGTTCTCCTTCTTCCATTGGGGATTACACGCCTGGGGCATCTATACCGTACTCGCCCTTGCGATCGCCTACTTCAGCTTCCGCCGTGGGTATTCCGGTCTGATCAGCAACACCTTCGTCCCACTCCTCGGCAAGGACCGGGTCGAGGGCCCGATCGGGAAGACGATCGATATCCTTGCCATCATCGCGACCGTCTTTGGGGTCGCGACCTCACTCGGGCTCGGCGCGCTCCAGATCAATAGTGGGCTCTCGCACATGACCGGCCTCGCCGTGGGGCTCATACCCCAACTCGCGATCATCGGGATCGTGACCGTCCTCTATATGACCTCAGCGGTCACCGGTCTCGACCGTGGGATCCTGATCCTGAGCAACACGAATCTCGCCCTCGCGGCTGCTCTCCTGATCTTCACCCTCTTTGCGGGCCCGACCTCGTTCATCTTCGACCTCTTGACGACGACGGTCGGGAGCTACCTCCAGAACATCGTCCAGATGAGCCTCCGGCTCTCACCTTTCGGGAAGCAGGAGTGGATCAGGAGTTGGACCCTCTTCTACTGGGCCTGGTGGATCGCGTGGGCGCCCTTCGTCGGGATGTTCATCGCCCGGATCTCGCGGGGCCGGACGATACGAGAGTTCGTCCTCGGTGTCCTCCTCGTCCCTACCGCCTTCTGTTTCATCTGGTTCGCTGTCTTCGGGGGGACGGGGCTCTACCTCGAGATGTTCGAGGGCCGGAATATCGCCGGCGCAGTCGAGGCCGATATCGCGGTCGCACTCTTCACGACCCTCCAGCAGCTCCCCCTCGGGATGATCCTCGCCGGGGTCGCTACCCTCCTGATCACGACCTTCTTCATCACCTCGGCCGATTCGGCGACCTTCGTCCTCGGCATGCTCTCTTCGAAGGGGAGGATGACGCCGACACTGACTGTGAAATCTGTCTGGGGCGTCCTCCAATCCTCACTCGCCGCGGTCCTCCTCCTCGTCGGTGGGCTAGAGGGCCTGCAGACGGCATCGATCATTGCGGCGGCGCCCTTCTCGGTCATCATGCTCCTGATCTGCGCCTCGACCCTGACCGCTCTCAGAGAGGAGCGTCGGGCTCGCCCACGGCGACGGGCAAATCCTCCCGGGGACTCCAATCTATGAAGGAGCCGTCGTACATCCTCGTCTCATACCCGAGATACCTCGAGACGAAGTAGGCGAAACTCGATTGCATCCCCGTCCTACAGTAGGTGACGACGGTGTCGCCCTCCCTCACCCCCGCAGCGCCGAAGAGGGCGCGTAGCCTCTCTGGTGGGAGGAGGGCGGGGTCTTCAGGCGAGACGATCAGTTCCTGCCAGAAGAGGCTGCCCGCGCCTGGGATATGTCCAGCGCGCGGGATACCCTCACCCGCGACCGCGCCCGTATACTGATCGCGCGGCCGGGCATCGAGGAGGGTGACCTTCGGATCGTTCAGGTGAGCCGCGACCCATTCAGCATCGACAACCCGTTCGGGCTGGGGCCTCGGGGTGAAGGGCTCTCGCTCATAGCTCGTCTCATCGCTCGTCAGTGGCCTCCCCTCCGCGCGCCAGCGGGCGAGTCCCCCATCGAGGAGCGCGACGCGCTCGCCATGACCTAGATAGTCGAGGGTGAAGAAGAGCCGGGCCGCGGCGAGGGGTGGGCCATAGACGACGACGCACGCCTCATCCCCGATCCCGAGTGACTCGAAGACCGCGGCGAGGTGTGCTACCGGAGGCAACTGGTTCAGCCTACCGTCGTCTTCTACCACGATCTCATCGAGATCGAGGTGCCGCGCGCCCGGGATATGGCCCGCCTCGTACTCGGCACGATCGGGCCCAACCGCGACGACGATCAGGTTCGGCTCATCGAGGTACTCAGCGAGCCATTCGGTACTGACGAGCATCCCCGTATTCAGCCCTGGGTCCCCACTCGCCGGTGAGCAACCGGTAAGGGCGCAACCCGAGCCGAGCAGGATTATCGCCATTATCTGTGTAAGCCGAACCCTCATCCACACCTCCGATCAACTGATTAGATACCGATCAGGGGTCTAGCAGGGCCCGGCGCCTATACAGGCCACTCCGCCCCTCCCCTAGGCCTCACCCTCCGCGACTACTCCGAGTCCATCGGGCTCTGTGCCCCTTACCGAAGCCAGTGTCTGTCGGACCCTGGTGTAGAGGTACCCATTCGCCAGGAGCCGACCACCGACGAGCCCAACCATCGCCGCACTCGCCCCGAAGAGACCGACCCGCCACCCGAGGAGGCTGAAGAGGACCGCGATCCCCGTCACCTCGAAGAGGCTCGCTGCCGTGATCGCCCTCGTCCTCCTCGTCTGCACTAGGATCGCCTGCTGGAAAGCGAGGAGCACGGTCAGAGCCGGCAAGAGGACCATGATCCGTGCCGGCTCAGCGGCCAAGGCCGCCAATGCAGGCTCGAGACCAGAGACGATCTCGAACCAGAACCCAGCGAGTGGGGTGAAGGTCACGAGCCCGAGTCCAAGTGTAGTCGCGGTGCCGAGTCCGATCCCGAAGGTCCGGAGCCGGTCGATATGTTCGAGCCGCCTCCCAGAGAGTGCGATCACCACCTCCTGGAAAGCGAGGCCCGGCGCCCTGAAGAGGAAGGAGAGGGCGTGTATCACCGGGAAGACCGCGAGCGACTCGAGGGGCAGGTGCGCGCGCCCCATGAAGAAGGTCAGGAGCGGCTGTACCGTCAGCCCGATCAGCGAGGTCAGGGCGAGGGGGAAATAGAAACGCGCGATATCCCCATAACCCGTGATGCTGACCTTACGCCGCGCCTCGGCCGCTGGCCCCGTCCTTCGGAGCGCATCCTCACTCCGTGCGAGGATCCCGCGCGCCGGGTCGGGCCCACCCTCGGCCCCCTCGACGACCGCTGGTGGCGTCGCCTGGAGCGCTGCGACCGCACCGCGCGCCATGAAGTGTGCCGCGATCGCCTCTACGACAACGCCCGACGAGAGCGCGATCGCCCCGACCCATGCCCCAGGCAGACTCGCGAAGGCGTAGAGCGATCCCCCCGCGACCCCCATCGCAGTCAGTCGGAGGACCGTCCCATAAGCCACCAACCTCGTCCTACCCGACCTGATCAGGATCCCATGCAGGAATCTCCGGTACCCGATCGCAGCGGGCCAGGGCAGGAGGAGCCAGAGCGAACCATAGACCAGGGGCCGTACCTCATCGGGCACCCCCAAGACACTACCCGTCACCCAATCGAAGAGGGGCGGGATCAATGCGATGAAGACGAAGAGCGTCGCCCCTATATTCAGCGCGTTGGCGAAATTGCGGAGCCGACGATAACTCTCCGAGTCCTCGGCCAGAGCAGTAGATGCCGACATCAACATGATGACGGGCGACTCGAGGAGGATCGCAAAGGCCAGTGCGATCCCATAGGCCGCGAGGTTGTGTGCCGGCACAGCCATACGCGCGATGATCGCAGCGAGGAAAGGTCCCTCGAGCGCCATCATCAGCCATTGCAAGGCTAGAGGCGACCAGAAGAGGAAGATCCCGCGCTGCGACCTTACCGGCGCGCCCGCACCATCGGTCAGTGCATCACCACTCGCCGGAGAACCACCGTCCCGCGGGGCCATTTCGCCCCCCTCCGACGGCGTTACCGACTCATCTATAGAAACTTCTTCAACCCTCGTATCCGAAATCCATCGTAGCCCTTAAATGTCGCATCAAGGGCCTTTCGGATCAACCCGGGTCGCCCCTCATCTCAGCCATGATGTGACCGTTCCGAGTGCGGCGATCCCTGCGGCGGTGAGGAGACTGACTTGCACCCCATGTACCAGAGCGTTCTGCGCCTCACTGGCGAGGAAGGTCGTGAAGATCGCGCCGGCGATCCGAAGATCCCCGTCCCGAGTCCGACTACGGCTAGTGCTCCAGCGATCATCCAGAGCGATCTCCCATCTACTGCCCATGCGAGGAAGGCCAGTCCGAAGGCGAGTATAGCCATCCCCACCGTCGCGAGGCCGCGTGTCCCGAGCCGGTCGGAGAGGGTCCCACTGATCGGGGCCGCGATCGCCATGATCAGGGGCTGTGCGGTCAGTATCAGCCCTGTCTGTTGGGTATCGAGTCCTCGTCCCTGGATCAGGAGGAAAGGCAGGACGAAGACGACGCTATAGACGCAGATATAGTTGAGGTACGCACTCGTCGTCGAGGCCGAGAAGAGTCGAGTCTTGAAGAGGGATAGGTCGAGCATCGGGCTCTCGCTCCTCAGTTCGACCCTGATGAAGACCCCGAGGATGACCACACCGAGTCCTGCGAGTCCGAGTGTCGGTGCTGAGAGCCAGCCCCAGGAGTGGCCCTGGTTGAGCGCGATGAGGAATGCCACGAGTCCCGCTATGAATAGGACCGCGCCAGGGATATCGAATTTCTCATCAGATTCTTCAGGCCGATCGTCGTGTATCACCCTCCAGGCGAGTGTCAGTGCGATCAGCCAATGTGCGGAGGGTGCGGCGCCACAGAGTGCGGAGCCGATGATGAAGACGACGAAGCCGAGCATATAGACTCGCTTCTGTCCGTAGAGGTCACCGGCCCGTCCGAACCCGAGGAGCAAGCCACTGACGACGAGCAGGTATACCGTCGTCACCCACTCGATCCCGACAGCGGAGAGGACCCACCACCGGCGTCGGTCTGGGGAAGCATCTCTCGACTTCAATCTATTTTCTATTGTCTATCTGGTTCACGATCTCACCCGATTCATAGCCGAGAATCTAATGAGATCGCCAGCCCGCTACAAGCCAATGTCGGACCTACACTTCCGTCTCCCGTCCAACTCAGTCGCCCAACATCCAAGGTCTCTTTCCATCTCCGCGCAGTCGTGCACCGCCCGTCGTCGCCGTCGACCCAGAGCCCAGATCCCGATCGGCATTCTCCCTCGTCCTACTGACGAGTCGGGGCTCAGCGCGCGCGGCATTTCGTGCTCGTCGTGCAGCGGCGGCGCCATGGATCACTGGTATCGCGATCATCCGGGGCGCGGGCTCACCGCACCCCGGACAGGTCCCCGGCTCACTCGCCTCATCGAAGCTCCTCCAGAGCTCGAAGGGTCCACAATCCGCGCATTCGTAGGGATAGAGTGGCATCTAGAGTATCCTCAACGGTCAGCGCACACTAGCGACATCGCCCCGGTCCTCGGAGGTCGGGCCGGCGTCGTCGGGCTTGATATCGAACTCGAAGATCCCCGTCGGGATATAGAGAGTGCAACAGGCGTTCGGGATATCGACGATCCCACTGATATGCGCCTCGACCGGTGCATCACCGAGGAGGATGTAGGCCTGCTCCCCCGTATAGCCGAACCTCTTGAGGTACTCGATCGCGTGGAGGCACGCCTGTTTGAAGGCGACATTCGAGTCGAGGTAATGCTGGTTCCCCTCCTCATCGACCGAGACCCCTTCGAAGGCGAGGAACTCGGTGTAGCGCGGGTTTGCCGGTGTCGGGATGAAGATCGGGCTCGAGGTCCCGTACTTCTCCATCCCCCCCTTGATCAGGTCGACGTGGAGATCGACGTATCCGGCCATCTCGATCGCGCCACAGAAGGTGATCTCGCCATCACCCTGTGAGAAGTGTAGATCCCCGATCGAAAGGTTACCGCCCGAGACGAAGACTGGGAAGTATATCCTCGACCCCTTCGAGAGGTCCTTGATATCGCAGTTCCCCCCATTCTCCCTCGGTGGGACAGTCCGGGCGCCCTCCCGTGCGACCCTCTCGGCTGCCGCGCCCTCGAGGCTCCCAACGAGTGCACTCTCCGGGTTCGGTGGCTGGGCGAGTGGCGGGACCCGGTCGGGGTCAGTCGAGATCAGGGCATTCTCGCGGCGGTTCCACTCATCGAGGAGTTCTTGTGAGGGCGCGACCCCGATCAGCCCAGGGTGGATCAGACCCTGGAAGTGGACGCCTGGGATATGGCGCGAACGAGTGAAGCCACCCTCGAAGTCCCAGATCGCCTTACGTGCATCGGGATAGTAATCGGTCAGGAAACCGCCCCCATTCTGGTGGTCGAAGATCGCACCGAATCCCCACTGCATCCCCGGTAGTGGCCCGATATCGAGGATATCGACTACGAGGAGATCACCCGGCTCAGCCCCATTGACCGCGATCGGACCACTGAGGTAGTGGACCTGGAGGAGGTCGACATCTTTGATATCGGTCGCATCATCACTATTCGAGATCTGGCCACCCGTCCAATCGAGGCACTCGATACGGAAGACGGCGCCAGGATCGACAGAGATTACGGCTGGTATATCGGGGTGCCAGCGGTTGTGAAGAGGGGTGTCCTGTTCCGCTGGAGGACGGTTCAGGTCGACAGAGATCAGGGTCTCGGCCATAGCAGTCTCCATGGTCTGAGGTACGAAAAAAGGCCCGGCAGAGGTTCTGCCAGGCCTACGTCACCTATTCGACTGGGTACCTGCATCGGCTTTGCTGGCCATCATGGCCGGGGTGGGCGCACTAAGCAGCAACTCCCACCGGGCGATACAATCTAGGGCAGAGTGCGGCGGTGTCAACCATCGTTCAGACCTAATTCAGCCCTTTTCTGGTTACGTATTATACCTGCCAGCTGAAGGGTCGCAGCCCTGATCGAATCCCTCCCGCGCCCACTGCACATATAGTAGGGGACCGTCAGCCTCTTGCGTAGCTGCCGTCCGAACTCGGTCCTGATATAGCGCGAGATGAGGACGCCATCGTACCTCGTCCCCTCCTGTTGTAGTATATCCCCCAACAGGTTACCCCAGTTACTAGTCCAACCCGGGTGCCTGAACTCCAGCGTTATACCTGGATCCACAGTTGCGAGCCCATCGATGATCGCCTGGTCCCGTTCTGGCGAGCTATCCTCCTCCCCTATGAAGAGGATCCTGACCGCTACCGGCACCTCCTTCGCTGGACCACCCTGACCACCCTGATCCTGGCTGGTCTGGTCAGAGGAGTTGGCAAGCCCCCTCTCGAACTGTTCGATCTCCGGGCGCTCTAGGCCATACGATCTGATCCGTTCCACGATCTCTTTGCCTTCGAGGTGGCTCGAGTATCCACTGGCCCTGACTCGCTGGTAGAAGAGTTGTATCAAGAGATTCGCCGCCTGCTCTAGTTGGCCAGCGGCCTCATAGCATCTGACCCTCGCCCAATTTGCGTCCATCGTCTCCCACGCCGGCGAGTATCTCTCCGGGGCACTCAAGAGTTCGATGAACTCCTCCCGTCCAACACCCTCGACTGCTAGTTTTTCGAGTTCGTCGAGAGCGCGCCCTGCATCTTCTATCTCACGATGCGACAGGAGTATAGGGAGCGCACGACGCAGATCCTCAACCCGAGATGAGACCCCCCTGCTCTCGTCGGTCCCCCTCTCGAGGAGGGCATGGCCTACCAATGGTGAATTAGCCCCTACCTCATGCTCGGCGAGGATATCGAGCGCGACGGGACCGATCGCATTCAGGATCTCTTCGGCGACTTCGAGGGCCGACTGACTCGACCAGAGGGTGAGCCCATCGATCAGGTCAGCGATCAGGTAGCGGGGGAGGGGTGCATCAGGGCTGATAGCCTTCGTCAGGAGCCGCGCGCTCCGGTGGTGTCGACCACTATCGACCCAGAGGCAGAGGGCGAGACCGAGGTAGAGCCGGGCTGTGGTCAAGAGCCCTCCCGCCTGGTATCGCGCTGGCTCGCTCTCGAAGACCGAGAGGGCGAGCTCGAGGTGTTCGGCAGCCTCCTCGTACCGGTCCTCTGCGAGGGCATATATCCCGAGGCAGTATTGTGCATGCGCCGAATAAGTGGCGTCAACCTCTACCGCCTCCTGGAAACGTGGCAAGCCGCGCTTGAGGGCGTGCTTGAAGGCCTCGAGCCCATCCTCCTCCTCTGGGAGTCGCAGGTCGGCGAGACGTCGGACATCGGCATCTATCAGGCCAAGGTCGGTGAAGACCATCGCCCTGATCTCGGGGTCCCTCTCCTCGTCGAGGAGATCACTCAGGATCCGCTGTGCGGTGCCAAACTGTCCTAGCTGACGATAGCAGTGAGCCCTTCGCCTCCGGATCTCTAGGTAAGGCCGCTTCGATAGATCCTCCCCGTCATCGACCAGCTCTTGCATCGCTGACCAGAGGAGGTCATAGAGTGATCGCGCCTCGCCGATCTCATCGTTGCGGAGCAACTCCTCGGCAAAGTCGGCGATCTGGAGGAAGACGACCGATGACTTGCGTAGAGCAGCTGGGCTGAGGAAGGTCGAGACCTCACTCAGCCGGCCCGACTCATGGAGAGCCGTAAGTATATGAACGACTGCGGCCTCCGATGGCCTGCCCCCCTTATCCCCGAGTGTACGGACGATCGGCTCATTGTCGAATACCTCCTCTATCGCCTCCCACTTCCTCTCACGTGCGAGGCCCTGGATATACCCGGTCCAGTACCAGCGCTCACGTTTTTCGTTCGGTGCTGGAAGTTGCCAATCGGAGGAATCGAAGACGGCATCTCTCAGCCCAGCGTGGAAATAGCTCTGGTGTCTAGAGCTATTCAGTTCGATGACCTCCTGGATCAGATCATCGAGTTGATCACGGGTGAAGGCCCCCTCGATCCCCTGCGCGACATCGACTACCGCCCTGTAGAGTTGCCGATCGAGGGTAGTAAAGCTCTCCGTCTCCTCGGGGTCAGTCGGATCATCCACCTCCTCACTCTCCTCATCGGCTTCCAACTCAGCTATCGTCTCTGGCTCATCCTCGAACGCTACCTCATCCCTTGGTTCCGTTGACCTCTTCCTCTCCAACCGTTCGATGAGTCTATGGAACCAGGTGTCGACCTTGGTGCCGATCGATAGTTCTACGAAGTCGAGAGTCAGGAGGTAGGTGACGACCTCGTCTATCGGATAGCGTTCGGCTAGCCGGTCAGCTGCCCCTTTCACCTCCTCGATCGTTGGCTCGGGATCTGGGCGGGTGGTGATATGGCCGTAGTCGTGCTCGATTCCTAGATCATCGAGGAAAGCTGAGAGCATACTACGCCGTGTGACCAGGTGGAGGGCAACCAAGAGGCCGGTACAGAGCGCTGGATTGCGTAGTGGGATCAGAGCGAGTGTCTCACTGATACGGCCATCTCTCCAGCTCTCCACCGTCTTGACCCGGATCTTTCGAACCCTTGCGATATTGGCGATGATAGATGGCCTAGCCCTCTCCCCACCACTCTGCAGGAACGCGAGGGCCGCCTCAGTACGTTCCTCTCGGGTCAGCGCGCGCCATAGACGGACAGGAGTTGCACGGCTCGGGTCTCTGATGAGACGGAAGAGTTCGGGGCGGAGTTCACCGACCATTTCTACAGCGAGTAGATTGGACATCTCACTCAACCTCCACAAATGGGGATCGATAGGTTGGCACCGTGAATATAGGGAGATGATCCGACAGTTGCCCAACATTTATATGATATAGCTTCCAGATGGGCTGCGCGCCGAGAGGCACACACCTATATTCCCATTGATACCAACAGCATATAGGGACCAAGATCAGATGAATGAGATAGAGAGGACGATGAGGGCTGGACCGCACACCGTCGTCTACCTTAGCGAGTTCGAGAGTCCACTCGGCCGACTCCGCGCCGGCGCAACCGGTGAGGGCGTGATCTTCCTCGACTTCCTCGACCACCCCGGCGCGGCCGAGCGACTCGAGCGCCGTGCCGAGAGGTACCGTTACGAATACCGAGAGGGCGGGAATGAACACACCTCGAAGCTGGAGGCTGAGCTCGCCTCCTACTTCCGCGGTGAGCTCGAGGAGTTCGAGACGCCCCTCGCCCCTGAGGGCACCGACTTCCAACATGAGGTCTGGCGCGCACTCTGTGCGATCCCCCACAGCGAGACACGCAGCTATGCCGACCTCGCCCGCTCGGTCGGTCGACCGACCGCTTATCGTGCCGTCGCGCAGGCGAATGCCAGGAACCCGATCCCGATCGTAGTGCCCTGTCACCGGGTAATCAGCGCCGATGGGAAGCTAGGGGGCTATAGTAGTGGTCTCGAGCGGAAGGTCTGGCTCCTAGGACATGAGAACACTCGGAAGGGGGTAGGCTAAGGGGTGGTCATCTCGGCGGAGGGGGTAACGAAGAGGTTCGGAAGATTCACCGCCATCGATCGGCTCTCCCTCGAGGTCGCCCGCCGGCTCCGCGATCTACCCGACCGCCGCATGATCGACCAGATCATAGACCGGCTCGGGCTCAATGAGTACCGTGACCGGAAGGCGCGCCACCTCTCGATGGGGAATAGGCAA
>Ga0209487_1003870_pt1 | contig 11668 bp, 6 predicted proteins | sample Poulit2012_FD_187524 | JGI IMG/M metagenome (GOLD analysis project Ga0209487, IMG submission 187524) | Agricultural soil microbial communities from Georgia to study Nitrogen management - Poultry litter 2012 (SPAdes) (version 2) | ecosystem: Environmental > Terrestrial > Soil > Agricultural land... | reverse complement strand
ACCAGCCACTGGTTTAATGAATTTTTAACAACGCAAGTTTATTTGTACATTAGCCGATTCTAGTAAGAAATACAGCGGTTTACGCTAAAAATAGACGGTATAATAAATGGATAAAAAGAGAGTTGTCGACATCTTCATCGTTGGATTTGCTTTATTTGCCATGTTCTTTGGCGCTGGGAATTTAATTTTCCCCCCTATCCTAGGATTGGAGTCGGGTGCATCGTGGATGGCTTCCATATCAGGATTTGCCATTACTAGCGTTTTCGCCACCTTTTTAGGCATTATGACCGTGGTAGTTTCGGGAGATAATTTTAGTGACGTGGGCAATCGGATACATCCTATCTTCAGTGTCGTAATAGCCTCTATATGTATGTTGAGCATCGGACCGCTAATTGCCATACCTAGAACTGCTGCTACTACCTTTGAAGTCGGCGTACAGAGTATTTTCCCACAGACAAAACCATTGGTATCGTCTATCGTCTTTTTTACGCTAACCTTTATTCTTTCACTTTCTTCTTCGAAAGTGGTGAATATTATAGGAAAGTTCCTAACTCCAGTACTTCTTACCATCCTTGTTATCCTCATCATAAGCGGTATTATATCGCCAATAGATCCCAATTTAAATCTAGAACTTACCAATACCGAGGCTTTTGTATTAGGATTTAGAGAAGGATACCAAACTATGGATTTACTAGCATCCTTTATCATGGCAGGGATTATTATCGCAGCCATCAAAGGCAAAGGCTATACAGAGGAAAAAGAAAAAAAGAAGACTACGATCCTATCTGCACTAATAGCCATGACATTTCTGCTATTGATTTATGGTGGCCTGGTGTATTTAGGTGCTACCTCGGGTTACACAACCGATGACCATGTTTCTAGAACTGAATTGTTATTGCATATTTCTAACGGGATTCTAGGACCTAATGGGACCATTTTCCTAGCCCTTTGTGTTGGTTTGGCTTGCCTTACCACTTCTATTGCGCTAACAAGTGCTGTGAGTGATTATTTTAGCAAACTATCCAACCAAATCTTAAGCTATCGTCTCTTGGTAGCTATAGTATGTGTAATCAGTGGCTACTTATCGGTACATGGTGTAGAAACTATAATAAGCGTCGCCTTTCCATTCCTAGCGGTAATTTACCCAATAGTAGTGTGTATGGCGGTGTATATCGTGTTTTTCGGCAAGTTTGTACCGCATAAATCACCTTATGTAGCGGCGATTAGCATCACCTTTGTAATCGCAGTAATCGGGTTATTAGGAAACTTAGGAATAGCTGAAACTACTATGAACCAAATTTTGATTTCCATCCCTTTAAACAAATATGAGATTCCTTGGTTGTTACCATCATTTATTGGTTTTGTTTTATTGGCCGTTATAGCAAATAAAAAAGGATCACAAACTATATAAAACAATAGAAAATATAGGCTATTCGACAATATGCCATCCGAGATCGTCTAAAGAAAAAAGGCTTGTCTTCAAAAGACAAACCTTTTAATATACCTACCCTAATAACCTTATAGGATGTTATCTAACTCTAGATTTAGATTTTACACCTCTGCGATTTTGGGGTGTAAAAACATCGGACGGAAAAAAGGTGTCCGAAGGAAAGAAGTGATCGCCTGGGAAGAAGGTATCACTAGGAAAACTAGTGTCGCTTGGTAGGAAAATATCCGACGGCAAATTGGTTTCATCGCCCCAGTTCGTCCCATCAAAAAATACTAGCTGTCTGTTTCTATCCATTTTTAGTTTCGTATTATTCTCCTTTATTCGGCCATAAGCTCTCCTAGTACTTGCTGGTATAGCTCTTTCCTTAGAGTGATTTAGAACAATGCCATATACCCCCTCTTTGTTTTTAAAAACCTTCTCTACTTTAGCGCCTGGATATTTCTTTTCGGCACTAATAGAAATGTTTTTAAGTGTACTAGCGGATTGCACTTCCATGTAAGACCTGTTCTGTACTTGTTTAGAAAAGTCTCCCTTGCGTTGCACTTGCTGAACGCTCCTACTTTTTTCAATTTTAACTTGCGCATTCCCATTGGTAAAAAGGAAAAGCGTACATAAAATAATTCCTGATAATCGTAACATAATTTGGTTGTTTTTAAAGATTTATAATAGAATTTAATTGGTTTCTATCGCTATGCATGTTAATCCTATCTAGCCACTCCTGCTTTCCAACTCGCATATTGGTTTATTTATAAATAAAATAAACGTAAACTAACATTATGACAATCAAACATAACTATTTTTAGAATATTAAAATATTTTATCTATCTAATTAACTTATCCTCAACCAATAACCGCAATAAATAAAAGCTTTTATACCTGTAATGGATAATGGCTTACTATCTATTATTTTCCTTTCCATCTACAACCCACCTATTGAAACTAATGTTGATAAAGCCTTACGTCTTTTAAAATACCTATCCCTTCCTTCCATCTATCAAAATAAATTCCATAAGTTTAGACTTAAAAAGCACTACTCATGAGTTTATTGCCCGATAAATACGACACTTATGTTAAGTTTTTCCGTTTTATACTTAAATATTGGAATGCCGATCTTTTTTCAGAAGAGGAGGATAGTTTAAGCACGCTTGAAACTTCAGAGGAGCCCGATTGGGAACACAGTCCAGAGGAGTTAGTAGAAGATTTAAAGACTATGGGACCTACCTATATAAAGCTTGGTCAATTGCTATCTACACGACCAGATATGCTACCACAGCCTTACTTAGATGCCTTGGCCAGCTTACAAGATAACGTTGCTTCAGTGTCTTACGAGGAAGTAGAACAATTGTTTAGAGAAGAGATTGGGGATAGGATTTCTAAGGCATTTAAAAGCTTTACTAAAGAGCCTATGGCAAGTGCTTCTATAGGGCAAGTGCACGAAGCTGTCTTGCATTCTGGCGAGAAAGTAGCAGTCAAAATTCAACGACCAGGAATCAGAAAAAAGTTTGTAGAAGACTTGGATACGCTGATGGAAATTTCTGAAACAGCGGAGAAGCATAGCAAAACTGCCAGAAAGTTTTCTTTACACAGTGTTATCGAAGAGCTTCGATACATCCTATTGCAAGAGTTAGATTATCAGAAAGAAGCACAGAATTTAAAAGTGCTCAAAGAGAACATGAAGGAGTTTAAGCACCTATATGTTCCAGGTATTATTCCAAGTTACTGTTCACAACGCGTGCTTACTATGGAATTTGTAGACGGCTTTAAGGTTACCTCCCTATCCCCTTTTCAATTGGAAAGCCTTCCAAAAGAGGCGTTGGTAAACGACTTAATAAAAGGCTATCTAAAACAAATCATTGTAGATGGCTTTGCCCATGCCGATCCACATCCAGGAAATGTAAACATCACCAAAGACAATAAGCTTGGCTTGATGGATTTAGGAATGGTAGCAAGATTTAATAATCCAACCCAAGATGCCATTTTAAAATTGATGATAGGATTGGGAGATAATGATGGTGAGCAAGTAACCGAAACCCTTTTGTCCATCAGTACGTACGATGTCGATAAGGTAGATACCGATGCTTTCCGAAAGAAAGTTTCCCGACAGATACAGGAAAATGAATATAGCAAGGCAAAAGATTTAAAAACAGGACGGGCTATTTTGGACATCAATAAAATTGCAGCCCAATTAGATATTCATTTACCCGCTGAGTTGACGATTTTAGGAAAAATCCTTCTCAACATGGATCAGATCATCGCGTTTTTATCCCCAAAACATCAGCTTCAAGCTACGGTAAAAGAATATATAGAACATTTGATGCAGCAGCGCATGCAAAAGGATTTAAAATCCGGCCATATTCTGCAAACCTTATTAGATAGCAAAGAACTGGCGGAGAATCTTCCTGGGCGATTAAATAAAATATCAGAAAACCTAGCCGAAAATAAGTTTAGACTTTCATTAGATGCAATCGATGAGCAACGTTTTATTTTAGCCTTTCAAAAAGTGGCTAATAGGATTACGATCGGACTTATTGTAGCTGCTTTAATATTAGGCGCAGCCTTATTAATGCGCATTCCAACTACGTGGACCATTCTTGGTTACCCTGGATTTGCCATCCTTCTGTTTGTCCTCGCGGCATCTATAGGCCTTTATTTAGTCTATCAAATTTTATTTAAAGATGAAGCGGAGGAGAAATAAAACAGTAAAATTTCAAAAATACTGATAAAGTTTAAATGTTATATTCTTCTTAATGATACCATCTTGACTTTTGTGGCACTCCTTTTGTTAATTTGAAGTAAATAAAATACTATGATAGCTAAAATAACTTCTTTAAAACATGTTTTGCTTGTATCTAGTTTGTTTCTCACCTCCGCTTTGGCGGTGGCACAGACCATACTTACTACAGACAGCAAATTAGAATCGGTTACCGTTTATAGCCAAGGAGCAAGCATGCAGCACACTACCCCAACCACTAGCATTCCAAAAGGGAATTCGGAACTGGTCATCAACCAAATTGCAAGACAGGTAAATGCCGAAAGTATTCGCGTGTTAAGCAACAATAAAAACATTAAGATTCATTCGGTTTCTTTCGAGCGAGATTACATCACCTCAGAAGAAAACAAAAGCAGTTCGTACTTGGCACTAAAAAATGAGTATGAAAAGGAAAATGATGTTTTAAAATCTAAAATCGCTAAGAGAAAAAGCGAAGAAGGAGCCCTGTCTATGTTAGAAGCAAACAAGCAAATTGGGGGTTCGAATGGAGTAACTCAAGCCAATTTGACCAATATGTTGCAGTTCTACAGAAAAGAATTCAACAAGATATCCGAAAACCTTATCCAATTAAAGAAAGAAGAGGAAGAGCAGCGCAAGATAGTCGACAAATTAGCTAAGCAACTAGAAGAGTCTGGTGGTGGCAATACCAATGCAGGTCAATTAGTACTTCGCCTCTACTCCGATAAAGCTTCCGATGCAAGCTTTACAATCGATTATTATACCTATCAGGTAAACTGGACCCCAAGCTATGAAATCCGTGTAGACGATATAGCAAAACCTATGGATTTGGTGTACAACGCTAATTTATCGCAACAAACGGGAATCGACTGGGATCAGGTAGCCCTAAATTTCTCCAGTGGTAATCCCAATAGGAATAACAATCCACCCGTGTTAAATACTTGGTGGGTATCGTACAGACCAGAACAGAATATCCCATCGGTTAAAGAAATGAGAGCAACGGCAGTTCGTGGAAGCTTGAAACTCGCCGAGGAGGAATCGGTAAGCTATGATAATGCCATGGCTACTGTAGAATCTTCGCAGTTACAGACTTCTTTTGTAATCGAGACCCCATACGACGTTTATACCAATAAAAAACCTATTGCCATTCCGTTACAAAACTATGAGTTGCCTGCCGATTATACGTATTATAGCGTGCCTAGTAGACACGATGCAGCTTTCTTGATAGCAAAAGTTTCGGACTGGGAACAATATAACCTATTGCCCGGACAAGCACAGCTGATTGTAGATCAACAATATGCAGGGAATTCTTACATCAATCCAAATGCAACTACCGACACCCTAGAGATTAGCTTAGGAAAAGACGAACGCATTATCACTACACGCAAGCGTATAGATGAAAAAGGTAGTAGGCCATCGTTCTTAGGCAATACACAAAGACGAAGTTACACCTATGAAATCGAGCTTAGAAACACAAGAAAAGAAGCTGCAGCTATAGAGGTTAAAGAGTTATTCCCAGTATCTACTGAAAAAGATATAGAAATAAAATTAGACCAAGTATCGGGTGCACAAGTAAATTCTGAAAAAGGAGAGCTTACGTGGAAATTGAACCTAAAGCCTAATGAAACAACAAAGCTTATAGTTAGTTACACCGTAAGTTATCCAAAAGGAAAATATCTTTCGGGATTATAAATTATTTGCAGGAAAGGCAACGACCTACTCCTTATAATTAACATATTAATCCAACCTTATAAATATTCTTAAAAAGCCCTGTGTACTTGGTATCACAGGGCTTTTTGCTATTTACATTAATCTCTTCAAAGCCGAATAGCCAATATGTTGTTAACAAATTCCTCTTCTTTTCTTTGAGTTATCGAGAAATTTTAAGGATATTTCTGAAACTTTAAATAAAATCAAACTCAGATAAACATACTACGATAATTATGAAGAAATATCTTCTCGGCCTTCTAACACTTCTTACCCCTTTTCTCACCTTCGCTCAAGATGCATCGGACAGTGGTGCAAGTTTAGACGCGATATTTAAAAAATACACAGGATGGTTTGTAGACTTTGTCTTTCTAGAAATCCATTTCAGTGAAGAGTTTCAAATCCCTTGGGTTTTAATCGTATTGGTTGGGGGTGCTATTTACTTCACTTTTTATTTTAAGTTCATCAATATCCGACGTTTCGGAACGGCCATTAAAGTGGTAAGCGGAAAGTATGAAGATATAGAAAAACATGGGGCACGGAAGCTTTATGATGTGGATGATGTAGAGGAACAACAAGAGCAAATAGAAGAGATTTTAGACGAAGGGGAAGGATCCGATGGCGAGGTTTCCCATTTCCAAGCACTTACTGCAGCGCTATCGGCCACGGTAGGCTTAGGAAATATCGCAGGAGTCGCTGTTGCCCTATCCATAGGTGGCCCTGGTGCTACATTTTGGATGATTGCAGCAGGAATTGTAGGTATGGCTACTAAATTCACAGAGTGTACCTTGGGAGTGACCTACCGTGATATAGACCCTGATGGTACGGTTTACGGTGGCCCGATGTATTACCTGAAAAAAGGACTCGGACAGAAAAATATGGGAAAATTAGGAAGGATCTTAGCTATTCTTTTTGCCATCTTCGTAGTAGGTGGTTCTATTGGCGGGGGCAATATGTTCCAATCCAACCAAGCCTCTGCACAATTCAATGAGCTATTTCATTTACAAGATACCAATGCCAGTATATGGTTTGGAATCATCATGGCTATTTTGGTAGGTATCGTAATTATTGGAGGAATAAAACGCATTGCCAAGGTAACCGAAAAGGTAGTGCCATTTATGGCAGGAATGTATATTCTAGCTGCCGTGATAATCCTAGTTTTAAACTACCAATATATAGGAGCTGCATTCGCTTTAATATTTAAGGGAGCGTTTAGCGGTCTCGGTATAGCTGGCGGTGTTGTTGGAGTGTTTATTCAAGGTATTCGTAGAGGTGCATTTTCCAACGAAGCAGGAATTGGTTCCTCGGCCATTGCCCACTCCGCAGTAAAAACAAAATATCCAGCATCCGAAGGAATTGTAGCGCTTTTAGAACCATTTATAGATACCGTAGTCATCTGTACCATGACCGCTCTAGTGATTATTATCACCAATTTCGACCATAATATTTTAGTATACGGCGATGCTATTACCGAAGGTGTAGAACTTACCGCCAATGCTTTTGACAGCGTCATCCCCCACTTCTCTATCGTCCTTACCATAGCCGTTATCTTATTTGCATTTTCGACCATGATTTCCTGGTCCTACTACGGCATGCAAGGCTGGGCCTTCTTATTCGGAAGAAGTCGAAGAACAGAAATGACCTACAAAGTAATCTTCTGTTTCTTTACCTTTTTAGGTGCTACCATTAGCCTAGGTTCGGTTATCGATTTCTCCGATGCGATGATCTTCGCCATGGCCGTTCCAAATATCATCGGACTAGTAATCCTAGCCCCAGTAGTTAAAAAAGAACTTAAGAAATACATGAATGCCATCAAACTAAAAGACGAGGCTCTTGACGAAGGTCTAGAGGATATACAGAAGAAGATGTAGGTTGTAGCTAGATTTTCTATGGTTCCTTAGCGGTTAATCGGTGAGTATTTATTCCTGAGGCGATAGACGTAACACGTGAATCGTAATTTGTGATTCGTCTTTTTGTATTTCCGCTTTTTTATACTGTGGATCACTTTACTAATGCCAACTAGTTTTATCTATTGCTAGCAGCTTTAGCTGTGGGATGGAGATTTGTAGACTATCTCCATGGGCTTTAGCCCCATATGCGTTTCTAACATGGTATTTTCCACTAGCTTTGGATCTTTTGTAGGCGTGATTTGATTACCTTTTCTAACTCAGGATTAATATTTTTATTGCCCACAGCTTTAGCTGTGGGATGGAGGGTTGCAGACTATTCTTGGGCTTTAGCAGCATATGCATTTCTAACAAGGTATTTCCTACTTGCTTTGGATTCTTTGTGGGCGTGATTTGATTGCCTTTTCTAACTCAGTATTAATATTTTTATTGCCCGCAGCTTTAGCTGTGGAATGGAGGGTTGCAGACTATTCTTGGGCTTTAGCCCCATATACGTTTCTAACATGGTATTTTCCACTAGCTTTGGATCTTTTATAGGCGTGATTTGATTACCTTTTCTAACTCAGGATTAATATTTTTATTGCCCACAGCTTTAGCTGTGAGATGGAGAATTGCTGACTATTCTTGGGCTTTAGCCCCATATACGTTTCTAACATGGTATTTTCCACTAGTTTTGGAGCCTTTAGGTCCTTTATCGTAACTCGTGATACATAAGGCCCTAAACAAGCGAAGTGCAACGAGCGACTAACCCGTTGGAGCTTGCGACACCACTAAACCTTCTAAATAGTTCCGAAGAATAAATAAAGTCATTATTATAAAATACTATCGTTCACTAGTTCACAGGTTTACTGATCACAGATCACCGATCCCTCATCACGCCTGAGCCAGTGAAGGCACATAACACCAGAACCGCTTAACGCTTAACCGATTAAACGATTCACCAATTCACCGAGTAGGTGCCAATAGCACCGAAGCTACATCAATCTTACTTTAATATTGACATACTACTAACGACAAACATTCTCTCTTACTATTTACTTTTTTGCATTGCCCAAAAAAGTAACAAAAAACTCTAGACCATACTTGTACATCGGTCAACGCTCGCAAGTACTGGCTAAAATAAAAAAGTCAGATTAAGCATTAGATCTTCGATGAATACACACGTCTGACAGGTTTTATTTCTTAACGCCAGCACTTACGGTCCACACTCGATGTCCTGCGCAACGGTCGGCATAAGGAATTTTACTTCACGTATTTACTATAGTACTAGATTTGTAACAGTTTAAATCGTTAAGGATTATTACTTTGATTGTAATAAATTCTTCGAAAGGAAAGAATTTCCTGTTCACTGTCCTTCGACAACTGACCCCGACCACCGACCCCTGACCCCTGTCCCATCATCACGCCTGAGCCAGTGAAGGCACATAACACCAGAACCGCTTAACGCTTAACCGATTAAACGATTCACCAATTCACCAATTCACCGCGTAGCTGCCAACAGCACCGAAGCCACCTCACTGTTACTTTAATCAGGTTCCCCGACAACTGGCCCCTGACCCCTCATCACGCCTGAGCCAGCGAAGGCACATAATGACATAACTTCATAGTGATTATGGAGAATGAGTAACGTAGCAAGTAAAGCCTCCCTTATTCACTCCAAAGTCAGATTATTGCGGTAGTAGAAAAATATATCGGCAAATATCGTTTTCATATAAAGTCCCATAAGGAAGAGTAACGGAATGATATTAATTTAACTATGTTTATGTTCCTTGCACAAGTAGGACATGAATCAAGTGGACTAACTATACTATAAAGTCTTTTATATCGCTATGACTCAAGCTCGTTATCTGACAAAATCCCGATTTAAACTGGCATTAGACTGCCCTACGAAACTCTACTATACGCGCAAACCAGAATACGAAAACCAAAGTGAGACCGATACTTTTTTACAAGCTTTAGCTCAAGGAGGATTTCAAGTAGAAGAATTGGCCCGAATGCAATATCCGGAAGGCATAGCTATTGTAGGTGATGATTATAGTTATGACTTAGTTGCTGCTCGTACCGAGGAATTATTAAAACAGGAAAATGTCGTAATTTTCGAACCTGCTTTTTTAGTGGATGGCTTGTTTATCCGTGTGGATATTTTGGTAAAGAAAGGAAATAACATTCAGTTAATTGAAGTCAAGGCTAAATCTATAAGTAGCGAAAGACACACTTCGTTTATCAAAAGAGGTAGAATTTCAGGTGGATGGGATGTGTACTTATATGATATAGCGTTTCAGAAATATGTCATGCAACTGGCTTATCCGCAATGGCAAATAGCCTCTTCACTACTATTAGTGGATAAAGACGCTACGTGTACGGTCGATGGCTTAAACCAATGTTTTAAGATAGTAGAAAACAGTGATAATCGCACTGGTATTAAAGTAAAAGAAGGACTTACCAAAGATGATTTAGGCGACCCTATTCTATGTACCATTTCCGTTGATGAAGAAATGGATTTTATACAACAAGAAAATCCGCTAAACCCCGAGCAGTCTTTCGAAGAGATGGTGCATTATTTTAAAGAGCAGTATGCCAACGATACTAAGATTAACACCCTTATCGGTAGGCATTGCAAAGACTGTGAGTTTAAAACAGACGATGCTACCTATAAAAGCGGCTATCATGAATGCTGGCAAGAACAAACCAAGCTATCTATAGAGAAGATAAACCAACCAAAGGTATGGGATGTATGGAACTTTAGAAGAAGTGCTAGATTGGTCGAGGAAGGAAAGCTCTTTATGAAGGAACTCACCGAAAATGACGTTGGTGTAGAACCAGCAGCTGGTAGAATGAGCACCTCAGAACGTCGATGGATTCAAATCGAAAAACAAATTTCGGGAGATACTACCCCCTATATAGAACTAGATGATCTGCGTGACGAATTAGCCTCTTGGAAGTTCCCGCTTAACTTTATTGATTTTGAAACCACTGCCGTAGCCCTCCCATTTACAGCTGGAAGAAAACCATACGAACAGCTGGCTTTTCAGTTTAGCCACCACATTGTTTATGAGGATGGTAGCGTAGAACACTTCAATGAATACCTTAATACAGAAATTGGCGTTTTCCCGAACTTTGATTTTATCCGAGCATTAAAGAAATCCTTAGAAATTAATGACGGTAGTATTTTCAGATACCATAATCACGAAAACACCATCGTCAACGTTATCTACAACCAACTCAAAATTTCGGATGAAGAAGATAAAGAGGAATTAATGGACTTCATCCAAAGCATCAGTCATAACACTGGAAGCAACGCAGACACTTGGACAGGTGATAGAGATATGATTGATTTATATCAAATCGTATTGAAATATTACTACAACCCAGAAATGGGCGGCTCCAACTCGATTAAAGACGTATTACCTGCAGTTCTAAATTCAAGTGCCCACTTAAAAGAAAAGTACTGTCAACCTATCTCGAAAATAGGAATAAGTAGCTTGAATTTTGATAAAGACTACATCTTCTTAGAATATGAAAACGGCAAGGCGGTAAGTCCGTACCAATTACTACCACCAATCTTTGATGATTGGGATAAAGATAGTCTAGAAGCAGCCATCACCGAAATAGAAGGAATAAGCGACGGAGGTGCTGCCTTAACAGCATATGGAAAATTACAGTTCGAAGAAGTGCCAGAGGAAGAAGTAAAAGCTATTAGAGAAGGTCTATTGCGCTACTGTGAACTAGATACCTTGGCCATGGTGATGATTTATGAGTGTTTTAGGGAGGTAGTGAGACGTGAGGCAAGTTGATCTTTGTCTTTCCTGTCATCCCGAACTTGTTTCGGGATCTCATTTTTCGAAGAATGTTTCCTTCACTAGCTCAGGATTAAAT
>Ga0209487_1003869_pt1 | contig 11668 bp, 19 predicted proteins | sample Poulit2012_FD_187524 | JGI IMG/M metagenome (GOLD analysis project Ga0209487, IMG submission 187524) | Agricultural soil microbial communities from Georgia to study Nitrogen management - Poultry litter 2012 (SPAdes) (version 2) | ecosystem: Environmental > Terrestrial > Soil > Agricultural land... | reverse complement strand
ACCAGGAATGCTACGAAAAAAGCAGTATGAATACATTTATCCTTCACCCACACAAGGAACAAGTGTTCTGTATATAATTAAAAAATATGAGGGCACTGAAGCCCTCTTTTTTTACGAACCATTAATTACATTATAAAAATTTACTTACTACATACTGTGTACTTGTCAACACGACCTGTTCATCAGCTAGGCTTTTCAAGAAACTGTAATTGGTAGCATGTCCAATCATAATAATTGCGAAAAAGATAACGACCGTTAAGCCTACTGTTGACCACAGTAAAATATCTAATATTTTATTCATTTTGATCACCTCACCCTAATTATTATAGGTAAAGGCCATAAAAAATACAAACGTTTCGCTTTTTTAGACATAAGATCAAAGGGATGGTGCCTTAATTAGTATTTAAAATACAATAAAAAATTGATTAACTTTAATGAATTTCATAATACCTGTTTAGTGCAATATCGATACAGTATATAGTTACGTTGAACCGTTCTTAACTACATACTGTATCGATGTTGCTGATTTTGGTAATTATGAATTTCATTCACTTAAATGAATTTCATTAACTTGCAAACGATTTAAAAATAATTCGAAAAGTAGTCCCACTACCAACTTTCGTATCGATTTCAATCGTATACTGAAGATGATTCGCAATTTCTTTGACTAAATAGAGGCCCATACCGGTCGATTCTCGGTATTTACGACCACTCTCCCCAGTATAGAAGGCACTAAAAACTCTGTTAACATCTGTTTGCGGAATTCCAATTCCAAAATCAGTGACTTCTAAAACAGCTGCACCGTCCCGCTCATCGATCGAGACGATTAACCGATTACTTTTACCAGCAGAATATTTAACCCCATTATTGATCAGCTGAGATAAAATAAAATACAACCATTTTTCATCGGTATATACCGTTATTCCCTCTCGTGACTCCTCGACTTGTGGATACACTTCATTACGAATATAAAAGCGCTTATTTTCCTTATTGACTTCTTGCACAACCTTTACCAATTCAACTGCTTTAACTTGAAAATCTTCTTCAATCGTTCGCAACCTCGCCATATACAAAACAGTATTTAAACCAAACTTCATCCGTTCCGTTTCCTCCCGGATATTAGATGATTCCGGTTCATCAAGCGATTCAGCCGTAAACTCAATCACCGATAATGGGGTTTTCATTTGATGGACCCAGCGATCCATATACAATCGATGGTTTTCTTGATTCCGAGTAATCGATTGGATCGTCTGTTGATATTGTTTATATTGACTCTTCAGCAATTCGTCTAATGCCATTGCCAAGGGGGTATTCCCTGATTTATGTAACGACTCTTCTAATGACTCCAGTGGTTTACTCAAGAATTGATAAAACTTGCGCTGACTGAGATACCGGTATACGAGATAACCCGTAAGTAAAAACAAGCTTAAAAAAACCCCATACAAACCAGGTCCGAGATTACGATAACCATCCAACCAATATACCGTTATAATCGTAAGCAACTGCAAACAGTGAACAACAACTAATAACGCATGATCTTTCAAAAACAGCTTCATGATTCGTTCTCCTTACCCCAAGTGATCCGTAGACGATAGCCCGAACCCCTCACCGTTTCTACCGCATCTTCAATGCCAAGTTCAAGGAATTTTTTTCGTACACGTGTCATATTCACATTCAGTGTGTTTTCATCCACATAGACTTGATCATCCCATAGTTTCTCTAATAAATCTTCACGACCAGCAACACGTGGGTAGCGATCCAGTAACCGTTCAATAATATCTGTTTCTTTACTCGTTAAAGTCGTTATGGTCGTCCCATATTTTAATTCATGTCGCTCTGGAAATAATTGTAGACCATGTTGTTCCACAATCCTTTCCACACTTTGCGTCGCATAATCTCCGTAAGCACGGCGTAGCTGACTACGAATCTTCGCCATCACGACTTCAGAATGAAAGGGCTTTGTAATAAAATCATCTCCCCCATTTTCTAATGCCATGACTTGGTCCATCTCTCCCGTTCTAGCCGAGATAAAGATCACGGGACAAGTTGATTCTTGGCGGATCAGTCGACACCAATAATACCCATCAAATTGTGGTAAATTAATATCTAATAGTACGAGATCAGGTGATACTTGACGAAACTCTTTCATCACCGACGTGAAATCTGTCACAACATGACCTGCATAGCCAAATTTGGTGATATAAGAATGTAAATGTTCAGCGATCTTGGGATCATCTTCAACGATCAATAGTGTATGCATAGTTTCATCCCTTTTTCATAAGTTGCTTCATTATAACATGAGCATGATGCTGATCAAAGAGGCGCTCTCTTCTTAATAGAAGTGCAACCTGCAGATAACGCATTGTTTTTATACTCCTCCTAATCTACAATGAAGGAAAGGATAAAGAGGTGTAAATAAATGAAAACCATGACTCCACAAGAACTTCAAAAGCAATTAAGTGCCAAAACATGCTATGTACTCGATGTAAGATCTGAAGAAAAGTATCAAGCCGAACATATTGTTCATGACAATATCATCAGTGAAAACATACCAAAAGCAAATATATTAAATCTTAGTCAAGACGACAGCGAGTCAATCAGAACATTACCTACAGACAAAAACATCATCATCACCTGTACAACCGGGAATTCAGCACGAAACTGTGCCACTGTTTTAGAAGAAAAAGGCTATGATGTTACAGTACTTGAGGGCGGGATTACTAGCTGGAAACAGCACCAACAAGAGGACTAAATCATAAAAAGGCGATCCTATACAAGATCGCCTTTTTTTATATCGATAACTTATTCCTGAACAATCATATCCAGCCACTTTATATCTGCTTCATTTAAAAACCTACATAATCTGTATAATGGGTACTTTCTATACTCGCTTTTATAAAAAACTCTTGCTTTCCAGCAGGTATCGCCAATTTCTCCGCCCCATCCTGCTAATGCTCTTTCCCCGCGATAAACATTTGGGAGAGGTGAGGGATCAGATGTTTCACCTCTCATGCTAAACCTATCTGCATCTTCCGCCTGATTGGCAAAGCTCATGATGGAGAACGCACGACTTTCTCCTTCCTGTTGGTAATGAATAAGCAACGCGCTCATTAATAGTGCTAAACTTACACCTACCGCTACATGGTCACACTCAGGACTTTCATCCGTTAGAGTTCGCCCATGCTGGGCGAACAAAAAGAACCCCAACAATTTTGTTGGAGGTTCTTCTTAGTTCTAGCACCAATTATTACTCTCGCGCGGGTTCGGTACCTTTCATCCGATTCTGTTCGTCAGGTACTAATGATTTATCTTCGAATACATTTTCTACTTCCCGCTCTTTTAATTTAAGTCTTTCCTTTTCTAAATGTAACTTTCCTGAAGATTTCTTGTTAGCCATTGCACTCCTCCTATTCGGTAATTTAACATAGCATTCCCAAGTGTAGGAGCAAAAATCCTTTTTTACAGACTGTAGAATTCATGCCACATTAAGCTCAAAGCAGAATATACCAAACAAAGTAGCCGCTCCCCCCATTGTTGCTATTGGGAATGAAATATCACCCATTTCTAAAATAGCCATGCCAATACTGATCATCATGACAGGTAACCCAATGTTATGAAGCAAACGTGGGGAGCCACACTGCTTGCACTTACTGTTTGTCCGCCTGGGATTAAGTGAGGTACAGCCAATCATCCACCATGATAGAGCTGCATTACAGTTTTCGCTCCTTTTTCTTTTATAGCCGAAGCCACACTTCGTAAGCTTGGGAGCATCGTATCTCGGTCCGCGGCGAACTGTCCTTCAAAACCTTTTCCGTTTGCTTGAATATATCTACGGATAGTAATGACCAGTCGAACGCGCTGCATAATAATTGAGTTCCGCATCTGAAACAGTATCATCTGGATTTGCAGAAAGAGTAGTCATAGGTGCCATAACGACTCGGTTTTTCAACGGAACTCCATTTTGGAAAGTGAATGGCTCGAATAATGGTTTATATACTTTTTTCATATATTCTTTCTCCTGTATTTTATATCATTGGAATATTCCCTTAATTTATTCAACTTCCTCTGCTGTTAACTGAACATCTCCTGTTTTTAAATTATCTAGTACTTGTTCGGCTCTCTGTACCCCCGGAATTACAACATCAATGGAATCACGTGTTAAATACCAAGCTAAGACTAGGTGCGCAACATCCTTTTGTTTACCATTAGCGACTTTATATATATCTGTTTTCCCTAATTGTGTTAGCTTAGTCAATTTCTATTCCTCTTTTCAGTGATTTTAAAATTATATAATCATAATTACTCTGTTATTATAACGGCATGGGACAAAGAAAGTGACATCATAAAAATGCGTGCGAGCACCTACACAATTATCAACTGCTTAAATACCTAAATAAATACGATTTCCAGACGGATCAGAAGTAACAAAAGAATCATTTTCCTCTGTGACGGATGCCCCAATACGTTCCAACTGGTTGATAACCTTATTCCTTGCTTCCTCACTTGGCAACATGATTGTAAATGATTCAAGTCCGACACTATTTACGGAAGGTGCAGGAGCCCCAACGCCAGCCCAGGTGTTTAAGGCAATTTGATGATGGTATTTACCAGTAGCAATGAAAAGTGCCTGATCACCAAATCGGTTCACAACTTCAAAGCCGAGTCCCTTACTATAAAATTCTTCAGTCTTTTTAAGTTCCGATACATGTAAATGAATATGTCCCATGACTGTCCCTGCTGGCATGCCTTTCCATGATCCCTGTTTCCCTTCAGAAAGAAGGTCCGTAAAATCCAATGGATCCACTGTCATTAACACTTCACCATTATTCCAGGTCCATTCAGAAGGTTCGCGGTCTATATAGATTTCAATTCCATTCCCATCCGGATCTGATAAATATAAAGCCTCACTTACAAGATGGTCTGCTGAACCAAACTGCGCACCTACTTCTGCAAAATGATACACGATGTCAGCTAAATCAGAGCGTTCAGGTAGTAATAGCGCATAATGATATAAGCCCGTGGTCTTACCATGTTCCGGTACAATGTTTTCTGGTTGTTCAATTGACAACACATTCGTTTTGCCATCCGTAGTGAGCTTAGCTGTTTTATTCGTCTTTTCTAGAATTTGAAAACCAAGAGTCTCCCGATAAAAATGAAGTGATCGATCTAAATCTTTTACCTTAATATTTACATGTCCTACATAAGTGTTTGGTTTACTATGAAAATTCATATTTATCGTCTCCTATTAAAACATCAGTTACCTTATGTAAGTAACTATATTATAGAATGTAACTACCGTCAAGTAAGTAGATTACTTTAATAATAACCTGTTATGTTATATACTTAATCTGAATGAATTTCATAATTACCATAACAAGCGAAGTCATATAGCTATAAATAGGAATGATAATATTCATTAAAAGGAGTGAATCAAAATGAAGCAAACCATTATTTGTCCTCGATTTGAAAAGGCCATTACACTTTTAAGTCAGCGCTGGACAGCTTTGATCATCAATCAATTGTTATCAGGGTCACATCGATTTTGCGTACTCCAATCCTCGATCGGAATTAGCGGAAAAGTTTTATCGGAACGCTTAAAGGATCTAGACCAACAGGGGATTATAAAACGTGAGGTCATACCCGAAACACCCGTTATTATCCAGTACTCATTAACGGAAAAGGGATATTCAGTAGAGCCAATTTTGAAGGAAATAGAAAGTTGGTCTCAGTCATGGGTGGAAATAGAGAGTGAAGAAATATAAGGTAGCATCATATCCTTCCTAGCATTTTCATAACAGTACTTTCCTATCCCCCAAAGGCCATAAAGGTTTCCTTTATACCTTTTAGAAATGTCATTCGAAAAGAGCATTCTCGGATAAGAATGCTCTGCTAAAATGCTGTACGTATATACTAAGTAATTAGATACTAAATGGGTTAATCATTATGAACCCGTTATTAGTTCACGATTAGCTTAAGGTTAAGGTCTATAAGCACTTTAACATTAAACCTACTTGAATGAATTTCATAATTATCGTAACAATCGAAGTCACTTCGTTGAAGGTAAGTGGGTTATGTAATTCACTTATATCACTATTTTTTCAACCCACTAATTGTCCCCTCCATAGACATCGATGCATTCCTATCGACAAAGAATAATACAATTGTACTGTCTTCATTCGCAAAGAGCGGTGGCAGTGGATTGTCTACATCAGTTACAGCTTCTTGCTTACCTATGATGAGATCCTTAATGGTAATTTCACCTTCCATTACGTATAGAAATGGTTGCAGGCCCTCATATGTAGGAATTTCTAGCCTTTCTCCTCCTTGAGGATGCGCGTCTAAAACATACACATTTTGCCTAACATGTAGTGGTGCTTCGCTTTCTTCAGGTCCAACCATGACATACCAGTTGCGATTGTCTGCCGGTTTGTCATGGAATTGAATTTTTGCTGGAAGATCTGCTTGGTTCGGTCGAACGAAGATTTGCAGCATTTCCACTTCGTCTTCTGTCACCTTCTCTTCATGCCAGAAACTTTCCCCAGCATTCATCAACATTAGCTTCCCTCGGGCAATTGGCGCTTCAAAATCAGCTGAATCTTTATGATGCATCACACCGGAGCTGACATAACTTAAGATTTCATCATTGACATGTTCATGCATTTTAATGGTCAGGCCTTTTTTCATTACCGCATGATCGATATTTGCTAATGGTCCAAATGCAGTATCTTCCGGTTTATTACCTAAGATTAAACCTGGTTCAATTCGCGTAATGGAGAATGAACCTTTAAATGGCTGAGCATGATTCCCTGCTCCTAGTTTTTGTAACAAAATATCCCCCCTTTTTTTAGCTATTTTACGTGAATATACTTTTCACCGAGAACTTCATTTGTTTCATAGGTATCTTGTGCTAATTCTTGTTGTGAAAAGGTGTCTAGCTCACTCTTTTCAATTGAATAATACTCTTCAATTTCTCGGGAAAATAACAATTTTTCCTGTTTGAGTAATTGATCTAAAGTGGAAAGCTCTCTCGGTTTTAATGTTTCTTCTGATAGCAATTGCCGAAGTGCATTTGTGTAGTCTTCTAAAGTTTTGGCACCAACAAGTCGAACTCCTTTTTGTTCTTCATTGACCATGACGATTGTTGGAAAGCCGCGGACACCTAATTCACGAACGAGTTGGAAATCTTCCTGTAATGAAGTGTTTGCTTCTGCACGCTTTGATTGGTTAACGATTTCCTCTCCGTCAAGGCCAACTTGATTCACAATACTCATTAAAACTTCATCCTCGCCAATGTTTTTATTAAAGGCAAAGAGTTCTTCCCGTGCCCGACGTAAAAATGTGTTCGCTCGTTGCTGATCCTTTTCTTGAATAACTTTATACACTCGGGAAGGGATGAATGATGACTCGATCGGATGATCATACCAGAGCGTTCCGTCGATTGGCATCCGTGATTGTTCACCAACTTCTCTCCAGTGACCCGCCACATCAGCAGGGCCTGATATTCCATTTCCAGGATCAACAGGACCATCCCCCCACTTTTCAAGCAATCCACCCATTAGGGTTTGCATTTTGAAATAATGCCCGTACTGATCAACAAACTTTCTGAGGACCGGTTCCAATGCCCAGCAATGCGAACAGATTGGATCGGTTACATAATAAAGGTCGATTGTTTTTTTCGGTGCTGAAAAGTCAATCAATCCCGTTGGATTAGCATCTTCCCCAGCTGGTCCACATACACCTGTTTCTACATCACACATCATATTATTTTTGGTTTCCATCATTATTCCCCTTTTCATTATTAGGTTGGTAGTTCAATATGTTGTTGCGCCCAGGCCTGGATCGGCTTTAATGCCTCGGCTAATTGTTGTCCCTTTTCAGACAGATGATACGAAATTTTGACAGGCGTCTCTTCTGTTACCTGTTTAACGACCAAATGATGTTCTGCAAGTTCAGTCAATTTTAAAGAAAGGGAACGTGGTGTAATATCCGTTAAATCCCGTTTCATCTCCGTAAACTGGGCCGTGAAATCAGGACAAATTGATAAATAATGAATAATGAGCCCGTTCCAACGTCTACCTAAAATATCAAAGGACGATTCTAAATAAGGACAAATTTGAATAACGATCACCTCCATCAATAAATTAATTATATATCCGTATACTTAGTATATCAAGTATAAAGATTATACTTGATTGTTTTTATGTATCTCGCAGGTTTAAATATGTACGCATAATAAAAGCACACATTTTCATGGTATGATATATCGTATAAGATTTCAGTAGGAACTAAATGATATTTGAGGGGAGTATAATATGATGCAACATCTTAAAAAGGGTGATACGATTGGGGTTTTTACGCCTTCTTATCCTGCGACTGTGACAGCTAAGCAGCGTTATGTACGGGCAAAACTTTTTTTAGAAGCTAAAGGCTTTGTTATCAAAGAAGGCAAGTTAACGGGAAAGGCTGATACATATCGTTCAGGTACACCAAAAGAACGTGCAGATGAATTCAATTCATTGTTGCGTGATCCCGATATTAAGATGGTGATGTCCACGGTCGGTGGAACAAATTCCAATAGTATGCTCCCATATATTGACTATAAAGCATTTACAGAAAACCCGAAAATAGTTGTCGGTTATTCAGATGCAACAGCCATTCTGCTAGCTTTATATGCAAAAACAGGAATTTCAACTTATTATGGGCCAGCCCTGATCCCATCTTTTGGTGAATTTGAGCCACTTTTAAATGATACATATACTTATTTTGAAACCTTTTTCATGATGGAACCACCACTACCATATCAAGTACCACAACCAGCTTTTTGGTCAGATGAGCCCGTTAACTGGCTTGAAAGAACAATAGAAAAGGCCCTTTATCCAAATGAGTGGATAACAGGACAATCAGGTGTTGCGGAAGGGCGATTAATTGGTGGGAATAATAATACGCTGTACGGGTTTATCGGGACACCGTATTTCCCCGAAATTAAACGGGGAGATATCTTGCTTGTTGAGGATGGTATAAAAGATGCAGCAACTGTTGAGAAGAACTTTGCCATGTTAAAGCTACATGGGGTATTTGATAAGGTGGCAGGCATTATTTTGGGCAAACATGAACAATTTGATGATTTGGGCACAGGCAGAACACCACTGGAAATTTTGTTGGAGCAACTTGATGGGAGCATAATTCCAGTCCTAGCTGAATTTGATTGTTGTCATACCCACCCAATGCACCCATTGGCAATTGGAAAAAGGATAAAATTAGATGCCACAGCAAAGAAAGTGTATTGTACGGAGAAATGGATTTAATTTATAGTAGCGCAAAAGATATCAATGGACGACGCTGAATAAGGGTAATTATGAAATTCATTCATTATACGTGATGGGTGCCCCATATTTAGCCTTTCTTTTGGACTCCTAATCATTCTTCTATGACGACACCATCTGTTGTTTTCACGATTAGATCGTCTTTTATTTGATCAAGGCCAATCTTTATATAAGGAACTTGCTGTTGAATTCCATGATCTTGAATATCTATTACAATTGTTGTTGCACCTCTGTGTGTAACTTTTTTAACTTGGATCATCTTCCCTTCATAATCTTCACCTAATTCAATATGAATCATTTTCCTCCCTTCCAAAATTGTTGATGTCGTATAGCCATGTCTTATTGATTCATTATAAGGTTGAGTTCCTTCTTCAATGATCCAATAATCTTTTTCAAAATAATTGAGTGAGAATATAATTGCAATGAGTAGGAAGGGCAGCAGAAAGAGACTAATCTTATCCTTTTTTGAAAGATCCTTTCTCCCCACACCTTTACGCATCTTTATTGGTAATAATAATGTTCCGATAATCGCAATAAGTAGGAAGCCTAACGCAAGCACCCCATAACCCATCCCCTCAAACCCACCAATGACGATTAATCCATACATCATCAATAGAACAGCGACTAAAAAGGTGGCTAAAGGGGCTAGATAATATCTCCCACTTCTTTTAGATGCAATATGCATAAACATAAATACAATGGACCCTAAAACAAGACCTATTCCTCCGGGTAGAAAAAACATATCATTCACTCCATCCCCTAATTTTTATGAGAAAAGTAATAAGTTAAACACAATATCTAAGCCAAAAATAATGATCACATCGACAACTACAGAATAAATCAACCACTTCTTGTTTAGAAAAACAAATGTAAATACGAGCAGAAACAGGGATGACGGTAAATACAGGAAATAAATGGTTGCTTGAATATCAAGATATATGTCTGTTCTCATTCCATAGCCTAAGTAGGCAATAGCTGAAAAAACTGCATAGGAAAGGATCCCTACTCTAATCATAATAAGTAACCATTTTATCCCTTTGTTAAATTGAACTAGTTTTTTTAGTGGTTTAATAGCTACTGGTTCAGTTTCCTTTTCTGGAAATAATTGATCCAACTCGTAAGCGTTTGCGTATAACTCCTGACACAACTCGCAAGTAGCAATATGATTCATAACGAGCTCTTTTGTTTCAGGTTCGATGTCATTGATAATGGGTATTAGCTCACGTGACAATAAATGAACTTTATTTGTTTCATCCATTTAACTCCCCCTCCTTTGGATCATTTTCTTACGGATTCTGAATATCCTCGACTTTAATGTGGACACAGGGATATTCAGCAGACCACTAATTTCATCATATTGATAACCATAATATTCCTTCGCCATAAAAATAGCCCGATCAGTAGTTGACATGCGATTTAAATATATTTCTAGTTGGTCTTTGATCATTACTTCTGCTTCTGGCGCATGATTGGAAATTAATAAATGCTCGATTATCTTTTCATCTTTCAATAGCTCTGGTTGTCTTTTTTTATAGAAATCGAGAAAGGTATTTCTTGCGCTAACGACTAACCAACCTCTGATATTCTCTACACCTACTATTCTTTCAGGATGCTTTATAATGTTGGAAAACAACTCTTGAATGACATCATCAGCCTCCCCTTCATTCCTAGTAAATCCAATTAAATAACGCCGTAAATAAGAATAATGAGCGTTATACATTTCTTCAATTATTTTCAATGGCTTATTATTCATATATTTGGTCTCCCCAATATGTATCCCCTACTCATAGGACGATTATCAATGATTAATAGTTTAATGAATTTCATAATACGGGTTTAGTGCAACACCTGTATCGATGTTGCCGATTTTGGTAATTATGAAATTCATTCAGTTGCATAAACATTTAAGTCGATTAAATCACCCATAGATATCGACAATGAATTCTTATTTAACCATTATGATTGTCAGTTTATTATGGAATTGGATTTGAAGTGCCATTTCTACTGCATTACATATTATAATACTATAAATAGGCGATGAAAATGTACAGGAGTAAATGAATAGAATGAACTTCATAATTACCGTCAACAGCTATGTCAATACAACTACATGTTGAGCGATATAGATATAAGTAGGGATTATGAAATTCATTAGAATAGTGTTAAAATAAAAAAGACATATGATTAAAAAGGGTAAAGTGTTTCAAGTACTAAGTTGGGTTTTTTACATAAAAAGGGAGGTCATATTTTGTTTAAAATTTTAGTATCTGATCCGATTAGTGATTTCGGATTAAAACAGTTAATGGATGCGGATGATGTGGAAGTTATAAAGGAAACAGGATTGA
>Ga0209487_1003868_pt1 | contig 11670 bp, 10 predicted proteins | sample Poulit2012_FD_187524 | JGI IMG/M metagenome (GOLD analysis project Ga0209487, IMG submission 187524) | Agricultural soil microbial communities from Georgia to study Nitrogen management - Poultry litter 2012 (SPAdes) (version 2) | ecosystem: Environmental > Terrestrial > Soil > Agricultural land... | reverse complement strand
GCGGGGCTCACGCCGGGTCCTGGGCCGGTGCCTCGGGTTCCACCTCCAGCAGGCGGGTGGCGCGCTGCCGCTCGAGGGCCGCTCCCACCAGCCCGGCGAACAGCGGGTGGGCGCGGGTGGGACGGGACTTGAACTCCGGGTGGGCCTGGGTGGCCACGTAGTAGGGGTGCAGGGACCGGTCCAGCTCGACGAACTCCACCAGGGAGGAGTCGGGCGAGCGGCCGGAGATCTTCAGTCCCGCCTCGGCCAGCGCCTCGCGGTAGGCGTTATTCACCTCGTAGCGGTGCCGGTGGCGCTCGGTCACCCGGGTGGCGCCGTAGGTCTCGGCCACCACCGACCCGGGCTCCAGGACCGCCTCGTAGCTGCCCAGGCGCATCGTGCCGCCCATGTCCCCGCTGCCGCCCTCGACGAAGTCGACCTGCTCGGCCATCGTCGCGATCACCGGGTCGGGGGTGTCGGGGTCGAACTCGGTGGACGAGGCCTGCTCCAGCCCCAGGACCGCACGGGCGTACTCGATGACCATGGTCTGCAGGCCGAGGCAGATCCCCAGCGTCGGCACCTGGTTCTCCCGTGCCCAGCGCAGCGCACCGAGCTTGCCCTCCACGCCGCGAGCGCCGAAGCCACCGGGCACCAGCACGGCGTCCACGCCGTGCAGGGCACGGCGCGCCCCTTCCGGTGTCTCGCAGTCATCGGCCTGCACCCAGCGCAGGGTGGCCTCGGAGTGGTGGTGGAACCCGCCGGCCCGGACCGCTTCGGTGACCGAGAGGTAGGCGTCGGGCAGGTCAACGTACTTGCCCACGAGCGCCACCTCGACGGTGTCGCGGGGGCGGCGCACCCGCTGGAGGAGGTCGTCCCACTGGTGCCAGTTCACGTCCCGGAACGGCACGTTCAGGCGGCGCACCACGTAGGCGTCCAGCCCTTCGCGGTGCAGCACGGCCGGGATCTCGTAGATCGAGGGGGCGTCCTCGCACTCGATGACCGCCTCGCGCTCGACGTCGCACATCAGCGCGATCTTGCCCTTGACCCCCTCGGGCAGCTCCCGGTCGGTGCGGCAGACGATGGCGTCGGGCTGGATACCGATGCTGCGCAGCTGGCTCACCGAGTGCTGGGTGGGCTTGGTCTTGAGCTCGCCGCTGGACTGCAGGTACGGGATGAGGGAGACGTGGACGTAGAACACGTTGTCGCGCCCCAGGTCGTGGCGCACCTGGCGGGCGGCCTCGAGGAACGGCAGGGACTCGATGTCGCCGACCGTGCCGCCGATCTCGGTGATGATGACGTCGGGGGCCGGGGAGCCGTCGGTGGGCTGGGCCTGGGCGCGCATCCGGGTCTTGATCTCGTCGGTGATGTGCGGGATCACCTGGACGGTGTCCCCGAGGTACTCCCCGCGCCGCTCCTTGGCGATGACCGTGGAGTACACCTGTCCGGTGGTCGCGTTGGCCGCCCCGGAGAAGTTGACGTCGAGGAAGCGCTCGTAGTGCCCGATGTCGAGGTCGGTCTCCGCGCCGTCCTCGGTGACGAACACCTCACCGTGCTGGAACGGGTTCATCGTGCCGGGATCGACGTTGATGTAGGGATCGAGCTTCTGCATCGCGACCCGCAGACCGCGGGCCCGGAGCAGCTGCCCGAGGCTCGAGGCCGTCAGGCCCTTACCGAGCGAGGACGCCACCCCGCCGGTGACGAAGATGTGCCGAGGGACTGAGTCGCCGCCTACGCGGTGAAGGTTGGCCACGGAATTCCACCTTATCAGTCAGGGTTGGCGGCAGCGGTCGCAGCGGCTCTCGGCGGGGGTGGCTTGGCTCACCGGCGGACTCCGGCGTAGACCGAGCGCAGCTGGTCGAGCACGTCAGCCGGTGTCGGCAGCTGGTCGGCCCGGTCACGGGCGGCCACCCGCAGGCGTTCCCGGCGGTCTGGGTCGGTCAGCAGCCCGGCGATGGCCGCGGCGAGTGCGCCCGGGTCGGGCGGGGTGAGCACCGCGGCGTCCCCGGTGACCTCCCGAGTGCCGCCGACGTCTGTGGCGACGACGGCCGCGCCGGCCTGCAGCGCCTCCTGCACGGCGAGCGGCTGTCCCTCCCAGGTGCTGGTGGAGACCACCACGCTCGCGGCCCGGTTCAGCTCCGGCACGTCGTCGCGCCGCCCGGCAACGACCACCGGCAACGCCTCGGCCAGCACCCGCCCGCGCAGGTCCTCGGCCAGCGGCCCGTCCCCGACGACCACCCAGCGAAAGGCCGGGGCCCCGGCGCGCAGCAGCGCCGCGGCGGTGTCGCACAGCAGGTCCAGGCCCTTCTGGGGGGCGAGTCGGCCCACGGTGAGGACCAGGGCCTCCTCCCGGGCCAGACCGAGCTCGGCGCGCAGTCCCGCCGTGGCGTCACTGTCGGCGCTGGCGCGCTCGGGAGCCGGCACGAGGGCCCGCGCGGCCTGGGCGCCCAGCCGGGTGGCGCGGGCCACGAGGTCGCCGCTGACGCCCAGCACCAGGTCCGCGCCGCGTGCGACGACCAGTTCCAGCGCGCGTGCCACCGCCTGCACGCGGGCCCCGCCCACGGGCAGGTTGTGCAGGGTGACGACGACGGCGGGTCGCGCCTTGAGTGCGCGGGTCGCCATGACGGCCGCGGCGCCGGCCCGCAGCCCGTGGGCGTGGACGAGGTCGGCGCTGCGCCCGAGTCGGCGCAGCCGCCGGATCGCGGCGACGTCACCCAGGCGAGGCCGGTCGGCGATGTCGATGACCGCCGTGGGGACCGGCGAGTCGGCCACCACGTCCGGCGGACCCGCCAGCACCACCTGCCCACCCGCCTCGGCGAGCAGTCCGGCGACCTGTCGAGCGTGCCGGGCGACCCCGCCGGCGCTCGTCGACGTCAGCTGGACGATCCGCATGGGCATCACTGTGCCACGGCCGGTCACGACCAGCCCGCGGTGCGCAGCGCGCCGCGGTCGGCGAGTGCGATGCCGCCGCCGGCGATCGCCACGGCCACGAGTCCGCCGGCTACCGCGCCCACCAGGCCGCTGACCAGCAGTGAACCGACCGAGTCGAGCACCAGCCCGGTGACCACCCGGCCGCCCAGTGCGGCGGCCACCGCGCTGAGGCTGCCGGTGACCACGGTGCGCACCAGCCCGCCCAGGGACACCGGGGGGACAGCACGCAGCAGCGCCCACAGCAGCCCGATCCCGGCCACCGTCATCCCGATGCTGGTGCCCAGCGCCAACGACATCAGGGTGGCCGGCCCGTCTCCCCCGCCGGGCGCCGTCACCCGCACGAGCACGAAGGCGGCGACCGACACGGTCAGCCAGCCGGTCGCCGTCGCGGTCACCGCTGCCCGGCCCCGGTCGATGGCGTAGAGGCAGCGTGAGACGTGGAAGATCAGCGCGTACCCGACGATGCCGGGGGCGAGGAGGGTGACCGCCGTGGTCATCCCGGCCATCGGCCCGCGCAGGGAGAAGACGGCGGTGGCGGCCGGCGCGACCGCCGCGAGGATCCCGGCGCCGATGAAGGCGGCCGCCAGCACCGTGCGGGTGGAGCCGATCGCCATGGCGGCGAAGCCGGCGGTGTCGCGGGTGCCGGCCCGCTCGGCCAGCCGCGGGAACACTGCTGTGGCGACCGGGACGGCCAGGACCGCGTAGGGCAGGAAGTACACCGCCTGGGCGTACTGCCAGATGGTGATGGTGCCCTCGACGCCGCCGGCCCGGGACAGGGCGATGAACACGACGACGCTCACCTGCTGGGCCAGCAGGGCACCGATACCGGCGGCGGCCAGATGCACGGCCCGGCGTCCCACGCCGGCCGGGAAGCGGATGACCGGGCGCAGCCGCACGCCGCTGCGCAGCACGGGGACGAGCAGCGGCAGGCTCATCGCGGCCACGCCCAGCGTGGTGCCCCAGGACAGCCAGGCGAGGGCGGAGTCGGCCAGCCGGCTGGGGTCGTCGGCCAAATCGCCGGCCATCGTGCCGAAGCCGAGGTAGGCGACGATGACGACGATGCTCGAGGCCAGCGGTGCGATCGCCGGGTAGAAGAACCGTCGTTGCGCCTGCAGCACACCGGTGAGCACGACACCCACCCCGTACAGCGGGATCTGGATGGCGAAGATCCGCAGGAAGTACGTGGCCAGCCAGTGCTGCGTGGCCACGTCCGAGCCCACCGAGTCCGGCAGCAGCGAGACGATCGGGCCGGCGAGGAGCGCCACCAGCGCACCGAGCGGCACCAGCACGAGCAGCGTCCAGGTGAGCAGTGCCGAGGCGATCCGGTTGACGTCCCGGTGCAGGGCGCGGGCCAGTGGCGCGGCCAGCAGCGGGACGACAGCGCCGGCGAGGGCGCCACCGGCGGCCACCTCGAACAGCACGTTGGGCAGCATGTTCGCCGTGGAGTAGGCGTTCGCGGTCGCCGAGTCGCCCAGGGTCGCGGACTGGACGAACCACCGCACGAAGCCCACGGCGCGCGAGAGCACCGTGATGGCCGCGATCATGCCGGCCGCGCCAGCCACCCCGGCCAGGAGGCGACGACGGCTCACCGGGTCGTCACCGGTCTCACCGCCGGCCCCACCGGTCCAGGGCCTCCAGGGCCGGCGTGTCCTCGATCACGCGGGAGAAGCTCACCTTCTCGCTCAGCAGCGTGAGGCCGATGACGGCGGCCAGTGCCGATCCGCGCACGGTGCGGGAGGGGTGGGCCGCCAGGGCGGTGCCGATCGTGGCGCCGAGCGCGTTGGCGCCGGTGTCACCGAGCATCGTGCGCTCGGTGAGGTCGTCGCGCAGCCCGGCGATCGCCGCCCCGGCGGCGGTGGCGGCCACCGGCGCACCCGGCCCGCCGGTGAGGGCGAGGACCGTGCCGAGACCACCGGCGACCTTGAGCGCCCGGCCGGGCCGCAGGTCGAACAGGTTGAGCAGGTTGGCCGACCCCGCGATGAGGGCAGCGCCGGAGAGGTGGTGCATCGCGCGGCCGGTGGCGGAACCGGACCTGCCCGGGGGCAGGGCGAGGCTGGCGAGCAGCGCGCCGGTACCGATGCCGAGGATCTTGAGCGCGCCGGTCGTCACCTGTCCCTGCCGCAGCGCGGTGAGGTGGCCACGCAGACCCTTGACGTGCCGGTCCCCCTCCCGCTCGGTGAGGTCGTCCAGGCCGCCGAGCGCCCCGGCGCTGGCGGCGGCGAGCGCCGCGGCCCGGCCGGGCCGCCCGGCCACGAGCAGCGCTCCGCTCACCCCGACCGCCTGGCTGAGACCGCCCAGCAGGCTCACCGGTCGGTCGGCGTAGTTGCGTCGCTCCCACCGCTCCGCGCCGCCGGGGGGACGCGCCTCGAGCACCGCCGTGGCGGCGCCGACACCCAGGATGCCGCGCAGCGCGGCCGCGCCGCGGCCCATCAGGCGTCCTCGGCGCCGGTGGCCTGGTCGCTGTCGTCCCCGGCGGGGTCACCGTCCCCGGCAGGGTCGCCGTCACCGACCGGTTCGACGTCGCCGTCAGCGGAGTCACCGGCGGAGTCCCCACCGGTGCTTTCACCGGTGTTCTCGCCGGAGTCGCCCTCGGGCGGGGCGGTCCCGTCGGGGTCGGTCTCCGGGTCCTCGGGCACCGCCGGGGGCGGCAGGTAGACCGAGGGGGGCACCACCGCATCGGCCTCGGCGCCCACCCCGTAGTGCTCGACCGTGCCGGAGATGTTGGCGGCCAGCGCCATGGGCACGCTCATCCGGCCGGTGACCTCGGTGACCGAGTCGACCGTGGTGACCTCGGCACCCGACTCCCGGATGAGGCTGATGAGATCCCGTTCGGTGGCTGCCGACCCGGCCACGACTGAGCCCTCGGCGGTGGCGGCAGCGCCGCGGGCCAGCGCGAGCTCGGTGGCCAGGCGCTGCTCGCGTTCCTCGACCTCCTCCGGCTCCGGCTCGGTCTCCTCGGTGATCTCCTCGGTGCGCGGCCCGATCAGCACGGTGGCGTTGGCGGCCTGCTCCGGCTCCTCGACCACCTCCACCAGCGGGGAGTCGGCGGAGACGAACAGCTCGAGCAGGGTCTGTGCGTCATCGAGCGGGACCCCTTCGGCGTCCCCGCGGGTCAACGCCTGGGCCAGGGCGGTGCCGAGGATCACGCCGGGGTCGGCGCCGTCGTCGGGCATCGGGTCGAGGTAGCTGAGGATCTGTCCGGAGAAGCTGGAGCGGAAGGTGGCGGTGTTGGGGTCGGTCCAGGCCTCGGTGACCTGCACCTGGCCGGTGACGACAGCGCCGGCCTGCTCGAGCCGGCGGCCGATGTCATCGACGTCGTCGGCCACCGCGCCGGGCAGCGCGATGAGGGCCACCGCACGGCCTTCCAGGCGCGAACCGAGCGCGGCGGGGGCGATCTCGTCGATGAAGGTGTCGCGGTACTCCACCTCCATGCGGGAGACCTCGAGGTCGGTGCGCAGCCGGTCGCGGTCCTCTCGCAGTTCCTCGACCTGTCCGGTGAGCTGGTCGCCGAGGGGCTGGTTGAGCGGCCCGGCGCCCAGCACGATCCCCAGCGCCAGGGCAAGGAAGACCGCGATCAGCGAGACGAGGTGGTAGCGGAAGTCGATCATGCGACGCTCCTACGAGATGGGCTCGGGCGGTGCGATGCCCAGCAGGTCGTTGACGAAGGCGAACAGCCCGTCGAGTCGGGCCATGATGAGCAGCCACAGCGTCTGCCCGAACTCGGTGGTGGCCAGTGCCACGACGATCGCCGCGAGCCCGGCCAAGGCGAGCAGGACCACCTGCATGGTGGAGATCCGGGTGCGGTAGAGCTGGGAGACGCCCTTGGCGTCGATGAGCTTGGAGCCCACCCGCAGGCGGGTGAGGAAGGTGGAGGCCATGCCGGCGCGGCCCTTGTCGAGGAACTCCACCAGGGTGTCGTGGGTGCCGACGGCCACGATGAGCTCGGCGCCCTTGTCGTCGGCCAGCAGCATCGCCACGTCCTCGCTGGTGCCGGTGGCGGGGAACACCACGTGTTCCACCTCCAGCTGCTGCACGCGGGCCAGGCCCGGTGCGCGCCCGTCCCGGTACGCGTGCACGACGATCTCCGCCCCGCTCAGCAGGGCACGGTCGGAAACCGAGTCCATGTCGCCCACGATCATGTCCGGGCTGAAACCGGTCTCCAGGATCGCGTCGGCTCCGCCGTCGACGCCGATGAGGATCGGGCGGTACTCGCGCACGTAGGAGCGCAGCATCGCCAGGTCTTCCTTGTAGTGGTAGCCGCGCACGACGATGAGGACGTGGCGTCCCTCGATCTCGGTGCGCACGTCGGGCACGCCGACGCCGTCGAGCAGCAGCTCGCGCTCCCTGGCCAGGAAGTCCATGGTGTTCCCGGCGAAGGCCTCCAGCTGGATGGACAGGCCCTCGCGGGCCTCGACCATGATCTGGGCGATCGACTCCTCGGTCTGCTCGACTCCCTCGGCGATGAGCACGCCACCGGAGTAGACGGCGGCGTCCTCCACCCGCAGCGGACGCCCCTCGCGCACCGACATCACGGCGCCGCCCAGGTCGTCGATGAGCGGGATCCCCGCCTGCACGATGATCTCCGGGCCCAGGTTCGGGTAGCGCCCGGAGCTGGACCGGGCGACGTTGAGGACGGCGGCCGGCCGGCAGGCGACGAGTGCCTCGGCGGAGACCCGGTCGATGTCCAGGTGGTCGATGACCGCGATGTCACCGGGCTGGAGGCGCTTGGTGAGGTTCTTGGTGCGCGCGTCGACGCGGGCCGGGCCCACTACTCCGGGACCGGCCTCCACGGGTTCGCGGCGGCGGAAGATCGACATCGGCGCTATCGTCCCACGCCGGCATGTCTGAGGAGCTCGGCGGCATGGCGGCGGGCGACGTCGGAGTCCTCCTGGCCGGAGAGCATCCGGGCCAGCTCCTGCTCGCGTTCGGGGCCGCTGATGCGGTCCACATCGGTGATCGTGGCGGCCCCGGTGGACTTGGCGACCCGCAGGTGGGTGTCGGCGAACGCAGCCACCTGGGGCAGGTGTGTGACGACCACCACTTGCGCCGCCCGGGCGAGCCGGGCCAGCCGGCGGCCCACCTCGAGGGCCGCCTTACCGCCCACGCCGGCGTCGATCTCGTCGAACACGAAGGTCGGCGGGTGGTCGCCGGACGGCGCCGCCACCGCGACCTCGAGGGCGAGCATGACACGGGAGAGCTCACCGCCCGACGCGCCCTCCCCGAGCGGGCGGGCGGGAGCATCGGGCCGCGGCTGCAGGAGGAGGGAGACCGTCTCGGCGCCCCAAGGTCCGGGCTCGGGCAGCGGCTCGAGGCGCACGTGCAGGTGCGCGCCGGGCATCGCGAGCCCCGCAAGCTCCTCGTCGACCGCCGCCACCAGCCGCCGGCCCGCGTCACGCCGGGCGGTGGTGAGCTCCGCGGCCAGGGTCTCGAGCTCGGTGCCGGTGTGGGCGATCTGCTCGCGAAGTGCGGCACCGGTGTCCTGGGGCCCGTCGATCTCGGCCAGCCGCGCCGCGGCCTGCTGCGACCAGGCGGGCAGCTCGTCGGGGTCGGCGACCCCGATGCGCAGGGCCGCGTCGCGCAGGGCGGCACGCCGCTCGTGGACGGTCTGGAGCCGGTCGGGGTCGGCCTCGAGCGAGCTGCGGAAGGCGGCGAGCTCGGTGGCGATGTCGGACACGAGGTAGGCGACCTCGGCCAGCCGCCCCTCCAGGTCGGTGAGCTCGGGGTCGTCGACCTCCAGGGCTCGGCGAGCCTGGCCGATGAGGACCGTGACGTCGGCCTCGGCGCCCTCCTCCACCCCGGCCAGGGCGCCGTGGGCGAGCTCGGCCGCCTCGCGCAGCTGCTCCACGTTGCCGAGCCGCTCGGCCTCCACCCGCAGGGCGTCGTCCTCACCGACCTGCGGGTCGAGGTCCTCCAGCAGCTCCAGGCCGGCCCGCAGCCGGGCGGCCTCCCCGGCGCGCTCGTCGCTGCGGGTCTGCCAGTCCTCCAGCGCGGCCCGCAGCTCGGTGAGCTGCTGCCAGGTCGCGCGGTACCGGGCCAGCAGCGGTCCGGCGTCGGCGTAGGTGTCGAGCAGCTCGCGCTGGCGGGCCGGGGACCGCAGCCGCAGCTGGTCGGACTGTCCGTGCACGGTGACGAGGTGCTCGGCGAGGTCGGCGAGGAAGGCCCGCGGCACGCTGCGCCCACCGGCGAAGGACCGCGAGCGACCGGCGGCCGGCAGCCGGCGCGAGAGGATGAGGGCGTCGTCGTCGAGGCTGCCACCGGCCTCCGTGACACGCTCGGCGACGTGGTCGTCGACCACGAAGCTGCCCTCGATGACCGCGTGGTCACTGTCCTGACGCACCATCGCCGGGTCCCCGCGCCCGCCCAGGAGCAGGTCCAGGCCGGTGAGGACCATCGTCTTTCCGGCCCCTGTCTCACCGGTGATGACGGTGAACCCGGTGCCCAGCGGCAGTCGTGCCGAGGCGATGACACCGAGGTTCTCGATGCTGAGCTCCTCGATCACGGGTCCCTGCGACCTCCTCGCCAGCCGCTGACCGGCAGGTTGAACTTGGCGACCAGGCGGCCGGAGAACGGGGTCTGCTCCAGGCGGGCGAGCATCACGGGCTCCGCGCCGCGGCGCACCTCGATGTGCGAGCCGACCGGTGCGGGGAGCTGACGGCGCCCGTCGCACCACACGTCCCCGGGCTGCAGGTTGCGCTCGAGGACCTCCACGGCCAGCACCGAGGAGGGCCCGACGACCAGCGGCCGGGCGAACAGTGCGTGCGCGGCGATCGGGACGGCGAGCAGGGCTTCGACGTCGGGCCACACGACCGGCCCGCCGGCGGAGAAGGCGTAGGCGGTGGAGCCCGTGGCGGTGGACAGCACGATCCCGTCGCAGCCGAAGGTGGACAGTCCCCGGCCGTCCACCCCCAGGGCCAGCTCGATCACCCGGGAGCGGTCCACCTTCTCGATCGTGGCCTCGTTGATGGCCCAGCCGGTGTGGCACTCCCCCTGCGGTGTCTGGACCTCGACGTCGATCGTCATCCGCTCCTCGACGGAGTAGTCGCGGGCCGCGATGCGGCGCACGACCTCGCCCAGACCGTCGGGGTCGGCCTCGGCGAGGAAGCCGACGTGACCGAGGTTGACGCCGAGCAGCGGGATGCGGCGCCCGCGCACGAGCTCGGCGGCGCGGAGCAGGGTGCCGTCCCCGCCGAGCACCAGGCCCAGCTCGGGGTCGGTCGCCGCGTCGGGGTCGAGCTCGTGGACCGGCTCCAGCCCCAGGTCGCGCAGCTGGGCCTCGACGAAGTCGGCCGCGGCCACAGCCTGGGAGCGCCAGTCGTGACGCACGATGAGGACGCGCCGGCTCACGGCTGCACCTCCGGGCGCTGCTCGAGTGCTGCATCGATCATGGTGTCGAGGGTCTCACGGGAGGCCGGGCCCGCGGCATCACGCCGCAGGGCGATGAAGTACTCGACGTTGCCGCTCGGGCCGGGCAGCGGGCTGGGGACCACCGCTCGGGCGGCCAGGCCGAGGTCGGCGGCTGCCTCGGCCACGGTGCGCACGGCCTCGGCGTGCAGCTGCGGGTCGCGGACCACTCCCCCTCGGCCGAGCCGTTCCTTGCCGACCTCGAACTGTGGTTTGACCATGAGCAGGAGGTCGGCGTCCGCAGCCGCCGCGCCTGCCAGTGCGGGCAGCACGAGGGTCAGGGAGATGAAGGACAGGTCGGCGACGACAAGTTCCGGCGCGGGGGCCACGGCGGCGGGGTCGAGGGTGCGCACGTTGGTGCGGTCCAGCACCGTGACCCGGTCGTCCTGCTGCAGGTGCCAGGCGAGCTGGCCGTAGCCGACGTCGACCGCCACGACGTGGGCCGCTCCCCGGCGCAGCAGCACGTCGGTGAACCCGCCCGTGGACGCGCCTGCGTCGAGGGCGCGGCGCCCGGCCACGACCGGGGCGCGGTCGCCCAGCGCGTCCAGGGCCCCCGCCAGCTTGTAGGCACCGCGCGAGGCGTAGTCCTCGGTGGCCGGGGCAACCACCCGCAGCGCCCGTGCAGGGTCCATCTGGCGCGCTGCCTTGGTCACCGTGCCACCGTCGAGCAGGACGTGGCCGGCGGCGATCAGCTCCGCGGCGTGCTGACGGGAGCGGGCCATGCCCCGGCGCACGAGCTCGGCGTCGACCCTGATGAGGCGGGCCACCTCAGGTCTCGGCCGCGCTCAGCTGGTCGGCCAGCGCGCGGTGGATGGCATCGTAGACGGCGACGTGCTCGGCCAGCGGCAGGTCCCCGAGACCTGCCAACCGGTCGAGCTCGGCGATCGGCTCAACGGGCCGGTCGGCCGAGGGCGGCGGTGGCGTGGGGACGGGCCGCGCAGACTCGTGCGACATGGGTCTCCTTCGGCGGCGGTTCACTGCCGGACAATGTACCGCCCGTGCCCGGCGGGCCGCGCCAGCCGTGTACCGGTGAGCCTCGTCTAGGCCAGGTTGACCAGGAGCACAAAGGTGAGCGTGCCGGCACCGACGCTCAGCAGCGTGCGCCGCCCGCACGTGAGGTGGACAAGCACGGTGACCGCTGTGGCCAGGACCGCGGGCAGTGCGCCGCCCGATAGCGCGGATGAGCGGAAGGTGGCGGCGGCGAGGATGAGGAGGATGCCCACCGGCATCCAGACCGCCAGGCGCCGGACGAAGGCCGACTCCTTGAGCGGTTCGAGGATCGCGAAGGGCACCGCGCGCAACGCCAGCGTGATGCCGAAGACGATGGCCAGCACACCGAGGACGTACCAGGGGTCAGGCATG
>Ga0209487_1003867_pt1 | contig 11670 bp, 32 predicted proteins | sample Poulit2012_FD_187524 | JGI IMG/M metagenome (GOLD analysis project Ga0209487, IMG submission 187524) | Agricultural soil microbial communities from Georgia to study Nitrogen management - Poultry litter 2012 (SPAdes) (version 2) | ecosystem: Environmental > Terrestrial > Soil > Agricultural land... | reverse complement strand
CCATCTTTTAGTTTTATAAAAGTTCATAAGCTATTCAACCTCGTTGAACATGCTGTTTAATTGTTCTGATATAGAAGGCTTATTCGGTTCTGGTTCTCTTTCTTGTTGTTCATCCATACCCATCTCTTGCATATGAAGATCATTCTCTAGCTGTAACTCTTTTCGTATGAGCTTGAGTTCCTTCGCTATTTCTTTTAGGTATTGTTCCACGCCCTCACTTCCCTTTAATTTTTAAGAGCAATGACTGTACTGCAATAATAGAAACACAAACGATTATTACTGTAGCAACGCTCATTTAATCACTCCTTTTTATAGGCACAAAAAAACCACCTACATTAGTAAGTGGTTTGATTATTTATTCCCTATCATCCTGAGCCATCATTCGTTGCGACTCTTCCCAATCCTTTTGTTGTGCCTTGGTTAGCTTACCCTGTGCTTTGATCGTATACTTAACTTGCTTTTTCATCCGTTGATCTGCTTTGTAATCTGACACAATCCCCCACGCATATATAGACCCAGGTATCCAAAGTAATAACCATAATCCAAATGCTATCAATGCTTGGAATGGTTTTCGTGCCATAAGTACTGCCACTGGTGGGCAAAATATTGCAAAGAATCTCATGTATATCAGCTCCCATTTTATTCTATGGGTATATTGTCTAATAATTACCAATTAATAGCAAGGTCATTCAATATAATTAGTGAGTTTATTCAGTGTTAACTTTCCGTTGTTTATAGGTACAACGGTAAACCCAACCAGTTCGTATTGACTGGACGACCAGGAATCCCCCGATCCAATTAATAACCCTTCTACTATATACTAAATTGCACGGTCTTTTGACGGGGTAACTATTTCTTTAATTTTATCTCTTGCATTTTCTATGTGATACTGCGCTGTAGTTCTGGCTATTCCTAGCTCGTTTGCTACCTCTGCTTGCGTCATACACAATACATGATGCAACATAAAACAATCCCTTTCCCTATCCGTCAACGTCTTAAAAATCCGTGTGATTATCCTCTTTTGCTCATCCGTTAACTCGACTGGTTCGGGCTCTAGTTGCTCGGTTATCTCGGGTATGAGATCCATATTAGATAACCTCGTAACATCATACGCATGTCGCCTGTCAATTCCCGCAGGAAAGAAAGGATTAATTCCTGTATCAAGCCAATCTATTATATCTGTTACGCTATCTATCATACTGTTTATATATGTTTTGTCGTCTTTGTCACGCTCATTGTTGCCTAAGCCTTTTAACATCTCATTTAATCCATCTCGTGATTGCTTATACTCTAGTAATAACTCTCTCAAGGATACTCACCCCTAATGTGGTATAATATGGATAGCCGAGATCAAGGAGTGAGTACCTTGATCTTTTTTATTTACCCTGAACAACCAGCTCATCCGCATATATATTTACGTTTTTACTTTGGCAGATCGGGCATGTCATGTTTTCGCTCATTTCTGCAAATACCGTCAGTTTTACTGGTAAATCCAATGCAATAAAGAACATATGATCACTGTCGCATTTAAACTTGTGGACTATCATTTAATCACCCTTCAACGCACGATTAACTATCTCTAATGACTTGGTTAAAATTAACGGCTTTTCATTTGTCGGCATTTTAGGTATAGTGCTTTCAAGGTATTCTTTGAGCTCCTGCATCGCTTCCTGATAGAGTTTGTTTTGTTCTCTTAACCTTTGAATTTCCTCATGATTTAAACTCGCTACCTTTTCATAGTTTTCAAGTCTTTTCATTGTGTTTAACCAGTCTTTTTTGTTCTGTTCAGCTCGTTCAGCCTGTTCAATAAGCCAATAAAAGTGGTAGTCTGATATATCTCCATCAATATGCCATGCATACTTAACTTCCTCCAACCGTTCTTTACTCATTTGGATCACTCTCCTAATTTCTAAATTTGGTGTTATCGTCTACCCAGTCATTACTTCTTATTTCTACAACACTGTCATTCTCTGGTTTAAATTTAATTTCTGTACCATATCCAAAGCCAAAAATAACTCCGCAATCAACTCTATTTCTGCTTTCTTTGGACATGTATTCTCCATCCCAAAACCAACCGCCAGTAAGTTGTGTGCTAGGTTTCAATGTGTTTAGGTAAGCTTTCTTACCAATAAAATCAATTTCAGTTCCAGTTTCTTCGATATACTCGTCGTAAAGTTCACGATCAATTTCTTTAATCGCCAATAACATTTCTTCCTTTTCCTCTTTGCTGTCGAGCCTGCCACCCATTAGCGCAAATGAGTAAGACTGCATTACCTTCTTTAATTTCTCTACATCAAAATCTTCTTTATCCATGTAGTGGACCTTGCCACCATCCATTGCGCTATATCCTCGTTCTCCATTAAGTGCTTTTTCTATATTGATGTGAGGAAGATCAATCCTTATTAGATTATTCCCCACATGTTCAAATCTTTTTAAACCATTCTTCACAGCATTGTATTTATCATGACTCTTCCACTTTCTAACAAATTCCCCGTATTTCATCGCTCGACTTGTGTACCCTTGCACCGTTCTATTCTCCATATTTACACAAGAGTCTAGTCGAGGATTGCTAGAAGCGCATCTACCTGCTGCTAGCGCTTCACAATCATCTGTAAAAGCACAACTACTTATAACGGCTTCTTTTCGTGTTTCCCTACCTCCAAATATTCCTTTGCCACCAAACATAGTTACATTTATCTCTTCCAACCGTTCTTTACTCAACCCAATCACCCACCCCAATAAATTCTATAAAATCACTTTGTGTTTTATCCGTTTTAATCAAATGATCAACTGACCTAAATATTAAAAATTTAATAGCATCTAGCTTTTCTTTTTCCATAACGACCGCTTTGACCTCACCATCTTTGACAACCAATATATTTACATCGTCATTTTCTGTTAGTTCGACTTTTTCACTCATTTTCTTTTCCTCCTAAACTGATTTTTTAGCTCTACAACGTTTGCATGTATACTCTGTTGATAGCCAACTTTTCCTAACCAAAATCCAATCATGTCCACGGATTAAGCATTTAAACACTATTCCAACTCCTCCAATCGCTTTAAATAAGCCACTCTGCAAACAAAGAGTGATGCTACGTATAAAGCCCCTACGATGATAATTGATAGTTTCATGTATTTATCTCCTTTATATTTATTGAAGCTCTCCATTCACATAAACAACTGGGTCAAACTCTATTAAAAAACTAAATGCTTTGTTGCAATCGTCACAATGATGTTCGTCATCTTCTAAATATCCATCAGCAAGATAATCCGTTAGTTCGTGTTTGTAACCGCAATGTGGACATTTCATGTTTAACCCTCCTTTTGAGCGCTTTTAATCCAATTGAATGTAAATCTATTAATCTATGCTTAAAAGCGCCCTATTTGATTGTATTAACTAATTTGAGCTAATTCTGACTCGTCTAACTCATAAACTTTAACCTCGACACGCTCGTTATCTTTTGTGCACTCTGCTTTTATTGCTTTAATGATCTTAATTTGACGATCATCCTCATAAACTATCTTGTTGAGACTATCTGCAATAGATTTAAAGTAATTGTCAATATCTCCCTGATTGCCACCGCATAGATAAACGGTTAAACTGATACCTATGGGCTTGTCGGTTGGCTGCCCCTGGAAATGCTGTTTTGCGATCCATCCGACTTGCCCTTTATAAGCTAAATATCGTTGCGCTCGTGGCGTAAACTTACTACGTTGTGTCATCCTAACTGCCGGTATTGCTCGCCCCGGAACTGTAAACTCTAGTTGCATTTAAGCCCTCCTGTTCCCTTTGCTTTGATTTCCAAATGGAAACCTCTAAATTCGTCGCTTTTACCCACAATCCCATATCCAGTAATGGCTGCACGAGTGTCATATCGCACTCGGATAATTTTTTTATGTTATTTTTGTCGATTAATGGACGTACATAGTAATCGTTTTTGTCGTTAGGATTTGGTGGGTTGTACGTCTCGGCCGTTTGTAACTTTTGGATAAATTCGTCTGATCCCCAAGTGACGTTTTTTAGTCCGTTATCCTTTGTGACTTCTTGGAATTGATCATTCATTGCTTTCAACCTCCACAAACTCTAATCTGCTAAACCTCAATCCTTGCTCACGCATACGACTGTAGATGCGCTCAAATGCGCTATACATGTTTATTCTGCCTTCGACCAGATAAGCGTTATCTATGTTATCCGTGTACTCGACTGTTCCAAGCTCGCTATTCGATTGTGTATACCAACCTTGCATGTCGCCTGCTTTACCCTTTGGATCACCGTCAAAACTTTTAACTATTTTTCCGTCTATTTTGATGATGTGTGTCATTTAATCACCTCACTAATCGCAATCCTATCTTTTCTTTTCTTTGTTTTTTCTCAAATTCTTCACTCGGTTTAGTCACTTCGGTTATATAAAGCTTGACAGGTACATTTACCGTATAATCATCATTCCACTTTGGAGTACCTACATGGGTTATATAAACTAACACCTCTCCAACTTCGGTACTCTCAAGATTCATGTTGCTATTTGCCTTGGGGAAATCCTCCCCAAACTTCACACGGATGTTTCCCCTGTGTATTTTTCCGTCAATGCTAATAGCCATTTGCCATTAACCTCCTATAAGTCATCCTCCTTAACAAAAATCCCATTTACCATCTTGCCTTTACGATCGGATATCTCGTTGTAAGCAACCTGCACGCTCCCCTGTACGTCTAATCCTAGTTGCATGGCTAATATCACTAAAGTCACATAAACGTCTCCTAGACCGTCTATTTGACCATTTACATCACCTTTCGCTATGCCTTCCGATAACTCTCCAAGTTCCTCGACAACCTTCAACATTTGTTTTGACGGCTCGGCATTATGCAAATCTCTATCAATAGCCCATTGCTCGATCTGTTCAGTTAGCTTGTCTATGCTCATTTTTAGTCTCCTTTTTATCAAAAAAGTTAATTGCACAGTCCTTACACATATCTGATCTGTAGTACCAAACGACATTTTCCTCGCAGTAGTGACACATTTTACTCATGTAGCAACCCTCCTTTTCTCACTTTTTAATCTAAATCCCGCTGTTTCCGCTTTAACAGTACATGCGTCAATCTTGCTCCAACCTCGATCTAAGCGCTGTTTGTACGTTGTTGGATGTATGCCATTAATTATTGCCATATCCTTGTAATCTAGCTCTTTGTCGTTGATAGAGACGATGTCAGTAACCTTTATGTAATCTCTTTTTTCTCCCTCAAGGACAACTTCTAATTCACCATGAAATATCATGTCTTTAACTGCCAAACGTGCGTTTACGATGTCGTCACCGTAAAAGACTTGTAATTTGTCATCGAATTCAATTGGTATTCTCATTCCCTCGCCCCTTTCTATGTTTTTGAGGTTATCTATATCCGATTCACCGTAGTACTCGATTAGGACCGCTGGACACTCAACACAAACGTAAGCATGTGTGCGATCCATTTTCCTATATGCTAGTTTTCCATTGCATAGTGCGCATTTCATTTGGCATCACCTCCTAAGATCCATTTTTTGCCTATCCAACATCTGATCATGTCTCATAGTTTCTTCATATGACTCTCTTTCGATAGCTTCGTTCGCTCGTACACTGTCATAAGTCATGTTTTCGATATGACTTAATGACTCCTTTACTCGCCTGGAAATCTCTTCGAATGTCTCGATATTTCCGGCTCTTGAATACATGCGGAATAAACGATCGGTTATCTTGTCGATCTCGTATTTAACGTCATCACTAAGCATGTTTTCCCTCCTCCTTTCATTTGTTTAATTGGTTTTTGATTAAAAATACTCATTACTCGGATGCTCAACATCCACTCGTAAAGCATCCTGCCTAATGCTCTCTTGCATCCTAACGTCAAAGCATGTGTCACAAATGCCACGATCGTCAGGTATTGGTGTGTTGCAGTCTGCGCATTTCATTTTTTGTCACCTCCAATCGATTTAAGGCTTTGCGTTGTCGTTTAATGCGCTTGCGTAATCTTTTGTTGTCTCGCTCCAACATTTTTTGATGAGAGGAGACGACTGTAATTAAATCTTTTAATCTACTGGTGCTTACTGATTTTTGATTGTCGACAATAAACTGTAGGTGCTTAATTGCTTGTTTAGGTTTCATACTCATCGATAGCCCACCCCAAATAAACTTTTGCTTTTTCTAAGTCCTCTTTGCCGCCTTTTAAATCATGGCGTGATACATATTTGAGGACATTACCTAAGCAATAACCGATGTATTGCTCATTTGTTAACTTGTCTTTGATGTAGTCGATAACCTCGTATTTGCCTTGTGTGTAGTGGCTTGGTTGATTGACGTTATCATCCTTACGTACACATGCAGTGCATATCTCAAACGGATATCTAGCGTCATAAGGACCACACTCCGCACATTTAGTTTTCAAACTCATTTTTTTAACCTCCTAAAATGGTAAATCGTCATCCGTAATATCCAATGGCTCTGTATCGCCCTTGAAATCATTATCTTGCTGTTGGTTGCTTTGTTGATTGCCGGATGATCCCTTTGTCTCTAAAAACTGCACGTACTCAGCGATAATTTCGGTTACAAATACTGTTTTGCCGTCTTTGTCATCATACGTGCGTGTTTGGATGCGACCATCGACACCAACTTGGTTGCCTTTTTTCATGTATTGCGCTAGGTTTTCGGCGGTTTTTCTAAATGTTACACAGTTGATAAAGTCTGCGCCTTCTCCATCGTTTGATTTGAAGTGACGATTACATGCAAGCGTGAAATTACATACCGCAACGCCAGATTTTGAATATCTCAATTCAGGATCTCTAGTTAATCTCCCGACACCAACAAATTTATTTATACTCATATTTCAACACAACCTTTCTCCCTAATTCCTTCATCTTGTGGTAGTACGAATGATCACTTCTACTTTTAAATAAATGAAGATTCTCAATTCTATTATCTTTTTTATTACCATTTATGTGATGTACGTCCTCGGTAGGTTTCAACTTCCTACCTAAGTGCTTTTCCATAACAACTCTATGCTCTAAAGTTTGCTGACCATCAATGTTGACTAATATATAACCTAGATTGTGAGATGTCTTATGACCCTCCCATTTCTTTCGTATGCCAGCAACCATTTTCTTTCGCATTTCCGGTGTTATAGGCTTACCTTTCTTTCCTTTATTCATGCCATATTTTATTTTTCCTTTTTCATGTGATAACAACACAGACTCAATCCGTCCCCTTCTCGGAATGTTATTCTTTTTCATATGATAAAGTATGGTCTTCTTATCTACTCCCGCAATTTTACCCATGTCTTGTGCGCTCTTCTCTTTTTCCCAGTATTTTTCACTCAACCATTTGGGGTCTTTATATACATTGACTTTCCGTTCCATGAACATCACCCGCATCTGTTTGTTGGTTTTTAAATGGACGATTAACTGCTAAAGTAAAGTTTCCTACTGCCTTTCCACTTTGTGTATAGCGCAGGTCAACGTCACGAGTTAATCTGCCTATAATAACTGCTCTATTCAACTGATTTCCTCCTCTATTTTCCAAATCCCAAGATCTACAACATGGATGCTGTTTCTAGTTGCTCGTTTTTTGTGATATGGAGTCCTATAAATCTCAAACGTCCTCTTTGTTATTCCTAAGCGTTCGCAGGCATAATCCATCGTGCCGATAAACAAAAACTTATCGCCTTTGTATACAGCAAACTCTCGTTGTGCGGGCACTTTAGGTATTTGATGCCTTGCTATTAAGCCTCTGACACTACTCTCGGCCCTGCCTAATCTGTTGCCGATCTCCCTTAGTGTAAGCAGCCCGTAATTTTCATAAACAAAATCTATTTCCTTATCTGTCCACTTTCTGGGAGTGATAGTTGTCATACCCACATCAACTCGTATGGTTGCGATGGCTCTCTTTCGAAAACTTCAATAGTTACTAGCTGCATGCCGTCAATGTCTTTGGAATAAGTCTTTTTGATGTAGAGTTTCATGATCCTGTCAACTCCCTTAAATACTTTTGTGTTTCCACTACATTCGGAACATGTTTGTCACCTACAGAGCTTTTGTTGTGACGTAACCAACCTATAAATTTATTTGCCGTTTCTTCATCTGAATCTTTTGGATCAAATATCATAACTGATTTCATTGTGTGTGGCATTAGAACCTCTCCCTTCTCCGTAAATCCTCACCCTCAAGCCTTATCGGGACTGCATTATCCATCATCCTGGAAACAATCCTACCGCCCTGTACTTGTCCATATTTATTAATTAATTCGTTTTCACTGTAATTTGTTGTCGTGATCAATGACTTGCCTAACCGCATATCAACTACTTTATAAATGACATCAGATGCCCATGTTTCATTTTCGTTGTCATTTTTCTTTTCGTACTCACCGCCCAAGTCATCTAAGACCAATAAATCTAACCCATCAATCATTTTAAAAATCTGATCTTGCGTTACGTTAGAGTGAGGATTGTAAGTGCCTTTTACCGCATCTAATAGATCAGTAGATTTAATAAATAATGATTTATAGCCTTTGTGACGTATTGCCTTGTTGATTGCATAAGACAAGTGAGACTTACCTATTCCAGGTACACCGGACAATACCAGCGACTGGCTACCGTCGTATTGAGTAATAAATTCAATTGCTGCTTGCTTTGCCTTTTTCTGTGTTGGATATTTGTCATCTGTTTTGTATGAGTTGACAGTTGCATCCTTTAGATCATCTGTAATTCGTTCGAAATTTAAGGAAAAACCTATTTTCTTTTGTTCACGATATTCTTCTTTCGTTGGCAATTGGAGTTTTTTTGCCAACTTTCGATCCTCGCAATATTTGCATTGGCTTTTGAGTTCTCCGTCAACTCTTATGGTGATAACTTTTCCATAGTTGCAGACGGTACAATCCTCTCTTTTTACAAACTCAATGCCCTTAGGATCAATAAACTCTTGCATTGCATCTTTCACACTTTGCAAATAATCACCCCTTAAAATGCATCTCTTGTTGGATCATATCCACTAGGTTCATTTGTTTCTTGGTTTAAATAACTTTCAAATTTAGTTCCAAATAGTGTTTCTGGTCTAATGAATTTCTGCATCTTGGCATTGTCTTTCCACTCATTATTTTTGATATCAATGACCTTCTTAAAGTCGTCTACAGTAAAACCTTCATTCATTCTTGCTCGTATTAGTGATTGTGTCTTTCTTGTTGTATGACGATAATTTTTATTAGCTACGTCGTTGAGATAGGTGACTATCTCGACAATATCTTTACTATCATTCTTAGTACTATCATTCTTAGTGGAGTCATTATTTAGTAGTGGTCGATTATCCACTTGTGGTTTTTCCACTTGTGGATTATCCACTTGTGGAAAATCGGTATGTGGTTGTTCATACACGATCGTCTCCCAGGTGAATGTGCCGTCATCATCTCTTTTTTGTATACGCTGTACATATCCACTTTCCCTCAACTCTTTAAACCCCGATCTAAATGATGCCTTTCCATCAGTTGCATGTTTGATTAATTCATCTATATAAAATGTCCAATCATCTGGCTTAGAAAGCATATAGGCCATGATCCCCTTAGCCTTCCATGACAGTGTAGTATCATTTAAAAATGACTTGTCCATAACAACGAAATTGGTTTCTTTCTTTATTCTTACAATGCTTTTCACGCTGTCACCCCTTGATACAAATTGCATAGTAACGACTAACTTTTACTACCCGATAATCGGGATAACGCATCATGTATGTACGTATATTTTCTTTAAACTCATCGTTGTTGGTTGCGTTATACCATATCCATCTAGGTAGGATTACTCTGACTTTGTTATGCATTTAAATCATTAGCCTTTCGATATTCTTCTAATGCCGTTCGTTCATCACGTCTCAAAGCGATGATTAAGTTATCCGTTGATTTAAAAAGATTGTTCCATTTACGTGATTCTGCCTTTGCCTTTTCTTCCTGGAGACGCAACTCATATATAGCTAGTTCGGCAGCAGACTCCTTTTCTGCTACCGTACCGCTTTCCGATTGAATCGTTTCCGCATATAATCGCTTGCGCTCGGCATACAACCTGCCAGATTGATAGAGTGCATCAGCATCCATATAACCAATAAGCATTTGAGCTTGTGAGTAAAGTCTGATCATCTTGTTTAAATCTGGTAGAATTTCTGGATTAAGAGTTTCTATTTCCTCGTATATTTCTTTTAGTCGTTTGCTTCTACCTTCGTTACTCATCCCATTCGTCCTTGTAAAAATCTTTACCGTAGTATTCTTCAAACAGAAATACCCATTTATTCGCTAAAATCTTATGTTGATGCATCTTTGCATGACATGGTTGGCATACAAGTAAGCCGTTGGTAAAGACCCCACGACCGCCTTGTGACCTAAATACGACATGATGGATCTCTGTTCCAAAGTCCCCGCAATTGCGACATTTACCATTGTCACGATCATATATTTGTTGCCTAACTTTCTTGCTAAAGCGATTACGTTTTGATTGTGTTGGTACTCGTCTTTTGAAAGAGGGCTTAGGAACTGGCTTGAGCATTGGCATCACTCGCCTTCTCGATCCAGCTATCTAACTTCTGTATGACTAGGTTTGCTTGGTCTACATTAAGTTTTTTCAACCCGTTCAACCCATCAATACCTAAAGCGTTGTACGTGTCCTGTTCCGTTCCATTTCTTAATTCTGCAAATTCTAATGCTTTGGTTTTGATTAACCCCATTTGATCCGAGGAAATCGGTTCACTTTCTGTCGGTAAATCCTCTCCTGCATAAATGTAAAGCCCTAATCCATGCAATGCTATTGCTTTAACCAAACAACGTTGTATAGCTGTATTTATGTCAAAAGGATTAGGCTTTGATATAGGACGATTACGATTGTCTAAGACTGGATGTATTTGACTTAACGTGATGTGGTTGACAGTAACAGCAACTTCAACAAAATATCCTAATTCCGTTTGCATAAATGGCTTGTCATTAAATCGTTTGATTTCCCAAGTTGCATCTGGATGCCTTTTTCTTAATTCATTTACTGCAAAAGTCCAAGACAGATAGTTAAATCTTCCTTTTTTCTCAACATGTTCTGATACATTGACTTTGGCTAATTCAGTAAAATAGTTTTTAGTCATTTTTCCACCGCCACATTAAACGATTCTCCCTGCTCCTCAATCGTTATACCTTCTACAAATTCTCCTGTTTCTGGATTGATCACTTTTCCATCGACTACCTTGACAGCGCTTCTTAAATCACGTTTGTTAGGCTCTTCTTTGACTCGTATTAAGTCATCCAAACCAGATTGTTTGAGTGATTCAAGTAGTTTTTCATCGTCATAAACCCATTTATCAGGACGCTTTCTAAAGCCAAATCTGCCGCTTGGTAGTTTCATAGATTTAAAGTCCGGATCATCTTTACGCTTACTCATTGCATAATTAGCTAACATGCTTTGCAGGCTGTCAATTTGATTCTGACGACTTTCTTTGATGCCCTGGAACCAACTCTCAATCTTGTCAACTTCCTTTTGGGCTAGGTCGTTGGCATCTTGTATGTGCTGCTCATGCTCTGCAATCTTACGCAATGCCCAGTTAGCTTTCTCATCGTTATCTATAGTAAAACCGTCATCAGTCTCAACAATTTTTGACTGTTCTTGGACATGATCATTAAGACTTTGTTGTAGCT
>Ga0209487_1003866_pt1 | contig 11671 bp, 10 predicted proteins | sample Poulit2012_FD_187524 | JGI IMG/M metagenome (GOLD analysis project Ga0209487, IMG submission 187524) | Agricultural soil microbial communities from Georgia to study Nitrogen management - Poultry litter 2012 (SPAdes) (version 2) | ecosystem: Environmental > Terrestrial > Soil > Agricultural land... | reverse complement strand
CCGTCGGCGGTGAACGGGTCGCCGGCGCCGAGGCGTTGCAGGGTGTCGCGGGCGAGGGAGGCGGGGGTGGTCATCAGTGGTCCTTTCCGTGGGCGGTGATCAGGGCGCCGGCGCGGGTGTCCACCAGGTCATCGAGGCGCACGTCCTCCTGGCGGATGAAACCGGTGTTCGGCAGCCGGCCGGTGGCGGCCAGTTCCACCATGGCCACCACCGAGGCGGAGGTGATCCAGGAGATCGCCCGCCAGGTGCGGCCGTCCAGCTCCAGGGGGTAGAAGGTGCGGATGTGGTTGTGGCGTTGCAGCTCGCCGTCGATCGTTCCCTCCGCGGCGGCGTGCAGGAAGACGACGTCGTCGTTCACCGGCGGTTTGGCGTTGGTGAGGATCTCGTTGGCCAGTTTCCGGCGCTGGCGCAGGTGCAGTTCGTCGAAGAGGAAGCGCATCTGTTCGTAGTGGCCGGGGTAGCGCAGCGCCTTGTAATCCAGGCGTTGCACGCGCCCTTCGTAGGTCTGGCACATGGTGCCCAGTCCCCCGGAGGTCAGCGCGGCCTCCAGTTCGATGCCGCCGTAGACCACGCGCTCCTGGCCAGTCATCGCCGGGACCATCTGCCGCCGGCCCTCCCGCAGCACCTCGGCGTCGTTGAGGTACTCGTTGATGACGCCGGCCGAGGACCAGTTGAACGCGTACCCGAGCAGCCCGGTGGGGTTCTGCGGTAGTGCCCCGACCTTGAGCTCGATGGACCTGATCTCCTCGAAGCGGGAGGCCAGGGAGGCGCCCACGATGCCGATCAGCCCGGGTGCCAGGCCGCACTGGGGGGCGAAGATCGCCGGGCTGCCCTGGGCCAGTTCCTGCACGCGGTTGGTGGTGGGCACGTCCTCGGTGAGGTCGAAGTAGTGCACGCCGATGTCCTTGGCCGCCTCGGCCACCGCCGCGTTGTGGTGGTAGGGCAGGCAGGTGAGTACCGCCTCGGCCGAGCCCAGGGCATCACGCAACCGGCCGGCGTCGGTGACATCGAGGTGTTTGACGGCGAAATCCAGATCCGCCCGGGGCTGGGCGTCGTACCCGATGACGTCGAACCCGGAGCGCATCAGCAGGCCGGCGACCAGTTCCCCGACCTTGCCGATCCCGAGCACCGCGACCGTGCTGAACCTACGTTCCACTCTGAACTCCTTCTGCGGGCGGGTTGCGCCCGTGTACGTGAGGGGCGAGTTTCGCCCGTTTCGACCAGCAGATGTGCCGGCTTCCAGGTGTGGTGGTTGCCGAGCACCGCATCGACTCTACCGATGTTGCTGGTTTTCCATGGCTGGTTTGTCGGTCGGGGTCGGCGATGCGCAACTGTCGCGGACCAACAGCCGGGTGGGCAGGCGAATATGCTCGTCCACCTCCGCTCCGGCCAATAGGTCGATCAGCATCGTCAGCGCGCGTTCGCCCATCTGCTGGATCGGCTGCTCCACCGTGGTGAGCGGCGGGGCAGCGAGGACCGCCTCGGGGATGTTGTCGAACCCGACCACCGAGACGTCGGCGGGCACGGACAGGCCCGCCTCCGCTGCGGCCTGCAGCACACCGAGCGCGGAGAGGTCATTGGCTGCGAACACTGCGGTGGGTCGATCGGGGGCGGCGAACAGCTCGGCCACTGCGAAGGCCGCAGCGGCAGTGGTGTAGTCACCGTGGCGCACCAACCTCTCCTCCACCCCCACCCCGGCGCGTTGCATCGCGGCCCGATAGCCCCGCTCGCGCTCCCGGGAAGAGTTCAGATCATCACGCCCGCCGATGAACGCGATGCGCCGGTGGCCCAGGTCCAGCAGGTGGTTCGTGGCGAGCACCGCCCCGCCAAGGTTGTCGGAGTCCACGGTGGGCAGCGCCGTCGGGCCCGCATGGGGGTCGACGGCGACGACGGACAGCCCGGCCGGCACGGCCTCGATGGTGGGGGTGCACAGGATCGCCCCGTCGATCAAAGTGCCGTGCAACTGGCTGAGTGAGCGCCGCTCCCACCCGGTGGTCTCCTGCGCCACCCGGCCCACCGAGTATGCGAGTAGTTCATACCCGGTGTCATGCACGGCCCGGGAGGCGCCCTTGAGCAGTTCGGTGCTGAAGGGTTCGAAGTCGGCCACCAGGATGCCCAGTACCCCGGTGCGGCGGCTGCGCAGGCTGCGGGCGCCAAGGCTGGAGACGTACCCGAGTTCCTCGATCACGTCCCGCACCCGCGCGCCCGTGCTCGCCGCCACGCCGTAGCGGCCGTTGATGACCTTGGACACCGTCGCGGTGGACACGCCCGCCGCCCGCGCCACGTCGGCGATGGTGATTCGCCCCGGATGAGCAGCCATCTGCCCAACCTAACCGGCGAAAGGGCGGCTCGGGCGGTGTTTGTAAATCGTTATCGAAATCGATTGACATGATTTGTTTCGCATGACAACATTCTTGTCACTGTCAAGGGTGACCGAGGAGGAGACATGTCTCGACGTCGAGGTGCGGTGGCGATCACCACCGCCGGTGTGGCCGCGCTGGTATTGGCCGCCTGTAACGGTGGCGAAGCCGATGCTGACGGCGACGGGGGCGCGACCGGGCAGGACGCCGCCGCCGGTGAGGAGGTCACCATCACCTGGTGGCACAACTCCAACAACGACCCGGGCCGGTCCTACTACGAACAGGTCGCCGAGGACTTCATGGCCGACAACCCGGGCGTGACGATCGACATCACGGCCATCGCCCACGATGACATGCTCACCCGGCTGGATGCCGCCTTCCAGACCGGCGACCACCCGGACATCTTCATGGAACGAGGGGGCGGGGAGACCGCTGCGCACGCCGACGCCGGGCTGCTGCGGGACCTGACCGATGACGCTGCCGACACCATCAGCGTGATCGAGGCGTACACCGGCGGCTACACCGTGGAGGAGCGGGTCTACGCCCTGCCGTTCTCCAGCGGGGTGGTGGGCTTCTGGTACAACCAGGACCTGTTCGACCAGGCTGGCATCACCGAGGTGCCCACCACGATGACCGAGTTCGACGACACCGTGGCGGCGCTGAAGTCCGCGGGCATCGAGCCGGTCTCGGTCGGCGCCGGGGAGGGCTGGCCCGCGGCGCACTATTACTACTACTACGCCCTGCGGGCCTGCCCCGAGGATGCCGTGGTAGCCGCGGTGGAACAGCACGACTTCTCCGACAACTGCTGGGTCGCCGCCGGTGAACACCTGGAGGAGTTGATCGCCACCGAACCGTTCAACGCGGGGTTCCTGGCCACCCCGGCACAGACCGGGCCCACCAGCGCCTCGGGGCTGCTGGCGTCGGAACAGGTGGCGATGGAACTGGCCGGCCACTGGGAACCCGGGGTGATGCAGGGGCTGAGTGAGGACAACACCATCCCGTTCAACCTGGGCTGGTTCGGTTTCCCGGCGATCGACGGCGGAGCAGGCGACCAGGATGCGGTGCTCGGGGGTGGGGATGCTTGGGCGGTGAACGCCGATGCCCCGGACGCTGCGGTGGACTTCGCCGAGTACCTGCTCAGCGATGAGGTGCAGACCGGGTTCGCGGAGAACGACATGGGGCTGCCGACCAACCCGGCCGCCTCCGGTTCGGTGACCGATGAGGCTCTGGCCGAACTGCTGGACACCCGCGATGAGGCGCCGCTGGTGCAGCTCTACTTCGACACCGCCTTCGGGGAGAACATCGGCGGGGCGATGAACGAGGCAGTGGTGGCGATCTTCGCCGGCTCAGGCACCCCGCAGGGCGTGGTGGACGCGATGGTCGACGCCGCCGCCCAGGAGTGAGCGCCCAGCTCCGGGCCGCCGAGCCGCGCCGAAGGACCATGCTGAAGTTTCGCGGACACCATGCGACGAGACCACGCTGAGAGAACCGCCCGATGACGCAGCACGTGCACGCCCCGCCGGCACGCTCAGGTTCCGCACCTGAGGGGGCCGGCGCCGGGGTGCCTCCGGCTGCCCGCAAACGGCGGGCCGGCGCCTGGCGCAAGCGGGCCGAGATCGCCTTCTTCGTCGCCCCCGCCCTGGCCCTGGTGGCCACCTTCATCGCCTTCCCGGTGGCCCAGGCGGTGCGGTACTCCTTCTACCGGTGGAACGGGTTGGGGCCCCTGGAGAACTGGGTGGGGCTGGAGAACTACGTCCGCGCCCTGGGCCATGAGGTGTTCACCGATGCCGTGGTGAACAACCTGACCATCGTGGTGCTGTCGGTGGTAGTCCAGCTGCCCCTGGGCCTGGGCATCGCCCTGCTGCTGAACCGGCAGATGCGCGGCCAGTCACTGCTGCGGGTGGTGATCTTCATCCCCTACGTCCTGGCCGAGGTGGTGGCCGGGGTGGTGTGGTTCCTGTTGCTGCAACCACGCGGCATGCTGAACGCCCTCCTGGAGGCCGCCGGCCTGGGCGAGTGGGTGCAGTTGTGGCTGGCCGACCCCGACATCGCACTGTGGACCGTGCTGGGGGTGCTCACCTGGAAGTATCTGGGCCTGGCGGTGATCCTCATGCTCGCCGGGCTGCAAGGAGTGCCGCCGGAGTTGTACGAGGCCGCCCAGATCGACGGCGCCACCTGGTGGCAGGTGCAGCGCAAGATCACTATTCCGCTGCTGGGGCCGACGATCCGCACCTGGGCTTTCCTGTCCATGATCGGGTCGCTGCAACTGTTCGACATGGTGTGGATCCTCACCGGCGGCGGCCCCGCGAACGCCACGGTGACGATGGCGGTGTACTTGATCGACCAGGGCACCAACCGCAGCCTGTACGGGTACGCCTCGGCCGTGGCGGTGCTGCTGTTCGTGATCTCCCTGACCCTGGCGGCGTTGTACCAGGTGTTCATCCTGCGCCGCGACGTGGCCGAGGCCCCGGCGGGGCGACGGCGTAGGAGGGCTGTGCGATGACCGGCGTCCCCGTCGCCCCCGTACGCGACCCGGTGGCTGATGCACCCGAGCAGCGGCGCCGTCGCCGATCATCTGCCTACTCCGGTGGCAACCCGCTGGTGTACGCGGTGGCCCTGGTGGTGGTGGCGATCACCGTGGGCCCGGTGCTGTACGCGATCCTCGGCGGGTTCCGCACCAACGCCCAACTGGCGGCCAACCCCGTGGGCATGCCCGACCCGTGGGTGGTCACCAACTACATCGACGTACTCACCTCCGCACAGTTCTGGCAACTGACGTGGAACTCCACCGTGATCGCGGTGCTGACCACCGCGATCGTCTGCGTGGCCGGGGTGATGGCCGCATACCCGCTGGCCCGGTACACCTTCCCCGGACGGGAGGTGTTGTTCCTGGTGTTCACCCTGGGTCTGCTGTTCCCGCTGACCGTGGCGATCATCCCGCTGTTCCTGATGATCCGGGACATGGGGTTGACCAACTCGGTGTGGGGGGTGGCCCTGCCGCAGGCGGCGTTCGCGCTGCCGATGACGGTGGTGATCCTGCGCCCGTTCCTGCGCGCCCTGCCTACCGAGTTGGAGGAGGCCGCCCTCATCGACGGCGCCTCCCGGATCGGGTTCTTCTGGCGCATCTTGTTGCCGCTGTCCGGGCCGGGGCTGGTCACCGTGGGGGTGCTGGCGTTCGTGGCCTCCTGGAACGCTTACCTGCTGCCGTTGCTGATCCTCACCGCCCCGGCCGACCAGACGCTGCCGCTGGGGGTGGCGAACTTCTCCACCGAGTACGCCCAGGACACCGCCGGCGTGCTGGCCTTCACGTCGTTGGCGATGATCCCGGCGCTGGTATTCTTCCTTGCGATGGAAAAGCGCATCGTCTCCGGGTTGCAGGGGGCCGTCAAGGGCTGAGCGGGGCGCGGAGTATTCTCGAAGCGGTATCGACGACTCCGGTCACGACGCATCGTGCCGAGGCGCTCGACGACGTGAACCTCGACGAAGAGAGAGATCCGCTGATGTCCCGCGACAAAGTTGTTCTACTAGCCGGCGCCCGCACCCCGGTGGGGAGTTTTGGTGGCGTGTTCCGCGATACCCCCGCTCATGAACTCGGGGCGACGGCGGCCACGGAAGCGCTGAACCGCGCCGGCCTGAACCCCGAGCAGGTCGATGAAGTCATCATGGGGTGCATCGGCCAGGTGGCCGGGGACGCTTATAACGCCCGCCGGGTGGCGTTGGCCGCGGGGATGCCGGTGCGCACCCCTGCGCTGACGGTGAACCGGTTGTGCGGCTCAGGGCTGCAGGCGATCTGGTCCGGGGCCCAGGAGTTGCTCTGGGGCGGGGTGGACACCGTGCTCGCCGGCGGGGACGAGAACATGACCCGGATGCCGTTCTACGACTTCGACGCCCGCTTCAACGACCGGCTCGGGGACCGCAAGCTGGTCGACGGCACCGTGGCGATGCTCACCGACCCGTTCTCCAAGGCCCACATGGGCGTCACAGCCGAGAACGTCGCCGCCAAGTACGAGGTCTCCCGCACCGAGCAGGATGAGTTCGCCGTCGAGTCCCAGCGCCGGGCGGCCACCGACGCCGCCCGCGCCGCGTTCGGCGAGGAGATCGTCACTGTGACCACCAGCGGGCGCAAACCCGTGGAGGTCACCACCGACGAGCACCCCAGGCCCGGCACCACCATGGAAACCCTGGGCGGGTTGCGCGCGGTGTTCCAGAAGGACGGCACAGTCACGGCCGGCAACGCCTCGGGGATCAACGACGGCGCAGGTGCGGCGGTCCTGATGCGCGAGGACGACGCCCGATCTCGCGGGCTGTCCGGCCTGGCGACCATCGAGGCGGTCGCCACCGCCGGCAACGAACCCGAACTGATGGGGTACGCCCCGGTCTACGCGCTGCAGCGGCTGTGGGACCAGACCGGGTTGACGCCGGGCGACGTGGACACCATCGAACTGAACGAGGCGTTCGCCGCCCAAGCGGTGGCGGTGATCCGCGACGCCAAACTCAACCCGGAGAAGGTCAACCCTTACGGCGGCGCGATCGCCCTGGGCCACCCGGTGGGGGCGACCGGAGCGATCCTCACCGTGCGAGCGGCGATGGACCTGCACCGCCGAGACCTGGAGTACGCCGTGGTGACCATGTGCATCGGCGGCGGCCAGGCCCTCGCAGCGCTGCTGAAACGCTGGGACGGCTGACGGCGACCCACTGGCTGGCCCGATCCGGCGTCCTGGTCCAAAGGTTGCGCGAGCGGCGGATCCCCGTACACGGTCAGGTTCCCGTTGTGGCCGCGGCCCGGGCTGCGGCTGGGCCGCGCTTCCGGCTACAGTTCGGGCCGCGGTTCAGGCTGCAACTGGGGCCGCCGCTCAGGCTACGGTTGCGGCCGCGGCCCGGGAGAAGTCGAGGCGCTTGGGCCGGAACAGGCAGAACACCGTAACGAGGACTGCGGCCGTAACCAAGAGGGCGGCGGCGAGGGACACAACGTCGGCGAGGTAGCCCTCAAGCGACGAAGCCAGGGGCCGAGAACCGGCGAACCCGACCATCCACAGTGCCATCACCCGGCCGCGCAGCACGTCCGGCACTCGTTGCTGGATGAGCGTGAGCGATGCCGTGTTGGCCATCATGAAGCCAAAGCCCGCGACTCCGAACGCGGCGAGGGCCACCCAAGGCTGTGGCGCGACGGTGAGCAGGATCCAGCCCAGGACCATGGCAACTAAACCTGCCTGCAACACCCGATGCTGTCGGATTCGCCGAGTCGCGAGCGTGTACCCCAGGAAACCCGTCACGGCCCCTGCACCGAAGGCGCCGGTCAACTGGCCGACGAGCGTGGTGGCGCCGCCGAGGTTCTCGGCGACGGTGGGCGCCAGTGTGATGGACGGCTCGGATGCGAAGCCGACGCCCGCGACCACGATGAGCAGTAACAGCATCGTCTTGTCGTGCCGGACGTACGTCAGTGCCGCCCGTACCCGGAAGTCGGTGCCCTCCTCCCGGGGCATTCCGGCCGGTAGCGCCGCGAAGAGCGCCATGCCGACGAACATGAGGTGCGCTCCGGCGGCGATGGCAAACGCCAACCCTGGGCTGTACTGCGCGGCGACGAAGGCTCCCCCAGCCGGACCGCCCACGCGGGCCAGGGTCCAGGGCAATGAGTTCATCGCCATCGCCGTGGGGAGTTCGCCACGCCTGATGATCCGCGGGACGATGGACTGCATCGCCGGGCCCCCGAGGACGAAGCCGAGCCCCGTGATCAGGGTCGCCGCAAGGATGACCGCGGCATCACCGTGCCCTTCCAGCGGGGCGCGGATGAAGCAGAAGACCGCAGCGCACGAGGACCCCAGAGCGGCTAATGCCCGACCGGCCACGATCTGCCGTCCGGCATTACCCCGGTCCGCCCACCTACCGGCCAGCGGCGTCAGGAAAACCTGCGGGAGGAACTGGGCAACGGTGACCAGGCCGACCCACAAAGCTGAACCAGTTGCGGCATAAACCACGACCGCGGCCACGATGCTGTGGAACCAGATTCCGGTGCCACTGAGTAGATTGCCCCAGAACAGCGATCCGAACTGCCGGTCGAACGCCAACCGTGGGGCGCCACGCGCCGGCCCGGGTTTCCACCCGACCGCACTGCGGGCAACACCGGCCGTCATGGTCGCGCGAACCGCTCGTTGAAGCCTGCGTTGAACCGCACGAGAAGGGTGGTGAACGTATCCATGTCCTGTTCCGACCAGCCTTCGGTCGCCTCGCGGACGATCTGTCGACGTCGGGCGGTGGCCTCGTCCAGAACCGACCGTCCCTGTTCGGTGAGACTGAGCCGTGCCTGCCGCTTGTCCTCACCGCAGGCCTTCTTCTGCAGTAACCCTCCCTTGACGAGCCCGTCCACCAGTCGGCTGGCGGTGGAGTGCTCCACGCCGAGTTCGGTGGCGATGGACCGGATCGACGGCGTGCCCTCATCGGTGGAGAGTCGCTCAACGACCCGCAGCGCCCGGAGCGAGGCCACACCCCCGTCAAAACCGAGGCCGTTCAGGATCCAGCGGGCGTACGCAGAACGCTGGGTGGCGGAACGGAACCCGATGATCGCCTCATCCAGTGCCGACAAAAGGCCCGTGTCCATAGATGTATGGGTACGGCATACATCTATTTCCGTCAAGCGAGGGCGAGGAACTGTGGATAACGGTCATGCCCGGCGATGCTGATCTACGATTGGTGTATGACGGATCACGCGCAGGAGGTTCTCAGAGAGGCACTCACGCTGTCTGCTCGCGATCGCGCCGATCTCGCCGCCGAACTGCTCACGAGTCTAGATGAGCACACCGGCGATGACCCGCGGGATGTGCGGGCTGCATGGGACATCGAAATCGACCGGCGCGTGAGGGAAGACCTTGCCAATGAGCAGCCGGGAGAGACCTGGGACGATCTACGCTCGCGGCTCTCAACGACTCGGTGACGCCAGGACGGGTGGCCTCGGTCCGATTCCTTCCGGCTGCTTCGGCCGAAGTCGAAGCAGCGTTCCTTTGGTACGAAGAACAACGGGTCGGCCTCGGCTCAGAGTTTCTGGCCGCGATCAACGACGCGGTTTCCCATGTCGTCGCCTGGCCTGAAGCCTCCCCCAGCGTGCGTCAGGTGGACGGCATTCCGGTACGGCGGGTACCGGTTTCGCGCTTCCCTTACGTGCTCTTCTACTACCGCCGCCAGAAGCTGTTGCGCGTTGTGGCGGTGGCGCACACTCGGCGCAGGCCGCGTTACTGGGCGTCGCGTCTATAAGAGTTTCAGAACGCCCAAGACTTTCAACTCACGCTGCACTGACGGGCCCGGAACCGACATTCCACGCTCAGAAGGCGACCTCGATCGTCGGGTTCGACTCGATCACCTCACGCACCCGATCGCTGCTGAAGGCGGCTTTGAGTGCCTCGGTGGCCGGGGTGTCGGCGTCCTCCTCACGCACCACCAGGTACAGGGCGAAGTCGTCGTCCAGTTCGGTGATCAGCCCGTCATCCTCGGGGTTCAGGCCCAGGGCGGCGATGTGGGAGGGCCACTGGAACAGCAGGTCCACCTCTTCATAGGCCTGGTTGAGCACGCTGATGCCCACCTCGAGGAACTCCAGATCCAGCGGGTTCTCGGTGATGTCATCCACGGTGGACTCATAGGGGTCCACGCCCTCATCGAGGGTGATGATGTCCTCGTCGGCAAGCAATTTCAGCGCCCGGCCGCGGTTGGAGGCGTCATCGGGGATCGCGACGGTGCCACCTTCGGGCAGGTCGGCGATGTCGTCGATGGTGTTGGAGTAGAAGGCGATCACGAAGTTGTACACCGGCTGCACGCCGACCAAGGTGCCGTCGTTGCCCTCGTTGAAGGTTTCCATGTAGGGCACGTGCTGGGAGAAGTTCGCGTCGATGTCCCCGTCGTTGACGATCACGTTGGCGGTGACGTAATCGGAAACCTCGACGAGTTCGATCTCGTAGCCGTCCTGGACCGCCTCACCGGCGGCTTCAACGACGTCGGTCATCGGCGATTGGGTCGCGGCCACCTCCAGGGTGACCACCTCGCCGTCGCCGCCGGACTCGCCGGCCACACCTGCGTCGTCGGCCGCTTGGCCGTTCTCACCATTGCCGCTGCCGCAACCGGCCAGCAGCAGGGTCGCGCCCAGGCCGGCGGCGAAGACGGGCAGAAGTCTGGTCTTAGGCATCGTTTCTCATCTCTTTTCCGTGCGTGAATTACCACATGCGGATCGGCTGGTTCGCGGGGTACTCACCGCCGGTCCAGCCGCTCCGAGGTCCGGTACCCCACGGCCTGCATCGCCAGCACGCACAGGATGATGATGAAGATCGTGAGGTACATGAGTTGGTCGTTGTACTCCTGGTAGCCGTAGCGCATCGCGAAGTCGCCGATGCCGCCGCCGCCGACGACGCCGAGCACCGTGGAGTACGACAACAGGCTGATCGCGGCCGACGTCAGCGCGTAAACCAGCCCGGAGCGTGCCTCGGGCAGGAGCACCCGGACCACGGCCTGCGGCAAGGTGGCGCCCATCGACTGGGCGACACGGGAGATGCCGGCAGGGATTTCGCGCATGATCTGTTCCACCAGCCGCCCGTAGATCGCCACCGCCACGAAGCACAGCGGCAAGGTGGCCGCGCGGGTGCCGAAACTTGTGCCCATCACCGCGCGGGTGAAGGGGATGAGGAACACCACGAACACCAGGAACGGGAAGGAGCGGACGATGTTGATGTACAGGTTCGCCGCCGACCACACCACCCGGTTCTCCGCCAGCCCGCCGCGCTGGGTGAGGAACACCGCCATCCCCAGCGGCAGGCCGATCAACACGGCCGCAGCCAGAGACACCCCGAGCATGTAGCCGGTCTCGGCCAGGGAGCCGGCGATGTCTTGGCCGTACTCGTCCAACAGGTCGGTCAGCCACGTCATGTCAGCAACTCCCGGCGCACTTGGTCTCGGTAGTCCGGCAGGCCCTGGTAACCGGTGGCGTCCACCTCGAACACGTCCCGTAACTGCCCGCGCTCCAGCAGCGCGGCGCGGTCGCAGATCGCCTTGACCACCTGCAGGTCGTGGGTGATGACGACGACGGTGGTGCCCAGTTCCTCCCGTGCTTCGGCGAGTACGCGCAGCACCCCGGCCGTGGTGCTGGCATCCAGGGACGACGTCGGCTCATCTGCCAGCAGCAGCGCGGGCCGGGCGACCAGGGCCCGGGCGAGGCCGACACGTTGCTGCTCGCCGCCGCTGAGTTGGGCGGGGAAGTGGTCGGCGCGGTGGGACAGCCCAACGAAATCCAGGATCTCATCGACCGCCGCCCACTCCTCCTGCCGGGCGGGGCGCTG
>Ga0209487_1003865_pt1 | contig 11672 bp, 11 predicted proteins | sample Poulit2012_FD_187524 | JGI IMG/M metagenome (GOLD analysis project Ga0209487, IMG submission 187524) | Agricultural soil microbial communities from Georgia to study Nitrogen management - Poultry litter 2012 (SPAdes) (version 2) | ecosystem: Environmental > Terrestrial > Soil > Agricultural land... | reverse complement strand
TTTCGCAAAGTGCCATATCAAATTATGAAAATGGCACCCGCAAGGTGGCGCGCGAAATCTTTATTCTGGCCAGAGTGTTAAATGTTTCACCGCTCTGGCTGGCTGAAGGCCAGGGTCCCAAAGAGCCGACTTTGGTCAAACAACAATCTGAACCCCAAGCCAGTGCCTATGAAACTACCTATTGGCCCTTCAAATGGGTGCAACCAGAAGCGCTGCATCGCCTGAGCGCTGGTGAGCTGGCCCTCGTGGAAAATACCCTGCTCGCCCTGTTGCAATCTCTCGAGGACAGCGACAGCAGTGACAGTGATTGACACTGCCCTCAGCACAGCTTTCCATCAAAATAGAAAACTCTGTTATTTTGGCGCATACAGGTAGAGCTCAACCCGGCGATTCAATGCCCGGCCTGCTTCGGTAGCATTATCCCCGATGGGATCACTGGCACCGCGACCTTGCGCTATCAGACGATCGTTATTCACTCCGTGATTATTCAGATAATGGGTAACCGCCTGCGCACGCTGTAATGACAGACGCTCGTTAACCTGCGCGCTGCCTGTGCTATCCGTGAAGCCCAGGGAAATTGCCCGTAGCTCAGGATGCTGCACCAGTGCCCGCGCCACACTATCCAGTACGGGATAAAGCTGCGGATTTAGATTGGCCTTGCCCACATCAAAAGACACATTGCTGGGCAAATTGACCTTTAGTGAACCATCAGGCATTTCTGTTACGCTGACCCCCAAATCAGTGGCCCCTGATTGCTCAACATCCTTTTTGATGCCTGACCAGTTATAGCCAGCGACACCGCCAGCCAAAGCGCCTACTCCTGCCCCTATGAGAGTGGCCTTCGTACTATCGCCTATCAAGGCGCCCAGGCCTGCACCTACAGCTGCACCAGCGCCAGCTCCTATGGCTGTCTTTTCACCGCGCCCCATATCTGTAGTTGCACAGCCTGCCAACAAAGTCAGTGCAGCCAACAAGGCAGCACCACGGGTTTTTAATTGAAACTGTTTCATCGAGCGTACCTCCAATAAATATAGACTCAGGCTAAATTTACCTGAGATTGAGCGTCCAGGGCCTGAACTTTTCAATTTTTGACATGAAGTTAACCTAAAGTATTGTCAAAAGGGGAAATGCCAAGATGAATTTAGCGTGTCTGCTTTACTATGAGAGGTATCTCGTGCAATAAATATCACAGCATATTTTTTTAGACTACGGCATAATAAAGCCAAGTACCCCACCTACCATGTAGACAGGCATGATTGAATTCAAACATGTATTTAAATCCTATGGACGTAGCCCCAATATACTAGTAGATCTGAATTTTAGCATCCGCCCGGGGGAGTTTATTTTTATCAATGGACCCTCCGGAGCGGGCAAATCTACCTTGTTGCGTCTGATTGCCGGTCTGGAAACTCCGACCCGGGGCTCGATTTTTGTCCAGGGTAGCCGCGTGGACAAGCTCCCGACACGGGGCCAGCCCTACCTGCGCCGGGCTATCGGCCTGATATTGCAGGACATTCATTTGCTTGATGATCGCCGCGCCCTGGATAATGTCATGCTGCCCCTCGAGGTGCTGGGCGTAGCCACCGGTACCGCCCAGGCACGGGCTCGTGCCGCCTTGCAAAAGGTAGGGCTGGGGGACAAGCAGGATCACTACCCGGTTGAGCTCTCGGGCGGTGAGCAGCAACGGCTGGCCATCGCCCGGGCGATTGTCAATCGACCTGCCATAGTGATCGCTGACGAGCCCACCGCCAATTTGGATGATGCCACAGCGAAAAAGATCATGGATGTATTTGCAGACTTTAACCGGGTAGGTGTCACCACCCTGATAGCCTCTCACGACCATCAGCTGATGGAGCACTACGCCAAGCGCAGTTTCACCATTGATGGGGGTCGATTTGCCGATTCGGCAGGAGGGCCGTCATGAGCAGCTGGCTAAGGCAACACCGTTATGCCCTGCGCGTGGCCATGATCCGTCTGGCAACCCGTCCATTCTCTTCTCTGGCAAATATTCTGGTCCTTGCTGTTGCGCTGGCTGTGCCTTTTATTGGTTGGGCCCTGTTATTGTCCACCCAGCCGCTGGTACAGCATATCCCGGTGTCCACGGAGTTGACCGTGTTTTTGCATACCCAAAGCGACGCAGCCCAGCGAGCGACACTAGAGCAGCAGTTTGAGGAGCAGTTCGCACCCTGGGTGCAGGCATATGATTTCATTTCCCGTGACGATGCGCTGGAGCGCCTCAAAAGCAACCCCAGCTGGGATCAAGCCCTGAGTGTCCTCGATGAAAACCCGCTTCCGGATGCTTATATACTGCAAATCACCGAGCAGGAGCAGCCTCAGGCTGCCTTGCTGCAGTTCGTCGAGGTGCTGGAGCGTCAGCCCATGGTCGAGCAGGTTTTGCTGGATATTGACTGGCTACAAAAACTCGATACTTTGCTGGGGCTGACACGACAGGCTTTATTTTTATTGAGCCTGGGCGTTTTATTGATTGTCGTGGGTACGGTTTTCAATACCATTCGCCTGCAATCTCTCAACCACCAGGAGGAGATTGCCGTTGCCCGCATGGTCGGCGCAACAGAAAGCTTTGTGCGGCGTCCGTTTTTATACTTTGGTGCGTTAACAGGTTTTTTTGCCAGCTTGCTGGCCCTGGCCATCGGTTACCTCACGCTGGGGTCATTTTCTCAAACCTTTGCCCGTATTGCTGCCAGTTATCACATCAACCTGCAATTGAGTCTGCCTGATACGCTCAGTATTGTTCTGGCGCTGGTACTAGTAGTCATCATCGCTGCCTTGGCTGCACGCTGGTCCGTCGGTCGACGCAGTGCCTATCAGCTCTGAAATGATCAAGCAGCACCTTGAACCACAGGCCTTTCGGGACTTTGCCCGTGCGGTGGTGATTTGGCAAAAACAACATGGCCGTCATCAGCTACCCTGGCAAAAGAGTCGTGATCCCTATCCAATCTGGGTTGCTGAAATCATGCTGCAGCAAACCCAGGTCAAAACCGTACTGAACTATTACCCGCGCTTTTTGGATCGTTTCCCCAACGTAGAGGCGCTCGCACACACGCCACTAGACGACCTGATGCCGTATTGGGCCGGGCTGGGCTATTATGCCCGGGCACGCAATTTGCACCGTACCGCCCGGATTATCGTGACCCAGCACGGGGGCCAATTTCCCCGCACCCAGGCTGAATTAAAGGAATTGCCCGGTATCGGCCCCTCAACTGCAGCAGCAATTGCTGCCTTTGCCTTTGCCGAACGCATTTCTATCCTGGATGGTAATGTCAAACGGGTACTGGCCCGCTTTGCCGGCATTGATGCGCCCATACAGTCCAGTGCTACCGAGCGTCAGATGTGGGATCTAGCCCAGGAACTACTGCACCATGCCCCCCAGGATCTGGATATGGCCGCTTATACCCAGGGTTTGATGGACCTGGGCGCCCTGGTTTGCACCCGTAGCGCCCCAGCGTGCGCACAATGCCCCTTGCGCCAGCACTGCCATGCTTACCGTCATGATCTCCAGGATCAGCTGCCTGTGCCGCGTACAACGCGTCCCCTGCCCACACGCGAAAAGCATATGCTGGTTTGGCAGCAGGGTAACCACATCTTGCTGGAAAGAAGGAAAAAACAGGGAATTTGGGGCGGTCTGCTGTCATTGCCCGAATTCAAGGCCAGGTCCCACCTCGAGGAGTTCTACCGCTCACAGGGATGCTTTGCAAAGGCCCAGGCCCTGGAGCCGGCATCGCATCGATTTACTCATTTTATTTTGCATATCCGACCCTGGCTTATTCACCACCGGGAAGCGACATTACCGCCCATGGATAACAAAAACCATCTATGGATCCCTGCCGAGGCGCTTGCGCACAGTGCGCTGCCCGCCCCCATCAGGCGGCTTTTGCTCAGCCCTGTGGTGAGCGCTATTGCTGAGCTTGCGGATCCGGATGGCGACTGATCGACATCAAGAGTCCGCACGCTATGGCCAGGGTCATCAGCGCAGTCCCGCCATAGCTTAAAAAGGGTAGCGGGACACCCACCACCGGCAGGACTCCAGTAACCATGCCGATATTGACGAATACATAGACTGCCAGCATCATGCCCATGGCTCCGGCCAGCAAACGGCCAAACTGGGTGGGCGCGTAGGCGGCAATGAGCAAAGCGCGCAACACCACCAGTCCATAAAGGGTTAGCAGGACCAACCCACCATAAAGCCCAAACTCCTCCGCATAGACAGCAAAAATGAAATCCGTGGAGCGCTCCGGAATGAAATCCAGATGCGCCTGCGTCCCTTGCATGAAACCCTTGCCGTAAATGCCTCCGGAGCCAACAGCGATCATGGACTGTATGGTATGAAAGCCCTTTCCTAGCGGATCTGAGCTGGGATTGAGCAAAGTGCAAATGCGGTGTTTCTGGTAATCGTGCAAAATATGCCAATCAAATTCAGGCGCACAAAGCAGCTCCTCATAATGCCACATCAGGGCAAACCCGCCCACCACCATAAAGGCCAGTGGCAGCAGCCAGCGAAAGGGAAAACCGGCAAAATAAATGACGCAAAGCCCAACGGCCAATACCAGCAAGGCGGTGCCGAGATCTGGTTGCCGTACGATAAGAAAGAAGGGAATAAATAAAATAAGGAGCGCCACCAGCAAATCCACCAGCCCTACCCGGGGCTGTTGCTGCTTGCGGAAATACCAGGCCAGCATGATGGGTACTGCCAATTTGAGCCCTTCAGATGGTTGTAACCGCAGCACCCCCAGATTAAGCCAACGCTTGGCGCCTTTGCTGGACTCGCCAAAAAACTCCACACCCAACAATAACACCACTGCACCCAGATAAATGGGCACGGCAAACCGTTCTATCCAATGCGGGGGCAATAGTGCCACACCCCACATCAGAAAAAAGGCAATAATGAAATTTCTATATTGATCGGCAAATCGGGGGTCATCGAGCCCGACCGCAGACTGCATGACCGTCAGGCCCAGCAGCGACAAAATACCCAACAAAAAAAGCAAAGGCCAATCAAAGGCGAGAATGGCGGTAAAGACCGCATGCCAGATTTTCCTCATAGCTCGGTATGCCGATCAAAAAGCCAGTAATCAAAAAGCTTGCGCGCAATCGGGGCGGCAATGGTGGCGCCCCAACCAGCATTTTCCACCAACAAGGCCAGGGCAATCTGCGGGTTTTCAGCGGGCGCATAAGCCATGAACAAGGCATGATCACGTAAACGCTCTTCTATTTCCTCGGCTTTATATTTGGTTCCCCGCAGACTAAAGACCTGAGCCGTACCGGTTTTGCCCGCCGCCTGGTAGACGGCATCTGCAAAGGCTGCCCGTGCCGTACCGGTGCGCGTCACATCAATGAGTGCATTTTTAATAATTTCCAGATGTTCAGGCTGCAAATCAATCACATGCTCGGGTTCAGTCTGCAGGCTTTGTATGGCCCCGGTCTGAGGGTCAATCAGCTCCTTGACGATATGCGGGGTCATATACACCCCATCGTTGGCCAATACAGCTGTGGCCTGGGCCAATTGCAATAACGTAAAGGAGTTGTAGCCCTGCCCGACCGCCACGGAAACTGTTTCGCCCGCGTACCAATGCCGCTGCTCGGGATCAGCAAAATGATTTCTTTTCCACTCCCGGGAAGGCAGTATGCCCTGGCGCTCACCGTCCAGATCAATACCCGTACGGCGTCCAAAGCCAAACTGCTTGCTGAAATCGTGCAGATTGTCCACCCCTATTTCGAGACCCAGGGAGTAAAAATACGTATCCGATGAAACCACCAGGGCACGGTGCATATCCGTAGCCCCATAAGAGGCACCCCCCGCATTGCGAAACCGTTGTCCGCCAAATTCAAAATAACCAGGGTCATAAATGCGCTCTTTGGGATCCCGCTTGCCCAACTCCAACGCCGCCAACGCCACAAACGGCTTATAAGTGGAGCCGATAGGATAGGTGCCAAACAAGGGTCGGTTAATGAGCGGGCGATCCTCAGATTCGTTCAATTTGCGCCAATTTTCAAAATCAATGCCATCAATAAACAAATTGGGATCAAAAGAGGGCGCAGAGACAAAGGCCAGCACCTCGCCTGTCGCTGGTTCTATAGCCACCAGAGCGCCTCTGTTCTGCTCAAAAAGCTGCTCTGCCAAATGCTGCAAGCCCATATCTATGGACAGACGCAAATCCATCCCGGCAACGGGTTCAATACGATTTAACACCCGCACCGGTCGCCCGGCAGCGGTAATCTCGACCTCCTCCAGACCGGTTTGACCATGCAGCACCTCCTCCCAGGTAAGTTCAATACCCTTTTTGCCAATGACGGAGGTGCCCCGGTAATTACCCAGGCGCCCATCCTCCTCGAGCCGTTCTTCGTCCTCGGGGGAAATCCGACCAACATAACCAATCACATGCGCTGCCGATGCCCGTTGCGGATATTCGCGCACCCAACGGGCCTCCAGATTTACCCCCGGGAAACGGTAAGCCTGGGCCGCAAACCACGAAGCCTCAATCTCATTGACATTATTTCTGAGCAACAGGGGGCGATAGCGGCTCGATTGCCCGGCTGTGGTCAAAAAACGTTTTTTGTCACGACTACTGATATAGACCACCTCACTAAGCTCATTAAGCAAAGCCTCCAAATCGCGTTGTGCATAAGCTGGGGTGACGGTCAGGATATAGTCACGATAGTTGCGGGCCAGGACCTCACCATTGCGGTCAAAAACCTCGCCGCGCCGTGGCGGCAAAGGTAAAACCGCAATACGATTTTGGTCCGCCTGGGCGGCCAGCCCCTCATAACGCACCACCTGCAAATACCACAGGCGAGCACCCAAAACTGATAACAGAGCGATCACGAACAACGCGGCTACTGCTGCGCGGACTACCATCCTGCGTTTCAAAAGATGCGAGGTTTTTTTGAATTCAAACATCTTTTCCCCGAACCTCAGGCACCATCATCATCGCCCACATCCAAACGCCGCTGGGGCAAAAACAAGAGGAAATCAGTCAAAGGCCAAAGCAAGGCAATAAATACGGCGGACAGGGTCCAGCCCCAGCCTATCCACTCGCCAGCCATCCAGGCATGGGCAAAACGCGGAATGGCCAAAGCAATCAAAAACACCGGCAACAAATGAATGGCCTGCACCCAGGGTCCAAACAACAGCAGGCGGCGGCTCAAGACATGGACTCCGTAGATGGCCAACACATAGCTCAGAGCATGCTCACCCAACAGGGAGCCATCATGCACATCGATCAATATCCCCAGAAAAAATCCCAGCAACATATTGACCCGCCCGGGCTCATGCAATGCCCAAAAACAGAGAATCAGCATCAGCAAATCAGGCGCCTGCACCCAGATCCGCCAAGGCAACAGACTCACCAACCAGACCAGGAATATGGACCCACCCACCAGCCAGGGGCTGGATGGTTCTCGAAAGGGACTGGTATCCAGGGGTTGCAAAGCACCAATGGATGCCCTGAGATAGGAGGTGGGCCGTTTTTTACTCATAAAACTGTAATGCGTCTTGTAGGCTTGGAGTGGAATCCTCTATCAATAAGACCAGAAAATGGCGATATCGTTCAGGACGCGACATGGGGCTTGCAATGGCCTTGCCAAAACCGGTTGATGAATCATGCTCGATACGATCTACCCTGGCCACGGGCAAACCTGCTGGAAAAATGCCGCCAATGCCACTGGTAATCAATAAATCACCCGCTTGCAGGTCGACCTCGGAGGTCAAATAACGAACCTCGATTTTTGACTCTGCAGGCCCCCCAAAAGCCACCAGGCGCAGCCCATTACGCAGGACCTGTACCGGGATAGAGACATTTTCATCGGTCAACAGGGCCGCCTCGGCCGTATAGGGCGTAACCCGCAGGATTTGTCCTACTATCCCGCCCTCATCAATGACCGGCATGCCCGGACGAATGCCCGCAGCAGAGCCCTTGTTAAACACCAAGCGCCGATTAAAGGGGTTGGGTGGCTCGTAAAACACCTCGACAGCCACCACCGGTTGGCTAATGGTATCCGTGACCTCCAGCAAACGGCGTAGCTGCTCGTTTTCGCTGGCCAATTGTGCTGCATGAGTCGCCACCTGGGCCAACTCGATGCGCTGCTGGTGCAAGGCCTCCTTTTCGGTACGCACTGCCTGGGTGGCATCCGCCCAAGTACTGAGATAACGAGCTGCATCCCCGGGTGCATGGACTGCCCGCTGAAACGGATAAAGAACCAGTGATACTCCCTGCCGTGCCGGCTCCAATACGGACCAGCGAGAATCCACCACGATTAACACCACTGCCAAAACAAAAAAGATTGCCAACCGCACCTCGGCGGATGGGCCCTGCTTAAAAAGCTGAACTGAGCTTTGTGATTGCATTGACAATGAGGTTGGCAGATGCCGCAGACAAACCTGCCGACGGCATGTGTAAAAACAATTTAATCATAGATAAAGACAGAGCCGAGCTTTTCAAGGTGCTCTAACGCCTCGCCACAGCCCCGGACCACACAGCTCAGGGGGTCATCAGCCACGACTACAGGCAGACCGGTCTCCTCTTGCAGGAGTCGATCCAGATCATGAAGCAGCGCACCACCACCAGTCAGGGCAATGCCCTTTTCAGTGATATCCGCACCCAGTTCGGGTGGGGTTTGCTCCAGCGCTGTCTTGACCGCCGACACAATCTGGTTGAGCGGGTCAGTCAGGGACTCCAGAATTTCATTTGAGGATACATTAAAGCTGCGCGGCACCCCTTCGGAGAGATTACGACCCTTGACCTCAATCTCGCGGATTTCAGTGCCGGGAAAGGCCGATCCAATTTCCTGCTTGATACGTTCGGCGGTCGGCTCACCGATCAGCATACCGTAGTTTCGCCGGATATAGTTAATGATGGCCTCATCGAATTTATCGCCGCCAACACGAACCGAGCCTTTATACACCATCCCGCCCAGGGAAATAATAGCCACCTCGGTGGTCCCGCCCCCGATATCCACCACCATGGAGCCGCTGGCATCAGAAACCGCCAGACCTGCACCGATGGCTGCCGCCATGGGCTCCTCAATCAAATACACCTGACTGGCCCCGGCCCCCAGCGCCGACTCGCGAATCGCCCGCCGCTCGACCTGCGTCGAACCGCAGGGAACGCAAACAATAATCCGCGGACTAGGGGCAAACATACTACGCGGATGCACCATGCGGATAAATTGTTTAAGCATTTGCTCAGTCACAGTGAAATCAGCAATCACCCCGTCTTTCATTGGGCGTATTGCCTCTATATTGCCAGGCACACGCCCGAGCATCTGTTTTGCTTCCTGCCCAACCGCCTGAATGATTTTTTTGCCATTGGGGCTGCCGTCATGGCGTATGGCAACCACCGACGGCTCATCAAGCACAATACCCTTACCCCGAACATAAATGAGCGTATTGGCCGTACCGAGGTCGATGGCCATATCACTAGAAAAATAACTGCGTAGGAATCCGAACATGGGTGTGCAATGTAGATTAAAAGTAAAAAAAATGTTCTATGCGAGCGTACAATTACAAATGAGGCAAACCTGCCACCCACGCAAGCAAACAATAAACATCGAAGAAGTAAACTGTTAATGATAACTTATAATCAGGGTTTGAATGGGCCTTTTCATTGCCTATTAAAACCCTGTAACGATTTTCCCGTTATCGGGCCCTCTTTCGCTGCAAATCGGCGATTTATTTTCCGATTTTGCCGCAACATTGTATATTTTAGAGATCTTTCTATCACTTTAAAGTATCTTGCAGAGATCTGGATAAACTTATGACCGTCACCAAACAGGATGTTGCTCATATTGCGCAGCTCGCACAAATAGAGCTAAGTGCTACCCAAACCGAGCAGGCTATCAACGATTTTAGCCATATCTTAACCCTTATTAAACAATTAGAAAGCGTAGACACCTCTGACGTTACGCCTCTGGTCAATCCTTTGACCGCCATGCCACACTCTGCCTTGCGTTGGCGCGATGACGCACCGGGCGCACCGTTGACCAAAAAACAGCATGATACCGTCATGGCCAATGCGCCGGCCCAGCAAGACGGGCTGTTCCTCGTGCCCACCGTTATCGAATAGGCTAGTAATCATGATTTTTTCTCAGACCTTTCCGACCATTGATGCCTTGAATGAGGCCTTTGACCGTAAACAGATTAGTGCCCGCGAACTGACGCAAAATTGTCTTGACGCCATTCAAAATCACAAGCAGCTCAACGCCTGGCTACACCTTGATGAGGAGGCCTCCCTGGCCGAGGCGCAGCGGGCTGATGAGCTGCGTGCCCAGGGCCGACACGGCCCGCTGACCGGCGTGCCCATTGGCCACAAGGATGTATTTGCCACCCGCAACTGGCCAACGACTGCTGCCAGCAAGATGTTGGAACACTACCGCAGTCCTTTTGATGCCACGATTGTGCAGCGGTTGCAGGCGCAAGGGGCGGTCACACTGGGCAAGCTCAATTGCGACGAGTTTGCCATGGGCTCGGATAACCAGAGCTCATACTTTGGGGCAGCACTCAATCCCTGGGATCAAAGCCGCAGTCCAGGGGGTTCCTCCGGCGGTAGTGCGGCTGCTGTAGCGGCCGGACTGGCCTTGGCCGCCACGGGTACAGACACAGGCGGTTCCATTCGTCAGCCCGCAGCCTTTTGCGGCATCAGCGGCCTAAAACCCACCTACGGTACCGTCTCGCGTTATGGTATGGTGGCCTATGCTTCCAGTCTGGATCAGGCAGGCCCTATGGCACGGCACGCCCGTGATCTGCTGTATATGCTTGAGGCCATGTGCGGATTTGACCCGCATGATCCGACCTCCTTGCAACAGTGCCAGGGTGAGGATAATAATGGACAGCGCATTCGCACGCAGTTCGAAGCCCTGAGTCAGCAGTTTGCCGAGCAAGGAGCAACCCCATTACAGGGGATGCGGATCGGGGTAATCAAGGAGTTTCTGGAAAGCGATCTGCAGCCCGATGTCGGCAAGGCGCTTGAGGAGGCTCTGCGCACCCTGCAACAACTCGGCGCCGAGCAGGTAGAGCTCTCTCTACCACTGATAGACAAGGCCACCGCTGCCTATTATGTCATTAGCCTGGCTGAGGCCTCCAGCAATCTGGCCCGCTATGACGGCGTCCGGTATGGCTACCGGGCCCAGGAATACGGCGATATCCACGACATGATGGCGCGCAGCCGGGCCCAGGGCTTTGGCAACGAGGTGATTCGCCGTATCCTGGCCGGCACCTACGTGCTCAGCGAGGGTCACTACGAGACCTTTTATCTGCAGGCCCAGCGGGTACGCAGCATGATTCTGGAGCAGTTCAGGCAGGCTTTGCAGCAGTGCGATCTGATCTTTGCCCCGGTCAGTGCCAGTGTGGCCACACCTCTGCAACAAAGCTCCAACAACCCGACAGATAGCTGGGTTGCAGACCGCTACACCCTGGGCATTAATTTGGCCGGTTTGCCTGCCCTGAGCATCCCTTGCGGGCTGAGCTCGGACACACAGCCTCTACCCATCGGCCTGCAGCTGATAGGCAATTATTTTCAGGAGGCACAACTACTGGCGATCGCCGATTGCTTTCAATCACATACTGACTGGCATCAAAGAACACCGGAGCTGTAAAATCATGGAATGGGAAATTGTTATTGGCCTGGAAACGCATGCACAACTGTCGACTGCCTCAAAGA
>Ga0209487_1003864_pt1 | contig 11672 bp, 7 predicted proteins | sample Poulit2012_FD_187524 | JGI IMG/M metagenome (GOLD analysis project Ga0209487, IMG submission 187524) | Agricultural soil microbial communities from Georgia to study Nitrogen management - Poultry litter 2012 (SPAdes) (version 2) | ecosystem: Environmental > Terrestrial > Soil > Agricultural land... | reverse complement strand
GCGCTGCTGCTGGCGATGCTGGGCTTCCTGAACGGCATCTTCCTCGCCAAGGACCTGGTGCTCTTCTACGTCTTCTGGGAGGCGGCCCTCATCCCCAGCCTGCTGATGCTGGGCGGCTGGGGCCTCTCACGCCGCCGCCAGGCGACCATGAAGTACCTCGTCTACGCTGTGGCCGGGTCGTTCCTGATGCTCGTGTCGATACTGGCGATCAAGCCGCTCGCCGGGTCGCCCAGCTTCCTCTTCAGTGACCTGGTGGCCACCGCGCCCACCATCCCGCTAACTACGCAGGTGTGGCTGTTCGCCGGCTTCGCTCTGGCGTTCGCGGTGAAGCTGCCGCTCCTTCCGCTCCACTCCTGGCTGGTCGACTTCCACATGGAGAACCACCCCTCGGGTGCGGCCGACCTGGCCGGCTCCCTCTACAAGGTGGGCGCGTTCGGCTTCTTCGCCTGGGCGATCCCGTTGCTGCCCGACGGTGCTGCCGCCTGGACGCCCGTCCTCATCACCCTGGCGGCCGCAACGGCCCTCTATGCGGGCGTCATCGCTACGCGCCAGGAGAACCTCAAGAGCCTGCTCGCCTACGCGTCTCTGTCGCACATGGGCATCATCGGCGTGGGCGTCTTCTCGATGCAGGTGACCGGTTCGAACGGCGCTATGTACTTCTTCGCCGCGCAGATGATCACCACCGGCGGGCTCTTCCTCATCGCCGGCATGCTCCACGCCCGGACCGGCACGTTTGATCTGGCCCAGTACGGCGGCATGGCCAGAAGCGCCCCCGCCCTCGCTGCAGTGAGCCTCTTCGTGCTCTTCGCCAGCATCGGCGTGCCCGGCCTGGCGAACTTCCCCGGCGAGTTCCTGAGCCTGCTGGGCGCGTTCCAGGTGAACGCGGGTGCCGCCGTGTTCGCGACCCTCGCGGTCATCGCGGCAGGCGTCTACGGTGTGAACCTCTTCCAGCGCATCTATCAGGGGCAGCAGGTGAGGCCGTTGGCCGACCTGCGCTCCGTCGAACTCGTCGTGCTCATTCCGATAATTGCCGGCACCCTGTGGCTGGGCCTGGCGCCCGCGCCGCAGCTGCAGCGCATCGAAGCGCAGAGCTTCCACCTGATGCTCGCCGCTGGCGATGCAGCCGGTGACCAGCAGGGTGCCTTTGCCCAGTTGCCCGGCGAAGGGGAGGTGAACCAATGAGTCTCGTGGCCTCCCTCGATTTCACCTGGATTGCGCTGGCTCCGCTCATCACGCTGCTGCTCACCGTGGCGTTCGGCCTTCTCGCGTCGCTGTGGGGCCTGGGCAGCCGTGCTGCCGCGGCCATCGCGCTGGTAGGCCTCGTCACCGCCGGGCTGTTCACGTTCATCCTCTTCCAGAACGAAAGGCACGGCGTGGCAGGCAGCGGCTTTGGCCTCAGCTACCTGGTGGACCTGCCGGCGACGGCGTTCCACTTCGTGATCATCGTCGGCGCTATCCTTGCGGTGCTGATCGCCTACGACTACTTGGAGCGGGCGGGCCTGGAGCACATCGAGTACTACCCGCTCCTGGTCCTCGCCTCGTTGGGTGCGATGGTGATGGCCGGGGCCGGTGACCTGATCACGCTGGTGCTGGGCCTGGAGATCGCCTCGCTGTCGGTCTACGTGCTGACGGCCTGGCAGCAGGGTGCCCGCGAGAGCGAGGAGGCGGGCATGAAGTACTTCCTGCTGGGCGCCTTCTCCAGCGCCTTCCTCATCTATGGCGTGGCCCTGCTCTACGGCGCGACCGGTTCGTTCACCTTGGGCGGCATCGCCGCCGGGGCTGCCGATCCGCAGCTCGGTACCGCTCTGCTCGCCGGTGTGGGTGGCCTCATGGTCCTGGGCGGCCTGGCCTTCAAGGCGTCGATGGTGCCCTTCCACCAGTGGGCGCCCGACGCATACACGGGCGCGCCCACCTCGGTCACCGCCTTCATGAGCGTGGTCATCAAGGTGGGTGCCATCGCGGCTCTGCTGCGCGTTGCCGCCACCTTCCTCCCGGAGCTCTCGCCGCTCGTCACCGAGCTGTTCGTGTGGATCGTCGCGCTCACGATGATTGTCGGCAACCTGGCGGCGCTGGCGCAGCGGGGTGTGAAGCGGATGTTGGCGTACTCGGCAGTGGCGCACGCGGGCTACCTGGGCCTGGCGGTGCTCGCGGCTGAAGGCGGAGGAATGCGCGCCGCCGCCTTCTACCTCATGGCCTACGCACTCATGAACGCCGGCGCCTTCGCGGTGCTGATCCTGATGAGCGACCGCTTCGACCATGGCGACGATCTGGAACGGTTCGCCGGCCTGGGCCGCTCGCGGCCCGGCCTGGCCTTCGCCATGGCGGTCTTCATGCTGAGCCTCGCCGGCATCCCGCCGCTGGCCGGTTTCGCCGGCAAGGTGCTGGTGTTCGGTGCGGCGCTCGAGTCGGGCTACTTCATCCTGGCGACTATCGGCATCCTCACGAGCGTCGTCGCTGTCTTCTACTACTTCCGGGTGATCGCCTTCATGTACTTCCGCGAGCCGGAGTACGCGGCGCCCACCTACCGGAGCAGGATGACGGGTTGGGCCGTCGGGATCGCTGCCCTCGGGACCGTGCTCTTAGGCCTATTCCCGGGCTGGTGGTACGGCCTGCTGGAGGTGGGGGCGCAGATAGTCGCTGGGCGATAACTGGATTTGCAGGACGGCGCAACCAACGCGTGTTTTATGGGAGACATTCGGTAAACGAATGTCTCCCACTCTAAATCCCCAGTAGAGCACGTAAGCCGTTTGATATCTGTACCATCTCGTGGTCGACAAGCCTCCCGATGTTTCTTTCAACGCGAGACGGGTCGATACTTCGGACATGCATTACAAGTGCGGTGCTGTCCATTGGAAGACCGCCGGCACGCGCGGAGATGCGCGGTGCGAGCGGACCAGTCAGATTCGGGTTGCTCGTGAAGGGGATAATGACATAGAGCGGCCGGGAGCGGGAAGTGCGAACGGCAGACATATTCGAAACTACGACACAAGGGCGACGAAAACCCTGCTCACTACCACGGGTCGGCTCCAGGTCAACTAGAACGAGAGTACCCCGATCATGGATGGGCCCCATAACCTTATCTCGTCAGGCCAAAGCTTTCCAGCCATCGCCGGTGTTGTTCAGAGGGTATGTCTCTTTCCAGCTCTTGCATGGCTTCGGCGAGATCAACTACATCGCTTTGGAGGAGGTCATCCTGTGCACTCTCCTCTTCATCCACGGGCAAGTCTGGAATTCTTTCAAGCAGATCCCATACTTCATACTGTTTACCTGTAAGTCGCTCGAGTCCTGCGAGAATGCGAGCGGTAACCTTCAGGTCAATTTTCTCTGGCTGCTCGCTTGCCAATCGGTACAGCGTAGTCCGACTTACGCCTTGCTTGTGTTCCAGGAGATCCCTGTTCAGGGCGTAAACAGTCACGCCGTCGCGCTCAAGCAGTTCGCCCAACTTCCATTTCAATCCCCTGCGGTTCATGGTTCCTATTTACCACCTGCAATAGTCCGTTTTATGTTGTCACAATGACCAATGACTAACAGTCGAATTCTGCAATCGTAGTCAGAAACTCGTCGCCGTAGCGTTCGAGCTTCGTTTCGCCGATACCCTGAATCCTTGCCAGCTCGTCCAGATTCCCAGGGCGTGACCTCGCCATCTCCCGCAGTGTCGCATCGTGGAAGACGACGTACGCGGGAACGCCCTGCTCCCTGGCAATACGCGACCGCGTCCGGCGCAGCGCTTCAAAGAGCGGAGCGTCCTCTTCGGCAAGCGGTGTGGCCTGTGCCTTCTTGGAGAATTTCGGGGCGGCCGGCCGCGCCTGGCGGGCGCGGCGTAACCGTACGACCGTGTCACCGCGCAGGACGGCTGCTGCGCTTCTGCCCAGCTGCAGCGAACCGTGGCCCGCGTCGTCGGGCACCAGGTCGCCGCGGGCTACCAGCTGCCGCAGAACCGAGCGCCACTCGTGTTCGCTGAGGTCGCTGCCCACGCCGAAGGTGGGCAGCGCATCATGGTTCCACTTGCGGATCCGCTCGTTGTCCCGCCCGCGCAGGATGTTGATCAGGTGCTGGGCGCCGAAGCGGCCGCCAGTGCGGGCCGCCGCCGACAGCGCCTTCTGCGCCTCGACCGTCGCGTCGTACGTCTCCGGCGGGCTGCTGCACACGTCGCAGTTGCCGCACTCGCCCGCGGTCTCCTCACCGAAATAGGCGAGCAGCGCCTGCCGGCGGCAGGTAGCCGCCTCGCAGTAGCCCAGCAGCGCGTCCAGCTTGCGGGACTCCACCCGCTTCACCTCGTCGGGCGCGTCGCCCGACATCACCATGCGCCGGACCGTGACCACGTCGTTCAGGCCGTAGGTCATGAAGGCGCTGGCGGGTTGGCCGTCGCGGCCTGCTCTGCCTGTCTCCTGGTAGTAGCCCTCCAGGCTCTTGGGCACGTCCAGGTGGGCGACGAAGCGCACGTCGGGCTTGTCGATGCCCATGCCGAAGGCGATGGTCGCGACCATGACGAGCCCCTCCTCCTGAAGGAAGCGCTCCTGGTGCCGGGCGCGCGTTTCGCTGTCAAGTCCGGCGTGATAGGGCAGAGCATTCACGCCCCGCCCCTGCAGCCACGCCGCCGTCGAATCGACGCTGCGCCGCGACAGGCAGTAGACGATGCCGGCGTCCCCCTTGTGGTTGCGTTCGTAGAAGTCGAGGAGCTGCCGTTTCGCGTCGACCTTGTCGACCACCTCGTAGCGGATGTTGGGCCGGTCGAAGCTGGAGACGAACTCGCGCGCCCCTTCCAGCACCAGGCGGGTGCGCATCTCCTTGCGGGTGACCGAATCGGCAGTGGCCGTGAGCGCGACGCGCGGCACGCCCGGGTAGCGCTGGGCGAGCACGTTCAGTCCCAAGTACTCGGGCCGGAAGTCGTGCCCCCACTGCGACACGCAGTGCGCCTCGTCGATAGCGAAGAGCGCCACCTGGGCCCGGTCGAGCAGGCCCAGGGTCCGTTCCATGAGCAGCCGCTCGGGGGCGACGTAGAGGAGCTCGATGCGCCCGTCCAGCAGGTCGCGCTCGATGTCGTTGGCCTCTTCGCGGCTCAGTGTCGAGTTGAGGTAGGCCGCCTTCACGCCCAGCAGGCGCAGGGCCTGCACCTGATCCTGCATCAGGGCTATGAGCGGGGAGACGACGATGCCTACTCCGGGCCGCACGAGGGAGGCGATCTGGTAGATGATCGATTTGCCTCCGCCCGTAGGCATGAGGACGAGCGCGTCGCGGCCCTCGACCAGCTCCCCGATCGCTGCCTCCTGGTGACCCCGGAACGACTTGTAGCCGAAGACGGTCTCCAGGATCGAGGTCGCCTGGCTCATCGGGTCAGCTGCAGGGGGTTCGGTGGGGCGGTACACCCCTCAATCGTACCGGTGCGTGTGCACCTGGAGGCGTTATGGGCGGTTAATGTTCAGCGGCTCCGGCAGGCTGCAACAGGTCGGCGGCAAGATGCAGCGCTCCGCGCAGCGGCGAAAGCGCCCGCACGGTCAGCGGCACCTCTTCGGGCAGCTCCTGCCGCACGGCTCCGGTAAGTAGCTCGCCACTGCCGATTATCCCGCCGGAGAGGCGCACGGGGAGCCGCTCCCCAAGCCGGTCCATGAGTATGAGGGCGAGACGGGCCAGTTCTGCTCCCCCTTCGCGCAGGATGCGGGTGGCGTCGGGATCGCCGGCCGCTGCGGCCTGCGCGACGACGGGAACGAGGGAGGCGATCCGGCGCCGGCCGCCGCCGTATATCGTGCGGCTCAGCCGCGACCAGGTCTCACCGCCCAGCTCCTGCAGCAGCCTGGTGGCGAGTTCCCCTTCGAAGGAGCCGGTTTCATCGGCCCTGCGCAGCACCGTGCGCAGCGCCTCGCGGCCCAGCCAGAAGCCGCTGCCGCCGTCGTCGAGCAGGTAGCCGTGGCCGCCCGCCCGCACCAGTTCGCCGCCCTCCGTGACGTGGCAGGCGAACGAGCCGGTGCCGGCGTGGACGAGAACTCCCTCGCCGGGGGCGAAGGCGGCCCGGTAGGCGATGTGAATGTCGGTAACGACCTGCACGAAGCTGCGGTCGATCCGCAGGGTGTTGGCGAAGTAGGTCTCGAGTTGCTGCGCGAACGCCGACCCGGCGGGCAGGCCGGCAATGCCGGCTGCTGCTGCGATCGACGGGTGAGGGTTGCCGCGCTTGTCGATCGCCTTCCGGGCGGTCTGCGCCACCTGTGTGACCAGCTCGACAGCCTGCGCTTCGGTGTGCGGGTCGAGCGGCGGCCCGGAGAGCGGCGGCAGCCGCCCGCTGGCGATCCGTTCATCGTCCAGCTTCAAAGCCCAGCGGGTACTGCTCCCGCCGGAATCTATTCCCAGCGTGTAGGTGGTCATCTCCCTTTCAACGTACGTTGCCCGCCCGCTGTCGTGAGCGGTACCGGGCTACGTCCCGGCAGGGGGTCGCCGGTTACGAGTGCGCGGGCGGCCGCCGCCAGGCTGGCCTGCCGCCAGCCGAAGGTAACGAGCGCCGGGCCGGGCAGCAGCTGTGCCGAGTAGGGATTCCACAGGGCGACGTGCACGAACGGCGTGCCCCGGCGGGCCAGGTCCTGCCCCAGCTGCACCAGCGGTTCAGTTATCAGCGTGCGGCTTGTGCTCGCAAACAGAATCGCGCCGGTGCCCGCGCCCACCTCGATAGCGGGAAGCGGCGAGGCAGAGCCAACCCGCACCACCCGAACGTCAACCCCCGCGCGGCGCAGCTCCACGGCAAACTCCTCGCCGGGATCGACGAGCGACTGGGTGGCGGCGCTCTCCCGCGCCGGGCCGGCCGTGATCAGGAGGACGGGCTCGCCCACCTGCAAGCGGGGCAGCTCCCCCAATGAAAGGAGGGCTTTTGAAGCCGCGCGTGCCACCGTTGCGGCGCCGTTGACCTCAAGCTCTGCAAGTACCCGGCGATGCTCGCCGGCTTCCAGGCTGCGGCTGGGGTAATGCCGCGCCAGCGCAGTCAGGCGAGCCCGGGAGCGTTCCAGCCCGGCTGGATCCAGCTCGCCCGCCGCTGCGGCACGGTCCAGCTCGCCCGCCGCTGCGGCACGGTCCAGCTCGCGAAGCGCCTGCCGGTGCTCGGCCACTCCGCCGGTGACGAGCGCCATGTCGACGCCTGCCCGCAACGCCATCGCCGCCCCGCGCGCCTGACCCCAGCGGTCGGCGATAGCGCGCATGTCGAGAGCGTCGCTGAAGAGGACTCCGTCGAAACCGAGCCTTTCACGCAGTACGGCGACAGCGGGTCGGCTCAGCGTCACCGGCAGTTGCGGGTCGACGGCGGTCAGCACGATGTGGGCACTCATGACCGCCGCGCAGCCCGCAGAGATCGCCTCCCCGAAGGGGAGCAGTTCGAACCCGAGCAGCTCCTCGACAGTCCGGTCGCTGTAGGGGAGGTCGAGGTGCGAATCGAGCGAGGTGTCGCCGTGGCCCGGGAAGTGCTTCGCCGTCGCGGCCACGCCTGCCCTCTGCAGGCCGCGCACGAAGGCCGCGACATGTCGTGAGACCAGATCCGGTTCACCCCCGAAGGCGCGGTCGGCAATCACCGGGTTCAGCGGGTTCGAGTTGATGTCGGCAACCGGTGCGAAGTCGACGTTTATCCCCAGGGCCGCCAGTCCCGAACCGGTGACGAATGCGACCTCCTCCGTCAGCTCCGTATCGTCGGCGGCGCCCAGTGCCATCGCGCCGGGTGGGTGGGGGAGTTGGGGGATGCGGACTACTCCGCCCCCTTCCTGGTCGATGCCCACCAGCAGGTCGGGACCAAGGAGGTCGCGAAGTTCGGAAACCAGTCCGGCAACCTGCTGAGGGTCCTCGATATTGCGGCCGAAGAGGCACATGCCGCCCGGTCGGGCGTGCCGCAGGAAGTCACGCTCCTGGGGTGTGAGCCGGGGACCGCTCAGGTCGACCATCAGGTGGCGGGCGAGGCTCACCTAGCGGCTCCGCACATCGGCCGCGTCGCGCAGGGCGTCGCCCACGAAGTTGAAGGCCAGCACCGAGAGGACGATGAGCGCGCCCGGGGTGAGCAGCCACGGGTAGAGGCGCAGCGATTCGAAGTTCTGGGCGTCGCGCAGCAGCAGCCCCCAGGAGGTCATCGGCTCCTTGATCCCCAGGCCCAGGAAGGAGAGGGCGCTCTCGCCCAGGATGTAACCGGGCAAGGCCAGGGTCGCAGCGATGACCAGGTAGGAGGAGAGGTTCGGCACGAGGTGGCGCAGGATGACACGCAGGTCGGGAGCGCCCAGCGACTTGGCCGCCTGCACATACTCGACGTCACGCCAGGCGAGTACCTGGCCGCGCACCACCCGGGCGAGGCTGGCCCAGCCGATCAGTGCGAGCACGGCGACTATCCCCATGTAGACCCAGGTTGAGGGCCAGTTGGCGGGGATGGTCGTGGCGAGCGCGAGGAGGATGGGCAGCCGCGGGAAGGAGAGCAGCACTTCGATGAAGCGCTGCAGCACGGCGTCGACGCGGCCGCCGTAGTAGCCGCTCACGCCGCCGACGGTGATGCCGATCGCGAACGAGATGAGGATGCCGATGATGCCGACGGTGAGGGAGACCTGTGAGCCGACCAGGATGCGGGAGAGCAGGTCGCGGCCAAACCGGTCGGTGCCCAGCGGGAAGAAGGTGCCCTCCTCCACACCGAACAGGTGCCAGTCGAGGGTCATCCCCAGGTAGTTGTACGACTGGCCGCGCACGAAGAAGCGGATGGGCTGCGAGTTGCTCTCGTCCTCCACGTAGATGCGCTGGAAGGTGACGGGGTCGCGCTCGCGGGTCATCGGGTAGACGTAGGGGCGCACGAGCCGGCCGTCGCGCGTCCAGTGGATCGGTTGGGGCGGCTGGTAGACGCTGCCCGAGTGCTGGGTGGTGATCGAGTAGGGGGCCAGGAACGGCGCCAGCAGGGCGATCAGGTAGAGGAGGCCCAGGATGACCATCCCCACCAGGCCCATCTTCGAGCGGCGGAAGCGCCGCCAGGCGAGCGCCCAGGAGCCGGGGCTCACGGGCTCCTGATTCCCCTGCGACTTGGGCGAACCGCTCGTGGTTGACTGCGCGGGAGCCCTACTCATAGCGCACCCGCGGGTCCAGTGCGGCCAGCGAAAGGTCGGCCAGCAGGTTGCCGATCATGAGCAGCAGCGAGGCGAGCAGCAGCACGGTCATCGCCACGTACTGGTCCTTCGCCAGGAGGCTGTCGTAGAGGGCGGGACCCAGGGTGGGCAGGCTCAGCACGATGGAGACGATCATGGTGCCGTTGATGATTTCAGGCAGAGAAAGCCCCGCCATCGACACCAACGGATTTATCGCGTTCCGCACGGCGTGGCGGTTGATGACCTTGCGCTCCTGCAGGCCCTTGCCGCGTGCGGTACGCACGTAGTCGGCGTTGAGGACGTCCAGCAGGTTGGCGCGCATTTGCCGCATGATCGTCGCGACACCGGCAGTGCCCACGGCCAGGACGGGGATCCAGATGTGCCCCAGGAAGTCGAGCACCTTGGCGAAGCTCCAGGGTGCCGCGATGAATTGCGGGCTGAAGAGGCCGCCAACCTGGGTGCCGCCGCTCTGCAGTACGAGCGCGACCAGGAGCAGGGCGAGCAGGAAGTCGGGGATGGCCAGACCTATGTAGCCGATGAAGGAGGCGATGAAGTCGGTGATGCCGTTGCGCCGCAGCGCCGTGATGATGCCCAGCGGGATGGCCACGATCCAGGTGAACAGCAGGGTGATCACACCCAGGAGGACCGTCCAGCCGAAAGCCTCGCCCACGACCCGGACGACGGGGCGGTTCGAGTAGAAGGAGTAGCCCAGGTCGCCGCGGGTGACGATGCCGCCCAGCCAGCGCACGTACTGCTCGGCCGGAGACTTGTCGAGGCCCAGTTGTGCGTTGATGCGCTCGACCGTCTCGGGGCTCATGCGTGGGTCCTCGAGGAAGCGGTCCATGAAGGAGCCGGGCTGCATCTGGATGATCACGAAGGAGATCGCGCTCACCAGCAGCAGCGTGGGGATGATCGCCAGAATCCTGCGAATCGCGTATACGAACACTTCAGATAAAGCCTAACCGTGAGTGGAGATAGTTTGGAAAGAAAATAGGGCCCGGCTGTATGGCAGCCGGGCCAGGGTCAACGGTGCTTACTCAGAAACCCAGAAGAGGGCGGTGGGGTTGTAGCCGGGGATGACGCCCAGGCTGTAGACGAAGTTGTTCACGTGGTCGTAGACGGCGGCGATGTTCTGCTGCTTGGCGATCATGATGACCGGCGCGTACTCGGCGTTGAGGCGCTGCCACTCGGCGTAGAGCTCGCGGCGGGCATCACTGTCCATCTCGACGGTTCCCCGGTCGAAGATCTCCCAGATGCGCTCTTCCCAGTCGGCCATCGCGTCGAAGTTGGCGCCATCTTCACCCTGAGTGGAGCGGTGCCAGTAGTAGAGCGAGCCGCCGGGCTGCCAGATGGGCTTGCGCAGCTCCGGGTCGGGCTGGTTGCCCAGTGCGACGATGATCGCCTCGAAGTCGCCGGCGAGGCCGGTGCTGAGCAGGTTGGCGGCCTGGATGCCCTGCAGGTTGGCGCGCACGCCGATCTGCTCGAAGTCGTTCTGCAGGATGGTGGCGATGTCGGTGAACTCCTGGGAGTCGTTGCCGTAGGTGAGGGTGAACTCGAAGTTGCCGCCACCGGGCAGGTTGCGGATGCCGTCGCCGTCGGTGTCGACTACGCCCAGCTCATCGAGGGCTGCCGCGGCGGCCTCGAGGTCGAACGGGTTGAGCAGGTCGGTGGTGTCCTCGTAGAAGGTGCCGTCGGCCGGAGCGGTGGGGGTGCCTGGCAGCTGGGCGAGGCCGTTGTAGACGTCCTCGATGATGCGCTGGCGGTCTACCGCGTGCTCCATGGCACGGCGGAACTCGTGGTTGCCGAAGAGCTGAGCCAGTTCCGGATCTTCTGCGTCGAAGTTGAAGGCCAGGTGGGGCGGAGAACCGAACAGCGCGTCGCTGGAGACGACCACGAAGGCGGCCCCCTGTACCTCACGGCTCTTGAAGTCTGGGAACTGCGCGCCGGTGATGTTCAGCTGGTCGATGTTGCCGGCCAGGAACTGGGCGGTCTGCGCCTCGGTGCCGGTGGCGATCACATACTCGAGGCGGTCCAGGTAGGGGAGCTGCGTCCCGGCGCTGTCGACCTTCCAGAAGTCGTCGTTGCGCTCGAGCACGGCCATCTGGCCGGGCACCCACTGGGCGAGGCGGAACGGTCCGGTACCGACGACTTCGGAGGGATCGACGTCGGTGGGCCAGGCGTCGTTGATCGCCGAGGCCTCGGCACCACCCTCGACGGTGAAGTCGACCAGCTTGTGCTTCGGCATGATCGGGAAGCGCTGCTGCAGCAGGAACGCGGCAGAGGGCGCCGGGAGGACCATCTCCACCGTCATGTCGTCAACGGCAGTGATCTCGACCTCCTGCTGCTCGCCATCGACGGTGAACTGGAACTGGGCGACGTCGCCCGCGCGCGCTTCCGGGTTGCGGATGATCTCGTTGTAGGTGAAGACGACGTCCTCGGCAGTGAACGGCTCGCCGTCGTGCCAGGTCACGCCTTCACGCAGGTGGAAGGTGTAGGTGGTGCCGTCGTCGCTGATCTCCCACGACTCGGCGAGGCCGGGCACGATCTCGTAGGTCTCCAGGTCGAACTCGACGAGGGAGTCGAAGATGTGCTGGA
>Ga0209487_1003862_pt1 | contig 11674 bp, 14 predicted proteins | sample Poulit2012_FD_187524 | JGI IMG/M metagenome (GOLD analysis project Ga0209487, IMG submission 187524) | Agricultural soil microbial communities from Georgia to study Nitrogen management - Poultry litter 2012 (SPAdes) (version 2) | ecosystem: Environmental > Terrestrial > Soil > Agricultural land... | reverse complement strand
CTTCCTCGGATGGGAACATCGGTATGGAAGTCCCACTGGAGGATCTCGACAGCGGGACGCTGCGGGTCGCTCCGCACATGTTTGGTGACCCAGTGTTCTTTTCAGTGCAGTAGATCAGTGCAGGCTGCGCAAACACAACGGACCAGGAAGCATGCTTCCTGGTCCGTTGTGTTAGGGGTTACCCAATGTGATTGGGTACCTGATTAGTCTTCGTCTTCATCCAAAATACGGGTGACGTTTGGATCGATTTGTACGCCCGGACCGAAGGTGGTGGCTACGGTGGATTTGGTGATGTAGCGGCCTTTGGCTGCGGATGGTTTTAGTCGAATGACTTCGTCCAGAGCGGTTGCGTAGTTCTCGGTGAGCTGTTCAGCAGTGAAGCTGGTGTTCCCGATAATGAAGTGCAGGTTTGAGTGGCGGTCGACGCGGAAGTCAATTTTGCCGCCTTTAATGTCTTTGACTGCCTGTGCAACGTTCGGGGTAACTGTGCCGGTACGAGGGTTTGGCATCAGGTTTCGGGGGCCCAGGATTTTACCCAGGCGACCGACGAAGCCCATCATGTCTGGGGATGCAACGGCGGCGTCGAAGTCGGTCCAGCCACCCTGGATGCGTTCTACCAGGTCGTCGGAACCAACGTAGTCTGCGCCGGCTTCTTCAGCTGCTGCAGCGTTTTCACCGGTGGCAAAAACGACCACACGTGCGGTTTTACCGGTACCGTGTGGCAGGTTTGCGGTGCCGCGGACCATCTGGTCAGCTTTACGCGGGTCAACCGAGAGGCGCATGGCGATTTCTACGGTGGTGTCTTTTGACGACGGGTTGGTTTCCTTTGCTAAAGCAATCGCTTCAGCTGGCGCGTAGACGCGATCTTCGATCTTCGCTGCGGCTGCCTTATATGCTTTGCTGCGCTTTGCCATCTGCTTATTCTCCTTATGCAGTTGTGGTGTCATCGGACCGCGCTCGGCCCTACCACGGATTTTGAGAAGTTTTGGGGTTAGCCTTCGACAGTGATGCCCATGGAGCGGGCTGTACCGGCAACAATTTTGGTTGCCGCGTCGATGTCGTTGGCGTTGAGGTCACGCATCTTGGTTTCGGCGATTTCCTGGGCCTGAGCCGTGGTGATCTTGCCGACCTTATCGGTGTGTGGTGTTCCAGAACCCTTGCTAATGCCGGCAGCTTTTTTGATGAGCTGTGAGGCTGGTGGGGTTTTGGTGATGAAGGTGAATGAACGGTCTTCGTAGACGGTAATTTCAACCGGTACGATGTTGCCGCGCATTGATTCGGTTTCGGCGTTGTAGGCCTTAACGAATTCCATCATGTTGACACCGTGCTGACCAAGTGCTGGGCCAACTGGTGGAGCAGGTGATGCTGCACCCGCTTCGATCTGGAGTTTAATCAGACCGGAGACCTTTTTCTTTGGGGCCATTTTGGGGTCCTTTTCTTTTTCGGATAACGCCAACCACAGGAGCGTGGGTGACGGGGTGATCACCGTGGCGCGGTGATCTGGACACTGCAAGTCCGAACAAAGCGTTTCGGGCTTGCAGTGAAGCGGTATGTGATTATTCGACCTTGCTGACTTCGTGGAAGCCCAAGGTGACCGGGGTTTCGCGTTCGAAAATCGTGACCAACACAACCAGTTGGCGAGCTTCGACTTTGACCTCGGAAATGGTGGCCGGCAGAGATTCGAATGGGCCTTCTTTGACGGTGACAGTGTCACCGACTTCGAAGTCCACGGAAACCTGTGGGGCAACGTCGGCGGCAGCTTCACCGGTAAGTGGTGCGCCAGCTTTTTCAGCTTCTTTGGCGGCCTCTTGCAGCAGAGAAGGTGCCAGCATGTCAAAGACTTCTTGTTGCGTCAGGGGTACTGGGTCGTATGCGTTGCCGACAAAACCGGTGACACCCGGGGTGTGGCGAACGGCTGCCCATGCGTCTTCGGTCATTTCCATGCGCACTAGGACGTAGCCTGGCACTCGTACGCGGTTGATCACCTTGCGTACGGTGTTTTTGATTTCGACTACTTCTTCCATAGGAACTTCGATCTCGTAGATGTCGTCTTCGACTTCTAGTGTTTGGATACGAGTTTCTAGGTTGGCTTTTACACGACGCTCATAGCCGGAGTACGTATGTACGACGTACCATTCACCCGGGGCACGGCGTAGCCGGGAACGCAGCTCATCAGCAACTTCTTCGGGATCTTTGGCAACCGGCTCTGCTGGAGCTTCAGTTTCGGTGGTGGCTTCTTCGAGTGCCTCGTCTGCTTCTTCAAGCGTTTCTTCTTCGGCAAGCTCTTCTGCGACTTCAGCAGGATTCTGCACGGCTACTTCTTCGGCTTCGCCGGCTTCGTTAAAGGCTGGTTCCTCGACGGTATTTTCGACGTCAGCGGCAGCTTCAGCTGGTTCTTGTAGCTCTTCAGCGGCGTCGTTGTTGGCATCTTCCACCGCGGCGTTGACTTCTTCAACGTCGGTGTCGACGTTTGGATCGAGTTCATTCTCCGACACTAGGTATCCTGCTTTCTCAACGGTCATTCACGGGTGTTTACTGACTCTTCACAACGGGAAACGCCCCGCGATGCATGTGAAGTTTTTTAGAGGCCGTCAGAACTACCGAATACCCAGGATGCACCCATACCGAACAGCCAGTCGAGCAGGCTCACCAGTGCAATCACAATGACAACGAAGACGAGCACTACGCCGGTCATTTTGACGAGCTCCTGGCGGGTTGGTGTGACGACCTTCCGCATTTCGTCAACGACTTGGCGCAGGAACATCATAATCCGAGCAAAAAACCCACGCTTTTCAGCGGTTGGGGATGATGATGTGTTGCTCACAAATCCTCGCTCATACTGATTGTGCTGATAGGTTCTTCGATTCTTTCGAACCTCATGCGCAGGGCAGACAGGACTCGAACCTGCAACCTACGGTTTTGGAGACCGTTGCGCTACCAATTGCGCCACTGCCCTAGGTTTGACCGCACACAAAAACTGGTGTGCGAGCTACACCAGAGTCCAATCATAGCTAACGCAAGCCCAGTCGACAAATCGAAGGACCCAACACCGCAGCCAATGTTGTGGCCTGTGGTCATCACATCGTGTGGTAACGGTGTTATTGCAGTACGATTGGCTCGACGATTACTGCACAATTTTTCCGCTCTCGCGAGCCCCTAACCGAAAGGCTCAGACCACCATGGTTGAACCTGTACGTCGTGTTTCTGCCCGTTTGCAAGCGATTCCTGAATCTGCAACGTTGGCGATTACCGCCAAAGCAAAACAGCTCAGGGCAGCCGGTGAACCGGTCATTGGTTTTGGTGCCGGCGAACCAGATTTCCCGACCCCAGACTACATTGTTGAAGCCGCCCAAGCGGCCGTGGTTGACCCTGCCAACCACCGGTACACGGCCGCCGCGGGGTTGCCAGAACTGCGTGAGGCCATTGCCGAAAAAACCTTGCGTGATTCTGGGGTTGAAGTTGAGGCAGCCCAGGTGGTGGTGACCAATGGTGGGAAGCAAGCCGTGTATAACGCGTTTGCGGCTATCACGGACCCGGGGGATGAAATCCTGCTGCCCGCACCGTACTGGACTACCTATCCGGAGGCCATCAAGCTGGCCGGTGGCACACCGGTGGATGTCTTTGCCGGTGCTGAGGCGGACTATAAGGTCACGGTTGAACAGCTCGAAGCAGCTCGCACCGAAAATACCAAAGCTTTGGTCTTCGTGTCACCATCGAACCCCACCGGCTCCGTCTACACCCCAGAAGAGACCGAGGCCATTGGCAAATGGGCCCTGGATAAGGGCATCTGGGTGATCACCGACGAAATCTATGAGCACCTGCTCTATGACGATGCCGTCTTCACCTCGATTGTGAAGGCCGTCCCGGCGCTGGCACATCAGACCATTATCCTCAATGGTGTGGCTAAGACGTATGCCATGACCGGCTGGCGGGTGGGCTGGATGATTGGTCCGGCTGACGTTATCAAGGCGGCTTCCACGCTGCAGTCGCACGCGACCTCGAATGTAAATAACATCGCCCAGAAAGCTGCCCTCGCGGCGGTTTCCGGCCCCCTAGACGCCGTCGAAAAAATGCTGACAGCATTCGATGAACGCCGCAAAACTATGGTGACCATGCTCAATGAGATTGACGGCTTCCACTGCCCCACACCAAAGGGTGCCTTCTACGCATACGTCGATGTCACCCGCGCAGTAGGCAAAGAGATTGAGGGCCAGCGCGTTGACACGTCTGCTGAATTGGCCGAAGTCATCCTGGAGAAAGCTCAGGTTGCCGTGGTACCCGGTGAGGCATTCGGTAAGACCGGCTACATCCGTCTGTCATACGCACTCGGAATGGACGACCTGATCGAAGGGGTCGCACGCATCCAGAAACTCATGAACGGCTAACCTTGAAAGCCGCAGACGCGGCTTCTACCCCTTACTTCTTTCGCAAATACGTCATAGACTCAACTTCTATGACGTATTTGCGCATTAACGAGGCGGCAGCGTACCTGGGAGTTTCAGCTGACTCAGTGCGTCGCTGGATTAGCCAGGATAAACTCACCGCGACCCAGGATGCGGCCGGTCGACAGGTCGTTTTAGGCGCTGATGTCGCCGCACTGGCGCAAGCCGCCGCGGAAGGCCGCTCGAATATTCCAGGCGAACTGAGTTCCTCGGCACGAAATAAGCTCACCGGCCTGGTCACAAAAATTACCGCCGATAAGGTCATGTCTCAGGTCGAGTTGCAGTGCGGACCATTTCGTGTGGTCTCGCTGATTTCTACCGAGGCCGTTCAGGACCTTGGTCTCGAAGTTGGCTCTCCAGCACTGGCAACGGTCAAGGCCACCAATGTTGTTATCGAAACCACCGGGCTCGCCTCATGAAACTCCGTCTACTCGCATTGATCGCGGTGTGCATGTTTGCGGTGACGGGCTGCACGGGCTCCCCCGCTGCGCAGGAGTCCGATACCGGGGACCCAGAGGTTACGCTGAACGTGCAGGCGGCCGCTTCGTTGCAAAAATCGTTTACTGAAATCGCCGAAGCGTTCACTGCTGAGCATCCGCATATCGCGATAGATTTCAATTTCGCGGGTTCTTCTACCCTGGTACAGCACCTTGAAGCGGGTGCTCCCGCGGATATTTTTGCTTCCGCCGATGAAACCACTATGGACCGGGCCGCAGACGCAGACCTGCTTGATGGCGGCACTCGTGAAGTTTTTACAGCCAATCTGCTGGTGGGCATCGTCCCAGCCGATAACCCTGCTGAAATCTCTAGTCTCCAAGAAGCCAACGCGGATACCGTGCAACTGGTGACGTGTGCTCCACAGGTACCGTGCGGCGCACTGGCCCAAACACTGGCGAACAGCTCAGGACTCTCCCTCAACCCGGTTTCGGAAGAACAGCAAGTCTCGGATGTCTTGGGCAAAGTCCGCTCTGGCCAGGCCGATGCGGGGCTGGTGTATGCAACCGATGCTGCACTTGCCCCCACCGAAGTTGATACCTTTGATATCGATGGCGCGAAAGATCACCTGAATAAGTACCCCATCGCTCGCACAGCACAGGCAGAACATCCCGATGCCGCTGCAGCGTTTATCGCCTTCGTAACTTCAGAGACGGGGCAAACTATCCTTGAGACCAACGGTTTCACAACCCCGTAGAACACGGTTGCAGATTTTATGACCACCAAACAGCATCCCGCAGCCAAGTCCCGGAGGCAGCCGGTCCTCTCGGCCGGGGTGCCGGGCGCTACCGTCGGGGTGGCGGTGCTGGCCGGAGTATTTTTCGTAGTTCCATTCGTCGCGTTATTGGCCGGGATTACGTGGTCGGAATTGCCCGCACTACTTACGACCCCGGCCGCACTTGACGCGCTGTGGCTGTCCCTTCGCACCGCCACAGCCGCAACGGTTGCCTGCATCATCCTGGGCGTCCCACTCGCACTGGTTTTAGCTCGCACAGATTTCCCGGGCCGCACCTTGACACGTGCCGTGGTGTTGGTCCCGCTGGTCATCCCACCGGTTGTTGCCGGCATCGTCCTGACCGAAGCCTTCGGTCGCCGTGGTCTGATCGGTGCACCATTATCCGCTGTAGGTATCGACATTGCGTTTACGACTGCGGCCGTCGTTGTCGCACAAATATTTGTCGCATTGCCGTTTATGGTGACCTCTTTGGAAGCGCATTTGGCATCGTCTGGGCAGCATTACGAACGTGTCGCCAGATCCTTGGGCGCTTCCCGGTGGCGCACCTTCAGGACCATCACGCTGCCCTTACTTCGCCCGGGTCTGGTGGCCGGGACCGTGTTGACCTTTGCTCGGGCGCTGGGAGAATTTGGTGCCACCATTACCTTTGCCGGCTCACTGCAGGGCACCACACGAACCATGCCGCTGGAAATCTATTTGGCACGCGAAACCGACCCCGACGCGGCCGTCGCATTGTCCTTGGTGCTCATTGTGGTTGCCATCGTGGTGATCGGGGTAGCGTATATGCGGCCTGCCACGAGAAAGGGCTAGGGAGCGTGGATATGCCACAAACAGCTCAGAAATCGGTTGGACTTGACGTCGCCGTAACGGTGACGCAACGCAACGTTGACGTCAAGTTTCAGGTGGCCCCCGGCGATACTCTGGCGTTGGTCGGACCAAATGGGTCCGGCAAGACCACAACGCTGCAGGCCTTAGCCGGCTGGCTGATCCCAGATACCGGCTATGCAAATCTGGCCGGTACCGTACTCTTTGACTGTCCGGATCCCACTAAGAAACCGCGCACTTGGGTGCCGGCTGCCAACCGTGGCATCGGCTACCTATCCCAGCATCACCGGTTGTTTCCGCACCTGTCAGCGCACGAAAATATTATGTACGGCATGGGTCGGGCCGGGCTGGTTGGCCGCAAAGCTCGGAAGGCCCACGCCGAATGGTGGCTGGAGCGCGTGGGTTTGGGTGGCTACGGCCCACGGCCCCCCGGCCAATTATCCGGCGGCCAGGCCCAACGGGTGGCGATTGCCCGGGTTCTGGCATCCGGTCCGCGGTTGGTCCTTCTTGATGAGCCGCTGGCGGCGTTAGACGTCAATGCTGCGCCACAGCTGCGCGACCTGCTGGCCGATGTCCTGCAGGATCTGACGGTGCTCATCGTGACACATCATCAAGCCGATATTGACGCGCTGGCTGATGCCGTGTTCCGGGTTCCCGGGCCATAACCACGTCCGGTTGGGTCCCAGGGTCTCGCTCTGGGAATAAAAACCCCGCAGCGAACCTTGAAAAAGGCAGAGTAGAGTGACACTTTGGTCACCATGCCCGCAATTTCTATCACGCTGAGAGGCAGAACCTATGTTGCGCACCATGTTCCATGCCAAGATCCACCGTGCCACTGTCACCGAAGCCGACCTGCATTACGTCGGTTCCGTCACCGTGGACCAGGATCTGCTGGACGCTGCCGGTATTCTTCCCGGCGAGCTCGTGTCGATCGTGGATATTACCAATGGCGCACGCCTGGAAACCTACACGATCGCCGGCCAACGAGCCTCCGGCGTCATCGGTATTAATGGTGCCGCAGCCCATCTGATCAGCCCCGGCGATTTGGTCATCTTGATCGCATACGCTCAAATGGAAGACGCCGAAGCCCGCACGTATCAGCCAAAGATCGTCCACGTCGACGAACAAAACCGCATCATCAGCCTGGGTGCGGAGCCGGCAGAAGCACTGCAAACCGGTACTCAACGCCCACCCTATGCGCGGAACCTCTCCGAGGCGCAAGCCGAGGTCGTCGGACAACCCAGCACCTAGACAAGAGCGTGAGACACGCCCACCAGCCGTAGAGTGGAATAGTTTGTGCAGCCCGTTTGGATTCTCCAGACGGGCTGCATTATGCGCTGAGACCGGTGGCATGAGTCGCTGTTATCTGTCGAACATACCGGTCTCAACTTGGTAAAGATCAACAAAATCTGGTCATCCGGGCATTGATCTGTTGAGGCTACCGGACCATGCCAGTATGGTAGTCCACATCCTGCTGAGCAGGAAACTTCAATCACTCAACGAGGAATAACGCACCAGGCTTCCGACTGCGGCGCTGATCACCACGGGCGTTGTGGGCGGAGCAAGTACATCAGAAGGATGGTTATCTTCATGATTCACCGCACATCGAAAGTGATCAAAACAGCCGCGCTGTCTGCAGCGGCCCTACTTGCACTCTCCGCCTGTGGCGGCGATGACGACAGTGCCGAAGGAGAAGTTATTACCGTTGGCATTGCCGGCGAAGTCCCATATTCGTATCTCAATGACGACGGCGATCCCGAAGGTGCCACCGTGGCACTCGCCGAACGGATCTTCGGAGATATGGGCTACGAGGTCGACGCCGAGCTGGTTGACTGGGACAACCTGATTCCCGGGCTCAAAGCGGAGCGCTTTGACGCCATCTCTGCCGGCATGTCTATCACTCCGGATCGATGTGCAGAAGCCGCTTTCGCTGAACCAGAAATCATGTACACGACCGCTCTACTCGTTGAGGAAGGCAACCCATACGATGTCCAAGATCTTGACGATGTGCTAGCGGCCCAAGAAGCTGGCGAGGACATCACGCTGGCCACCTTAACCGCAGGGATCGAAGCCGGTTACGCCACGGATTTGGGTCTGGACTATGACGGTGTCGGAAGCGCTGATGAAGGCCTCGAGATGGTTCAGGGTGGACGTGCTGATGTCTTCGCCATGACCGCTATCTCGCTCAACCAGATGGGTGAAGACGCCGATGGCGTGGAAGTCACCGACCCATTCGTCCAAGAAATCGACGGCGTCTTGCAGTACGGCGCCGGCTCCACGGTCTTCCGTCAAGACGATACGGAAACTCTGGACGAATACAACGAACATCTTGCACAGTTGAAATCCGATGGTGAACTCGGGGACATTCTGAGTGAGTATGGTTTCACCGATGCGGAAGTGCCACCGGAAGACATGAACACCGAAGCGCTTTGCGAGGGTGATCTGGAAGCACTCCAGGATATCGAGGAATAATAGTTCTTGCTCCGTTCTGATGGCTCCGCCGGGCCGTTGCATCGTCCCGGCGGAGCCTGTCTCACCACACCAGAAGGGACCCCGTACCTCTTGTGAATTATCTTGACGCACTTTCTATGCACGGCCCCCGGCTCTGGGACGGGCTGCTCATCACGCTATTCTTGACACTCATCAGCGGGATATTAGCGTTCATCGTCTCCGTGGTCTTAGGGCTCATGGCTGGCAGTCAGAAGCGACTGGTTCGTTTCCCCGCCCGGATTATTACCGAATTCTTCCGCGGCACCTCGCTGCTGGTGCAGCTCATGTGGCTATTTTATGTGCTGCCACTATTCGGGCCCAGCCTCAATGCGATGCTGGTCGCCATTTTCGCGCTCACCTTGAACTATGGTGCTTACGGCGCCGAAGCGGTGCGGGCTTCCCTGACCTCCGTACCTCGGGGCCAGTGGGAAGCCACCACCGCCTTATCGATGTCCTGGCCGCATAAAATCCGCCGAGTCATCTTCCCGCAAGCTTGGGCACTCATGTTGCCGTCACTCACCAACCTGTGGGTGCACCTGCTCAAAGGCAGCTCGATTGTCTACATCATTGGCATGAGCGAATTTACCTTCGAGCTGCTACAGCTGCGACGCACGACCGACTGGTTCTTCTCACTGGCTGTGGTAGGACTCGTCGTCTACTTCCTCATCGCGCTGGCCCTGACCCAAGGAATGCGCCTATTAGAAGCCAGGGCGAAGCACCGGCTCGGAACAGGGCCCAGCCTCAAGGAGATCCTCTCCCCGATTCCACGGTTCAAAAACGCGTCCACTGACGACGCCGTCGCCACGACCGGGTCAGGAGGTGCCCGATGACACATCTCGCATTCCTGCCCTCGTTCGCAACCGACAACCTAGATGTACCCGATATTGAGGACGCCACGAGCTTCTGGCGTTGGGACTTCGCCTGGGATGTCTTACCGGAGATGCTCCGCTCCTTCGTTCAGGTGACCCTCCTGGTTACCGTCGTCGGCACACTCATTGCGGCCGTACTTGGCCTGATTATCGCAATTTTAATTCGCGTACTGCCCCGTCCGCTCGCCTGGCTGGTGACATGGATCGCGAACTTTATTCGCATGACGCCCATTGTTGTCCAACTCCTCGTGGTGTTTTATGGGTTCGTGTGGATGGAGCCGATGACCATCGCCCTGCTGGTCTATGGCGTGCACTATTCCACGTATATGTCTGAGGTCTACCGGGCCGGCATCGAATCAGTTCCGGTAGGTCAGTGGGAAGCCACCACGGCATTATCCATGCCCGCTGGCCGCACCTGGCGTCGGGTGATTATTCCACAGGCACTCCGCTCCACCGTGCCGTCACTGGGGAACTATGCGATTTCGATGTTCAAAGACACCCCGTTCCTCATCGCGATCTCCGTGATGGAAATGGTCACCACCGCCCTGGAGATCGGCGGATTTACGTACCGTTACATCGAGACCATCACCATTGCCGGCCTGATCTTCTTGGTCGCCAGCTACGTTACCGCCGTCCTCGTCAACCGATTGGAGAAGCGACTTGCCTACCACCACTGATCATCAGGGTAAGCACCCGGTTATTGAATTCCGCGATGTCGAAAAACGCTTCGGCAATAAGGTCATCCTGAACGATCTCAACTTCACCGTGGAACGCGGTGAACGTGTGACACTGATCGGCCCATCGGGTTCGGGGAAGACCACGATTTTACGGCTCGTCATGACGCTGGCGGAGCTCTCCGACGGCTATATCTATATCGACGGCCAGCCCCTGGTCTTTGAAGAACGTGGTGGCAAGCGCGTCGAAGTATCCAAACGCCAACAGAAGCAGCTCCGCACGCGCATCGGCATGGTGTTCCAACAGTTCAACCTGTTTCCGAATATGACCGTCATGGAAAACATCATCGAAGCGCCCGTGCATGTGTTGGGCAAATCCAAAGATGAGGCCATGACGCGCGCCCGCGAACTGCTGGACCAGGTCGGACTGCCGGATCACGCGAATGCTCATCCGTCGTCGTTATCTGGTGGACAACAGCAGCGCGTGGCGATTGCCCGTGCGCTGGCCATGGATCCTGAAATCCTGCTGCTGGATGAGGTGACATCAGCGTTGGACCCGGAGGTGGTGGGTGATGTTCTCCAGGTGCTACGCGAAGTTGCCGAGACCACCAACGTCACCATGCTCATTGTTACCCACGAAATGAGTTTCGCCCGAGACGTGTCACATCGAGTGATGATGTTGGACGGTGGCAAGGTGATTGAGTCATCCGATCCAGAAACGATCTTCACGAACCCGTCGAATGAACGCACCCAGCAGTTCCTGTCGGCTGTGCTCCGCAACAACTAACAGCCCGGCTAGCGGCAACTGCCCCACCGCTTGAACACGACAAGCAAAAGCCCGTCGGAAACATTGGTTTCCGACGGGCTTTTGCGTTAACTGGCGTTAGCTTCCACGAACTTCCGACGCTACCGCTGCGTTGCGATCTGCCGCAGAATCTGTGTTGCGTCGTCGAGTGGCGGCCCGCCAGATGGTCACAATAACCATAATGGCCAGTAGGACAGCACCGACGTAGCCGTTGAGCACGTAGACAATATTGACCATCTGATCAAACGGTAACCACAGGCCAATAACGGTGCCGGCTAAGGCGAGCACGATGGTCAGGTATTTATATTTCTTTGTCCCGTCCGGGAAGAACCGCGACG
>Ga0209487_1003861_pt1 | contig 11675 bp, 10 predicted proteins | sample Poulit2012_FD_187524 | JGI IMG/M metagenome (GOLD analysis project Ga0209487, IMG submission 187524) | Agricultural soil microbial communities from Georgia to study Nitrogen management - Poultry litter 2012 (SPAdes) (version 2) | ecosystem: Environmental > Terrestrial > Soil > Agricultural land... | reverse complement strand
CATCCAAAAAGTAATTGTAAACAGCTTACCGAGAGCATTTAAATAACCGCTTTTCTCCAAAAACTCTTTTTCTTCCTCGGGTCTATTAGAGTAACCATTTAAAAGAGAGAAGTCTTTTTGCTTGGCGAATAAATACGTAATACCTCCAAATGTTATTAATGAAAATCCCATCGTTAAAATATAAATTAATTTTGCTGTAGTCATCTAAATATCACCAACTTAAAAATAATAGATCACACATTTTCTTAATTAACACAGGCTAAGCCTTCCTGCTTAATGTCTCGAAGTCTTCCTTTACCAATACCGTAAATTTTTCTTAATTCATTTATGTTTTTGAAAGGTCGTAGTTCAATAAGCTCTTTTGCTCTCTCTTCATTAATATGTTGAATCTGTCGTAAATTTTCAAATGATGCTTCGTTAATATCGATACAAGTCTTTCTGGTTTGAGGCTTTCTTTTTGCCACTTGCCCTTCTTTTTCTGTTTCTATTCTCGATGTTATGCCGTCTGTCGTTACGATAATCGTTCCATGAACATCTGTTCCATAAAGGGGAATGTCTAAATCGGAAAATAATTTGACTGTTTCCACATGTGGATGGCCATATGAATTATCTTTTGCAGCACTATATATCGCATAATTTGGATTTACAGCCTCAACAAATGATGGAGCACTAGAAGTGCTAGAACCATGATGTCCTAATTGTAAAAATTCTGCCTCTAGATCTCCCACCCTCTTAACCATCTCCTGTTCTCCATCTTGATATGCGTCCCCTGAAAATATGAAAGAAGTATTGCCATAAGTAAAACGAACAGCCAGTGAGTCGGCATTTAAATCGCCTGTTAAAGAATCTTGATGTAAAATTTCAATCTCAAGTTGATTGATAAAATATCGCTCATTTACTTTTGGAACATGATAGTTAGCCTTACTATCTAATATTGCTTGCAGTGCGGATTGAAACACGTTTGATTCTGATTTGTTTTCTGTCATCCATATTTCTTCAACAGGAAAGTTTTCAAGTACAGCCTTTAATTGTCCGATATGATCGGCATGTGGGTGGCTTACGATAATTAGATCAATGGACTTTACTTGTTCCTTTTCTAAGTATGGAACTACTTCATTGCCTTTCCAATCTCCAACATCATATAAAATATGATATGTTTTATTATTTTCTCCTAGAAACTTTAATAATGTCGCATCTCCTTGACCAACATCAATGTAGTGTACTTCTAAATTGGATAATGGTAAATCTTGTTTATTTATTTCATCGTTAGATAAAAAGGAAGTACTGATTTCGTTAAGAGAACTAACTTCTTGTTCATTATTATTATTATATAGTTCAAAAATAAAAACAACGATAATTAATAAAATAAATATATAAAATATCCAAGACTTTCTTTTCATTGCTTACCTCTTTTTTACTCAACTAAATCAAGTGATAAATATAGATTAGCAAAGAAATATTTTGAAAGCTATAAAAACGGACAAAGTTGTATTTTACTGTCATTAATCCTTTAAAAAACTAATTATCCCCGACAAGATAATTTAATTATTAATTATTTCCCGCCATTAAAATTCAAATTTACCGATGTGCAACATTTTTATAAAAATGTCATACTAGTAAAAATATTGTCATAAGGGGATTGAAATGTTAAAGAAGTGGTTATTATGTTTAATAGTTTGTTTTATTAGTTTGTTGCCATCAGATCAATATGAAGTGACATACGGTGTTATCGATAGATTTATTGATAATATAGCAATCGTTTTAGTAGAGGAGCAATTTTTGCAACTGGAAATGAATATAGAAATGCTTCCGGAAAATGCTCAAGAAGGTTCTATTATTAAACTCGAAATATCAAATGAAGAAATAATTGTTGTTAAAGATTGCGTGGAAAAAGCTAAAATTGAAAGAAATAAGAGCAAAATGTTAATAGAAAAACTTCAGGAAAAACAATAAAATATTATTTATCAATTTAAATAATGATCTCCATATAGTCTTTGTTTTAATTTGTTAAAAAAGTAATTCTTTTTTAGTATCTTTACCGGAACTTAACGTTCATCATTTACAATAGAAATAATATGAAATTCTTAATTCAAAAAGTTTCTTTTAAAACTAATACATAAAAATAAAAGAATTACTGCAATGATTATTTTAAATTGGAGGACAGTGACATGAGGAGGTTAAAATATGGGTTATTTCTAGCACTTGTTATTTTTTTAACGGGCTGTGTCAGTATACCGATAGGTGACGGAAATAAAGTGAAGGTTAGCAAAGAAGGAATTATATTAACGAGTAATGATGGTAGTGAACATACTATTTCTTTTGATACAGAAAGTGGCTCACTATATATTGATGGGTTTGGTTTAGAAGATGGATTTGGTTTAGGTGAAACTTATGAGATACCTAAAGGTTTCCCAGCAGATATCCCGATTCCCGAAGATGCAAAAGTTTTTGATGCTGATGAAAAAGCAGGTATTATTACACTTGCGTATGAGACGAATAAGAATCCGCAAATGATTAATGATTTATATGCTAAATATTTTAATTCTGACATAATGATTGAAAAACCAATAATATCAGATGAGAAAACTGAACATGGTCCGTCTAAAAGATTCCAAGGTATTAGAGATGACGGGTTACTTGATTTAAGCTTTATTCAATCGCAAATCAAAGAGGAAGGTACAATTGTGGCGATTGTATTTCAGGGTGGAGAATCAAGACCTTCAAAGGAATTCCCTGGTGACATGTTCAATGATGGGGATCCTTTTAAAGTTCCCGGTGATTTATTTAAAGAGGGAGGTTTATTGAATTGGATTCCCTCCGATATGTTGGATGAATTTAGCAAAAACTTCTCTAGTGACATGTTTGAAGAATCACAAGAATTCCCAAGTGATATGTCTGATGGTTCTCAAGATCTCCCTGGGGATATGTTCGACGGTTCCAAAGAATTTACAGGGGACATGTTTCAAGAAAAAGCTAGTGAATTTATACAGAATAATCTTCCTGGGGATTTCCCGCTACCTGATAATCTCATAGTATATCAAGCTAATGACCTATTAGGTGTAGTATTAATAGCATTTGAAACAGATGTTTCACCAGAAAAATTAGGAAAAACATTTGGAAAGTATTTTCAAAGTAAATATTTTGTAGATAAACCTAAGCTTTCTGAAGTGAAGGCAAATCATACGAATGTAAAAGTAATAAATGGAAAGAGAGTAGATGGGGAATTAAGTGTGCGTTTTTCAGCTTCCGATAATATTAAAGACGGTTCTAAAGTAGTTGTAATTTTTAAAGAAGACTAATAGTTTTAGATAATTTATAAGGACTAGCCTTAATATGTTTAAATATATAATTGGTTGGGTTACCTAAATGTTAAGTGACCCAACGTTTTTTTATAAAAGAGCTTTAAAAAATGTAAACGCTTCAACAAAAATGTTGAATCATTTTTTTATTTAAAGTATAATGTGGGTACTATGAATTACTAGTGTTTACTTTTGCGTTAAAATCTGGCGGAAAACTAAATGCTAGCAAAAAAATGAAGGGGGTCGAGGTAATAGTGAAAAGAAAAAATTTTCTGTTTATGCTATTACTAGTAAGTATTACAGTATTGTTCGTTGCATGTGGCGGTGGAAACGCTAATAACGATGCCGACAACAATGATGGTAATACGGAAGAGAACAACAATAACGAAAATACTGAGGAAGCAAACAATGATGGTGGAGAAGAGATTACCAAGCTAGTAGTTGGTTCTGATGCAACATATGCACCAATGGAATATATCGATGATAGTGGGGAAATTGTAGGAATTGATATTGACATTATTGATGCAATTGCAGAAGAGTTAGGAATTGAGCTAGAAGTGAAAAACATTGGTTGGGAACCGTTATTCCCAGCGTTAAAGAATGGTGAAATTGATTTTGCTGTTTCTTCTATTACCATTACAGAAGAGCGTCAAAAAGAATTTGATTTCACTGAGCCATACTATGAAGCTAAACAAGTTATTTTAGTACCTGAAGATTCTGACATATCAGGATTAGCAGATTTAGAAGATAAAAGAGTAACTGTCCAAATAAATACAACAGGTCATATCGCCATGCAGGAATTTGTAGGTGAGACAAATCCTAATATTGTCGCATCTGAAACAATGCCTATTGCAATCCAAGAAATGTTAAATGGTAATGCAGAGGCATCTGTCGGAGATAACTCAACTGTTAATGAATATCTGAAAAATAACCCAGATGCAAAAGTAAAAGTGATTGAAGATGATGATAGTTTTGAAAAAGAATTTTATGGGTTAATGGTTCAAAAAGGAAATGTAGAAGTATTAGAATTACTAGATGAAGGTATTAAAGCAGTAAAAGAAAATGGAAAATTAAAAGAAATTACTGGCCTAGACTTAGATTAAATAAATCACTGTTCGTCGGCATCGGCGAACAGTATTTTTTCAATTAAATAATGTCAGTTTTTTTTGTGAGCCTTTTTGGAGGTGTTGACAATAGAGTTTTTATCAGCCATACGGTTTGATATGATATGGAATTATAGAGAGTTATTTATCCGTGGTGTTTGGATTACGATAGCATTAACGGCCGTTGGCTATTCTGCGGGTGTGGTCATCGGTTTAATATTTGGGTTAGGAAGATTATCCCATAGGAAATGGATTTATTATCCGAGTAAATTATTTGTTGACTTTTTTAGGGGTACTCCGTTACTTGTTCAAATATTACTAATTCATCTCGCCCTTATTCCAACAATATTTGGTCATTCTTTAGGTTTTTTTGTTTCTGGGGCTCTGGCACTAATGCTCAATTGTGGTGCTTATACTGCCGAGATTTTTCGTGCAGGAATTCAATCACTTGATAAAGGACAAATGGAGGCGGCTAGATCTTTAGGGATGCCACATGGGATTGCGATGCGAAATATTATACTACCACAAGCATTTCGACGTATGATTCCGCCACTAGGGAATGAATTGATTGCTTTATTAAAAGATTCTTCTTTAGTAACAGTCATTGCAGCGACAGATATTTTATATGCGGCAAAAATAACTGCCGGAGCTAATTTGCGTTTTTGGGAACCATATATATTTGCGGCGATTTTATATTTAATGTTGACATGGGTCGCAACGAAGGTCATTGCTTATATTGAAAAGAGGTTTAGTAACTCGTATATACCGATGAGTAGACGTAAACAATTAAAAGCAGAACAAGAACAGGATAGTACAACCCCAGAATTATAGTGGGACTACTGTCATTTACCACTAATGAAATAGGTAGGTGGGAACATTTGATAAAAATTGAAGGCTTAGTCAAGCATTTTGGTGATTTAGAAGTATTAAAAGGAATTGATTATGAAGTAAAAGAAAAAGAAGTGATTTGTATTATCGGAGCGAGTGGTTCCGGTAAAAGTACCTTTTTACGTTGTATTAATTTGTTGGAGGATATTACAGATGGTGCCGTATATATAAACGATGTCAAAGTAAATGATCAGCAAACAAATATAAATGAAATTAGAAAAAGTGTCGGTATGGTATTTCAACAATTTAATTTGTTTCCACATATGAATGTGTTAGATAATATTACTATTTCTCCTAGAAAAATTTTAGGAATGGAACCGAAGAAAGCGGAAGAAGAGGCACATGAACTTCTAAAGAAGGTAGGACTATCTGATAAAGCATATGCCTATCCAGAACAATTATCAGGAGGACAGAAACAACGGGTAGCCATTGCAAGAGCATTAGCGATGAAGCCGAGTATAATGCTATTTGATGAACCAACATCAGCCCTCGACCCTGAAATGGTCAAAGAAGTGTTAGACGTCATGAAACAATTGGCTGAAGAAGGAATGACAATGGTTGTCGTCACACATGAAATGGGCTTTGCACGTGAAGTGGGGGATAGGGTTTTATTTATTGATGGTGGTTATTTAGTAGAAGAAGGAACACCAGAGCAAATTTTTGGAAATCCACAGCACGAGCGAACACAAGCATTTTTAAGTAAAGTATTATAAAAACTTTTTGATGGAAATAATGTTATTTAAGAATTAGCCATGCCTAGACGGTAATTGGCTAATTTTTTTACATGATAAGAGATTATTTGAACAAAAATAGCGACGCAATTCTCCTTCAAAACGCGACACAAGGAAATGTCACGTTGGTATATTACGCCTTTATGTAAATGGTCTTGCTATCGCTGTGCGTTGTACTGTATTCAAGATAAGGGAAGCTCCATCAAATTGTGAAACAATTAAGTGGGGAGGTTCACTAGATGACAACAGACTTCCAACTAATAGACTTAGGGAAGTCTGTATATCTAAGTTTATTTCGCTTGATGGCCGATTTGCCATTGTTCTGATAACGTTAATGGTAATTTGGCACGGGTTCGCCTGTTATGAAAGAGTACTTTTGCCATCGCTTGCATTGACATTAGTGAGGTATCATATGTCAACATTAATGTTGCTGCCTCATTTACTTCAAGTAGACCGAATGGGTTTCCAAAAGCACAAATCACTATTTTATCGTTATATTGTTGTAAAATTTGTTTTATGACTAGTAAAGAACTCTTATCATTCGATAGGTCGGTTACCGGAATAATGATTTGTTCAGCTTTTTCACATGCTTGTAAAAGGTTTTCATCGTTTGTTAAAGGAAATGATGTAAAATGTTCTAAATAATCATACAAAAAATTATTAAACAATAGTAAATGTTCTGATGATAGTTCATGTTGCTTACTTGATGTTTTGTTTGTCGCAGGAATGAGTACGATGGTATCCTTACTTTTATTCAATGGGAGAGTATCCACTTCATTTTTTACAATTGTTATAGCTTGTTCATTTAACTTTTTAGCAAATTCAATATGTTGTGTTTTACCGACCAAATCATGATTAAAAGTAGGTAATTCACTTAGGTGATACTTGTTTTTAACGCGTAAAATCCGTCTTATAGATTCATCGATATTTTCTTCTTTTAATTCACCAGTTTTCACAGCTTTAATAACAGCATCCATGGTAGCGTATTGTTTTTCTAAAGATTCATTTAAATAAATCATATCTGCTCCCGCTTTTAAAGCTAAAATAGCAGCCTCGTGAAGCTCGTATTGATTTTTTTGGGTTAACTTTTCAAGGCTATCGGTCATAATAATCCCTTCATAGCCAATTTTTTCACGAAGTCCTTCCTTTATGATTTGTGGTGATATAGAGGCCTCTTCAGCATGGGATATCATTAAAATATCTATTCCTTGTTGTATGGCATACATGAATGGAAGTAATGAATGCTCACTAATTGGGTGAATTTGTCCATTATCTTCTATCGTTGGAAAATAGTTTAGGTTAGGAATAACTTTCCCTTTTCTAAAACCTTGAATCATATCTGTTGCATGTTTTTTCACTTTTTTTACATTTTCACCAAAAGGGAATAAAGTGTATTGATTATTTGCTTCACTTTTAGTCAAATTTAAATTCGGTGAAAAAATCATGTTAATGCCTAAGTTATTAAGTTGTTCACCAACAATTTCGGCGACTTTTTTAGAATATAATCGATTGTCTAATGCTCCTAAAGCTAATTTGTTAGGCAGATTTATCATCCCTTCGATTGATTGGGTACTATCTTCAGAAATGGATATAAAAAGTGGAGTTCGTTGGTCACTATATTTTTGGATTGTGTTTGAAAATTGGGCAACCTTTTTAGGGTTTTGTCGTTGATGACCTGTATAGGCGATACCACCAACATGGTATTTCGTTATTAAATTGATTAAATCTCCTGAAACATTGACATCCGCATGACCGAGTAAAAATAGTTGGCCAATTTTTTGTTCTAGTGTGAATGATTCTAAATTCATTGTATCCCTCCTAGATTATTTTATAAAAAGTAGTTTAATTTATTAGTTTAATAGTTTAATGTTATCATATCTTAATAATTTTAAATATACAATGAAGCGATTTGAACGTATAATATACTTAACAATTGATAAGGGTTCTTAAACTTTTTACTATAATAGTTAAAGGATGAAGATAATGAATATTGTTGGTGTTGATATCGGTGGAACTTCAATAAAAATGGGATTAATTGATGCGGAGGGTAACATAAAGAAATTCCATGAGTATGCAACAGAAAGTGAAAAAGGTGGTCCTTATGTTATTGAAAGGTTAATTGAGGAAATAGGTAAATTTGAAAACTTTGAAGCTATCGGGGTAAGTACTTTAGGGCAAATAGATCGTGAGCGTGGGGTGTATGTTGAAGAGGCAGCTAATATTCCTCTTACAAATCAATTGCCATTAAAAAAGCCATTAGTTGATCATTTTCATGTTCCAGTAGAAATAGAAAATGATGTGAATGCAGCAGCTTTAGGTGAAAAGAAATTTGGAATTGCCAAAGACCTTGAAGATTTCCTGTATGTTGCATATGGAACTGGAATTGGTGGAGCCATCATTAATGATTCATCACTTTACATAGGAACAAATGGTCATGCTGGGGAATTTGGTCATATCGTCACTCATGCATTTGGTAGAATATGTGGTTGTGGACAACATGGATGTTATGAAAAATATGCCTCAACAAGTGCTTTAGTGGAGAGTGCCAGAACAGTTGATAGTTCTTTGGAAAATGGCAGAGTTATTTTCAACCGATATCATGCAGGTGATGAAATAGCCATTCAATTAGTGGAAGATTGGTTAAAAGAAATTGCCGTCGGTCTCTCCTCCATCATTCATATTTTTAATCCAAAAACGATTATACTTGGTGGTGGAGTAATGGAACAAGAAGTAATTGTGGAACGTTTAGAACAATTAATTAATCAAGCAATTTTTAAGTGCTTTCGTGGAGTAAAACTACACAACGCAACGTTAGGAAACAAGGCTGGAATTTTAGGTGCCGCAAGTTTACATATGAGAATGAATAAAAACGACTTATTATAATATGCTCTCGTTGGAAAAAATTAGTATAATTATGTAAAATATGATTAGTATTTGAATTTTATACAAGATGGATGTAGCCATGTTGTGTTAGTTATATTTTAAATAAAAGAGGATTTTATCATGCAGAGAACAATTTTAATTGAAAATATAAATGTATTTATGGAGGATGCAGCGATAAAATCTGGAAATGTACTTTTAGAAAACAGTATTATTAAGAAAATTACTACTGAACAAATTAAGATTCCATCGTCCTCTACAGTAAGAAAAATTAATGGAGAAGGTTACCATCTAATACCCGGATTTATTGATACACATATTCATGGTGTTGATGGTGCGGATGTAATGGATGGAACGGAAACTGGAATGGACACAATTGCTAACTCATTACCAAGGGAAGGCACGACAAGTTTTTTGGCAACAACGATGACACAATCAAAAAAGGTAATTGAGAATGCTTTGAGTAATCTTGCTGTATATGACAATAAAGATGGTCAATCAGAGATGATTGGGATTCATTTAGAAGGGCCTTTTATTAACCATGATAAAAGTGGCGCCCAATTAAGTGAAAATATTATTCCAGCAAATATAGGGTTGTTTACAAAATGGCAACAACTAGCTAAAGGGAAAATTAAAACGGTAACGTTAGCACCGGAGTGTGAAGGAATGGATCGTTTTATTCCTTTTTTAGTTGAAAACGGATTAAATGTGTCAGCAGGACATACGAATGCGACATATGAACAAATGAAAGAAGCGGTCGATCTAGGAGTTCGACAAGTGACCCATGTTTGTAATGCAATGAGTGGTATCCATCATCGTGATATTGGAGCCGTTGGTGCAACGATGAAAATTGCTTCATTAAGTGCTGAATTAATTGCCGATTTTATTCACGTATCAAAGCCTATGATTGAATTACTTTATGACCAGTTAGGTAGTGCACGATTAATGCTCATTACAGACTCAATTAAGGCAAAACATTTACAACCTGGGCAATATGAATTTGGTGGAAATGAAATTTTTGTTGATGAAGAGCGTGCCCTATTAAAAGATAGGAAAACATTGGCAGGAAGTATGTTAACAATGGAAAAAGCCGTGAAAAATATGTTATCTTTAAAGGGAATAATACTGAAAGATATTATACAAATGGCTTCGATTAATCCAGCTAAACAAGCCGGCATATTTCATCGAAAAGGTAGCATAGCTATTGGAAAAGATGCAGACTTATTAATTGTTGATGATTCGATAAACATTAAATTTACGATTTGTCGTGGTGTAATTAGTTATGAGGGGGAATAGTGTGGAAATTTTAAAGTTTAATAATAACGAGGAATTAAGTGAGAAAGCAGCAGAAGTAATTATTAATAAAATAAATGAAAAACCGAAACTTACTTTAGGGTTAGCAACTGGGTCAACTCCAATGCAAACTTATAAAAATTTAGTAAAAGCGTATAAGGATGGAAAAGTATCTTTTAAAGAAGTCATTACCTTTAATTTGGACGAATATTTAGGCATTAGTCCAACAAATCCAAATAGTTATACTTATTTTATGAATGAGCATTTATTACATCATGTAGATATAGACGAAAATAATGTTCATATTCCTACCGGAGTAGGTGAAAACAGTGAAAAGGAATGTGCACAATATGAGCGACTAATTAAAGAAGAAGGACCAATTGATTTGCAAATCCTCGGTATGGGTTTAAATGGTCATATTGCTTTTAACGAGCCAGGCACTCCTATTACTGCTCGCACTCATGTCGTAGAATTGGATGAGACGACAGTGCAAGCAAATTCAAGATTTTTTAATGGCGAGAAAGAATTAGTTCCTACACATGCCATTACGATGGGGATAGGAACCATCATGGAAGCGAAAGAGATTTTATTCCTTGTCCAAGGGGAGCATAAAGCAGAAGGATTAAGAAAAGTGCTTTATGGTGATGTGACAGAAATGATTCCCGCATCAATTTTACAAAAACACCCTAACGTCACAGTATTGACGGATATTAATTTATAATGATTGATAAAACCTATTACTTTTTCGAAGGTAGTAGGTTTTTTGTTAAATGATATGGGGGATGACACCTAAATTTATAGGAGGTTCGTAATGAAACAGTCGGAATTTATTCGTTTAGATGGTGTTGATATTGTCTCGCTAATTCAGCAAAAGAAAGTAATGGCAGAAGAGGTGTTAGAAGCTAGTTTCAAGCAGCTAGGTATCGTTAATGGTGAATTAAATGCAACGACACACCTACGTGAAAAAGATGTATATAAAGATGCACAGGAAGTTACAATGGAAGGTGCTCTTGCAGGACTACCAATTTTTTTAAAAGATATTTCACAATCTTTAAAAGGTTCCCCATTAACGGGTGGCTCTCGTTTATTACAAAATATGATTACTCCTACCAATTCAAATTTTGTACAACGAATAGTCGATGCGGGATGCTTACCAATGGGACATACGACGACACCAGAATTTGCATTAAAAAATATTACCGAGCCAGAGTTTCATGGGCAGACAAAAAATCCATGGAATCTTGATTTTTCTCCTGGAGGATCAAGTGGAGGATCTGCTGCACTTGTGGCATCCGGTGTCATGCCAATTGCAGGAGCTAGCGATGGGGGTGGCTCGATTCGAATACCTGCTTCTTTTAGTAGTTTGTTCGGGTTGAAGCCGACGAGGGGAAGAACCCCTGTTGGACCGGGTGTTGGTCGGAATTGGCACGGAGCGGCGATTGAATTTGTTTTAACTAGGTCAGTTCGTGATAGTGCAAGAA
>Ga0209487_1003860_pt1 | contig 11675 bp, 12 predicted proteins | sample Poulit2012_FD_187524 | JGI IMG/M metagenome (GOLD analysis project Ga0209487, IMG submission 187524) | Agricultural soil microbial communities from Georgia to study Nitrogen management - Poultry litter 2012 (SPAdes) (version 2) | ecosystem: Environmental > Terrestrial > Soil > Agricultural land... | reverse complement strand
TGAGCGTGTGGTTCACGTTCACCAGCCGCTCGTCTCATCCCACATCCCGGAACGTGGGATGAGACGCACCGACTGTCGGAGCAGAGCCACATTCGCCGCGACCACTTGGCCCCACAATAGGAGCAACGAAAACCAGGCCCGCAGAGAACAGGAGACGCATGAGTCCCGTTCATCGCAAGTCCATCCTGCCGGTGGTGGCGCTGTTTGCGCTGACGCTGCTCTCTGCCTGTTTCCCGGGCGCGCAGAACCGCGGCGGTGGCCAGACCACCTTCACCCCACCCCGCCAGCTGGACCCGGCGCATGTCGCCGTGCCGGATGGCTACACGGTCGAGGTGGTAGCGAGCGGCCTCGACTTCCCGGTAGGCATCGCCTTCGACGACGAGGGCGCGCTACACGTGGTCGAGGCCGGCTACTCGTACGGCGAGGTGTTCGCGGAGCCGCGGCTCCTCCGCATCAATACCGACGGCACAACTGAAGTAGTCGCAACCGGCGACAACCCGCCATGGAACGGCGTCGACTTCGCGAACGGCAGCTTCTTCATCGCAGAGGGCGGCCAGCTCGAAGGCGGCCGCATCCTCCGCGTCGACCCCGACGGCACCGTGACGGCACTCGTGGAGGGGCTGCCCAGCCTGGGCGACCACCAGTAGTGGTTGGATCCCCATTGAGCAGTTCGCGCCGACTTGGAGCTTTCCGAGCCAGTTAAGATTACGTACAAGACTGCAACGTTCTTGTAAGATCCAGTCATGAGCAAAGTCGATGTGAGCGCGGCGCGAAACAATTTCGCCCGAATACTGGACGCGTCCAGCGAGGAAGATGTTCTGATCGAACGATACGGCAAGCTGGCAGGTGTGCTCATAAGTCCAGAAAGACATCAGGAACTGCTCGCCGCCCTGGAAGAGCTGGACGATATTCGTGCATTCGATGAAGCTATGGCAGAGGAAGGCAACAACATCCCTTGGGAACAGGTTAAGGCCGATCTCGGCTGGACCTGATGTACCGGCTGGAGTTCAGACCGGCAGCACTGCGCGCACTGCGAAAACTTGACTCTGTTACCGCCGAGCGGGTTAGAGGAGCCCTTGTACTTCTCGCAAGCGAACCGCGCCCTCCCGCCTCCCGGAAGCTGGCTGGGCGAGATGCCTACAGGGTACGCGTGGGGGACTACCGGATTATTTACACTATTGACGATAAGGAACTCTTGATTGTGGTCGTTCTTGTAGGCCACCGTAGCAGCGTGTATCGGTAACTGGGGGCAGCCCGACCCGAGGACTTTCAGTCCTTCGGGTCAAGCACGTCGCGAAGTCCGTCTCCCATCAGGTTGATGCCCAACACGGTTACGAAGATGGCCATCCCCGGCCAGAACGAGGTCCACGGAGCGTTGGCCAGGTAGCCCGTGCCGGTGCGCAGCATTGAGCCCCATGAGGGGGTGGGGGGCTGCACGCCCAGGCCCAGGAAAGAGAGGGCCGATTCTACGAGGATTGCAGCGGCCACCGAGAGTGAGGCCTGGACCAGGATGGCGCTGACCATGTTGGGGAGCAGGTGAAGGAAGATGATGGGTGTCGAGCGGTTGCCCAGGGCGCGGGCGGCCTCGACGAACTCTGCCTCGCGGAGTGTAAGCGCCTGCGCGCGTGCCAGGCGCACGAATATCGGGATGTAGACCACCCCAATGGCGATCATGGCGGTTGTAAGGCCAGCTCCCAGCGCGGTGGTGAGTGCAAGCGCCAGGATTATGACCGGAAAGGCCATGATCGCGTCGGTGATTCGCATGATCACCAACTCGTCGAGTGGCCCGCCTATGTACCCGCTTACCAGGCCCAGCGGCACACCGATGCCCACGGCGATGAGCACGGCCAGCAGGCCCGCCTGCAGGGAGGCGCGTGCGCCGAAGATGAGGCGGCTCAGTACGTCTCTGCCTACCTCGTCGGTTCCCAGCATGTACTGGGCGCTTGGCGGCTGGAGGATGGCACCGAAATCGGCGCGCAGCGGGTCGTGGGGTGCCACCTGCGGCGCGAACACGGCGACGAGCAGGACCAGCATCACGAGGGTGAATCCCACCATCGCCAGCGGCTTCCGGCCGAAACGTCTTACGAGCTTGCTGCGTATCACTGGTACCGGATCCTTGGGTCGAGCAGCGAGTAGCCGAAGTCGGTAAGCAGGTTGATAAGGATGACGGCAACGGCGAATACGAGTAGCAGGCTTTGGATCATGGTGAAGTCGAAGCGCAGGAAGGAGTTGTAGATAAGACGGCCGAAGCCGGGGATGGCGAAGATGGTGTCGATGACGACCACGTTGCCCAGCAGCGCGGCGAACTCGACGCCCACGACGGTGAAGAGGGGAATAAGTGCGCCCCTGAGCGCATGCTTGAGGATTACCTTCGTGTCGCTCACACCCTTGGCGCGGGCGGTGCGTATGTAGTCGCTCTTGACGACGTCGAGCAGGCTGGAGCGCACCATGCGCATGAATATGCCGGCGGGCCGCAGCGCCAGTGCAAGCGCTGGCAGCAGGCTGTGGAGGAGGCTTTGCCACGGGTCCTCGTGGAGCCTCACGAAGCCCGACGACGGGAGCAGGTCGAACTGCAGCGAGAAAAGATAGATAAGCAGTATCGCAGCCCAGAATCCAGGCAGAGAAATACCCGAGAGCGCCACCAACGACGCCAGCGCATCCCCGAAGCCACCCCTTTTGGTGGCGGAGATGATCCCGGTTGGCACCCCAATGATCAATGCGATGAGCAGTGACAGTACGGTTATCTGCAGAGTTACCGGCAGAGCGTGACCTATGGCGCGAGCCACGGGAGTACCGTCGATGAGCGAGCGGCCCAGGTCGAACTGCAGCAGGCCTGAGACCCAGGAGAGGTATTGGATGTGGAGCGGACGGTTGAGACCCATGCGCTCCCGCAGTACCTCAACCGCCTCGGGCGTGGCCTCCTGACCAAGAAGGGTGAGAGCTGGATCCCCGGGCACTACGTTCATCACCGTGAACGCGATGATCGTAATGAACAGGACTATGGGAATGGTTGTAAGCAACCGGCGAAGGGCGTAAGCGGCCATATACCTCCAGGCGTTCGGGACGCGCCAGAGATCGCATGTTTATGCGATACGGGGGTCTAACCCTGACCCGTGGACCGGAATGTCCGGTCCACGGGTCAGGAGCACTTGTTCTAAGCGCCCAACGGAGGGGACGCTCAGGCGATCAGTCGGCCAGCCAGACGTCCTCGAAGCGCATCATCGAGTCGGGGATGTGACGGAACCCCTGCACCTCGTTGCGGAACGCCTTGATCTCGGCCATGTGGTAGAGGAACAGGTAGGGCACTTCCTGAGCGAAGATCTCGTTGGTTGCCCGGTAGAGCTCGCGACGCTCGGCCTGGTCGACGCTGGCACGGGCGCGCGTGAGCAGGTCGTCGAGATCGTCGTTGTAGACCCTGCCCCAGTTGGTGCTGGTGCTGTGGAACCAGGGGTAGGCGCTCAGGTCTGGGTCGTTACGGGGGCTCAGCTCGACCGAGAAGGCGGTGTAGTTGCCGTCTCCCATGCGGGCGAGGCCGGTGCCGAACTCGATTTGCTGAATGTCGACCTGTATGCCCACCTCGGCGCACATGGCGTTGATCATTGAGGCTACGCGAATCTCCTCTTCGCTGGGGACGATGTAGAGGGTGAAGGAGAAGCCGTCTGGTACGCCGGCCTGGGCGAGCAGCTCGCGGGCCCTTTCCACGTCGCGCGGGGGAACGGGGTCATCCTCGTCGACTACGAAGGTGGCAGGCGAGTAGGGGCCAAAGCCGGGCACGGCGGCGTCGCCGAAGATCGTGTCGACGATTACCTGCCGGTCGATGCAGGCACTGAGAGCCTGGCGGCGCAGCGGGTCGCCCAGGTCGGCCGATTCGCCGTTGATGTAGATGCCACGGTAGCCAAGACCGCCAATGATGCTGACGGTTATCTCATCGTGTTGCTGCAGAGCCTGTACGTTCCTGCCCGGGATGGTGTTGACGATGTGGAGCGATCCCGACTCGAGGTTCAGAACGCGCGAGTCGCCGTCCACGAACGGCCGGTAGATTACCTGGTCGAGGTAGGGCAGGCCCTCCTTGAAGTAGTCGTCGAAGCGCTCGATCACAACGCGGTCATCGCGAATGCGCTCAACGAAGCGGAACGGTCCCGCGCCAATGAGCACCTCTTCGAAGCCGTCGTTGCCCACCTCGGCGATAGCTGTGGGCGAAACCATCATTCCGGTCCACGAGGCGAGCGCGGGGAGGAACGCGGCGAAGGGCTGGCTCATGGAAACCCTTACCGTGAGTTCGTCGACGGCCTCAACCTCGTCAACAAACTCGAGCTCGGCCTTGCGGGGCGAGCCGAAGCCGGGATCAAGCATGCGCTCGAAGTTGAAAACCACGGCGTCGGCATCAAGCGGCGTGCCGTCGTGGAAGAGGACGCCGGGATGCAGTTCGAAGACGTACTCGAGCCCGTCATCGGTCACCGTCCAGTCGCTTACCACGCCGGGGACGACCTGCAGGTTTTCATCGACCTCGAAGAGGGTGGCAAAGATGTTGTGCAGGATGGTACGTGAGGCGTTGGCTGCGGTGCGGTGCGGGTCTAGCTCGGGCGGGTCGTCGGCGAGGCCAACCCGAAGGGTGCCCCCGTAAGCCTGCGCCAGGGCCGGCGATGCGACTAGCAGCAGCGCAAGAACTGCGAATACGCTGCGAATGGTGGCTTTGAGTCTTCTACTACGCATCTGGTACCTCCAGCTGGTACAGGTAGACGGCGTTAGCCGCTGAGCACGCCTATTGGATTGCTTTGCAAAGAGGAGGGTTGCGGGGCCAATTGAAACGACAGAACAGCGGGTCAGGGGTAAACCGCGATTATTTCCATCGTTGTGCATCTATTTACCATTGCGGCAGACGGGGGTCAAGCTTGGAGTGGCTCCCTCACGCACGGGAAGCTGCCTCCAACCGAGTCAATTTGCCGCGTTATCGGAAGATCGATTTGGGCAGGTACGCCGAGATAACCCAGTTCGGAGCATCCACCACTTCGCTTATGCGCAGGCCCACGGCGACGCTGCACAGCGCGTAAGCGAGATTGGGCTCCAGTCCGTACTCGCGCCCCAGGTGGTCGATCATTGAGCGCGTAGCATCCTTTGCTGCTTCCATCAGATCGGGGCCAACTCCGGTGGTCACGTAGTGGCCCTTGTCGACCTTGGCCCCGGGGGCGGCCGGTGCCAGCTCGTACTGGGGGCTGGGGATGTGGAAACCCTTGCGCAGGGACACGCGCACGCGTACGTCCATGGCGGTTTCTATGGCGGTGCCGCACACCTCACCATCGCCCTGAGCGGCGTGCGTGTCGCCCAAGGACAGCAGAGCGCCAGGCACTTCCACGGGCAGGAGCAGCTTGGTGCCGGGGGTGATGTCGCGAATGTCGAGGTTGCCTCCCACCCGCCGCGGCGGGACCACCGAGTGCGACCCGGGTTCCTTCAGTGCCACGCCTATGGTTCCCGGAAAGGGCCTGAAGGGCAAATGGATCTCGTTGGTGAACTCGACGCGCCGCGAGTCGTAACGGGAGATATGCAGGAACGGATCGGTGAACTCGTCGGCGAGCAGCCCGAAACCGGGGATGATCGCGGTCCAGCCCCAACTGCCCTCGGCCAAACTCAGAATCTCGACTTCGAGCGCATCGCCCGGCTCCGCACCATCAATGTATATGGGACCGGTAACCGGATTGATGCGGCCGAAGTCCAGCGCGGCGATCGCGCTTGCATCGGAATCGGGATTGATTTGCCCGCCGGAGGCGTCCACAGCGCCAATTTCCAACTCTGTCCCAGGCTCGACCGTGGCCACCGGCTTCAGGCTGTTGTCCCAGCCGAAGTGGTGATGGTGATGGTGGATTGTTCTGTAATGTGCAGCTTTATGCATGGCCCAATGTACCCCAACCCGGGACAAATGCCCAGCCGCCTCTCAGGTCGAGTCTCCTCAATTTGGCGCGGCTGTCTTTGTTATGCGGAAGCCGCGAAGCGGCAGGGCATTTGTTTGTTCCGAAGGCAGAGGAAGGCGGGGCTTCTTCGCTAGCAGTGCAGGCCAATGCTTATCGGTGGGACGGGATGAACAGCCACGCATAGTGGTTGCGTGAGTTCCTTGTGCTAAAATTCCTGTCGCCGCCAGTGCGCGGCGACGAGCATGGGCGGTTAGCTCAGCGGGAGAGCACTCGCTTCACACGCGAGGGGTCACTGGTTCAATCCCAGTACCGCCCACCACAAAAAACATTGTCTAGTTGCTAGAAGTGGCGTCGGCGAAACTATTGGTCGACGCCACATTCTTCTGTTTGACGACCAACTTGACGACGAACCGGAGTCATCGCTCGGGCACCGGGCACAGGCGAGCAGGAGTCACTCCAGCCTGGAAGAGCGAGGAGTCGCAAGCCACTGTTGAGGCAACGACACTCGCCCACCGCGTGCGATACAGGAACCCAGCCAGTTGACAGTCCACTTGCGGCGCAACTAAACTTAGTTGCAACTCTCTTCAGTCCTCTCTCTGTCAAAAATGGGGTTCAGAATGAGCCGCAAGGACAAGCTGATCGCCAGACTGAAGGGCAAGCCAAAAGACTTCACTTGGGACGAACTATCGAGACTGCTCAAGTACTTGGGTACGAGGAAGCCAAACCGGGGAAGACCGGCGGGTCGAGGAGACGCTTCGTGCACGCTACTGCAGCGATGATCAGTCTCCACCAGCCACACCCGGGGAACGAACTCAAGGGGTATCAGGTGGAACTCGTGATCGAGGTCCTGACTGAGGAGGGGCTCATATGAAGAACATGCTGGAGTACAAGGGCTATCTTGGTTCGCTCCAATTCAGTGCCGACGACCGGGTGTTCTACGGCAAGATCGAACACATCCGCAGTTTGATCACCTTCGAGGGGACCGACGTGGAATCGCTCGAAGAAGCCTTCAGGGAGGCCGTGGACGACTACCTCGCCACCTGTCGGGAGCTTGGGCGGGAGCCCGAGAAGCCCTTTAAGGGCACGTTCAATGTGCGTACGGGAGAGGAGAGGCACAGACGCGCTTCGGTCTATGCCGCAACTCACGATAAATCGCTGAATCAGGTCGTGAACGAAGCTCTGGACACCTACCTGAGCCTCAAGGAACAGGAACAGGGCGGCCCTGCTCGGTAGTCAGAAACCATCTATTCAGGCCACCAACGGAAAGTTCTGCCAAAGCACAAACACACCAACGACAAGCAGAAACGCCGCAAACATACGCTGCAGCGCCATCTGCGAGATACGCCCGCCAACGAGCTTGCCCAACACGCTACCCACAGCACCAAGACAAATGAACAGCCCGATGACTCCCCAGTCGAGGTGGAGATCGATGGCGCCTAGCACCTGCAGGTACTCCATGAACCCCACGAACGACTTTAGAGCGATGATCAGCAGGCTCGTCCCCACCGCGATTGGCATCGATAGCCCGCCCAGAAGCGCCAGCGCGGGGACGATAAGGAAGCCGCCGCCTACGCCGACGAGGCCGGTGACGATGCCGACGACGAGTCCCTCTGCCCCGATCTTCCACCAGGCGTGCCTGCCGGCGCTGCGCCTCGCCATCGCACCGTTGCCGCGGAACATGAAGAACGCCGCGAGAATCATGATCAGCGCGAACAGGAGCATCTGCAGCGAGCCGCTTACGAACTGGGCGAGGAACGCCCCGGCGAACGAGCCGATCATGCCCGGCACGCCGAACAGCAGCACGCTGCGCCAGTCGACCTGGTTCTTCAAGGCATAGGGCAGCGCTCCGAAGAGGCTAATTCCGCCGACTATCGCGAGGGATCCGGCGATGGCGACCTTGTCGGGCTGGCCCAGCAGATAGACGAGGATCGGCACGGTGAGGATGGAACCCCCTGAGCCGAGTAGGCCCAGGGTGATTCCGATCGAAAGCGCTCCAAGCCAGGCGGTTACCACCTCAGGCGCCCACCCGCTCCCGCTGCGCCTGCACCCACGCCTGATAGCTGCCCTCGAGTTCGAACACGTTCTCGAAGCCGGCCGCCCGCAGCGCGCTGGCGACCACGGAGCTGCGCGCGCCGCTCAGGCAGTGCGTGACAATGGGCCTGTCCTGGGGCAGAGAATCCAGATTCCACAGAACCCTCCCCCCATGGAGTTGTTGGGCGCCGGGGATGTGGCCGGCGTCGTACTCTGCCTGGCTGCGCACGTCCAGCACGAAGGCACCCTCCGTACCCTCCAGATCGTGGGGCGTGAGCCGCGCGACCGGTTCGGTGGGCAGGTCGCCAAGGTCCGTGACGAAACCGGTTACCCGGTCGATGCCGACGAAGGCTAGTCGCCTGCGCAGATCCTGGGCCTGGTGCTGCGACGCGGCAACGAGCACGATTTCGTTGTCACTGCTTTCCGGATCGAGCGCCCACGCCGCCCAGCCAGCGAAGCTCCTGCCCGCGGGCACGTGCAGCGAGCGGGGAACGGCGCCCTGCACGTACTCTGCCCTGGGACGCGTGTCGAGGAGGACGGCACCGGCAACGAGCTTCGCCCGCAGCTCGTCGCTGGCCAGCGACGGCAGTTGCTCGCGCTCGCCCAGCAGCGCGGGACCCTGCCGGTTTTGCCTCTTCATGCGGCCAAAGTAGAGGGGCGCGTCGGGCTGGCCGTCGAGCAGGGCGGTCACGAAGCCCTCCTCGTCGCCGTCCAGTACGTACGGCGCCCACCAGGAGGTGGCCCGCTCGTAACCGACGGTCGTCGACTCGAGGGCGCCCAGTGCCTTGCCACAGGCGCTGCCAGAACCGTGCCCGGGAAAGACCTGCACGTAATCGGGCAGAGCAAGAAAGCGCTCCTTGAGGCTGCGGAAGAGCTGCCGCGCCATGGGGAACCGCGTGTCCTCGCCGCCGGCCGCCTCGTCGAGCAGGTCGGGCCTGCCCAGGTCGCCTACGAAAACGAAGTCGCCGGTGAAGAGGTAGCCGGGCAGCTCGGTAGCAGCCGAATCGGTCACGAGGAAGGAGAGGTGCTCGGGTGTGTGGCCGGGCGTGTGCACCGCGCGAAGGATAATATTGCCAACGCGGATCTCGTCGCCATCGCGGAGTCCCTCGTGCTCGAAACCGTACTGCCAGTCCGGGCCGCCCTCATCGGAGAGATGGAGCGCCGCGCCGGTGGCCTGCGCGAGCTCGCGTGCACCGGAAAGGTAGTCGGCGTGGATGTGGGTATCGGTTACCGCGACGATCTCCATGCCGTTTCGTTGGGCCTCGTCGATGTACACGCCGGGCTCGCGGCGGGGGTCGATTACGACCGCTTCACCGGTCGCCTGACAGCCGACGAGGTAGCTCGCCTGGGCCAGGTCGTCGTCGTAGATGCGCCTGATCAGCATTGCATCCTCCGGCACCTGGCTGCGGGTACTGTACGCTTCTCGTTCATGATTCGGTTATAAGGCAAGGAACCCTGCCGGATGGTCGCGAGCCAACGATGTTTATAACCGGGCTTGATAACGAAACCGCACGAAGCCGACCTGGCCGAGCAACACCCGGCCCATCTATCACCGATCCAGATATTTCGGGGCTGTATTAACCTTCCTTCGAACGACTTGCTGGTTAACATGCCGCTCATGGATATTCTTGACGTACTGCGTCAACCGGTGGCCTCACAGGCGGAGTCCTCCTCGCCAACCCCGAACCCCTCCAGCTTTCCGCAGCAACCCAAAGCGACCTCGCGGCCCTGGGCATCAATTTCGACGGCAACCTCGTGCCGGCCCAACTGTTCGGCGCGCAGTTCCTGACGCAACCGGTACGGCTCCTCTTCCTGCTACTCGCCGGCGCGCTCGTCGGCTTCGGCGCACGCTGGGCGGGAGGCTGCACCTCCGGTCACGCGATCACGGGTCTCGCCAACCTGCAGCTCCCCTCGCTGATCGCGGTGGTGGGCTTCTTCATCGGCGGGCTCACGGTCACCCACCTGCTCCTGCCGTTCCTGCTGAAGGCGCTTCTCTAGGAGATGGACATGAACAGCGGCAGTCAGATCACGTCAGTCGACAGCGGCGCTAATCAGGCGAGTTCGCAGAGACCGCCGCCTTCGAGGAAAATCATGCGTCGCAGAAGGTCTCTGAGGCCATGGGCTAGCCTGGGTGTTTGCAGCTGCAGACCGAATAGAGGCCATATATCGTTCCACACGAACATCCGTCACTATATGGGGACTAGGCGCCACTTACAATTTCAACCCGGTCCCATAGGCGAAGCACAAGCGCACGAACGGGCGTGATGCTGGCCGAGGTCTATCTCCAAACCCGTCGACAGGAACGATTAGAAGAGGCGCTCCGCCCTCACTTACGTAACCTTACGTGACCAACCTATTAGGTCGCTGGCCTGGAGGAGTCAAGCGCGATGGGCGCATAATCGTTCCACGATTTACCTATCACGGTTCTGCCCAGACTAGTCTAGGAGGTCAATAATGCGGTCCTGATAGTCTCGCTTTCCGAAGATGCAATCACGGTGATACGCGAGGAATTCAGCTTGGTGATCGCTAAATTCCCCGCACCTTCTGCCCTCGGTCAAATCGATACCTGACTTCTCTTTTACTTCGTCCGGCAGTTTGTCCGCAAGAATAAGGCGGCCGTCGTCCCGAAAAGACAGCCATCCCTGATCGAAAAGTAAATCAGCAGTGGGCGTTAATAGCAGTCCATTGCTGCGGTCGATACGTTCACTATCGTTGCTTTGCGACCACGGCTTGATGTGACTCGCGCGTAAGAAGCGCAGGTCAACAACACCAGTGAGGCGACACCCCTTTTCAACAGTGGAGACCCGGCGTCGAAAAAGGCCCTGCTGTGTCCGGATTTTGGTAAAGCTACGTCTCTCAGTTTCAGAAATTGCTTCATCGGATTGGATTACCAGCTCTGGCTGGACACCCAGAACCTCGTCATCCAATGCCCGAAGGTGAAAGACGATAGCGTTGCGCGGGTTTCCATCTCGATCAGGAACATTAGGCTCTATGTGGTGACCCTCGTAGATAAACTCACCAACAAACCGCTGGGCCCCACTTCGATCAAGTGACAAGAAAAGCAGCAAAATCTTTCCATCACGGAGATGGTCGCGGATGGCCTTGTTTCCCCTATCCATCGCCATATCTCCTACTTGCCCTTCGCCGAAGTAGTAGAATCTGCCGTCTTCTCCGTATTGGTCGAAATAACCGTGCTGGTGACCCTGTCTTCCGGTGAAGAGAATTACAAAGGGGGAGTCCTTAGGCGTTGAAATACCTGACTGCTGGTTCCCGCCCAGCCTTCCATGAATGTCCCGACGCCGGTTGTAGACCGCACCCACAGCAAAACCATGGCCGTTAGTAACCTGGTTTAGCCGGGAAGAGGTGAATAGCGGAACATCCATGGCTGATCTAAACTATAACTAAGTACGCCTGTTTACTAGAAACTCGCAGCGCTGCCCAAGCACGCCTTGCACGATTTACAAAACATCCTTTATTCTGCCTGCGTGAAAGCAAAAGCAGAGGCAACCCCATGAGCAAAGACGACGCCCCCTCTTACGGCCCCGGCGGCCGGGGCTTCTACGGCGCAGTAACCGTAAGCGAACGCGGCCAGATCGTGATTCCCGCCCAGGCGCGGCGCGACCTGGGCATCGAGCCCGGCGACAAGCTGCTCGTACTCGGCGACCCCGAGCAGGGTCTCGCCCTCACCAAACTCGACCTGCTCATGCGCAACCTCGAGGGTTCAGCGCAACTCCTCGC
>Ga0209487_1003859_pt1 | contig 11675 bp, 9 predicted proteins | sample Poulit2012_FD_187524 | JGI IMG/M metagenome (GOLD analysis project Ga0209487, IMG submission 187524) | Agricultural soil microbial communities from Georgia to study Nitrogen management - Poultry litter 2012 (SPAdes) (version 2) | ecosystem: Environmental > Terrestrial > Soil > Agricultural land... | reverse complement strand
TTTTCACGGAATGGCACATTATGACTTTTGGATAAATCATTGGGCTATGTATACATTAATTATAGGTATTGCTTTTATAATAAGATCCTTAAAAACAAAAAAAGGTTTTCTACTAGGTTCAGCCTTTATTATCATTTCCTCAATTATTATTTTTTCAATTAGGCTTCCTGCCTGGTTTGACTGGGTCTACTATCTACTTAGTTACATTGAAGCTTATTGGCCAATAGCCTTAATTATTTTAGGTGTTTATTTCTTAGTAAGAAAAAAATGAGGCTGAGACATAAGTATTTTAGTTAATGTAAAAGCGAACGTATTAAAGTATATTTCTTTTAATATACACTTTTAAAATCAGCGTAGGAAAAATACGTAGACTCCTTGAAAAAAATCGCGATGAATCGCTGTCGAAGTATTCCTTGTCTAGCAGGATGAAAAGCTTAGATGAGACCCCGCAGAGCGCCATGAATGATGGAAGGCTAAATTCGCGACGTCCTGTGGGGGCGCCTTCACGACCAACATCCTGTTGGCCGAGGCTCATCAGCAAAGAAGAATGAACTGCAATTCTTAACCCCCTGCGGTAAGCAAAGTATTTTTCCAAAACGAATAATATCCGCTAAAAATTATTCGTCTTTTAATAACTAATACTCGGTTTTATCCCAGCTTCATTTTTTTACTCTTAAGAATTTATATAATTTCTAATAGTGGTCCATGCTTTGTCTTTACCTTCTCCTGTTTCAGCAGAAAATGGGATAACGACATCATTTTTTTCAACTTGAAATGTTTGTTTAGTACGCTTTAAATACTTGTTCCGATTGCTTTTCGTTACTTTATCAATTTTAGTAGCGATAATAATAACGGGCAGATCGTAATACTTCAAATAATCATACATTTGAATATCATCATTTGTAGGTGCATGTCGACTATCTGTGACAAGTATAACAGCTTTTAATGAGTCTCTTGTTTGGAAATACTCTTCCATCATCGTGCCCCATTTTTTTCGTTCAGCTTTGCTGATTTTTGCATAACCATATCCTGGCACGTCAACAAAATAAAATAAGTCATTAATAGTGTAAAAATTCAAGGTCTGAGTTTTACCTGGTTTTGAAGAGGTTCTCGCTAAACTTTTACGCTGGATTAATTTATTGATAAACGATGATTTCCCGACATTTGATCGACCTGCTAAAGCAATTTCAGGAAGATTATCTTCCGGGTATTGACGTTGGCTCACGGCACTAATTACTAAGTTTGCTTTATTTACTTTCATCTTTTTTCTCCGCTAGTGCATGTTCTAATACTTCATCCAGATGCTTAACTTTAATAAATGTTATATCTTTACGGACGCTCTCAGGAATATCATCAATATCCTTTTCATTTTCTGAGGGAATAATAACTTTGGTAATCCCTGCACGATGAGCACTTAGTGATTTTTCTTTTAATCCACCTATTGGTAGAACTCGACCACGTAATGTAATTTCTCCGGTCATAGCTACCTCTTTTTTAACGGGGCGGCCCGTTAATGCCGATACAAGTGCTGTTGCCATAGTAATACCCGCAGACGGACCATCTTTAGGTGTTGCGCCTTCAGGAACGTGAATATGAATATCATATTTCTCATAAAAGTTAGGATCAATCTGAAGTTCTTCAGTGCGTGATCTAATATAGCTAAACGCTGCCTGCGCAGATTCACGCATGACCTCGCCTAATTTTCCTGTTAATGTTAACTTTCCTTTTCCGGGATAATGGGATACTTCTATAGAAAGGGTATCACCACCTACAGCTGTATAAGCAAGTCCTGTTGCAGTACCGACTTGATCTTCTTGTTCCATTTGTCCATACCTAAATAATGGCTTTCCTAACAATTCTTCTAAACGGTTAACAGTTACAATTACTCGTTTTTGTTTATCTGAAACGATAATTTTGGCCGCTTTTCGGCAGACGGTTGCTAGTTGTCTTTCTAACCCTCGTACGCCTGCCTCCCGAGTATACCTGCGAATTAGCTTTAATAGAGCATCGTCTCGGATCTGTAGATTAGATTTTTCAAGTCCATTCTCTTTTAATTGCTTAGGCAGTAAATGGTCTTTTGCAATATGGAGCTTTTCCACTTCTGTATAACCTGCGATAGAAATTAACTCCATTCGATCAAGCAAAGGACGTGGTATATTATTTATATAATTTGCAGTAGCAATGAATAGCACTTGAGACAGATCATATGTCTCTTCAATAAAATGATCACTGAAGTTACTATTTTGCTCTGGATCTAGAACCTCCAACATTGCAGAAGATGGATCCCCACGAAAATCATTGGACATTTTATCAATTTCATCTAAAAGAAACACTGGATTAATTGTTTCAGCTTTTTTCATTCCTTGGATAATTCTACCCGGCATAGCTCCAATATAGGTGCGCCTGTGGCCACGTATTTCCGCCTCATCTCTAATGCCACCTAAAGAAATTCTTACAAAGTTTCTATTAATTGATTTGGCGATTGACTTTGCTAAGGAGGTTTTCCCCACGCCAGGTGGTCCAACCAAGCAGAGTATGGGGCCTTTGGTTGAGTCTGTTAATTTTTTGACAGCTAAATACTCTAGAATTCGTTCTTTCACCTTGTCCAAACCATAATGATCTTCATCAAGAACTTTTTGAGCATGCTTGATTTCAAGCGTATCTTCTGATTTTTCAGTCCATGGAAGTGAGACGAGCCATTCTAAGTAATTTCTAATAACAGAGCTTTCTGCTGAACTTTGAGGTACTTTTTCATAACGATCTAATTCTTTTAATGCTACTTTTAAAACTCGTTCAGGCATATTTGCCTGTTCTATTTTTTCTTTAAACTGGGCGATTTCTCCTGTCTTCCCTTCTTTATCACCAAGTTCTTGTTGAATTGCCTTGAGTTGTTCACGTAGATAATATTCTTTTTGAGTTTTTTCCATTGAGGTTTTTACTCGCTGGCCAATCTTTTTTTCTAAGTTTAATATTTTTTGTTCATTTGAAATTAGACCTATTAAATGCTTGAGCCGTTTATTCACTTCTAACATTTCAAGCAACTCTTGTTTTTCATTAATTTTCAATGATAAATGGGATGCTATGATATCAGATAGGCGACCAGGTTCTTTAATATCTGAGACTGTAGCAAATGTTTCTTGTGTTATTTTTCTCGATATTTTTAAATATTGTTCAAATTGGTATAATAATGAGCGCATTAAAGCTTCTGCTTCATAATCATCACCTGATATTTCATTTAACGGCTGTATATTAACGAGAAACTCATCTGTTTCTTCAGTAAAGTTAATTATTTCCCCACGTTCTAATCCTTCTACAAGAACACGAATGGTTCCGTTAGGCAATTTTAACATTTTCTTTATTTCAGCGACCGTACCAACACGGTATATTTCATCCATTTTTGGTTCTTCAACACTAACTTTTTTTTGGGCTGCTAGAAATATATGTTGGTCTTCCATCATGGCTTTTTCAAGTGCTGCGATTGATTTCTTTCTACCGACATCTAAATGAAGTACCATCGAAGGAAAAACAAGTAGTCCACGTAATGGAAGGAGGGGAAGTTCGTTGATATCTTTAGTCATCGTATGTACCTCCACATTTATGTTTATTATGTCATGTTGCTTTAAAGTTTATAGAATATGCATCGTTTTGTAAACAATATGTACATAAAAAAGCTATTAGAGCAAAGAAGTGTCCAATAAGTGGACATCACCCTTAGTATAGCCGTCTTTCTGATTCAAATACTTTCCAAATACAATATTTTGGAAACAAAAGAACGAGACTGACTTATAACTTATCAGCTGAGCCGATAGAGTTATGTCAGTCTCAATTAAATTCATTTTCTTTTAAATATGAATTAGGCACTTTCTCTTGGTGACTTTTTCATATTGTCCGTCACTGTTCCATCGTGGAAAACAATTTTAGGATTGGAATCTTCAGAAACAACCGTTTCTTTTGTAATAATACATTTATCGATATCTTCACGTGAAGGCAATTCAAACATCACATCTAGCATAATACTTTCAATAATTGACCTCAAGCCTCGGGCTCCTGTTTTACGCTCAATTGCCTTTTTAGCTATTTCAATTAAAGCTTCTTCTTCAAATTCTAGCTCAACATCATCCATCTGGAATAATTTTTCATATTGCTTAACTAGCGCATTTTTCGGTTTTGTCAGTATTTCAACCAGAGCTTCTTCATCTAGTGGAGTAAGTGAACCAATAATAGGTAATCTGCCAATAAATTCAGGTATTAAGCCATATCTTAAAAGATCTTCAGGCAATACCCTTGAAAGCAATTCAGCTTTATCTAGTTCTTGTTCTTCAACATTGGCACCAAAGCCGATTACTTTTTCACCTAAGCGGCGCTTAATAATTTCATCGATTCCATCAAATGCTCCACCACAAATAAACAGGACATTCGTTGTATCAATCTGAATAAACTCCTGATGTGGGTGCTTTCTTCCACCTTGAGGAGGAACACTGGCAACTGTCCCTTCAATGATTTTTAGTAACGCTTGTTGTACCCCTTCACCTGATACATCTCTTGTAATTGATGGATTTTCTGATTTTCTAGCTACCTTGTCTATTTCATCAATATAAATAATACCTTTTTCAGCTTTTTCAACATCGTAATCTGCAGCTTGAATAAGTTTTAATAAAATATTTTCTACGTCCTCACCAACATATCCAGCTTCTGTTAGAGATGTCGCATCAGCCATTGCAAATGGTACATTCAAAATTCTGGCAAGTGTTTGTGCAAGCAATGTTTTACCACTACCAGTCGGCCCGAGCATGGCAATATTACTTTTTGCTAACTCCACATCATCTGAATTTTGTGGCGTGTTAATTCGCTTATAATGATTATAAACAGCTACGGATAGATTCTTTTTAGCTTGTTCTTGACCAATTACATAATCATCAAGAGTACTGCAAATTTCTTTCGGTTTTGGTACTTCTTTAAATTCTGTTTCCTCTTCAGTGCCTAGCTCTTCTTCTACAATTTCTGTACATAGATCAATACATTCATCACATATATAAACACCAGGACCGGCAACTAATTTACGGACCTGTTCTTGACTTTTACCACAAAAAGAACACTTTAATTGCCCTTTTTCCTCATTAAATTTAAACATTCATTTTCACCCCTAAAATTAAATCTTGCCAAACAATTCCACATCAATTAACTGTCATTGTAATCATATCAAAACAAAAACAGAAAACAAAATAAAACACTCATATCAACACAGTGAATCAAGTGTAATTTCATTTTAGTGGATTTTTTTCTATTCTCCACTATATGTTAATTAAATGAACTAGGTAATTACAAAATGCCAATCCCTTACTTACAATTTCTTACTCATAAAGAGAACACAAAGAGCGACATTCAGTTAACATATTAATTAACCAATTAAAAACATTCAGATGTAGCTTTGTATTATGTTTTATTATGGATATTTTTATCCAAAAGTCAATTGAATGCACTTGTAAATTATGAATTACTATTTACCATTATCTTTCTAGATACAATTTATCATATGTCCATCCTATAAGAAAAGATTACTATTTTCCCGTGAAAAACTCTTTTCTGCACAAAAAACACTTCTCTGACATGTTAGTACACCCAAAAAAATATCTCACCTATAATTACTTTAAATTCTAGCTTTAACATTACCATAGTTAAATTATACCTTTATTCTCCATAAATATAAATAAGGTGCGAGAAAACTCGCACCTTATTTATATTTCAACTTATTATTTTACGACTTTACTATTATCGACTAAAAATTCAATAGCCTTTTTAAGTTTTAAATCTTGTTTAACCATGTCGGTATTTCCACCAAGCATTTGTTTCAATTGGTCAACCTCTACATTATACATGGAAGACATCTGCTCAAGCTCTTCGTTGATATCTTCTTCTGTCGGTTCAAGTTCTTCTTTTTCAGAAATGGCTTCTAACGTAAGGTTAGTTTTCACTCTTTTTCCAGCATCTTCTTTCATTTGATCTTTCAATGCCTCTTTATCTTGACCGGAGAATTGTGTGTACATCTCCATCGTCATACCTTGCATCTGAAGACGTTGTTCAAATTCATTTACCATCTGGTCTAGTTCTGTATTAACCATCGCTTCAGGGATATCTACTTCCGTATTATCCGAGGCTTTTTCGATTAAAGTTTCACGCTTGTGGTTTTCAGCTTCTTGTTTCTTTTGTGATTCAAGTTCATCTTTTTTCTTATTCTTCAATTCATCTAATGTTTCAACTTCATCATCAACGTCTTTAGCAAATTCATCATCAAGTTCTGGAAGTTCTTTTTGCTTAATTTCATGAATTGTAACTTTAAATGTTGCTTCTTTACCGGCCAAGCTCTCTTCATGATAGTCTTCTGGGAAAGTTAACTCCACTTCCATCTCTTCGCCAGATTTTTCACCAACTAATTGCTCTTCAAACCCGGGAATGAATTGGCCAGAACCGATTTCTAATGAATGATTTTCAGCTTTTCCACCTTCAAATGGTTCTCCATCAGTGAAACCTTCAAAGTCGATTACAACTGTATCGCCTTCTTCAACTTCACCTTCTTCTTTAACGACTAATTCAGCTTGGTGTTCACGTAAGTGTTCTAATTCATGATCAACATCTTCATCAGTGACTTCAACGTCTTGCTCTTCCACTTCAAGTCCTTTATAGTCACCTAATGTCACTTCCGGTTTTACTTCAACATTTGCAGTGAAAATAAGTGGTTTGCCTCTTTCAATTTGTTCAATATCGATTTCAGGCTGATCAATAGGTTCAATATCTGCCTCTGTTACACCATTCATGTAAGCATCTGGCAACACTATATCTACCGCATCTTGATATAAAGACTCAACTCCAAAACGTTGTTCAAAGATTTTGCGTGGTACTTTCCCTTTTCTAAACCCAGGAATTTCAATTGTTTTGACTACCTTTTTAAATGCTTGATCCAATGCCTTCTCAAAATCCTCAGGCGCTACTTCAAATGTTAAAACACCTTGATTTCCTTCTTTTTTTTCCCATTTTGCTGACATATTTGTTCCCTCCAAAATCTACTTCTATCATTTCCCATTCATTATGAGCATGAATATATTATTATCATTAAAATTCAACCATTTCATTATACCATACTTCAATTGCCTTTCAAGCGATAGACGGTGATACACTTTATTCTTCTATAATACTTAAATATAATGTTTGACTAATCTCTATTTCTTCTATGTAATATGCTACCTCTGTTTCCAGATCATGCCTATCTATTTCATTATGTAGATTAATATATTTCTCGCCTACTTGCCTTAATGCTTGTGCAATAACTAATATTGAGTCCTTCGGTGGAAAAAAAGGGTACCTCACATATGTATAACGATATAACAATTGTTCCAACATTTTATATAAAGATGGGTTTTGTTGTTCTAAGTCACTAAATATAAACATTGTTTGCTTGAATATCGGATGATATTTTATACTTTGTATATCGATTGGAATAACATCTAATTCTTCATTAAATTTATGTATTTTTACAACTTGAGCGTAATTTAAATCTTGTAACCAATGAAATATAGATGTTTTAATCACTGGATGAATTTGTTTATCATTTAAATAAGTTATTATATTATTCGTAGGATGGGTCTTCATTTTTCTCATTGTCTCAAGCAATTGCCATTGAATTTGATAATCTCCCTCTTCAAAAGCATCTTTTAAATCCTTTTCATAACCAAAGACTTTTTCATTATCAATGTCTTGTTTCATCTTTGAGCTTAAATCATAAAGTTGAGTGAACTGCTCTCTTATTGTTTCAGGTATACACTCGACAGGCAATTCTTGTTCTACAAAGTCCATAAGCGATGTATATTGATTTGTCTGAAAGAGAATCGTTAAATAAATATGTACATAATGATAATAATGCTCATCGGGGTGCTGTATTAATTTTTCACATAAACCTTCAGCTTCTTTGTATCTTCCCAATTCAATTAAACAAATGAGTTTTCCGATAATAATTTCATGATCCATGATTTGATAACTCATTAATTTATTTAATTTATCCAGTGCTTCATCGTACTTTTTTTCTTTAAGCGCTTGTAGGCTTTGTTCTTCCAAAGTTAATTTCCATTTCGGAAAAAGTATTACATTACGACTATGTGCATTTGACATGGTTTACCTCCTTTTTATAGTTTGTTTAATTTTAGTCATCTATATACATACCCTTTTTCCAAGGCAGGTAAACCGTAATTTTAAAATTAATCATAAAAAATGAGAAACCTATTAAATTATATTAGGTTTCTCATAGACGTCCCAGGCAGGATTCGAACCTGCGGCCTACAGCTTAGAAGGCTGTTGCTCTATCCAGCTGAGCTACTGGGACATATGTATAAGAGCGGGTGAAGGGAATTGAACCCTCGACATCAGCTTGGAAGGCTGAGGTTTTACCACTAAACTACACCCGCATATTAATAGATTAAATTTGTTATATAAAACTCGATTTTATTCTGAGTAATTTGCCCCTACATCTTCTAGATTATTCAGGGATAAGTTATGCTTCGGGGCAACTCGATGCCTATTTCGCTAGTGCAAACTATTTATTGCTCACCTTTTTGGTCACAAAACTTATTATATGAACTTTTTATACTTTTGTCAACATAAAAATTGAAAAAATTATTTTCTCTGAAGGTATGTTCTCTTTATAAGTGGATTAACCTTCAGAGAAGTAATGAAACCAACTTTTAATCAAGTTTTATTATATGTGATAAATCTTCTACAATTTCTCCACTTAACGTGTAATATTGAATAGCAATACTACTTTTTTCTTCCCATGTCATGATACAGTATGTCTTTTCTGTTCTATTTCTAGGCAAACGAATACTGCCTGGATTTATAAATAACTGATTGTTTATCTTACTAACATCAGCAACGTGAGTATGTCCATAACATGCAACTTGTGCACCCAGTTCTTCCGCTCTATAAGATAAAGCAGTAAGTCCACTTTTAACTCCATGTAGATGACCATGAACAATCAAAAATTTTAGTTCCCCTATATCAACGACTTGCTCTTCTGGATAACGTGCATCAAAGTCACAGTTGCCGGCTACTTTTAGAAAATCTTCCATCACAGAGGCGTCCATATCTAATTCTGAATCTCCACAATGGATTAAGTTCTTAGTTTCGTGGCGTTCTTTAATCATAATGATTTCATTTTCCAATCCGTGGCTATCACTCATGATCAAGACTTTATTCAATATATTCCCCTCCCATTTTTATTTATCCGCATCTCTTTGAATCCATTGTTCCAACTGTTTTATAGCGTGGCTTCGATGACTAATAAGGTTTTTTTCATCAGATGTTAATTCGGCCATACTGTTTGTATAACCCTCTGGAATAAAAATTGGATCATAGCCAAATCCGTGGGTTCCTGTTTCTGAAAAAGAGATATGACCTTCACAATATCCCGTTTTGAAAATAGTTTGTTGATCTGGTTGTGCAATTGCGATGACACAAATAAATCGGGCTGTTCGATTTTTTTCTGTGACATCTCTCAATTCATTGAGAACTTTTTCTATATTAGCTTGGTCGTTTTTTGGCTCTCCAGCATATCTCGCAGAAAAAATTCCCGGTCTACCGTCAAGCGCATCGATAATTAGCCCTGAATCATCCGCTAAGACGGGCTTGTTAAGTTCGTTCGACATAGTTTCTGCCTTAAGTGCAGCATTTTCTTTAAATGTTACTCCTGTTTCTTCTATATCTTGAGGTTCTTCAACAAAATCTAATAAAGAAATAGTACGGATACCATGTGGTTTAAAAAACTCTTCGAACTCTTTCGCTTTGCCTTTATTTTTAGTTGCAATAATTATTTCTTTCATTGTTAAGCACCCTTAGTAATAAAGTATTCTATTATTTCACTATTTGATTTGATTAACAATATCTCCTAATACGTCTCGCTGTTTTTTCATAATTTGTTGGATTCCTTCTTCAGCTAATTGTAAGAGCATTTGTAATTGCTCATAAGAAAATGTTGCTTCTTCACCGGTACCTTGAATTTCAACAAACCTTCCGTCACCCGTCATGACTATATTCATATCAACTGCTGCTTTAGAATCCTCTTCATAATTTAGATCGATAGCAATTCTCTCATCCTCCAGCACTCCTACCGATGTAGCTGCAAGTAAATTTGTAATTGGTAATTTATCTATCGTTCCGTCATTTAATAAATGTTCAAAAGCTAGAACAACAGCTACGAATGCGCCTGTGATAGAGGCAGTCCTCGTACCTCCATCTGCTTGAATGACATCACAGTCAACCCAGACTGTTCGCTCACCTATTTGATCCAGATCAACTACAGTTCTAAGGGCCCTGCCAATCAAACGTTGTATTTCCATCGTACGACCGCCCACTTTGCCTCTTGATGATTCTCGAATATTTCGTTGTTTAGTCGCTCTAGGTAGCATAGAATATTCGGCAGTAATCCAGCCTTTCCCTTGGCCACGCATAAAAGGAGGAACTCGATCTTCAATACTAGCATTACAGATAACTTTTGTGTCTCCCACTTCAATTAATACAGACCCTTCTGGATGTTTGATATAATGCGTTATTATATTCATTGGACGTAATTGATGATTTTCTTTCCCATCTTGACTTGACAATGTATAACTCCTCCTTCAATAAGGTTAAGCTTATCATATTCTTCACTAAAGAAAAATTATAATACTTATTAAGAAAAAACTCACTTATTTTGAACAAGGAAGTTTCAATTCTCTCAAGTAAGACTAAAATTATGGAAGTAATACTAAAATAAGAAAAGAGGATATTATGTTCAAATGCTGAACAGAATATCCTCTGATTAATTCAGTTTATTAAATCTAATGATTTTCTACATCTTTTCTTTCGGTAAAAATGTTTCCTTTGTTACAGGCTCGTTATAAACTTCCCCATTCTCATTGACTAACTCATCAACATTTTCCACTTGTATATCGACTGCTTCAACAGCTCCCTGTTCTGATAAGGTGCGAACGAGCGTCTCCATAACTTCATCTGAAAGTACAGCTTGGTCGGAATCTTTTAGCACACCTTCGTTAAACACTAATTTTAAGACTCCGTTATCTAATTCTGGATCATCCACAAGCATGGATTCTGGATTAAATACCTGCAACACATTTGTATTATAGCCAGGCCCATCAATTAGTGTTTGTACAATTTCTTGGTAAATATTTTCTTCCTCAGCTAATATATGTTTCGTCAAAGGTACATAGTATCTTGTTTCATTATGTTCTGCCGGATAATACATAGTGACAGCTTGACTATTTATTAAATCAGGCGTATCCGAATCAATCAAGTTTATTCCATTAGCCTTTGAATAGCCTCCTGAGATTGGTGTCCCACCTACAGGCATTTCGTTTTGTGGCTCCCCATTAACCATGAGTTTCACTTTATCCACGTTTTCGAATTCTGTAAGTGTATGTGTAATCGATTCTAGCACTTTAACTTCATCTTCCTCATTATAGTTCGTGAATTCCTCAGAAAAATCTACAACTACCGTACCGTCTTCCTGTAAATCTAAACCTAGTACTTCTGTTCCTTGAGGTAGAACGGCACTAAAGCCATTTGGTAACAGCGATGTAACAGGGCCCTCCGCTACCAAGTGTTCTAAAGCTTGCTTTGCAACTTCTCCTGATTCT
>Ga0209487_1003858_pt1 | contig 11676 bp, 10 predicted proteins | sample Poulit2012_FD_187524 | JGI IMG/M metagenome (GOLD analysis project Ga0209487, IMG submission 187524) | Agricultural soil microbial communities from Georgia to study Nitrogen management - Poultry litter 2012 (SPAdes) (version 2) | ecosystem: Environmental > Terrestrial > Soil > Agricultural land... | reverse complement strand
CCAACAGAATAAAGAAGAGGTCGCCAACAAACCGGCGGCCTCTTTTTTTGTGCCTTCCGCGCCGCCAATCATGCCGTATCCGTCACACCAACGGGTCCGGCAACACCCGGACATCTGCTACGGTGACGCCACGAGGCGGTTACACGAAATGCGGATTCGGCACACCACAGACAGGCACGGGCACACGGCCAGCCAAGTCGTCCTGGCCATCCTCCTTGTCCTGCTCAGTGGCGTCCCGCAGCTCTTCCTGTCGATCACCGAATTCGACGACGGCAACCGCAACCTGAACGCACGGCCCATCGCCCGCTCGCTGTTCAGCAACCGCCTCCTGCCAGTCCAGGTGCAGGTCGAGACGCCGGACGCAGTTCCCTGCCACCAGCCGACCGTGCCGTTACCCACGAGCACCACTGCCGACCTGGAACACGTGGCGGCGACACCCCCCTCCCCTGCTCCCCACCTGGCGCTACGATCTGGTCGCCTGCATCTACAGGCATAACTCTGCCTATATCTGACACTCCGACTGACAGTTCAAACGACTAACGGGAGCGCTAACGGCCTCGCCGCCTGCATCCACGCGGCGGCAGCCCGGTGCGACCGTGCTGAGGAACGAATCAGACCCGGCCCTGCATAGCCGGGGGAGAAAGGCAGAGCCATGATCAATACCGATCGCCTCGGTTACGACGAGGTAAAGAACGAAGCGAGAACCGAAGAAGCCTACCTCGAAGGCGTCAAGGGCAAAGGCGTGCTGCAGGTGTGGCGGGGACGCCGCAACGACATCCTGGGCATCGCCGGCAGCTGGCACGCCGCACCCGGTGAGGAAGTGCGCGAGCAGCTCAAGGAAAGCATTCCCGGTGCTGAGGGCGTGATCTACGACGGACCCGTCAACGATCCGCTTGGCGGGCAAAAGCGGCAGAGAATCCCCGTCACCATCACCTCAGTCAGCTCCTACAGGCTGGACGGCGAAGGCCAGCCCACGCACCTGTTCATCAACTTCACGCCGGTCGAGCCGGACGAGCTCAAGTAACCCCACAGGCGGGGGCTGCAACCAGCCATAACGCCCTCCTGGCCGCGGCCGGGCGCAAAGATGCCGCACTGCTGCTGAAGTCACGCAAGCAACTCGACCTTCCCCGACCTCAGCAGCGCAAAGACGGCCCTGAGCGCCACAACGGCCGCGGCTACCCCTGCCGCCACCGCAAGCGCGCTGGACACGCCCAGGTTGGCGGCGAGAATGCCTACGCTCGCCCACACCGCGACGGCGGCGAAAACCACGTCGCCTCGTGCGCCCAGGATCCACAGGTTCACCAGCGTCAGGATCGCAAGGGCAAGGAGCGCCCAGGAGAAGTCGTAGGTCGCATCGACGAGCAGGCCCCAGTCGTAGAGAAGCACGCCAAGGTTGGCCAGCGTCGCGACACTTATCCAACCCAGATACAGGCTGAACGGAATCCGGGTAAGCCAGCGGCTCGTCCCTTCTTTCAGCTCCCGGTTCCGGCGCAGGTGCACGTAGATTCCGATCAGGGTGGCCAGGAGCCCGAACATCAGCAGCTGGCTAAGCGGGATGAGCAGGTTATGCCAGGCTAGCAGCCAGCCGATGTTGAAGGCGCACGACAGCACGAAGAGCTGCCTGACGCGGTTGAGGTTGGCGGTCCTGCCTGCCGGGAGGGCCTGGTAGACCACGAACACCGCCAGCGCGAGGTAGATCACGCCCCAGATGCTGAAGGTGAACGGCGCCGGCGTCACGAGGATGGGGTAGTTGGCTGAGACATCGCCGGTTTCTCTGCCTGCAATCGGCAGGAGGTTGGCCAGCGCGTTGACGCCAAGCATGGCCACGAACGCAAGGATGGTCGCGGCGCCCCAGAATGTCGTACTGCCCCTCGAATCGTCTGTTCGCAATGCGGATCCAGTCATGTGTGCCCCCTGAAAACTCACTGACGGGGAACGGTTGAACCGCCTGACGTCTCGGCAGATAAAAGAAAGGCCGGGCGCCCCCGTTGCCCGGCCTAACGTTCAGGTGGTCCGCTGCCCCCTTGAGTAGAAGGATAAGCCGTGGGCCTGCCTGCCGCTAGAAGCGAACCAACCATCCGACCATTGACAAATGTTGAGGCCGTCCGCTGGCCTAGCCGCGCGGATCCAGGGCGTCACGCAAGCCGTCACCAACCAGGTTGAATCCCAGCACCACGGCCACGATGGCCAGACCCGGGAAGGTGGCAACGTGCGGCGCTACCGCGAGGTACTCGCGCCCCCGGGCGAGCATGAGACCCCACTCCGGCTGCGGCGGCCGGGCGCCCAGACCCAGAAAGCCGAGGCCCGCAGCGAAGAGGATCGCAACGGCCATCTGCAGCGACGACTGGACGATGATGGGCGCCAGCGAGTTGGGGATGACGTGGCGGAACAGCGTCGAAAGCCTGGGCCTCCCCAGCGCTCCCGCCGCCTCGACGAACTCGCGCTCCTTCAGGGACAGGACCGAGCTGCGGGCGATGCGCGCATAGATGGGGATCGAAGCGATGCCGACAGCGATCATCACGTTGCGCAGGCCCGTGCCGAAGGTGGCCACCAGGACTATGGCCAGCAGGATCCCCGGGAACGCCAGCATGATGTCGACGATCCGCTGCACGACCAGGTCAAAGCTGCCGCCAATGAAGGCGCTCACCGACCCCAGCGGCACGCCGATGAGGATGCCGATCGCGACGGCGATGAGGCCAATGAACAGGGAGATCCAGGCGCCATGGACGAGCCTGGAGAAGAGGTCCCGGCCCTGCTCATCGGTGCCCAGCAGGTAAAACTTCACGGGCCCGTCCACCCCGAACAGCTTCAGGTCGGACTTCAGCAGGCCAAACAGCCACTCGTAACTGTCACCCCGGACGAAGAACTTCACCGGGTACTGCTCGCTCTCGTCGACGGTCACTCCGCCCACCGGCGTCCGCGTCGCCGGAGAAACCCACAGCCCCAGCTGCCCATCCGGACCGCGGAACGAGACGCCGGTGCCGGGCGGTATGTAGGTCGTGCGCAGGCTCTGCTGCGACGGGGAGTAGGGCGCGATGAACGGCGCTGCCACCACCACGACCAGGAAGAACCCGATTATCACCATGCCGGTTACGGCCAGGGGGCTGCTGAACAGGCGGCGCCGCCACTTCGGTACCGCCCTTGCGCGTCGACCTGTCTTCGTGCCGGCAGGGGACTCAGTCATAACGGATCCTTGGGTCGATCACCCCATACAGGAGGTCGATGACGATATTGATGAGGATGAAAGCGATGGCGATCAGCAGCACGGCGCCCTGTACGACGGGATAATCCCGCGCAAGGATGGAGTCGACCAGCAGGCGGCCGATTCCGGGCCAGTTGAACACCGTTTCGGTCAGCACTGCACCCGCCAGCATTTGCCCGAACTCCAGCCCGCCGATGGTAACCACGGGAATCATCGCATTGCGAAGCGCGTGCTTCCCGATCACCTTCCGCCGCTCCACGCCCTTGGCGCGGGCGGTGCGGATGAAGTCCTGGCTAAGCACCTCGAGGAGGGCCGAGCGGGTCATCCGGGCGATGATCGCCGTCGAGGAGACGCCCAGCGTGATGGCCGGAAGGATCAGGTGCTGCAACGTTCCCCGTCCTGCCACGGGGAACCAGGACAGGTTTACCGAGAAATAGAGGATGGCCAGAAGCCCGAACCAGAACACCGGCATGGAGACGCCCAGCAGTGCGATGAAGGTGACCACCATGTCGATCCAGGTATTGCGGTAAACGGCCGAGATAATGCCGGCGGGGATGCCTATGAGCAGTGCCACCAGGACGGCGCCGGCCGCCAGCTCGAGGGTGTTGGGAAAGAAGCGGGCCAGGTCGCTGGTGACCGGCCTGTTCGTCCTCGTGGACGTTCCCAGATCACCCTGCACGAGTCCGGATACGAACAGCGCAAACTGCTCGGGCTGCGAACGATCCAGGCCGTAGCGGACCCGGATCCGTTCGATCGTCGCCTGATCGGCGAACTCGCCCGCCAGCAGCAGGGCAGGATCTCCGGGGGCGAGGCGCACCATCAGGAAAACGATGATGACCACCCCGAGGATTGCCGGTACGGCAGTGAAAATACGCCGGATCAGGTATCCAAACACGTGGGAACCTCAGTCGGACAGCTGGAAGCCCTGCGGGCGACCGATAGCTGTTTGCGCAAGATAACGAAGCTATATAGGCCGGTCAGCGACCCGCAGTGGATCGCTGACCGGCAGTTACGAACGCTTACTCGTTCAGGCTTGCATCAAACGCGAGAACGCGCTCGGTGGGGTGAATGATGAGGCCTTCTACGGCGTCGTTCACTGCCACGAGCTGGGTTTCGCTGTGGAGGAAGAGCCACGGCGCATCGTCATGGATGATCTGGAGCGCCTCGGCGTAGAGCTCTTCGCGCTCGGCCGGGTCGGTGGAGGTACGCGCCTGGTCGAGCAGCGAGTCAATCTCTTCACTGCTGTAGAAGGCGCGGTTGGAGCCGGCGGGCACGTGCTCGCTGGTGTGGAAGAGGGCGAACAGGCCGTAGTCGGCGTCACCGGTGACGGTGCCCCAGCCCATGAGGCCCATGGGCACGGTGTTCTCCTCGGCAGCACGGTTGGTCTGATCGAGGTAGGCCGACCATTCGAGGGTTTCGATCTGGGCGTCTATGCCCACCTCGGCCAGCATGCTCTGGATTGCCTCGGCAATCTGGATGTCCTGGAGGTAGCGGCCGCTGGGGCTGTAGAGGGTGGTCGAGAAACCGTCCTCGAAGCCGGCCTCGGCAAGCAGCTCACGGGCGCGCTCCGGGTCGTACTCGTACTGACCGACCGGGGTGTAGCCGAAGATGCCGGGCGAGATGGCGGCGTCGCTGGGACGTACTGCTCCGCCTGTCACGAAGTCAGCAATGTCCTGGTTGTTGACCGCGTAGTTGACGGCCTGGCGTACGCGCTGATCGGTGAACGGCTCGATGTTGTGGTTGAAGTAGATGTAGATCGTGCGCACGCTGGAGACGTTCTCGACGGTGATGTTGTCGAGCGCGTCGAGCCGCTGGATGTCCTGCGGCGGGACACGGACGGCCACGTGGGCCTCACCGCTCTCGACCATCGCCATGCGGGTGGTGTTCTCCGGCACGGCCAGGAAGCGCACGCCGGCGAGTTCAGGAGCGCCGCCCCAGTAGTCGTCGTTGCGTTCGAGGTCGATTGACTGGTTCGGTTCCCAGCTCACGAACTTGAACGGGCCCGTGCCTACCGGGTTGCGGTAGAAGTCATCGCCGTGCTCCTCGACCGCCGAGGGGAGGACGATCGCCGTGCTGCTGTGGGTCAGGTTGCTCATGAGCGGCGCGAACGGCTCGTTGAGGCGCAACTCCAGGGACATCTCGTCCAGGACTTCGATCTCCTGGATGGGCTCGAGGAGGAAGAGGAACGAGAAGGCGTTGTCCGGGTTCAGGAAACGCTGCAGGCTGCCCTCCACGACCTCGGCAGTGAGAGGCGTGCCGTCGTGGAACGTGACGCCCTCGCGCAGGGTCAGGGTGAGGGTGAGGCCGTCGTCGGAGAGCTCGTAGCTCTCGGCCAGATGCGGCAGGATCTCCCCGTCGGGCGTGAGCTCGAACAGGGTCTCATAGATGTGGCTGGTTACGGTTGCGCTGGGCGAGTCTGTCGAGTCGTGCGGGTCGAGTGTAACGGCGTCCGTGCCCTGAGCGATGATCAGGGTCTGGGCGAGGGAAACCCCGCCGGCCAGGAGTGCGAGCAGTGCGAGTAGCAAGGCCCTTTTGATCCGACTTGGCATTCTGACTCCTTCCGAATCCTTCAGCTACTCCCCTTCCCGGCTACACACGGCGTGCCCGGGAAGCTACAGGAGACAAATCGCGAAGGCTTGCAGGAAATACTATTGTGGCATGTCCCACATCGTCAACAGGTGTATGGGTCTTCACTTGAGTCTCAGGAGTCTGAATCTTGGATATCGTCCTCATCGTCGTCGGCATAGTTCTTCTCTACCTGGGTGGCGACTGGCTTGTCTCCGGGGCTTCCTCCCTTGCCAGCAGGTGGGGAGTGAGTCCCATGATCATTGGCCTCACAGTGGTCGCCGCGGGAACCTCCAGTCCCGAGCTGTTCGCGTCGGTGACGGCCGCGCTGCAGGGAACAACTGACCTCGCGCTGGGCAACGTCATAGGCTCCAACATCGCCAATATTGGCCTCATTCTCGGCGTCACCGGGATGATTTCGCCCATCTTCACCGAGGCCCGTTTCCTGCGCCGCGAGGTTCCGTTCATGATCGGCGTGGCCGTGCTGCTGGCGCTGCTGGTGTTCGCCGGGGGAATAAGCCGCTTCATGGGCGTGGTGCTCACCCTGCTGCTGATCCCCTACCTGCTGCTGTTGCTGCGCGGACAGGAGAAGGAGGAGGTGGAGAAGGAGTTCGAGGAGGAGCTTGAAGGCGCCCAGGCGGTACCTCTGTGGCGGTCCTGGGTCCTCGTCATCGTGGGCCTGGTCTTCCTGGCCGGGGGAGCAAACCTGCTCGTCCAGGGGGCGACCAGCATCGCCAGCGCCCTGGGAGTCTCCGATCTGGTCATAGGCCTGACGGTGGTGGCAGCCGGAACCAGCCTGCCCGAACTCTTCGCCAGCGTCATCGCCGCACTGAAGGGCCATGCCGACATCGCGCTGGGCAACGTCGTGGGCTCCAACATCCTCAACGTCCTGTTCGTGCTGGGTCCCACCGCGATCATCAAGCCGATACCGGCGGCGGCAAACAGCGGCGTGCAAGTTGATGCGCTGCTGATGGTTGCCTTCAGCGTCATCCTCCTGCCGGTGCTCTTCACCGGTTTGCGCCTGAGACGCCTCGAGGGGCTGCTCCTCTTCCTGGGCTACGGTGCTTACGTGATCTATTTGTTCACATCGGCTTGAAGGTATAAGCTGCAACAAAATCACATTGCGTCGGGTGACGTTTCTGGGAGCAACGAACTTCGGCTGGGAGGGCAAATTGGCAAAATCTGCACGGCATCCCTGTGGAGCCTTTATCCTGCGACAGCTTGTGTTAGATTGGGCACGGTGTTTGTCGAAAGTGCCGTCTCTCGCGGCAATTGAGTTCGAGTCCATCCCAAAGCCCCTAGGAGGAACAAGTGCCGGTAGTTCGTAGGTATCGTCGGTTTGCGCCACTGCTCGCCTTGGCAGTGTTGCTGAGCGGCTGCGTCACCGATGGTCCGCGCTCCGCGCTGCATCCAGTCGGCGAAGTGGCCGTGCAGCAGATGGAGCTCTTCAATTTCACCCTGTGGCTAAGCGCCGGGGTGCTCGCCATCGTCCTGGGAGTTCTGATCTACTCGATCCTGCGATTCCGCAGGCGCGAGACAGGTGACCCCGATGCGATCCCCAACCAGACCGAGGGAAGCGTGCCGCTGGAGATCACGTGGACGCTCATCCCGGTGATCATCGTTATCCTGATCGCCATTCCGACGGTGCGCACGATCTTTGACACGGAAACCCGCGTCGAACCCACCGAAGACGACGTGGTCGTGAACGTCACCGGTTACCAGTGGTGGTGGCGCTTCGATTACCCCGAGCTGGGAATCACCACGGCCAACGAGATGCACGTCCCGGTCGACACCCGCGTGGTCGTCTACCTGGAGACTGCGGACGTCGTCCACTCGTACTGGGTGCCGAAGCTTGCCGGTAAGCGTGACCTCATCCCCAACCAGGTAAACCAGCTGTGGTTCACCTCGCCTGAAACAGGCGTTTTCAACGGCCACTGCGCTGAGCTTTGCCTTGGGGCGCACGCCTACATGCGCTTCAACGTGATCGTCGACGAGCAGGATGAGTTCGACGAGTGGGTTGCCGCCTTCCAGAACCCTCAGGAAGCCGCCGTGCCCGCGCGTGACACTCAGCTCGTGCAGGACGAGCAGCTCATCAACCAGGGCCGCACCCTCGTTGCCCAGAAGGGCTGCATCGGCTGCCACACCATCGACAACTATGCCGAAGGCATGGGTTCAATCAACTACCCCGACCTCACCAACTTTGGCCTGCGCACCACCGTCGGTGCGGCTGTCGCGCCCAACACCCTCGAGAATCTCGCGCTGTGGATCCGCGACCCTCAGGCAATCAAGCCGGGTAACTACATGCCGTCCCTGTGGCAGGAAGACGACCCCAACGCCGAAGAGGAATCAACGGCCATCGCCGCCTACCTCCTAAGCCTTGGTGTCGAAGGTGGACAACAGTCCCAGGCTGCAGTTTCAGGAGGAAGTAACTAATGGCAATCGGCAGGCAAACAGCCCCGGCCGGCAGGGCCGGCCTCTTCCCGCGTCCCACCTGGACGACGGGTTGGCTGAGCTGGCTTACAACCGTCGACCACAAGCGGCTGGGCCTCATGTACATCATCAGCTCGTTCATCTTCATGGGCCTGGCCAGTCTCGAGGCGTTCATCATTCGCCTCCAGCTCGCCCGTCCCGAACAGCAGCTCGTCTCCCCCGACGTCTTCAACCAGCTGTTCACGATGCACGGGATGACTATGGTCTTCTTCGCCATCATGCCCCTCGGTATCGGTCTGGCGAACTACTTCGTGCCCCTGATGATCGGGGCCAGGGACCTGGCCTTCCCCAGGCTTAACGCCTTCGGCTACTGGGTGTTCTCGCTGGCAGGGATCTTCCTCTACACGAGCTGGTTCCTGGGTGGCGCGCCCGACGCAGGCTGGTTCGGCTACTCGCCGCTTACCTCGCTCACCTACAACCCCGGCAACGGCATCGACTTCTACTCGATCTCGCTGCTCACCAGCGGTTTCGGTACGCTCGTAACGGCGATCAACCTCATCGTCACCGTCGTCAACATGCGTGCACCGGGCATGACCATGATGCGCATCCCGCTGTTCGCCTGGATGGTCGTGGTGATGTCCTTCCTGATCATCTTCGCGTTCCCGCCGCTCACCATCGCGCTCTTCCAGCTCACGCTCGACCGCGTATTCGGCACCCTGCACTACGTGCCCGAGGCGGGCGCACTGCCCATCCTGTGGCAGCACTTCTTCTGGATCTTCGGTCACCCCGAGGTCTACATCATCATCATGCCGGCCTTCGGGATCATCTCCGAGATCATCCCGACGTTCAGCCGCAAGCCCCTCTTCGGCTACCCGATCATGGTCCTCTCGGGGATCTTCATCGGCTTCATGGGCTTCGCCGTCTGGAGCCACCACATGTTCACGACCGGCCTGGGTCCGGTTGCCAACACCGCTTTCGCGCTCACCTCGTTCGTGATCGGGATTCCCACGGGGATCAAGATCTTCAACTGGCTGGGCACGATGTGGGGCGGCAGCGTGCGCTTTACGGTCGCGATGCTCTACGCCGTCGCATTCCTCGTGACGTTCACCCTGGGTGGCATCACCGGGATCATGGTGGCCATTCCGCCATTCGATGCGCAGGCGCAGGACACCTACTTCGTGGTCGCACACTTCCACTACGTCATGGGTGGCGGGGCGCTGCTGGCCTACCTGGGTGCCCTCTACTACTGGTTCCCCAAGATGTCCGGACGCATGCTCGACGAGCGCCTGGGCAAGGTCTCCTTCTGGTTCACGGTCATCGGCTTCCACACCATCTTCTTCCCGCAGCACATCCTGGGCCTCATGGGCATGCCGCGCCGTATCCAGACGTATGAAGCAAACATTGGCCTCGACTTCTACAACTTCCTGTCAACGGCCGGGACGTTCATCATGGCTATCGGCGTGATCATGCTCGCCTTCGACGTCTTCCGCCAGCTCCGCAAGCCCAAGTGGGCCCCGAACGACCCCTGGGACGGCCGTACGCTGGAGTGGGCAACGACTTCTCCGCCCCCTCACTACGACTTTGCCGTGCTCCCGCAGGTCACCGACCGCGACCCCGTATGGGCCTGGAAGCACCCCGAACTTCTCGAAACCCGCGACGCGATCTCGAGGGCCGTCGACGAGGACACCCAGCCCGAACCGGCCAGGGAAGTAATGATCCACCTGCCGGGCCAGTCCTGGTGGCCGTTCCTCATGTCGGCCGCGATCTTCGTCGGCTCGTACGCGCTGGTCTACCGCAACGTGTGGCTCATGATCGCCTCGGCCTTCTTCGTGATCCTTACCGGCTTCGGCTGGGCGTTCGAAGGCGTAGGCGGCCACTACGAGAAGGTGAAAGCCGAAAAGATTGACATCAAGGCCGGAGGTCAAGCATGAGTTCCGCTACGGTTGCCGCTGCGCAGGCGCAGGGGGACCACCGTTCCACCAACCTGCCTGACATCAAGCTGCTGATGTGGCTGTTCCTGGCGTCGGACTGCATGATGTTCGGCGCCCTGATCGCCACCTACATGATCTACCGGGAACGCAGCCTGGTTGGCCCCTTCCCCGTCGACGTGTTCGACATCCCGCTCACCACGGTAAGCACCTTCGTGCTTCTGATGAGCTCCTTCCTGATGGTTCTGGCGCTGCACTACCTGCGCGTCAACGACATTCCCAAGTTCCGGCTGTGGACGTTCGGCACAGCGTTCTTCGGATCCATATTCCTTGGATTCCAGATCTACGAGTTCCGGCACTTCGTCGACCTGGGCCTCACCGTCCACCAGAACCTCTTCGGCACGACGTTCTTCATCCTCACCGGCACCCACGGGGTTCACGTTGCGCTGGGGGTCCTCATGCTCCTGGGCTTCCTGATCTCGTCCTACCTGAGGCCAACCACCGGGGAGAGTTCTGCGGTCTACCTGGACGTCATTGCCCTCTACTGGCACTTCGTTGACATCGTGTGGATCGTGATCTTCACGGTCATCTACCTCATCGAGTTCGTCTAGGAGCAATGACCAGATGAGTCAGAAGAAGAAAAGCAATCCAGTAGCCACCTACGTGATCACGGCGATCATTCTCGCCATCATCACGTACATCGAGTTCGCGATCATCGAGTATGAAATTGCCTGGCTGTCCTCGGCCGCAATCCTCTTCTGGTTGATTGCCCTCTCCGTCGTCAAGTTCATCATGGTCGTCGCGATCTTCATGCACCTCAAGGATGACGAACTAACCTACACGGGGTTCTTCTCCAGCGGCATGCTGCTCGCGCTGGGAACGTTCATCGTCCTGCCCATCCTCTTTACCGTGGCCTCCATCCCCGATCCGATCGGGCCTGAGGTGCGGGCACAGGCGGCAGAGCAGGCCCAGGAAGCCGGCAACGGAGACCTGAGCACTCCCCCGCCCGCTGACCGTTCCACCCAGATCGAGGCTCCGGGCGCAGCTCCAGCCGACGCCACCGTGCGCGACGCCGATTCGACCGGCGGACAGGAGACCGGCGAAGAGGCCCAGGCGCAGGCAGGCGAAGCCCCGGCCGACGAAGACGCACAGGCCGCAGCAGACGAAGGTGAAGAGGCCGCCGAACCCGCGGCGGCCGGAGCAATCGACTTCGACCGCGAACACGGTCAGGCCGTCTACGCCGCCAACTGCGTCAGTTGCCACCAGGGCGAAGGGCAAGGGCTCCCCGGAGTCTTCCCGCCGCTCGCCGGCAACATCCCGGAGCTCATCAACGCTGGCGGCCGCGACTACGTAATCGACGTGGTCCTCTACGGCCTGCAGGGCCCGATCGAGGTTGACGGCCAGACCTACAACGGCGTGATGCCCGCCTGGCAGCAGCTCTCCGATGACGACATTGCCGCCGTTGTGAACCACATGGCCACCGCCTGGGGTAACGAGGAGCAGCTCGAAGAGTTCGCAGTCGTCACCGAAGAAGATGTCGCCCAGCACCGC
>Ga0209487_1003857_pt1 | contig 11679 bp, 10 predicted proteins | sample Poulit2012_FD_187524 | JGI IMG/M metagenome (GOLD analysis project Ga0209487, IMG submission 187524) | Agricultural soil microbial communities from Georgia to study Nitrogen management - Poultry litter 2012 (SPAdes) (version 2) | ecosystem: Environmental > Terrestrial > Soil > Agricultural land... | reverse complement strand
TTGGTTGGTCCGATCTTGATATCCGGGCCGTGAAAACCGCAAAGGCCCTCGCGGCCGACGCTGTTGAACACAAAGGGAACGGTCACCCTGGTGCAGCGATCTCGCTCGCCCCTGCCGCGTACCTGCTTTATCAGAACATCATGCGCCACGACCCGGCGACCCCCGACTGGCTCGGCCGGGATCGGTTCGTCCTGTCCGCGGGACACGCAGCGCTCCTGCAGTACATCCAACTTTACCTCGGCGGGTTCGGGCTCGAACTGCAGGACCTGAAAGAGTTGCGCACGTGGGGTTCGAAAACCCCCGGACACCCGGAGGTCCACCACACCGACGGCGTGGAAGCGACGACGGGGCCGCTGGGCCAGGGCCTGGCGATGGCGGTGGGAATGGCGATGAGCCAGCGCCGCGAACGAGGACTCTTCGACCCCGACGCCGCGCCTGGGGCCTCCCCGTTCGACCACCACGTCTTCGTCGTCGCCGGAGACGGTGACCTGCAAGAAGGCGTCTCCGGGGAAGCGTCCTCGCTCGCGGGCACCCAGGAGCTCAGCAACCTCATCGTGCTCTGGGACGATAACCGGATCACCATCGAGGGCCACACTCCGATCGCCTTCACCGAGGACGTGCTCGCGCGCTACGAAGCCTACGGCTGGCACGTGCAGAACATCGACTGGACCAACGGCGACACCGAATACGTCGAGGACGTCGACGCGCTCGCCGATGCGATCGCGGCGGCGAAGGCGAACACCTCCCAGCCCTCCTTCATCCGGTTGCGCACGATCATGGCCTGGCCGAGCCCCGGCAAGCAGGACACCGCCGCCGCTCACGGCGCGAAACTCGGTGAGGATGAGGTCACCGGGCTCAAGGAGGCGCTCGGGTTCGACCCGGCGGCAAGCTTCTCCGTCGACGCCGATGTCCTCAACCACACTCGAGCACTGCGGGATCGCGGCGCCCAACAGCGCAGTGAGTGGCAGGAGCGCTTCGAGGCCTGGCGGTCCGAGAACCCCGACCGGGCAGCGCTGTTCGACCGGATCCGCGCCGGTGAGTTGCCCGAGGGGTGGGACGCGGCGCTCCCGGTCTTCGACGCCGGATCCTCCCTCGCCACCCGCGCCGCCTCTGGGAAGGTACTCAGCGCGCTCGGGGGTGTTCTTCCGGAGTTATGGGGCGGTTCGGCCGACCTCGCCGGATCGAACAACACGACGATGGACGGCGAGGAGTCGTTCATCCCGACTGATCGTTCCACGAAGGACTTCACCGGCTCCCCCTACGGGCGGACCATGCACTTCGGGATCCGGGAATTCGCCATGGGGGCAATCCTCAACGGGATCTCGCTCGCCGGCTGCACCCGCCCCTACGGTGGCACGTTCCTCACCTTCTCCGACTACATGCGCCCGGCCGTCCGGCTCGCGGCGCTGCAAGGCACCTCGCCGGTGTTCGTGTGGACCCACGACTCCATCGGGCTCGGCGAAGACGGCCCGACCCACCAGCCCATCGAGCACCTCGCTGCGCTCCGGGTGATTCCCAACCTCGCCGTCGTGCGCCCCGCCGACGCCAACGAGACCGCCCAGGCGTGGAAGGCCGCGTTGGAACAGCGCGAGCAGCCGATCGGGCTCGTGCTCACCCGGCAGAACGTGCCGACCTTCCCCCGCGGCAACGACGGATTCGCGGGTGCGGAGGGACTCGCCCGGGGGGCGTACGTCCTCAAGGACGCCTCCGCCGATCCCGAGGTCATCCTTATCGCTACCGGGTCGGAAGTCTCACTCGCCGTGGATGCGCAGGCGCAACTCGAGGCCGAAGGCATCCCCGCGCGGGTGGTTTCCGCCCCCTGCCTCGAATGGTTCGACGCCCAGGACGAGGAGTACCGCGAATCCGTACTTCCCAGCCGCGTCCGCGCTCGGGTGAGCGTGGAGGCCGGCGTCCAGGCACCGTGGCACAAGTACCTGGGCACGGCGGGTCGGGCGATCTCCATCGAGGAGTTCGGCGCGTCCGCCGACGCGGGCACGATGTTTGAAAAGTTCGGTTTCACCGCCTCGGCCGTCGTGGAGGCAGCCAAGGCGTCCATCTCTGCCGCGAACTAGGAAAGGGACCCCCATGACTGACGCGTTAAAGAACCTTGATGAGGCGGGAGTGTCGATCTGGCTCGACAAACTCTCCCGACAGATGCTTCACAGCGGCGAACTCCAGGCGCTCGTTGACCGTCACGTCACGGGGGTCACCACGAACCCGACGATCTTCGCCCAGGCCCTCAGCGCCGGGGAGGACTACGACGACCAACTCGCCGACCTCGCCCGCCGGGGCGCGAGCGTCGGGGAAGCAATCTTCGACATCACCACTGACGACGTGCGGGCCGCCTGCGACGTCCTCTCCCCCGTCTACGAGCGGACCAACGGCGAGGACGGCCGGGTCTCCATCGAAGTGCAACCGGGCCTCGCCTACGACACGTCCGGAACCATCAGCGAAGCCCGCGAGCTTGCCGCCCGAGTGGACCGGCCCGGCGTGATGGTGAAGATCCCCGCGACGGCCGAGGGCCTGCCAGCGATCACGGAGACGACCGCGGCAGGGATCAGCGTCAACGTCACGCTCATCTTCTCCCAGGAACGCTACCGCGAGGTCGCCCACGCATTCGTTGAAGGACTGCGGCAGGCTCAGCAGAACGGGCACGACCTCTCCCATATCCGGTCCGTCGCCTCCATCTTCTTATCTCGGATCGACACGAAGGTCGACGCCGCGCTCGAGGAGATCGGCACCACGGAGGCTCGGGCATTGCAGGGGCGCGCCGCCATCGCGAATGCGCGGTTGTGTTATCAGATCGCCGAAGAGGTGTTCGGGGAGGACTTCGCCGACCTGAGGGCCGCGGGGGCGCACCCCCAGCGTCCACTATGGGCGTCGACCGGCACGAAGAACGAAAACTACCGAAAGACTCTCTACGTGGATTCCCTCATCGCCCCCGGCGTCGTCAATACGATGCCCCCGGCGACCCTGGAGGCGGCGGCCTCGGAACTCACCGATTTCAGCAACGCGATCGCGGGGACCTACCGGGAGGCCGCGGACACCCTCGCAACGATCGAGCGGCTCGGGGTGGACCTGGAGGGCATCATGCGGGTGCTGGAGAAGGAAGGCGTGGACTCGTTCAGCGCCTCCTGGTCGGAATTGGTTGATACGGCGGCAGCGGGCCTGGAGATCGTGGATGGGAAATGACCGTTTTCGCAACCCGCTGCGAGAGTCCACCGATCGGCGACTCCCGCGGATCGCGGGCCCCTCGAGCCTGGTCATCTTCGGAGTAACCGGCGATCTCGCCACGCGCAAACTCCTGCCGGCGATCTACGACCTCACCAACCGGGGGCTGCTGCCCCCCGGGTTCGCCCTCGTGGGCTTCGCCCGGCGCGATTGGGGGCACGGGGAGTTCCGGGAGATCGCCAAAGCGGCCGTGCAGGAACACTGCCGGACCCCGTTCGACGAACTCGTCTGGGAGCACCTGTGTTCGGGGTTCCGCTTCGTGCCGGGAGAGTTCGGGGACGCCGCGGCGTTCCAACGCCTCGCCGACACGGTCGAGGAGCTCGACAACGAACGGGGGACGCAGGGCAACCACGCGTTCTACCTGTCGGTGCCGCCGGGGCAGTTCCCGCAGGTGTGCGAGCAACTCGCCGCCTCCGGCCTGTCCGACAGCCCCGCCGATGCGTGGCGCCGGGTGGTGGTGGAAAAACCGTTCGGACACGACCTCGCTTCCGCCCGGGAGCTCGACGACGTCGTTTCGGAAGTGTTTCCCCCCGATTCGGTGTTCCGCATCGACCACTACCTCGGCAAGGAAACGGTTCAGAACATCCTCGCGCTGCGGTTCGCGAACACGATGTTCGAACCGATCTGGAACAACAACTACGTCGACCACGTACAGATCACCATGGCCGAGGACATCGGTATCGGTTCCCGCGCCGGCTATTACGACGGTATCGGGGCAGCCCGGGACGTCATCCAGAACCACTTGCTGCAGTTGCTCGCGCTCACCGCGATGGAAGAACCGGTCTCCTTCGACGCCGCGGATCTGCGGGCAGAGAAGGAGAAAGTGCTCTCCGCGGTGCGTATCCCCAGCGACCTCGCGCGCCACACCGCGCGCGGGCAGTACACCTCGGGGTGGCAGGCAGGCAGGTTCGTCAACGGATTCCTCGATGAGGAAGGGATGGACCCCTCCTCGGTCACCGAATCGTACGCGGCGATGCGCCTCGACATCGACACCCGGCGGTGGGCGGGGGTGCCCTTCTACCTTCGCACAGGCAAACGCCTGGGGCGCCGCGTCACGGAGATCGCGCTCGTGTTCAAACGGGCCCCGCACCTGCCCTTCGACACCGAGGACACCCAGGAACTCGGCCAGAACGCGATCGTCATCCGGGTCCAACCCGATGAGGGCGTGACGATCAGGTTCGGTTCGAAGGTCCCCGGCACCTCGATGGAGGTCCGGGACGTGACGATGGACTTCGGATACGGCCACTCCTTCACCGAAGCATCCCCGGAAGCCTACGAACGCCTCCTGCTCGACGTGCTCCTCGGTGACCCGCCGCTCTTCCCCCGCCAACGCGAGGTGGAGCTTTCCTGGATGATCCTCGATCCCATCATCGACTATTGGGCGAACAACGGCGCCCCGGATACCTACCGGCCCGGCACCTGGGGCCCGCAATCGGCAGACGAAATGCTCGCCGCAGACGGCCGCACCTGGAGGCGACCATGATTGTCAGGTTAGCGAACACCTCGAGTCAGGACGTCGACAGCCGGCTGCTGGCGCTGCGTGAGGAGGGCGGGGTGGTTGCCCTCGGGCGGGTTCTCACGCTCATCATCCTCACCGATAACGGGGATGCTGAAACCGCCATCGCCGCCGCGAACGACGCGAGCCGGGAACACCCGTGCCGGGTCATCGTCGTCAGCCCCAGGAGTGAGACCGCGCCGGAGGGCCGGTTGGATGCCGAGGTGCGGGTCGGGGCGGACGCGGGCGCGAGTGAGGTGATCATCCTGCAACCGGCCGGACCGGCAACGAAGGATGTTGACACCCTCGTCACCCCGCTGCTGCTGCCCGACGCTCCGATCGTCGTATGGTGGCCCGGTGAGACACCCGACGCGCTCGACGCCGGTCTGCTCGGTAAGCTCTCCCAGCGCCGGATCTCCGATGTGCTCGCGTGCGACGATCCGATTGCGCGATTGCACCAACTCGCCCGCACCTACTCCCCCGGCGATACCGACCTGTCGTGGGCGCGCACCACGCTGTGGCGCGGGCTCACCGCCTCCACCCTCGACATCGCCCGCTCCGCCCCCCGGGCAGCGACGGTCTATGGCAACAGCGCTCACCCCTCGGTACTGCTCTACGCCGGGTGGTTGCGCCACGCCCTCGGCGCCAAGGTCCGCATCGAACATGACCCGGGCGCCTCGGCGATCACGGGCCTGCGCCTGGAACATGAGGCGGGGCCGGTGGAACTCAAGCGCCCGGAAGGGTCGACCACGCTATCGATCTCCATCCCCGGGCAGGTCGACCAGCACGTCGCGCTCCCCATGCGGGGCCTGGCCGAGTGTCTCATAGAAGATCTGCGCCGGCTCGATCCGGACGAGGCGTACGCGGCCGCCCTCGCCGCGATTTTTGATGTGGAGATTTCATGACTGTTCTTGTCTACCCGGATCCGGAAACGCTCGCGAAGGTCACGGCAGCTCGGGTCTGCCTCGCCCTCGCGGACGCGACCGCGTTGCGCGAAGAGGTCCACCTCGCGATCGCCGGTGGCAGCGTGGGGACCTCGGTGCTCGGTGCGATCCCGGACTCCGAGCTCGCCGGATCGGTCAACTGGGGCAACGTGCACGTGTGGTGGGTCGATGAACGGTTCGTACCGATCGGTCACGCGGACCGCAACGACGCCGCGGTCACGCCGGTGTTCGCGAGCCTCGGCATCCCGGATGAAAACATCCACTCGATGCCCTCTCCCGCCCAGGCCGACGACGTCGCCGACGGGGCGGCCCAATACGCTGCCACCCTCGCGGCCCACGCCCCCGAAGGAGACGTGATGCCGCTCCTCGACGTCGTCCTGCTAGGCATGGGCCCGGACGGGCATATCGCGTCGTTGTTCCCGCAGCACCCCGGGCTCGACGTCGATTCCGCCGGTACGCCGGAGACGGTCGCGTTCGGCGTGACCGACTCGCCGAAACCACCCGCCGAGCGCATCAGCCTCTCCCTCGCCGCGGTCAACCACACCCGGAAGATGTGGCTCGCCGCGTGGGGCGCCGAGAAGGCACCCGCGATCGCCGCGGGAGTTGCCGGCGGGGCCATCAACGAGATCCCGGCCGCCGGTGCGCGGGGGCGGGAGGAGACCCTGTGGCTCACCGACCTCGCCGGGTCGGCGGACCTGTGACGGCACGCCGGGGTGGTTCAGCCGCCCCGGCGTGCGCGCAGCGCTGAGAGCGCTTCTTCTAACAACGCGGCGCCGTCTTCCTCGCTGCGCCGCTCCTTCACGTAGGCGAGGTGGGTTTTGTAGGGCTCGTTCCGCGGCGCGGCGGGCGGGTTCTCCCGGTCCTGCCCAGCGGGCAGGCCGCAGCGGGGGCAGTCCCACATTTCAGGGATCTCTACCGCCGGGTCCTGCGCGAAGCTCGGCCGGGTCTCGTGCCCGGTCGCGCACCAATACGATACGAATAGCCGCGGGGCGGTATCACCGCGCTCCGCCTCCCCCATCGGCCCCGCGCCAACGCGGGATCCGCGGATCGCACTTGCACCAGTGACCACGAGTTTGTCTCCTTACAGAGCGATTTTGTGAACGAGGTTCAGCAGCACGATGACGATGGACCACAGCACCGTGATCCCGATCGTGATTCGGTTCAGGTTGCGCTCAGCAACCCCCGAGGACCCCATCCGTGAGGAAAGGCCGCCGCCGAACATGTCGGATACTCCCCCGCCGCGCCCCTTGTGCATGAGGATCGAGAGGACGAGCAGGAGGCTCGTGATCACGAGGATGACTTCTAAGACGATGCGGAGAGCGTTCACAATCCCTCAACTGTTGTGGTGAAATGTCGGTGTGACGTAAAAATTGTACGTTATTTAGCGCGACGTCGCGAACAGTTCCGTGGGGTGGCGCCCCGATTCGTGCCCCACCCCACGATGTTTTCCGCCCCTACAGGCCGACCTCGTGCGAGCGGTAGCGCGCGATCGCGGCGAACTCCTCGGCATCGAGGCTCGCTCCACCTACGAGCGCGCCGTCGACGTCGGTCTGGGCCATGATTGCCGCGACGTTGCTCGACTTCACCGAGCCCCCGTACAGGATCCGCACCTTGCTCGCGGTGTCCTCGTCGTACAGTTCGCCCACGCGCGTGCGGATCGCGCCGCACACCTCCTGGGCGTCCTCGGGGGTCGCTACTTCACCCGTGCCGATCGCCCACACCGGTTCGTAGGCGATGACCCCGCCGGCTACCTGCTCCGCGGTCAGTCCCTGCAGCGCGCCGTCGACCTGGGCGAGCGTGTAGGGGACCTGCTCACCGGCGTGGCGGACGTCGAGACCCTCCCCGACGCAGATGATCGGCGTGATTCCCGCGCCGTAGGCGGCTTTGGCTTTCGCGTTGACGAGGTCGTCGCCCTCGTTGTGGTACTCCCGCCGTTCCGAGTGTCCGACGACGGCGTAGCTCACCCCGAGTTTCGCGAGCATCGCGGCCGATACTTCGCCGGTGTAGGCGCCCGAGTCGTGCGCCGAGACGTCCTGGGAGCCGTAACCGATGGAGAGTTTGTCGGCGTCGACGAGGGTCTGCACGGAGCGCAGGTCCGTGAAGGGAGGGATGACGACGACTTCCACGTCCGCGAAATCGTGCTTCGCGTCGGTGAGGGTCCAGGAGAGTTTCTGGACGAGGTGGGTCGCCTGGTGGTGATCCAGGTTCATTTTCCAGTTGCCCGCCATCAGCGGTGTCCGGGTGGTCATTTAGGGTGCCTTTCAGCTCAGAACGTCAATACCGGGAAGAACCTTACCTTCGAGGTACTCCAGGGAGGCGCCGCCGCCGGTGGAGATGTGCCCGAAGGAGTCTTCGTCGAAACCGAGGAGTCGGACCGCGGCAGCAGAGTCCCCGCCGCCGACGATGGTGAATCCGCCGCGCTGGGTGGAATCGATGAGGCCTTGGGCGACGGCTTTGGTTCCGCCCGCGAACGCGGGGAACTCGAACACGCCCATCGGGCCGTTCCACACCACCGTGTTTCCGGCGGCGATCGTTTCCTGGAACGCCCGCGCGGACTCCGGTCCGATGTCGAGGCCGATCTGGTCGGCGGGCATCTGCGCGGCAGGGACCGCGGTGGCGGGGGAATCGGCGGCGAATTTCGGCGCGACGAGGATGTCGGTCGGCAGGACGATCTCCACCCCTTCCCGCTGCGCGGTGTCGAGGTATCCCTTGACCGTGTCGAGCTGGTCTTCCTCGAGCAACGAGTTCCCGACCTCGTATCCCTGCGCGGCGAGGAAGGTGAACACCATTCCCCCGCCGATGCACAGCGTGTTCGCCTTCCCGAGGAGGTTTTCGATGACGCCGAGCTTGTCGGAGACCTTCGAACCGCCGAGGACGACGACGTAGGGCCGGGCCGGGTCGGTGGTCGCCCGGGAAAGCGCCGCGATCTCCTTCTCTACGAGCTTGCCCGCGGCGCTGGGGAGGAACTTCGCGACGTCGTAGACCGAGGCTTGCTTGCGGTGCACGACCCCGAAACCATCGGAAACGAAAACGTCGGCAAGGTCGGCGAGTTGCCGGGCGAGATCCTCGCGCTCGGCATCGACCTTGGAGGTCTCGCGGGCGTCGAAACGCACGTTCTCCACGAGCGCCACCTGTCCCTCAGCGAGATCGGCGGCAACCGCACGGGCAGATTCGTCGACGACGTCATCCGCGAGCGGGACCTGCGCGCCGAGCAGTTCCCCGAGCCGGGCGGCTACGGGTCGCAGCGAGAACTTCTCCTCGTACCCCTCCCCTTTCGGGCGCCCCAGGTGGGCCGTGACGAGGACTTTCGCACCCGCCTCACGAAGCGCGTTGAGGGTGGGCAGAGCGGCCCGGATCCGGCCGTCGTCGGTGATCGTCGCGCCGTCGAGGGGCACGTTGAAATCTGCGCGCACGAGAACGCGTTTGCCCGCGAGGTCTCCGAGGCTTTGCAGCGTTTTCATTTCTTTCTCCTCTCATGCCTGCGCCCGCAGGTCGAACCTGCGGGCGCAGCGGAACGTGGGGCCCTAGAGGCTTTCACCCACGAGGTTGGTGAGGCGAACGAGGCTGACCGAGTAGCCCCACTCATTGTCGTACCAGGAGACGACCTTCACCTGGTCACCGATCACCTTGGTGAGCCCGGAGTCGAAGATCGAGGTGTGCGGGTTGCCGATGATGTCGGAGGAGACGATGTCTTCATCCACGTACTCCAGCACGCCCTTGAGCGCACCCTCGGAGGCGGCCTTCATCGCGGCGTTCACCTCCTCGACGGTGGTCTCCTTCGAGGCGGTGAAGGTGAGGTCAGTGGCCGAACCGGTGATCGTCGGCACCCGCAGCGCGTAGCCGTCGAGCTTACCCTTGAGTTCGGGCAGCACGAGGGAGACCGCCTTCGCCGCACCGGTCGAGGTGGGCACGATGTTCTGGGCGGCGGCGCGGGCACGGCGCAGGTCGCGGTGCGGGCCGTCCTGGAGGTTCTGATCCCCGGTGTAGGCGTGGATCGTCGTCATGAGACCGCGTTCGATCCCGATCGCCTCATCGAGGGCCTTCGCGAGCGGGGCGAGGCAGTTGGTGGTGCAGGAGGCGTTGGAGATGATGTGGTGGTTCGCCGGGTCGTAGTCCTCGGAGTTCACGCCCATGACGAACGTCGCGTCCTCGTTCTTCGCCGGTGCAGAGATGATGACCTTCTTCGCCCCGGCGTCGATGTGAGCCTTCGCGGCGGTAGCGTCGGTGAAGAAGCCGGTGGATTCGATGACGATGTCGACCCCGAGGTCTCCCCAGGGAAGGTTCTTCGGGTCCCGTTCGGCGAACGCGCGGACCTTCGTGCCGTCGACGATGAGGTTCTCCTCATCGTGGGTGACGTCGTCACTGAACTTGCCCAGCACGGTGTCCCACTTGAGCAGGTGGGCGAGTGTCTTGTTGTCTGTGAGGTCGTTGACGGCAACGACCTCGATGTCCGCACCTTCAGCGGCGATTGCGCGGTAGAAGTTACGGCCGATGCGGCCAAAGCCATTGATTCCGACGCGGATGGTCACAGTTTCCTCCTAGCGCGCCGTTCACTAGCGCGCACACGTAACGTCTTTCCCCGAATTTTGGGGCATAACAGGAAAGGATCGGCAAGTGAGGCAACTGCTTCCTTGTCGATCCCACTGACCAACGTTACTACGCATTGACCATTAACACACCTTGCCGCGGCGAAATTGAGACGCAGTTGATGCTCGTCTGCCCCAGGATCCGGGCCGGGACGGGCCGAAAGTCCCGCCGCGGCGCGGGCTTAGATGTCGATCATGTCCGGGGTGAGGCTCGCTTCCGTGTCGGGCATACCTTCGGTGTGCGCCTTCTTATCCGCCATCGCGAGCAGCCGCCGGATCCTTCCCGCGATCGCGTCCTTCGTCAGCGGCGGGTCGGCGAGCTGCCCGAGCTCCTCTAGAGAGGACTGCTTGTGTTCCAGGCGGAGCCGGCCCGCTTCGCGAAGGTGGTCGGGGATGTCATCGCCGAGGATCTCGAAGGCCCGCTCCACCCGCACCCCCGCCGCAACAGCCGCTTGGGCCGAGCGGCGCAGGTTCGCGTCGTCGAAATTCGCGAGCCGGTTCGCCGTCCCCCGCACCTCGCGGCGTTTCCTGCGCTCCTCCCATTCCGCGCCGGCCCGTTCGGCCCCCATCGCGGCGAGCATCGTACTGATCGACTCGCCATCGCGGATGACCGCGCGGTCGACCCCGCGCACCTCCCGAGCCTTGGCTTGGACGTCGAATCGGCGGGCGGCGCCGACGAGGGCCAGCGCGGCCTCCGGGCCGGGGCAGGTGATCTCCAGGGCGCTGGAACGGCCCGGTTCGGTGATCGAACCACGGGCGAGGAACGCGCCTCGCCATGCAGCTTTAGAATCTTCCAACGCCGCCCCGACCACGGCGGGAGGCAGTCCGCGCACGGGCCGTCCACGCGGGTCGAGGAGACCGGTGCGGCGGGCGAGAGCCTCGCCATCCCGGCGGACCCGCACGACGTACCGGTTCCCGCGGCGCAGGGCGCCGCCACTGACGACGATGACTTCGCTTTGCTGCCCGAACACCTCCGCGATCGCGATGCGCAGCCGGCGCGCGGTCAGCGGGGAGTCCACCTCGGCTTCGATGACGATCCGGCCCGAGATGATGTGTAACCCGCCCGCGAAGCGGAGCATCGCCGCCACCTCCGCCGCGCGGGTGCGGGGGCGCTCCACCTCGATCCGTGCGAGTTCGTCTTTTGCAATGGCCGTCAGGGTGGTGGTGGAACTGCTCATGGGTGGTTCCCGACGTCGCCGAGGGTGCCTTCGAACACGTCGCGGTAGGCCGCGGCCAATCGAAGACTGTCGTGACGGGCCGATCCGTCACCTGCGCTCACCTGTCGGTACAACACTCTTGCTCCAACTCCTTTTGCGGTGTCGTTGAGATCATCGAGATCCTCAACAGCACTGGGGTCTGCGATCACGGTATCGATCCGTTGTTCGGGCGCATATTGTTGAAATACGCGCACGTGATCGGCGGC
>Ga0209487_1003856_pt1 | contig 11680 bp, 6 predicted proteins | sample Poulit2012_FD_187524 | JGI IMG/M metagenome (GOLD analysis project Ga0209487, IMG submission 187524) | Agricultural soil microbial communities from Georgia to study Nitrogen management - Poultry litter 2012 (SPAdes) (version 2) | ecosystem: Environmental > Terrestrial > Soil > Agricultural land... | reverse complement strand
CTGATGTCGTTCTTGCTCCAGACGAAGTAAATTCAACATAGGCTGCTGAAATATAAGCTGGATCATTTCGATATTTATCTGTTTGTGGTGAGCGACCCATTTGTTTATCGATCGCTTGCTTTAATGTCATATTGTAATTCGTGTACGTTGTCTTTTCTTTGGTTTCAGCCTCTTTTACAGCTTTATCAATAGCTGCTAATGTCCTCGGACCTGCATTCCCAGTTTGTGTGATGCCATGGTGTTTTTGAAATTCCTTTACTCGCTTAGTAGTAAAAGGGCCATATAAATCATTCAGATTCATACCACCATAACCTATCTTCTTTAGATCTTCCTTGAGTGCGACTGTGTCTTTATGACGCTTTCCTTCACTCAATGGGTTTGGTAATAATGAGTCGATTTGTGCAAGTGTTCTTGGACCTGCTTTACCAGTTTGAGTGATGCCATAGTATTTTTGAAACTCTTTTACTCGCTTAGTAGTAAATGAACCATATAATTCATTCAGATTCATACCACCATAGCTTAACTTGTTTAGATTTCCTTTGAGTGTGACTGTGTCTTTATGCCGCTTTCCTTCACTTAATGGGTTTGGTAATAATGAGTCGATTTGTGCAAGTGTTCTTGGACCCGCTTTACCAGTTTGAGTGATGCCATAGTATTTTTGAAACTCTTTTACTTGCTTAGTAGTAAATGAACCATATAAATCATTCAGATTCATACCACCATAACCTAACTTATTCAGGTTTTTCTTGAGTGTGACTGTGTCTTTATGACGCTTTCCCTCACTCAATGGGTTTGGTAATAATGAGTCGATTTGTGCAAGTGTTCTCGGACCCGCTTTACCAGTTTGAGTGATGCCATAGTATTTTTGAAACTCTTTTACTTGCTTAGTAGTAAATGAACCATATAAATCATTCAGATTCATACCACCATAACCTAACTTATTCAGGTTTTTCTTGAGTGTGACTGTGTCTTTATGACGCTTTCCTTCACTCAATGGGTTTGGTAATAATGAGTCGATTTGTGCAAGTGTTCTCGGACCCGCTTTACCAGTTTGAGTGATGCCATAGTATTTTTGAAATTCCTTTACCCGCTTGGCAGTGAATGAACCATATAAATCATTCAGATTCATACCACCATAGCCTAGCTTATTCAGGTTTTTTTTCAATTCTATAACTTCTGGATCTTTCGCACCTTCTTCCAGTGATGCACTCACTGATTTGCTTAAACTTATTTTTCCCTTGTCAATAAGTTCTGTGGTCTCTTTTGGTTTTGACTCGATATTATCCTTGTCTTCCACTTCATCTTGTTCCACCGATTTTTCCGTGTTATCCAAATCTTCTTCACTATCTTCTTCTGATCTGTCTTCATATTCTCTATTGTCGTCCTCTATTTCCTCTACATCAGATTCTAATTCATCAGATGAATCTGGTTCTGAGCTAACATCCTCATTAGAATCTAGTGCTGTCACAATTTGTGCTAAGGTTTCTTCATCCGCAATTCCATGGGATTTTAACCCATACATAATTTGGAACTCTTTTACTATTTGGGATGTAAAAGAGCCGTAATAATCATTACTATTGATACCATCAAAACCTAAAGCCGTTAGCTTTTCTTTAAGTTTTGCAACTTCATTATTTCTTTTTCCTTCTTGCAATGGACTATCTAATATCTCTGTAAGCTTTTTCTGAGTATCCTGATTTGCTATCCCATTAACTTCCAAGCCATAATACTCTTGAAACTCAGATACTCTTTGAGATGTAAATGATCCGTACTTATCATCAAGATTCATGTCCCCAAATTCTAATAGAGTAAGCTGTTCCTTTAAAAGGAGAACAGTTTTGTCTCTGTCACCCTCTTGCAATACTCCATCTTCCTGTATAGAATGACTTTTTACTTTCTTATCTTCATCTTTATTTTCAAGATTATATTTGTCTTCGCTTTCTTCTAAGAATGTGTTCTCTTCACTTTCGTCTGTTAAAATACGTTCATTATCCCCCTCAGCACCCGCTGGTGCTGGATTATAGAAAGTAAAAGAAAGCATCATTATTAGTACAATAGAAATCTGTCTTCTCACGCGTTTTTCCTCTCCCTCTCTTTTTCATATAAATTACATTTACTTCCTTTTAACACACTACTTTGTTTCAGTGTAATTGCAAGCATTTTACATTGAAATTCTATCAATTAATCAAAAAGTGGTATTAAGTAACTTTTATCTACCATAAAATAAATTGATAGAATTATCTTTACCTTTCACGCAGCTTCTCTATTATATATTTTAGCCTTATTTGAATTCCATATTTATATTACTCATACCATCAAACTTTTTAATTTCAGTACTCTCTACACTTGTTATAGTAGTTCTTCCCCGCTTATAACCTATAATGAAGGTCTCATAATTTTTAATACTATCTTTACGCCCGATTACAGTAACTATAACATTGTCTTTATGAACATTTTTTACACTACCAATTAGTTGAAATCGGGCACCTTCTCTATGTAGCCTCTTCGTATATTTTGGCCCAAGATACTTCCCTTTTAATGTAATTTCTTTAGTGTACTGATCTCCAACCGGTAAATTTGGTATTTTGATCTCATCTGCTATTCCATTGAGAAACATTTCCTTTATTGGGTTTAATTCAAAATAAAAATTTTCGCACCTTTTATTTTGGGTATCAGGAAAGTAAAAGTCTATAATAGACTTAGGTAAATCTCTTGCTTTACCTTCAAGAGGTGATACGTGCATCATTATCTCCCCTTTAGAATTAATTTCATTAACTACACCTTCACCAGTATCTTCATTTATAAGCATATCAACTGATCCACACGGGAGTCCTGGTATAGACTTCAAAGCTTGGACAGCATATTGTTTAAATTCTGAGTCCACTTCATCTGTACAATCAGCATTTAGCCTATGACCTAAATAAGTTCCATGTGCTCGTAAAAAGACTCTTTCTCCTTTTAATGGAATAGATTTTAAAGATAATGATTGGGATTCTAAAAAAGCCTCCATATCAGCATTAATTCTCATTCGTCTAGAATGTGTTGAAACGTTTTTTCTAATCCGCTTATTAGTATCTTTAATTAACTTTTCTATGTTGCTTCTTCCATCGCCAATAACATTAGAGGAATAAGATTTTGACGCCGCTAAAACCCTATCTTCCATTACATAAAAGCGGTAATCTATAGCATTTTCAATATAACGCTCGACTATTACCTTTTCAGCTTTATGATTATCCCTTATATCTTTAAGTCCTTCTCTTAGTTCATTTCTATTTGCGATATTAGTATGCACACCTTTACCGCCCCCCCTATTAGTCGGCTTAGCCACTAAGGGATAACCCAATGTCTCTCCAAAGTCACAAATCTCTTCAATATCTAGTTGATTATAGATGAACGTCTTTGTTTCTGGTATTGGGACTCCATTTTTTCTCATGTACTCATAGGCTAAGGTCTTATCTTCTGCAATATTAATTGTTTCTTTAGAGATATAAGAACTTCTTGCGCATACGAATTTGTAGGAAACATTACCATCTGATAAAGTATACTGGTGAGATATTGAAGGTTTTCTACCTCCTCTATCAGTATTATGAAAGGTTAGGTTTAATCCTCTACGCCAGCCTTCCAATGCAACTGTATAATAGGAAAAGTGATGATTTACAACCCCCTCTGGTATTGCTCCAGCTAAATGCGGCAGTGTGTTGTCGCCTGTTTTCCATTTCATTAATGAGCCCTCTTTTCTTATACAACATTTAATTAATTTGGTTTTACTTTAATATACCTTTCAGTATCGATCCAACTTTTCTTAATGGACTGGTTATCTTCCATGAACGGCTATTCGTTATAGCTTTGTATTTTTCCTTATAGATATTCTTCTCGTCTACTAATGCTTTATTATTCTTCCTAGACTTGCCCTTACTTCTTCCTTTTTTATTACTCTTAGATTTATTTTGTACTCGTACTGGATAATACCCATCTTTGGAGCTGATAGAGTTTTTTTCTATATCAGTGTTCGTTATTTCAAACCCTATTTTAACTGGTAATGTTCGCTTCTTTTCAAGAACTTTAGTTATATTAGCTTTTTCCGGTGCTTTGTCTTTTAGGATCTCTCTAAATAAATTGATCGACTTAACCGATCCCGAAATAACTACCGATGCATCACCACTTTTTATTTCCTTAATGTGACCATTCAGGTTAAGGTTCAGCGCTTGGCTTCTTACCCATTCTTGATAATTCGCTTCTTGAATATCCCCAGAAACCACAAATCTTGTAGATGATAATTCTCCTGTGGGTGCTGCAGGTACAACAATATCCTTATCTATGCCATTTTGGATTGACTCAAATATATTTCCTAGATCAAAATAATATAAAGGTGGTTCATTGACCGACTTAGTTTCCGGAAAATAGTAATCAATAATGGCCTTTGGAATATCACGTGCCCTTCCTTCCATTGGAAATAAGTGGCTACGTATACTTGCTTGGGAATTAATTTCTAATACTACTCCTGTATTCTTCTTTTCATCAACCATTATGTCTACTCCAGCGTTTGCTAATCCTGGAATCGCCTTTGTGGCATTTAAAGCAATCTCTTTAATTTCATCTGTTAAATCTGACGTAACATCTATCGGATCCCCACCCGATGAAACATTATTTTTCGACTTCAATATAACTCTTTCACCTTCACTAGGAACACTATCTAAAGTGTACCCTTTTTCCCGAAGCATATTGTGCATTTCTTTATCAATTTTTATTTTACGTTTAAATAGAGCTGGATTCTTATCTCGTTCACCCATTTTCTTCTTCAGTAACTCACGAACATCAGACCTTCCATCACCAATCACATTAGCAGGGATTCTAATAAAAGCACCAATAACCTTTTCTCCTACAACATATACACGGTAATCTTCACCTTCAAAGAATTTTTCAACAATCACTTCTGGATACTTCAGGTCATACCTCACATACTCTAATGCCTCTATAAATTCCTTTTCTGTCTTTATGTTAGCAATTACACCTGCCCCTCCGGTACCATCACTAGGTTTAATAACACATGGAAATCCCTTTGTTTTAGCATATTTCAAAATGATCTGATCAGATGTATCTTTTTGAAATACTTCTCCTGTAGGTGTTGATACGTTTTTGGCTAATAAATATTCTTTGGTCAAGTGCTTGTTTCTACAAATCTCCCTTGCTTCATTTGATGTTAAGTCCCCACGAGATACTGTAAATGTATGTTCTTTATTTTCATCTGCTAGGGAATAAATTAATTCAGATCTCCTACGCTTTTTATTAGAAAATGTTAAAGTTAATCCACGTCTCCAGCCTTCCAAAGCTATGCTATACATACTTACGGAATATCCTCTTGCTTCAATAGGTATGGAGTCTTCAAGGTGTGGAAGCCACTTTTTATTAGTTATACTCATCATTAACTCCTTTTTCAACAGTATTTTAGTGCTTGATATAAGATATTAGTAACCTCTATGAGATATCTAAATCCGGGATCCACTTCCGCATATGTGATAACATTCTATTATAAACTTCTTTTGATTTAAAATCACCAGCATCAGTTTTTATAATGTCTTGATTATCAACTATATCTTTTAATAAATGCATCTTATAGTCACCTTTATCCCCAGTATCAACATAAGTTAAGCTCATGGTCGGATTATCTATTTTTAATAAAGAGTTCTTCTCTAAAGAAGGTTTCTCTATATCAATTGTTGTATGCGCTCCTATTTGTCGATAAATGCCATGTTGTCCCGAAAAGAAATTCCCTAATGAATAGGCGGTAAAAGTATTGTGCCCTTTTGAATTTAGAATATAGGATGGAGGTTGTAATACATGTGGGTGATGTCCTATAATAATATCAGCACCAGCATCCGACAAATTACTAGCTGTTTCCATTTGATAGGATGTCGGTAGCATTTGATATTCCTTCCCAAAATGAATAGATAAAACAACAACATCGGCAATATTGCGTCTATTAATTTGGTTTATCAACCTTCTTACTCCTGCAACTCCTGAGAAGCCTGAAAATCTTGTTTTACTATAGTCATTAATTAAATACTCTTTACCCTTTGGAACCTTTTTGGTCGACATTGCTTTTGTATAGGACAAAAAGCAAATTCGTAAACCATTTTTATGAATTATACGCAGCGTTTCTTGATCCTCTTTAGACTTATAAGCACCTACATAAGGTATTCCCAGCTTGTCCCAGTTCTCGATTGATTTTAAAACACCTTCTTCACCGTGATCTAGTGTATGGTTATTCGCTATATTAGCAATGTCAACATCTAAATCTTTTAGTGTCTGACCAATCTCAATCGGGCTATTGAAATGTGGAAAACTCGCAAGACCTAATTCCTCACCAGCAATTATGGACTCCTGATTAACAATAGTAAGATGTTCTTTCTTAAATAGTGGTTTTACCCCAGCAAACATTTCAGTGAAATCATAACCACCATTCTTTTGCTTGGCTTCTTTATATAATCGATCATGTAATAATATATCGCCTGTGGCAGCTAGTGTCACTTTCCTACTTTGATTTTCCATTTACTTTTCCCCTTTTATCAATTCACTAGAGTTAGTTTATTCCTTTTTCTAAGATTTACTTGTACGTCTAATTTCAAACCCTAGCTTAATTTGGCTATCCCAATTATATTCTCGAACTTCAGCAACCTCAGCTCTCGAAGGCCCACTTAGACAGACTGCTTTAAAACTAGACACCAATTCCTTATCCTCACTCGCAACAACCACTACAACTTTACCGCCTTTTAGATTCCTTGTATAACCATTTAGATCATGCTTAAGCGCTTCTTTTCTTATCCAATTTCGATATCCTACCTTTTGGACCTTGCCAGAAACAACATATCTCTTCGCATAGAGTTTACCTTCGGGTGCATTAGGCAATTTTACTTCCTGCACTAATCTGGGTCTCAATAAATTATTGATCTTTTTATAATCAAAATAAATCTTCGTCCGACCCTCAGCCATCCCTATTGTTTCCGGGAAGTAATTATCGATGATTGCTGCTGGTATATTACGTGGACTTCCTGATAATGGTAAAATATGCATCATAATATCTGCTGTTGCATTGATTTCAATAACATGTGTTTGGTCGTCATCTACAACCAAGTCCACACCAGCCTGAGTTAAACCGGAAATTGCCTTAACGGCATCAATCGCTACTTGCTTTTCCTTCTCACCTAGAATGTCTGTATAATCAATCGAGTCCCCACCAGCTGAAATATTACTTTTCCCAGTCAAGTAAGTAATAATCCCAGTAGCAGGGATAGAGTCGATCGTTAACTCTTGCTTTTTAAGAAAACCGATCATTTCTTCATTTACTTCAATCAACTTTGTTGCTAAATGTGGGTTCTGTGCACGTTGCTTATTTTTCAGTTTAATAAGCTCACCGATTGTATTTACACCGTCACCTGTTATATTTGCAGGAACTCTTTTCGTTGCTCCAGCTACCAGGTCATTAACAACATAAACACGCAAATCATAACCGGAGACATACTTTTCGATGATAAAGTCATCGTATTCCTCGTTTGATTTTATATCTACTAAAACTTCCCTTAAGCTTTCTTCGGACTGAATATTCGTAACAACGCCTTTACCAAGACTGCCAAAGGTTGGTTTGATTACTAAAGGGAAACCGATGACGAGTGCTCGTTCAAGAACTTGTTGCTGATCCTCATCCGCCATAAATCGAATACCTTGTGGATTTGGTACATTTCCCTTCGTTAGTAGATCCTTCGTTTGGTCCTTATTCGATGTAATCTCAACGGACTCATTAGTCACTTGATCCCCACGTGAACGATAAAAGAAGTGGGTGTTATCCTTTGAGCTTAATGAAAATGTTTTGCCTAGAGGATTAAACCCGATTATTTTGAGATCCGTTACATCCTTTGCATCATAATACCACGTCAGTTCTAGACCCCTGCGCCAACCTTCAAGCGCAACTAAATAAGCATCTAAATTAAATCCGCGGACACCTTTAATCATTTGATCAGATAACCAATGTGGATAATTTTCCGTCATATCGTGTTACCTCCATAAATCATGTTAGTAAAGGTTTGATTAATGATTATTTCTTGCCCTTTACTACAGCGCCAATTTTTCGGATCGGTGATGAAAACTTCCACGAAGTACTATCTAAAATATATCGATTTACTTTCGTAATTTGGTATTTATCTCTTTCCATTTTATCCAAGTCTCTACTCAGTGTCCGTATGGCCGTGTCAGCAGATTTAAAGCTTGCTGTATCATAACGTTCATTGATTTCAAAACCTATTTTGACCGCTTTATCCCAATCATTGGATTTGATCTTCGTTACTTTCGCATTGGCTGTTGGATCTGTAATAACATCTTCGAACCCATGAACAGCATCCTCATCTGTCCCGGCAATAACAATTTCAATCTTGTCATAATATAACCGCTTAATATACCCATTTAAATCCCGGTCAAGTGCTTGACGCTTAATCCACTCATGATAACTCTGTCTTTGGACATTGCCCGAAACGATAAATTGCTTACGATATAATTTCCCTAAAGGTGCGGGGGTAACTTTAACCTCAATCGCCGAACGGTTTTCCAATGGTTCTAATACGGTCGTTAAATCAAAGTAGATTTTCGAATCTGATGTATCCATTCCTTTTGTTTCTGGGAAATAATAATCAACAATTGCACCAGGTATATTACGTGCCTTCCCTTCTAATGGGAAAAGTATGCCACCAATTTGGGCTGTTGGATTAAGTTCAATGACGACAGCGGGCTCTTTGCTCACATTTCCCTCATTAATGATAATATCGACACCACCATGAGTCAGTCCTGGTACTGCCTTTAATGCATCAATTGCGATTTGCTTAACTTCGTCTGAAATTTCATCTGTTACATCAACAGGATCCCCACCGATGGAGACGTTTGATTTTTGGCGTAAGTAGATATATTTTCCCTTAGGAAGAATGGTCTCTAATGTGTACCCTTTTTCTTCAATGAACTCTAATATTTCAACATCGATTTCAATCAAACAACTGTTTAACCTGGCATTTTTTCTTCGCTGAAGATTATTAAATCTAATCAATTCTTCAATTGTATGCTCACCATCACCGGTTACGTTAGCTGGGATTCGGTTATAGATGGCGATGACTTCATCTTCCACAACATAGAAACGATATTCTTCACCGGCAACATGTTGTTCAACGATCACTTCATCATATTCTAAATCTTGACGCACATAGACAAGTGCTTCTGCTAATTCTTCTACACTATAAATATTAGTCACAACACCTAATCCGAGACTGCCGTCCGTCGGTTTGAGTACGAGCGGATAGCCGAGTTCTTGTCCATAAGTAAGAACTTCCTCGTCCGTTGCGTCGGGTGCGAATCCTTTTCCTTTTGGAACGGGTACACCTTTCTCCTCTAATAAGACTTTCGTATCATCTTTTTCGGAGCCAATAATAACCGCTTCATTGGTAACTTTATCCCCACGGGTTCGTAGAAAGAAGTGTGTTCGCTCACCATTACTTAAAGAAAATAGTCTTCCCGGCGGATTCACTCCAAACACAATCATATCGTCAAAATAGGGTGTGTCTTTTGTATACCATTTAAGTTCCAGTCCCCTGCGCCATCCTTCAAGTGCGACGGAGTAGGCACATAGACGGGTTTTCCGTGCATTTGCTACAACATCACTCGTTAGTTGCGGAAGGGTAATTGGTAACGTTTCGTTCATCTGCTTCTGCCTCCTGTATCATCAATTCACAACATTATTATTTAAAAATATTTCCGATCCATCTAATCGGTGCTGTTGCTCTCCATGAGAGACTTTTATAAAAATTCTGCTGTTGATATTCAGCTTGCTTCAACGCATGTTCTGTCAACTCAATATCTTGAATGAGTTTGGAAATGTCATCTGCTTGTGTCTTTAAGTCAGCTCGGATTTCAAAACCAACCTTCATAGGACTATCCCATTGGCTCTCTTGAATACTCTCGACTTCTGCCCGTTCCGGATCTTCTAATAGTCCTTCTTTGAAATCATCAACCATTGCTGGATCGGTTCCCGCGACAACGACTTCGATATCGCCGTTTTCCTGTTTCATCACTAAGCCACTTAAATAACGTTCAAAAGCTTGTTTCCGTAGTCCCATATGATAGCCCATATTCTGGACATCACCCGTTACCGTGTATTTCTTTGAATAAACTTTCCCCTTTGGCATCGGAGTCACTTGCGTTGATTTAGCAGAACTTGAATTTAACGGGGATAATACATCAACAAAGTCAAAATAAAGTTTTGTTTTATCAACGTTAACATCCTTCGTTTCTGGAAAATAATAATCAATAATCGCTGCAGGTACATCACTTGATTTACCTGCGACTGGAAATAATAATCCACCAAGTTGTGCGGTTGCATTGAGCTCTATGATTGTCGCTGCCTCGGAAACAACTTTACGTGAGTCCACAATTAAATCTACGGCCCCATGTACGAGCCCAGGAATTGCTTGTAAGGCACTGACAGCTGTATCTTTCACTTCTTGTGGCAACTCATCCGTGACACTAACTGGATCCCCACCAAGGGAGATGTTGCTTTTATTCGTGAGGAATAACGTTTCTTCCTTTTTCAACACACTGTCTAATGTATACCCTTGTGATTCAATAAATCCTTTCATTTCAGCATCTACTTGGATTAAGCAACTAATCAAGCGGGGATTTAACTTTCTCGCTTCATTTTTAATCCCGATCAACTGTCGAATCGAACTGCTTCCATCCCCTGTGATATTTGCTGGGATGCGATTCATCGCGGCGACTGCTTGGTCACCAACAACGTACACACGGTACTCTTCTCCCGGAATATGTTGTTCAATCATGACGTTGCGAATATTCTGTTCGGTACGTACGATCACTAAGGCATTCTTTAGTTCTTCTACATTTTTAATATTCGTGATGACACCTTTACCAAAACTACCATCCGTCGGTTTCAGGACAACAGGATATTCGATCGCTTCAACTGCTGCCATAATCTCCTCATCACTTGTGTTCTCTTTAAATTCATAACCCGTTGGTGTAGCAATATTTGCGTTTGCTAAATATTGCTTTGTTTGTTCTTTATCCGCACTCATTTCAACGGCATCGTTTGTTACCTTATCCCCTCTTGTTCGAAAGAAATAGTGGGTGCGATCGTCCGAGCGGAGCGAAAATAACTTCCCCGGTTCATCTACGAACCATGTTTTGATATCTTTAAACTCATCTGTATGTTTTGCATACCATTCCAGAGTTAAGCCGCGCCGCCATCCTTCTAATGCGACTGCATAGGCGTCTAAATTCCAACCTCGGGCATCTGCGACTACTTCACTCGTCAGATGAGGAAGCCATTCCGCTTGTGTTTGATTCATTGAGTATCCTCCTCATAATTGTTACCATATCCATTATATACTAGCCATGATTAACTGTTTAGCTATTCATCTTTAATACCTATATCTTAACGTTTTTATACATAAACACCATTAAAAACCATCCGTTCCCTATAATGGAAATGATGGATGGTATTTATCTGGCTAATTCCGCCGTAAACCCGTTAAATTCTGCAAACTTTTTTCCAGCTAATAAGTCTTGAACAAGTCGTTCTTGCGCCTCAATATAGTAATCTCCTAATTGTTGGTCGATATGCTCATTAAATTCATCA
>Ga0209487_1003855_pt1 | contig 11681 bp, 11 predicted proteins | sample Poulit2012_FD_187524 | JGI IMG/M metagenome (GOLD analysis project Ga0209487, IMG submission 187524) | Agricultural soil microbial communities from Georgia to study Nitrogen management - Poultry litter 2012 (SPAdes) (version 2) | ecosystem: Environmental > Terrestrial > Soil > Agricultural land... | reverse complement strand
GCCAAACGAACTCTGCGCCAAACGAACTCTGCGCCGAACGAATTCTGCGCCAAACGAATTATGCGCCAAACGAATTCTGGGATGGACCAGCAATTACGCCGTCAGGAGATCCTCGTCTGTCACCTCGGGCGAGCCGACTATGAGATCACCTGGAATCTCCAGAAACGCCTTCAGGCGCGGTTAATCGAGGCAAAACGAAGCGGCGAGCGTCCCCTCCCTCCGCACATCCTGCTCACGGTCGAGCACCCACCCGTCTTTACGATCGGTAAGAGCGGCAATCGTGCCAACCTGCTGTTCAACGCCGAGGCTCTCGCAAAACGAGGCGCCACGTTTTTCGAGATCGACCGCGGCGGCGACATCACGTTCCACGGGCCCGGCCAGCTCGTCGTCTATCCCATCCTCGACCTCGACCGTTACTTCACCGACATCCACCGGTACCTGCGAGAACTCGAGCAAGCCGTTATGCGCCTGTGCGGCGATTATGGTGTGGATGGAGGTGTCATTGAACAAAGAACGGGCGTCTGGATCGGTCCGGATGAAAATGGGCCCGAGCGGAAGATCTGCGCGATGGGAATCCGCTGTAGCCGATGGGTCACCATGCACGGACTTGCGCTCAACGTGTCGACAGATCTCTCGTTCTTTGATATGATCGTACCGTGTGGGATCAGGGATCGAGGCGTGACTTCGTTGGAACGTGAAGTAGGAGGCAAGGTGGATCCGATAGAGGTACGAGATCGATTGACGGACTATATTGCCGAACGCTTTGAGTCGGACATCCGGGTGACGGAGGGCCAGGCGGCCCGAGACACTCTGGACGCGTTCATCCACCGCTCCCATGTGGTGACCGAAGCGTAACTCAACCAGTGGATCGAGCCGCGACGGCCGCCGGTTATATGCGGCTGCTTTTCGCGAGTCACCCTCACCCGACATTTTTCCTGAACGATGAAAGAGTTCAAGCCTGACGACTTCATGCGCCGCCTAATCGCCGAGACGCTCTTTTACGACGAGGAGTACGGTGCGCTGGGCAACCTCAGTTTGATCGATGAAGAGGAACGACGCGAGCGGTACGTGGCGTCGTTCGTCCCCGAAAGTGGCAACTTCCAGGTTGAGGAGGCGACGGAGTGGGAGGACTACGAGCCTGGTGAGGATGACGACATCGGCTACGCGCTTGCTGTCGACAGCCGCGAGCACGGCGTCTATGATACGCCGGAAGAAGCGGCGGACGTCCTGCTCAAGCTCGCCAAGGAGTCGAACCTCCAGCCGAGCATCACGCTGCTGTTCGAGGAAGACGAAGTGATCTGACGGCCTCAGGCCGGCCTGGTGCGGTCGGCGCGGACAATAGCGACGGCAAGGGCGATCCAGCCGCTGATGAAGGCGACACCGCCGATCGGCGTGATGGCGCCCAGCCATGCCGTGTCGGTGAGGACGAGCAGGTAGAGGCTGCCAGAGAAGATCAGGATGCCCGCCGTAAACAGCCACGCTGCGACGTCAAGCGACCGGCGCCACGCCTCGCCGAGTAGACCACATGCCAGCAGCGCAAGTGCATGGTACATCTGGTACCGGACGGCCGTCTCGAATGTCTGCAGCCGCTCAGGCGTAACTCGCTCCGCAAGCGCGTGCGCCCCAAACGCACCGGCAGCTACCGCGATTGCGGCGAACACGGCCCCAAGCAGGAGGAATCGTCTCTGTTGCATCAATTCAGCGTCCGGCCTCGTGTACCTGAAACGGCATCACAGCTCCATTCAACACGAGCGTATAATGCCCCGGCCTGTAGCTTCCGTCTAATAAAAAGTAATGTCGAAACGGCCGATGTACGCGCCGGCAGACTGCCTCGCGCGGTTTCCTCGCCTCGACGTCTACGCGGATCATGTGTGCAATCCGTTCCTGCCTCACGCCGTCGAGTTCGAAGCAGCTATCCGGAAAAGCACCCTTCACCAGTATTTCCACCGCCACCCGTTGATCGGCCGCCGGTACCGCCGGGTCAGCCGCTCCTTGCCGCACGTGGACGGAGTCGATGAAAACGGGGTACCGCAGGTAGTCGACATCGGGCGAGGCGGGCGCTGGTTCCAGCGTCGGCCGATTGTCTGGGCCGGTTTCTTCGTACCGGTGCCCGAAGCGGTCGTCAGGAGGCAGCTCGCGCGTTCCTCCGCAGGCCGGCAACAGGAATACGATGATCAGCAGCGACCACCAGCGGCGGACCATCACGATGAGGTCGCTCCGTTTGCGCGGAGTTTCTGAAGCAGCTTCGCCTCCGCTACGTCGGCCTCGCCGTCGATCAGCTCGCGCGGTGCGTCACCCCAGAGGCGCTCGAGGTCATAAAATTGCCGCTTGTCGGTGGAGAAGATGTGCACCACGAGGTCCACGTAATCGAGTAACACCCACTGGCGTCCTTCGTAGCCCTCTACGTGCCATGGGCGTTCTTGCAGGCGCTCACGGATCCGCTCCGTCACGGCATCGGCGATCGCTTTGATCTGCAGCTCCGACTCCCCAGTCGCGATCACGAAAACATCCGCCACGCCACTTACCGCCCGCATGTCCATCACGGTTACATCGAGCGCCTTCTTGTCAAGCATCGCCTCGGCGGCCTCCGTTGCAAGCACGCCCACGGGGTTCCGTTTTCCGCGCTTGCGGGTACTACGCGTCGTGGGTTTCTGCCCTGTCGAATCCATACACCTGATGAGTTGATCGTGGTTGCTTGGGCGCTGCGTGCAGTCTAAAACCCGTCGTCACCATGACGTGCAGACATTTTACTCAGCCGCGCCGGTACTATATACGTTGAGGTTGCGACGACGGTCCCCCTTTGGGGCAGGCCCTATATCGCTGAAGCTGGCCCCTCATTGATAAGGATCATCTGACTGAAAGACTATCCTATTGAAAGACTGTCCTATTGAAAGACTGTCCTATTGAAAGGCCTGCCATTGAAACGCCGTCATTGAAAAGGACGAAGCTCCTGATAATCAAGACCGATGATGACCGAGGCGTCCAGATAGAAATCCTCCCGCACTTCCTGGACGACACGACTCTCAGGGATGCCAAGCGCACGCGCAACACTTACGGCCGCCTCATGATTTCCCACTCGGTCGTACACCACTGAATGCTCGATGTCGCGCCGGGAATAATCGCCGACCTGTACGACGTCGAACCCTTCATTCCGAAGGAAGGTCAGCGTGCGAGCTGCCAGCCCCGATATTCCGCTGCCGTTGCGGACTTCAACCTGGATGACACTGGGCACCGCTTGCGGAGACGCCTCGTCAGCTCGGCCCGGCGCAGTCGTCGATGCGGTGAAACGCGTGACCAGGCCCCATCCTAAAAGTAAAACACCGAGCCCTAAGACGAGCAGCAGTGTGTTCAAAAGCACGGAGCCCGAGCGTCGCCTTGGTTCGGGCATTTACTCGATGGATTTACCGCAGACCCTGGTCCTGAAACCGCGGGCCTTAGTAGACGCCGAAAGGATGAGCGCCGCGGACCGCGTACGGCGAATATCCGTATCCGTACGGATGCATGTAGCTACCAAATGGGCTCTGGCGGAAGGAAAAATGAATCCGCGTGTTCTCCGAAGGCCGATAATTGATCTCCGCGTTTCGAAGGAAAACCTGTGCCGGCTGATTATCCGCACCGAGCTGTTGAGGACCGAAGAACTGGTGCGCGACGCCGATATCGACGCGGGCGTCGAGTTGCGGGCCGAACTGCCACATCAACGAGTTCGTGTACATGCCGAGAGAGGAGGACTGGCCGCCGTAACTCCCGAACGACATCTCGTAGGTATGCCCCATCCGGAAGTGTTCCGGACTAAAGAGCTTGTTCAACGTGAACGACGGAGCCTCGGTATCGAAAAGCTGTGCCGGACCCGGCTGCGTATGCACCGCCACCTGGTTGCGCATCTGCGCGTGCAACGGAGCAGCCGTACCTACGACTAACAGAAATACGAATAAGGCGAAACTTGCACGCATCTTGGATCCTCTTCTAACTGGCCTTCGGCAGTATACCTTGACACTCATGTTTTGTCAATGACAGCGGGCGTGTCAATGAAAGCTGTCCGGCAATAACACGGCCTGTATCGAATTGTTCTAACGACACTTGGCGGAAACCCTTGTCGAAGCCCTGCATTCGGACTGCACCGACTCCTGCATCCGACCGCGTCTCGCATAAACGCAGATCAGCGCTGATTTCTTGTGCCTCTTTCATATGCGTCTTTCATCAGCCGGCGGGCATTTTTCGGAGGTGAGCGCGTATAGACTCGGCCCCGAGCTTACGCGCGCTACGCGTTCATATCATTTCCCACGTTCCGGCAGCGTTGAGTAATCCCCTCCTTTCTTCATCGGCCACCTTACTGGCCATCGAGAGCTCGTGCGACGACACGGCGGCAGCCGTTATCCGCGACAACCGTCTGCGATCATCCGTCGTTTCGTCGCAACTTGTTCATGAGCGCTATGGCGGGGTCGTGCCTGAAGTGGCCTCTCGGGCGCACCAGCGTATGATCGTGGAGACGGTTAACGCGGCGCTCGAACGGGCGGATGCCGGCCGCGACACGCTCGACGCGATCGCCGTGACGCATGGGCCGGGCCTCGCCGGCTCGCTGATGGTGGGCGTCAGTTTTGCGAAGGCGATGGCGCTGGGGCTGGACGTCCCCCTAATCGGCGTCAACCATATCGAAGGGCATATCTATTCCGTGTTCACTGAGCAGAAGGGGCCACGGTATCCGTTTCTGTGCCTCGTGGTCTCGGGTGGTCACACACAGCTGATGCTGGTTGAGGAACCTCTCAAACACAAGCTCCTTGGCCGCACGCGTGATGATGCAGCCGGCGAGGCGTTTGATAAGATCGCCAAGCTGTTCGGGCTCGAGTATCCCGGCGGGCCCGTCATCGACCGGCTTGCGAAAGCCGGCGACCCAACGTTCCATCGTTTCCCGAGATCTCGGCCGGATCGGTATGACTTCTCATTTTCGGGATTGAAGACATCCGTGCTGTATTATCTGAACGCTATGCCGGAGTCGGAGCGGACTCGAATGGTGAAAGAGCACGTGGCCGACCTCTGCGCGTCGGTACAGGAAGCGGTTGTTGAAACGCTCGTCAGTGCAATGAAGGATGCTGTGGATGAAACCGGTGTGGAACACGTTGCGATTGTCGGTGGCGTCAGCGCGAACAGCCGTCTACGCGAGGCGGCGAGCGCCATGGCGGATCAAGTGGATGTGCAGTTGCATGTGCCCCACTCCAGGTACTGCACCGATAATGCGGCGATGATTGCAACGGCTGGTCTGCTTAAATTAGGCCGAGGCGAACGAAGTCCGCTCACCCTCACTCCCGATCCTTCACTTTCGCTGTAGTCATTTTCTGCCACGCGATGTCTGCCTCCTCCGGCCCGACCGACCCAAATCCCCGATCATCAGACTCGACTTCCGACGTAAACGGGGCGGCGGAGATGGAGCCGTGGCGCCGTCGAATTGACGAAATCGATCGGACCGTCTTGCAATTACTGAACGAACGTGCGGCGTGTGCGAATGAAATCGGAGCGATCAAAAACAGACTGGGGCTTCCGATCTACGTCCCATCCCGCGAAGAGGACGTGCTGAACAACGTGAGTAACGCAAACGAAGGGCCGCTACCCCGCGAGGCCGTACGCCGCCTGTTCGAACGCATCATCGACGAGACGCGATCGCTCGAGCGCCGCACGTATCAGCCCCCTCGCGACCGCTGAGCATCACCTGTACGAGCAAGGTCACTCGCCAAACCACTGAAGTATGCGCAAGCGCGTTTTTGTAGTCGTCCTGCTCGTTCTCCTCGTTCTTATCGCAGTTGCCGGCCTCAGCGGCGCGTGGATCGTCTTCGGCCCCAACACCTCCGAGCAGGCAGACGATCGAGGCGTCAAGATCCCCCCGGGCAGTTCGTTCGAGAATGTCGTGACCTCCCTTGCGGAGGACGGAATCATTCAATCTGCCACGACGCTCCGGTGGTTCGGCCGTGCGACAGGGTGGGGAGGCCAGATTAAGGCAGGTTATTACACGATCGACCCAGGCTCGTCGAATTACGATATCCTGAGTAAGCTCCGGCGCGGATTACAGTCGCCGGTGCGCATCACCATCCCGCCCGGAACGCGCCCCGAGGTCATTGCGACGCTGGCCGGCAATGTGATGTACTTCGATGCCGATGAGATGCTCTCGGCGCTGAAGGACTCAACGCTGGCCGCCGAACTCGGCGTCGACACGACGTCGCTCTTCGGATACATGCTGCCCGAGTCGTATGACTTCTACTGGTTAACGAGCGCCGAGGGCGTGATCAGGCGCATCAAGCAATATGCCGATGAGCTTTTTGCACGGGAGATTGCGGAGGGTGCTCGTGAGATGAACCTGTCGATGCACGAGGTCGTCACGTTGGCGTCGATCGTCGAATGGGAGACACACGTTGCGGAAGAGCGGCCGCGGGTTGCGGGCGTCTATCTGAACCGCCTGCGGATCGGGATGCCGCTGCAGGCCGACCCGACGGTGCAGTACGCCGTTATGGCTAATGAAGGAGCGAAACGGCGATTGCTCTTCGTCGATTATGAAATCGAGAGCCCGTATAACACGTACAGAATCGGTGGTCTGCCGCCGGGGCCCATCACAAACCCCTCCGCCGCGTCGCTACGCGCCGTTGCCAATGCCGAGCGCCACGACTACCTCTACTTCGTCGCCACCGGAGACGGCGGGCACATTTTCAGCCGAACGTTTCAGGAGCATGTCAACGCCGCGAATCGCTATCGGCGACTGATGCAGGAGCGGCGGCGCGCGCAACAGCAGTCGCCCGACTCAAACGCTGAATAGATTCGCCCGAAAAGGAAAAGGGCCACCCGATGCCGGCGGCCCTTCCCCTTTCGCGATGCGGCGAACGTTAAAGCTTGACCGTAAATCCGATCGAGAACCGGTTGCGCGTAACCTCCTCCTCCACGATCGGCGCGTTATCGACCGCGTACGGAACATAGGCATCGTTGAAGCGCTGCTGCGTCCATGCGAAGTCGACGGAGAACTGGTCGGTGAACCGGTAGCCAAGACCTCCCGAGAAGAAGGTCTGTGCACGGTTGGTGGTGCCGCTCGTCAGCACGAGGTCTTCCTGACGTGGGTCGGGCTTGTATGCAAAGCCGCCGCGTAGCGCGAGATCTCCCACCCAGAACTCGGCGCCGATCCGCGTATTCAGTACAGGGTCGTAAACGCGTCGGAGATCACGGTTGAGGTCTTCGAAGTATCCGCGGTTCGTACTCGAACTGAACCGCATCTGCGACCAATCCACGTACTCAGCATCTGCTGAGACGAGCAGACGCGGTGTTTGGTAGGCGATACCGCCTCCGATCCTCCAGGGCGATGAAATGCGATACTCGAAGTCGCCGTCGTACGACTGCGCAAGGCTGCCTCCCGTGAGGAAGAGCGTGGATACCTCTTCCCAATAATATTCAGAGACATTCTGATAGGTAGGCGTCTCGATGCTGATTCCGGCGCGTAGTTCAGGGGTGATGCGGCCCGAAACGCCGAGGCGCGCATTGAAGCCGATGATATCTGCTTCATAACCCTGAATGTACCGGATATCGTCAAGGCCAATCAGTTCGTCACCTCCTACGATGACGATGTAGTCCTCATTGTCGCCGTAGGAGTCGACTTCGTCGAAGATGCTCTCGAAGCGGTAGCTGCCGAACGTCACGTTCGCTGAGAGCCCGACCATCACATTCTCAGCGGCTTCGAACGCACCGCCAAAACTGATTTCGTTCATCCCGCCTTCCTCGATCACTTCACCGCTCTGATGGATGCGCGAGCCGGGGAGAACGGCCGTGTCAAAGATCGGGCAGTCCAGGTCGAGACATTCGGGATAGAATTCAATGGCACCGCCTTCGTAAGCGAGCCACGACAGGTCGCGAAAGAACTCCGGATAGTAGAAGTCGCCGTCTTCGTCGTACCTGATCTCATACTCGTCCGGAAACGGCAGGAAGAAATCGGTTACTGAGTTCGTGTGATTCTCGCCGGCGAAGCTGAACGACCTGTTGAAAGGATTCGTGCGCTGGTAGCTTGCGCCGACCACGAGCGATCCCTGTGCCGTCGGCACTTTATAGAGGTAGGCCAGGTGACCGACGCGCATGTTGGTGAGGCTCTCATCCGAGCGCGTGCTGAAATCCGGCGTCACGAAACGCACATCGTCGCTCGTGATAACGTTAGTCAGCGATCCCGAAAGGTACGACCCATCCAGATAGCCGAGGCCGGCCGGGTTTGCAAAGAGCGCACCGAAGTCGCCGATGCCTGCGAACCCGCCTGCACCCGCCATGGCAGACATCCGCACACCAACAGCGGGCTCGCGGTCAGAAAGGCGTAGTCCGTCATCCGCAGTCTGCGCGTTGGCTGCGACAGGTGCCAGCATGACAAGCGCTGCAGCAAGAGTTAACGTTAATCTATAGAGTCGGCTCATCGTCTTGTGTTGAGCAAGTGATCGTTGTCGTGCTGTTCGTGCCGAATGGGCACAAAAAAGGGCCCGCGCGTGGGCACGGGCCCTGGCGCCTGTACTTAAATCAGGCGAAGACCATCATAGTGTCAGCGGCCGCCTCTGCCCGAGCGGCTCGTCGTGCCTGAGCTGCGGGAGGAACTGCCTCGGGATGAGGAGCCAACGCTACCGCGTGAGCCGCCGCTATTGGATGCGGGCCGCGCAGTCGAGCGCGAGCTCCCACGATTTGACGAGGGCCGGGCCGTGGAACGCGATCCACCACTTGAGCTTGGCGCCGGACGTGCGGCGGGCTGACGGCTCGTATTGGCCGGGCGCGTTGTTGTGCCGCTGCTCGAGCTTCGTCTGCCATTGATCACGCCACGCAGGACTTCCCGTGCCGAGGGCCGGGAAGATTCACTGGCCCGCGTCGCCGGAGCTGCACGTCGTACTTCGTCGTTGCTCACGCGTGTGGACGGCGTCTCCGTACGGACGCCCCGGATGCGCTCAGTCTCTGAGCTGCTGCTCGGCGCAACAGCACGGGATGATTCCTCACTACGTGCGCTGCGGCCCGTCGTCGTTCCTCGCGACGTGTTCGACGGCTGCGTAGCACGGCTCTGAGGCGTAGGCTGAGCGGTCGGCGTCTGCGTGCGCGTCGTCCGCGACGGCGCCGTTGTCGACCGCGTGGCCGAGTCATTACCGCGAACCGAGCGGCTGTCGCTGCCGGTGCTCGAGCGCGTGCCGGCGTCATTTCCACGAACGGCCCGGCTGTCGTTGCCCGGGTTTGACCGCACCGACCGTCCCGTTTCTCCGCGGACGGCGTCACGGTTCGGCGTCACGTTGTCACCCCGTGTGCTACGGCCAACGGCTTCACGTCCAGTCGTTGTCGAACGTCCGGTGTCCCCGCGCACTCCGGCCCGCGTTGCACGCGAGTCCGGTGCCCGTGTGACGCCTGAACGGCCGCTTGCACCGCGAACCGCGCTGTCACTACCCACTGACCCTCGTCCGATGGTGCCTGCACCACGACCGATCGTCGAGCCGCGCGGGGCATAGTTGGCCGTGCGCGGAATGATGACACCCGGCGCATCATAGCGCCAGCCACCGTAGTAACCCGCCAGGGCGCGCCGGTGATAATATGGCCCGTATCCGTAGCCATACCAGCTGTTGTAATACCGATGGCTCCACCAGGGGCTGTGGTAGTACGGCGTTCCGAAGTGGAACGACAGACTAAAATGCGCGCCGGGACGATAAAACGGGTCGTAATAGTGTCCATAGTAAGCGTCGGCGTAGAACGGATCCCAGTAGAAGGGGTCGTAGAAAGTCCGTGAGTAGTACCGATTGAAATGGCGACGGTACGTATAGGGGCGGTAATCCCCGTAGTAAGGATCGTCGACGTAGTAATTATGCACGATGACACCGTCTTCGTGCTCCTCTACCTCCACATAGTCGGGCTCATCGTACCGGCTATGATGCTCCACGGTGGCGAGCTGTGTATAACAACCCGTCAACCCAAAAAGAAGCGCTACCACCAGCCCGAATTGGACCGGTAGCTTGAGGCGAAATTGTCGTGTACCAGATGATGCGCTTCGCATGGTGATCTCCTTGCTTCTATGGTCGCGGCGCCTGCCGAAGGGACTTCTCACGAGTATGGACATGCTACCGGATATGTACGGTGGATAAACCGGATTGTTTAAACCTCCGCCGATACTCCGAGGCCGTTTCGTGGATACCTGATGTCCTCGCGGTATATTCGCGCTGGCAATGAACGGATGCTGACTATGCTGATTACAAATACCGGACCGAAGCCGCCGGTTGCCGTTTTTCAGGCTTTTTAGCGTCCTTCGCCCAATCGCTGTATCGGATTCCAATCATACTGTCTTCAATGGCCGACGCAATTACTCCTCGCGCCGAGAATTACTCGCAGTGGTACCTCGACGTCGTTCGCAACGCGAAGCTCGCTGACTATTCACCGGTGCGCGGCTCGATGATTATCCGCCCGAACGGCTATAGCCTGTGGGAGAACATGCGCGATGTGCTCGACCGCATGTTCAAGGAAACCGGACACGAGAACGCATACTTCCCACTCTTCATCCCGGAGTCGTTTCTGGCGAAAGAAGCAGCGCATGTGGAGGGATTCGCCAAAGAGTGTGCCGTCGTCACGCACTCGAGGTTGCGCACAACGGAGGACGGCAAAAGTGTGGAGGTGGACCCCGACTCGCGGCTCGAGGAGAACCTGATCGTCCGCCCGACCAGTGAGACGATTATCTGGGATGCCTACAGCAAGTGGATCCAGTCGTGGCGCGATCTCCCCATACTCATCAACCAGTGGGCAAACGTCGTTCGCTGGGAGATGCGCACGCGGCTGTTCCTGAGGACGATGGAGTTCCTCTGGCAGGAAGGCCACACCGCTCACGCAACCAAAGAGGAAGCGGTCGAGGAGACCGAGCGGATGCTCGATGTCTATACGACGTTTGCGGAGGAGTATATGGCCGTGCCGGTACTCCGAGGCCTGAAATCCCCGAGCGAACGGTTTGCGGGCGCGGTCGAAACGTATTGCATAGAAGCGCTGATGCAAGACGGCAAGGCACTACAGGCGGGCACGAGCCACTTCCTGGGCCAGAACTTTGCGAAGGCGTTCGACTGCACCTTCCAGAACAAGAACAACGAGCTCGAATACGTGTGGGCAACGTCGTGGGGCGTGTCCACGCGGCTTGTCGGTGCGCTCATCATGACGCATTCGGATGACCAGGGGCTCGTCCTCCCGCCGAAGCTGGCGCCGGTGCAGGTGGTCATCGTCCCGATCTTCCGCAACGACGCCGAGAAAGAGACAGTCCTCGGATCCGCGGAGGCGCTCAAGCGGCAACTCGCCGACGCCGGGATCAAAGTGAAGCTCGACGCCCGGGAGTCTCATCGCCCGGGATGGAAATTCAACGAGTACGAAGTGCAGGGCGTGCCGGTGCGAATTGCGATCGGCCCGCGCGATGTTCAGAACGAGACACTCGAGATGGCCCGCCGTGATACGCAGTCGAAGGAGAGTATTTCGCGCGAGTCGGCCGTCGACGTGATCAGACGGACGCTCGATGACATCCAGACCTCGCTTTTCCAGCGCGCGCTCGACTTCCGCGCTGAACACACGTCGAAGGCGGATTCCTACGACGAGTTCAAGGAGATCCTCGACAGCCGAGGCGGATTCATCGAAGCCCATTGGGATGGAACGGAAGAATCAGAAGCCCGCATCAAAGAAGAGACGGG
>Ga0209487_1003853_pt1 | contig 11681 bp, 6 predicted proteins | sample Poulit2012_FD_187524 | JGI IMG/M metagenome (GOLD analysis project Ga0209487, IMG submission 187524) | Agricultural soil microbial communities from Georgia to study Nitrogen management - Poultry litter 2012 (SPAdes) (version 2) | ecosystem: Environmental > Terrestrial > Soil > Agricultural land... | reverse complement strand
CGTTTTGACCATATAGAAGACTGGCAAAAGACAGCGGACACTCGTTTTGACCATATAGAAGACTGGCAAAAGACAGCGGACACTCGTTTTGACCATATAGAAGATTGGCAGAAGACAGCGAATACTCGTTTCGACCATATAGAGGACTGGCAAAAGACAGCGGACACTCGCTTCGACCATATAGAAGACTGGCAAAAGACAGCGGACACTCGCTTCGACCATATAGAAGATTGGCAGAAGACAGCGGATACTCGTTTCGACCATATAGAGGACTGGCAAGAGAAAGCCGATGATCGTTTCGATCGTTTAGATGGTGGCCTGGAAGAACTGAAAAATGTGATTAGGCATAACACCACATTAATGACTGAAAATTTCACTAGTATCAGAAAAGACATGCGTACAACAAATCAAGAAACCCAATCAGATATTGATTTACTATTTAAAGAGGTAGAGGGAATAAAAAGAAAGACTAATAAGATTGAAAAAAGCATTAATAAATAAGGACAATTAAATGTAATTAAATTGTTTCGTAAATATTACATGAAATTCTTTTAATTGACTCTAAATTTTTCTGTATGATTAACACTCAAAAAGTAATTATACAGTATGACTACATCATGTTGTTTTTTTGCCTCTTTTCAAAATGGCACTTTCTCACTAGTTTCCATTTATTGCTTCTGATAGGCAGTAAACTCCCCACAAAATACTTTATAATAAATTTTTATCATAAGTTATTATGTTATTGGATTCGTATTTTTAATCTTGCATTTCTTTTAGTAAACGCTTACAATGATAAATAGTAAGAAAATTAAAATATCAGGGGTGCACAAATGCTTAATGTATTATATCACCTAAAACATTCATATCAAAAGCAAGGAGGCTTAGGTTCTTAAACCAAAGCCTCCTTTCCTTTTGCGCTTTAGTCTATTAAAACAATACATTGGAGGTGTAAGATGATTACGTTAACTGGAACGTCACTTACAATTGAAGAAGTGAAGAAAGTCATTTTTCAAAAGGAAGAGGTAGGATTATCTCGACAAGCTGAAAATAACATTAACACCAATCGAGTAACAGTGGAAGATATGTTAAGCGCAGATCAAACAATGTACGGGATTAATACGGGGTTTGGAAAGTTTAGTGATATTATAATACGAAATGAGAATTTAGAAAATTTGCAACTCAATCTTATTTATTCTCATGCCTGTGGCGTAGGTGAGCCTTTTGCTGAAGAAGTAAGCAGAGCGATGCTTTTACTCCGGTCCAATGCACTGGCTCAAGGTTATTCTGGTGTGAGGGTGGAAGTGGTTCAACGATTAATTGACTTTCTCAACTTAGAAATTACACCGGTCATTCCACAGCAAGGATCCCTTGGTGCAAGCGGGGATTTGGCTCCATTGTCACATTTAGCACTTTGTCTCATTGGTGAAGGTGAGGTTTTTTATCAAGGAAAACGGATGGACGCATCACACGTATTAAGGGAACTAGGCATCTCCCCATTACAATTACAAGCCAAAGAGGGCCTAGCCTTAATCAATGGAACTCAGGCGATGACAGCAGTCGGCGTCATTGCCTATATCGAAATAGAAAAATTGCTTTATCAAAGTGAAATGATAAGTGCGCTGACCTTAGAAGGATTGCGTGGTATTATGGATGCTTTTGATTCTCATCTGCACCAAGCTCGAGGACATCAGGAACAAATTGATGTGGCTCATCGAATGCGAGAAAGATTAATAGATAGCAGATTAACAACTGACCAAGGGGAGCTACGAGTCCAAGACGCCTATTCTCTTAGATGTATCCCGCAAGTGCTAGGAGCCTCTTGGCAAACGGTTCATTACGTTGAGAAAAAACTATTGACTGAAATAAACGCTGTCACTGACAATCCGCTTATTTTTTCTGAAGAAAATAAAGTTGTTTCAGGTGGAAATTTTCACGGACAACCGGTGGCGCTGGCAATGGATTTTCTAAAGCTTGGCATAGCTGAAGCAGGAAATATATCTGAAAGAAGGATTGAACGGCTCGTCAATCCTCAGTTAAATGAAGGATTACCACCATTCTTAAGTCCCAATCCTGGTCTGGAATCTGGTGCTATGATCATGCAGTATAGTGCCGCCTCGCTTGTTTCAGAAAACAAAACACTCGCACATCCGGCGAGCGTAGATTCTATTCCATCATCTGCTAACCAAGAAGACCATGTCAGTATGGGGACAATCGCTGCTAGGCACGCTCTAGAGATGCTTGCGAATACAAGACGGGTTATCGCAATTGAACTCATTTGTGCCTTAGAAGCTGTCGAGTATCGAGGGGTTGAGAGAATGGGAAGCGAGACACGTAGGTTTTACGAGAAAGCAAGAAAAATAGTACCACAAATAACGAAAGATCGTATTTTTTCCAGAGATATTGAAAGCACAGCAAGTTGGTTAAAAGAATCAAATGAAAGTTGCGTTCAAACTAAAGTGGGGGGTTTTTCAATTGACTAATGTAAAACTGAAAGCAAAAAGAGGAATTGAACTGGAGTGTAAAGGGTGGGAACAAGAAGCAGCATTACGAATGCTTCACAATAATTTGGATTCTGAAGTAGCTGAAAATCCAGATGATTTAGTTGTCTATGGTGGCATTGGAAAAGCGGCACGTAACTGGGATGCGTTTCACGCGATTGTAAACACGCTGCGTGATTTGGAAAATGACGAAACAATGCTTATCCAGTCAGGCAAACCGGTTGGTGTATTTAAAACACATAATCAAGCACCGCGAGTCTTACTTTCAAATTCAGTACTTGTTCCAGAGTGGGCGAACTGGGAGCATTTTAATGAATTAGACGAAAAAGGATTAATGATGTACGGACAAATGACAGCAGGAAGTTGGATATATATTGGAACTCAAGGCATTCTTCAAGGTACCTATGAAACTTTTTCCTCTCTAGCTAAAAAACATTTTGACGGATCACTTAAAGGGACTATCACTTTAACTGCTGGCTTAGGGGGAATGGGAGGTGCTCAACCACTGGCTGTCACCATGAATGAAGGGGTTGTTATTGCTGTTGAAGTTGATGAAGACCGGATTAAGAAACGGATTGAAACAAAATACTGTGACGTCATGACAACATCGATTGATGAAGCTATCGAATGGGCTAAAGAGGCAAAGGAAAAAGAAAAACCATTATCAATCGCATTACTAGGAAATGCAGCAAAAATCCATCATGTATTATTAAAAAAGGATGTGAAGATTGATATCGTTACTGACCAGACATCCGCTCATGATCCACTAAATGGTTATATTCCTGAAGATTACACGATTGAAGAGGCAAATGGGTTACGGGAAACCAATCCAGATATTTACCAGACGTTGGCTAAAAAGAGTATGGCGACTCATGTCAAAGCGATGCTTACTTATCAACAGAGAGGCTCAATCGTGTTTGATTATGGTAATAATATTCGGCAAGTGGCGCGTCTTGAGGGCGTTGATAATGCATTCGATTTTCCTGGATTTGTACCAGCTTATATTAGGCCTTTATTTTGTGAAGGAAAAGGGCCTTTTCGTTGGGTCGCATTATCAGGTGATCCAGAAGATATTTACCGCACAGATCAGTTGATAAAAGAGCTGTTCCCAGAGAATGAAGCGCTCATTCGTTGGATTGACATGGCTCAGGAGCAAGTTGCTTTTCAAGGACTACCTTCAAGGATTTGCTGGCTGGGCTACGGTGAAAGAATGAAAATGGGATTAGCGATTAATGAATTAGTTCGACAAGGTGAAATAAAAGCGCCTGTCGTTATTGGTCGAGATCATCTTGACTGCGGATCGGTTGCGTCACCAAACAGGGAAACTGAGGCGATGAAAGACGGAAGTGATGCGGTTGGCGATTGGGCGGTATTAAATGCACTTATTAACACAGCAGCTGGCGGCTCATGGATATCTTTTCATCACGGAGGTGGTGTTGGAATGGGGTATTCTTTACATGCTGGTATGGTCGTTGTTGCTGATGGTACAGATGTAGCTGAAGAACGATTGAGACGTGTATTGACAACTGATCCTGGTATGGGAATCGTCCGTCATGTAGATGCTGGCTACAAAAAAGCAACTGAGTTTGCAGATGAACATCATATTCATATTCCAATGAAGAGGGAGGAAGAGGTGTAAAGATGGATTTATTGATTACTAATATTGGTCAGTTGGTGCCAATGGAGAACGCAGGACCTGTAAAAGGCCGACACATGAATAATTTGACTGTACATGAAAACGCAGCATTAGGTATTAAAGATAAAAAGGTTGCCTGGATGGGGACAGCAGCTGAGGCTGAAAAAATCAACCGGAAGAAAACGATTGATGCAGGTGGTCGGCTTGTAACACCAGGGCTCGTTGAAGCGCATACTCATCTTGTATTTGGGGGGTCACGAGAAAAAGAAATGGCTTTAAAACAACAGGGGGTTGATTACCTCGATATTTTAAAACAAGGTGGAGGTATTTTATCAACAGTACGTGCAACTAAAAAAGCTTCGTTTGATGAGTTGCTGGAGCGCGCTTTGTTCCATCTAGACCGGATGGCAATGTATGGTATTACAACTGTTGAAGCGAAAAGTGGCTATGGACTTGACAGAGAAACGGAAATGAAACAGCTGAAAGTGGTTAAAGAAGCAGCAAAAAAACACCCACTTGATCTTGTATCGACTTTTCTAGGCGCTCACGCTATTCCAGAAGAACATGAACATGACCCTGATGCTTTTTTAGATGAGATGAGCGATATGTTTGATGAGATAAAGGAAGATAATCTAGCGGAATTTGTTGATATATTTACCGAAGCGAATGTTTTTTCGGTGGAACAATCTCGACAATTTTTACAAAAAGCAAAAGATAAAGGCTTTCAAGTGAAGCTTCATGCTGATGAAATTGAACCTTTGGGCGGCACAGATCTCGCCGTTGAACTGGGCGCCATTAGTGGCGACCATCTGGCCGTGGCGACAGACGAGGGTATCCGGAAATTAGCGGAGTCAGATACGATTGGTGTTATTTTACCAGGGACTATTTTTTATCTAGGGACAGGGACATATGCTAGAGCACGGGAAATGATAGATGCTGGGGCGGCAATTGCTGTGTCGACTGACTTTAATCCAGGTAGCTCAGTGACTGAAAATTTACAACTCATTATGTCACTCTCTGCTTTACGATTAAACATGTCACCTGAAGAAATTTGGCATGCGGTCACTGTTAATGCCGCTCATGCGATTAATCGAGGGCATGCAGCTGGATCACTTGCCATTGGTAGGCAAGCAGACGTAGTGATTTGGGATGCACCAAACTATATGTATATCCCGTATCATTATGGGGTGAATCATGTGAATACCGTCATAAAAAATGGATCTGTGTTGTATGAAAGGAAGCTGAATCATCATGGATAATATTAGACATTTAAAACCTGCTGGAAAAGCTATCTTTGAAGATAGGCATACTAAAAAAGCTAAAGAATTATTAACAGAATGGTCGGAGGGAGCGAAAGGGGAGTTTGGACTTGTTGGACTTCCACTTTCTAAACCATCGATTAGTCATTCGGGTGCTTCATTGGCACCCGGAGCCATTCGCTCATCACTTCAAAGTTACTCAACCTATTCAAATGAAGAGGGTTTTGATCTTACTGCTCCTATTTTAGATTTTGGCGATTTAAACATGAGCCCGACTGATGTTTTAGGAAATCAAGAGCGATTGTATGAAGGAATGTCCGATATTTACCAGACAAAGGCTTCAACAAACTGGTTTATATTAGGCGGGGATCATTCTATTAGCTATTCCTCAATTAAAGCTTATGCTGAACATTACTCGTCTTTCGGTGTGATCCAGTTTGATGCCCACCATGATTTAAGAAATACAGAAGATGGCGGCCCGACAAATGGCACACCATTTCGAAGACTCTTGGAAGACGATATTTTGAAAGGTGAAAATCTCGTTCAAATTGGTATTCGAGATTTTACTAACGCTAAAGCTTACGATGATTATGCTAAAGAACAGGGAGTTACAGTGTATACGATGGGAGATGTAAACAAACAATCTCTTACCTCTATTTTGAATAAAGAAGTACAAAATTTAGCCGAAAAAGTGGATCATATTTATATTTCACTTGATATGGATGTGCTCGACCAAGCGTTTGCTCCCGGTTGTCCAGCAATTGGGTCAGGTGGAATGGATAGTACCTCTTTATTAGAAGGAATCCATTTTATGGCTAGACACGAAAAAGTAAATGCCTTGGACATAGTTGAAATAGACCCTACGATAGACTTTCGAAATATGACAAGTCGAGTCGCAGCCTATACTATGCTTCAATTTATGAAAGGGAAAAAATAATTAAAATCGACTGATTAATAAGCATAGCAAAAGCCCATCTAGGGAACTCTTAAGATGGGCTTTTTAATGAATGTTTTAAAATTAATTTCAACCTTACAGAGCGAATTGGGCATCTACCTTGATAAAATAAGTTTATCAAGAGTGGAATTAATATTAATTACTGCACATTATATATAAACTGCGACACAGTGAAAATTATTTACGTGGTTCTTTTAATCTAGCTAATTGAGTGCGTACACCTCGCTTCGGCAGAATACTCGCTTAGCGTTTTTTCCGCAGCGTTCGGATTATAGCTTTCTTTAACATAAGGGGAAAAGACTCTTCATTGAAACTACGTCGCAGTTTATATCTTATATGTAATAACCAAACATTATCCAATAAATAATTGTAGTCATGGGAATTTTGTGAAATAATAGCAAATAGATAAATATTTCAATTATATTCTTTATGGAGGTTTAATGATGGTCAACCAACAGATGCAAGATAAATACGCTGAATTAGCTTTGAAAACGGGAGTTAACTTACAAAAAGGGCAAGCGTTGATGATTAATGCACCTATTGAAGGTGCAGAGTTTACGAAGAAAGTTGTTCGAAAGGCATATGAAATGGGAGCGAAAGATGTACATATAAATTGGGTGGACGATGAATTGACCTTATTAAAATATGAAAATGCCCCCGAAGAAGTCATAGCTAACTATCCTGAATGGAAAGTGAAATTACATGACTATTATGCAGAAGATGGTGCGGCAGTGTTATCTATACGCTCAACGAACCCTGACTTACTTAAAAATATTGATCCGTCACTGGTTGCTAAAGCTAACCGAGCCGCTGCAAAAGCAATGGTTAATTTCCGTAAACATACAATGAACGATAAAATTACATGGTCGATTATCTCTATTCCGACAGGTGATTGGGCACAAAAGATTTTCCCAGACAAGTCACGTGAAGATGCGATGGAAAGTTTATGGGATGCGATTGTTAAAATTGTTCGTGTTGATCAAGATAATCCCGTAGCAGCTTGGGGTAAGCACAATAAAACATTAGAAACAGCACGTGAAATTTTGAATGAGAAGAGTTACAAAAAGCTAATCTTTAAAGCTCCGGGTACCGACTTAGAAATTGAACTTCCTGAAGGACATATCTGGAAAGGTGGTTCAGCTGTTTCTGAAAATGGGATTACGTTTAATCCGAATATGCCAACAGAAGAAGTGTTCACCTTACCACATAAATATGGTGTCACTGGAACGGTGGCGAGCACAAAACCTTTAAATTATGGTGGTAGCCTAATTGACGACTTTAGCTTAACGTTTAAAGACGGAAAAGTCGTTGATTATAAAGCCGCTCAAGGTGAAGGAACCTTGAAGCATTTACTTGATACTGATGAAGGGGCCACTCGACTTGGTGAGGTTGCACTTGTCCCACATGAGTCACCTGTTTCTCAGTCGGGTCTGATTTTTTATAATACACTATTTGATGAAAATGCATCTTGTCATATTGCGCTTGGTAAGGCTTATCCGACCAATCTTAAGGATGGCTCTGAAATGAACGAGGAAGAGCTTGATAAACATGGCGTAAACGATAGCCTTACTCATGTTGATTTTATGATTGGATCTGAAAAGTTGGATATCGATGGTGTTAAAGAAGATGGTACGACCGAAGCTGTTTTCCGTAATGGAACATGGGCAATGGATGTTAAAGGAAAATAAGCGTGACTTTTATTGTTGATGATGTCTTAAGCGGCTTTAACTCTGCATTTTATAGAGCTAAAGCCGCTTAATTTTTCCTGATCCTGATAAATGTTTTTACTTTTTTTACAACAGGTCTTACATTCCCCATCGCACAATTGAGGTTTATTTTCCTGTTTTAGCTCTTACTAGCACCGACCGGTCACATAACATAACTAAGTTTATCTTTCCGTTCGAACACTCGTCGTTATCTTACCTACATCAGTCCATTTTTAACAAGGACTGCTTTTATCTTCGTGTAGTTATAATCCTCTGGAAGGGCTTCTCGTAACGGTTTGAGTTTTGGTATATCAATTTCCTCACGCGCCTTTAAAATATTTACTTCTTCATCATCATTAAAAAAGATATTCCAAGAGATGGGATGTCCACCTTTGAATGCTTTGAAAATATGACTCTCAATTGTTTGTTGAGAAAAATCTCGCATAGCTGCAATTTCTTTAATAGATTTTCCTGATTGGAAAAGCTGATAGCTGATCATATGACTTGGCCGATCATCTTTTGTCCGTTTCGGTTTGGCAACTGGACTCTCACTAGAAATTTGAATGCGCTTTTTAGCATCTGGATTCTCATTTCGCCAAGTTTGAATCGCCTCTAAAAACTTATCACCATATTGTTCATACTTTTTCTCGCCAATTCCTTTAATTTCTAGCATATCTTCTCTTGTTCCAGGAAAATAGCGGCTCAGTTCCTTTAAAGTCACATCTGAAAATAAAACATAAGGAGGCACGTTTTTTTCATCTGCTAATCTTTTTCTGAGGGCGCGTAAGCTTTCAAACAAATCCTCGTGATAGTCAATTTCTGTTTGAGTTGGCACTTTAGGAGTGAACATCCATACTTTTCGTTTACCTTTTAGTACTTCAACCGAATTATGATTCAGTTTTAAGGTGGGATATTTTCCTTCTTCTGTTGCAAGCACTTGTTCAGCAATTAAAAAATTGATCCATTCTGTCAGTTCACGTTCGGTATAGGCGGAAAGTAAACCATAGGTGGAAATACTATTCAATTTGAACTCGCGAATTTTTTTATCATTTGAACCGCGTAACACTTTCGCGGTCATGCCAACTCCAAAACGTTCTCCCATTCTCTTAACACATGACAGAATCATTTGTGCTTCTTCGGTCATATCTGTTTTTTCTTGTCGATCCACACAGTTGCTGCAGTGGCCACAGATTTCTTTTGTGGTTGTTTTATTGAAATAATTAAGGATGAAGCTGGTAAGGCAGCTGTGTGTATGACAATAATTAATCATTGCTTGTAGTTTGCTGTATTCACTCTGCTTTGCTTTATCATCCATAAGTGATTGTTCAATAAGGAATTTTTGCAGTTGGATGTCTTGGGGTGAAAAGAGCAAAATACAGTCACTTGGTTCACCATCTCGTCCCGCTCTTCCCGCTTCTTGATAATAAGATTCAATGTTCATCGGCATAGCGTAATGGATCACGAAGCGTACATTCGATTTATCAATCCCCATTCCAAAAGCGTTCGTTGCAATCATAATATTTTTTTCATCATGAATAAACGCGGCTTGAGCTTGTTTACGTTCATCTTCAGATAACCCAGCGTGATACTTTTCTACCTTGGATCCCTTTAACTTCAATTGTTCATACAAACGATCGGCTTGTTTTCTGGTAGCGGTATAAATGATACCTGATTCGGACGCATGTTCTTTTAAAAATGAGTGAATATAGGCAGCCTTATCACGACCTTTAACTAAATGAAATGATAAGTTATCGCGCTTAAATCCCGTATTAACGACATCCTCACTTGAAATGCTTAATAGAGATTGAATGTCAAAAATGACTTCTTCTGTAGCCGTTGCTGTTAAAGCAACAAATACAGGAATATTATTTAGTCGTCTTAAATTTGGAACGATTGAGCGATAGCTTGGTCGAAAATCATGCCCCCACTGGGAAATACAATGTGCTTCGTCGAAAGCGACTAAAGAAATGGAAAGTCCTCGAACAGCATTTACAAATAAAGTTGATTCAAAACGTTCCGGAGCTACATAAACAAATTTATAATTCCCTAAAGCCATTTCTTGAAGCCGGGTTTGTTGTTCGGCCTGAGAAAGAGAACTGTTGATGAATGTAGCTGGAATACCGAGGGCTAGCAGTGCATCGACTTGATCTTTCATAAGAGAGATAAGCGGAGAGATAATAATTGCGGTCCCTTCAAGGGATAGGCCAGGTATTTGATAACATAATGATTTTCCGCCACCTGTTGGCATGACGGCCAAGGTGTTTTTTCTATGTATAACATGGTCGATGACTTCTCTTTGACCTGGTCGAAATGATTCATAACCAAAATAAGTTTGTAGGATTTTTTCTTCTTGAGCAATCATTCCCATCCTCCTTTATGTGTATATCCTACCATAACTTATATCAGTAAGTGAGAAAAGTATATTTTTTAGCAAAGAAAATATATTTGTGCTTAGTTTTTGTAAAAAACTAACAAAAAAGCTGGAAAACAGGATGAAAAAATCCGAGCAACGATTGAAAATCACCGTTCGGATTTATTGTTTTTTTATCAAGCAGCTCCATGCTTAGAATCTTTTGATTTAGTAGACAGTTGTCCAATCATTATTCCAAGCAGCCCACCAATAATAGCAGGGATTAACCAGCCTAGGCCTATTTCCAAAAATGGAATCACTTCCATATAGGGTGTAATGCCAGGCATTTCCAAACCAAATTCCGTCAGTCCATCATAAAGGCTGATAAAGAATGTAAAGAAGATTGCTCCTCGGTAAAAAGCTTTTCGCTGAGGAATGAATCTACTAATAAACGGTAGAATAATCAACACAATAGCGATGGGGTATATAAACACTAAGACAGGAACAGAATAACTTATAATTGTTTCGAGTCCCTGATTTGAAATAATGAAGCTCCCAGCCGTAACAATTAATGCGATTGATTTGTATGAGAAAGGTGTCACCTTTTCAAAAAATTGGCCCGCGGCGACAACTAGTCCAACGCAAGTGGTAAAACATGCTAGGGCAACGATAATACCTAATAAAAGGGCACCAAAACTACCAAACATATTATTTGCGGCAGCTGATAGAATTTCACCGCCATTCGTGTAATCACCATGACTGGCCATTTTAGAACCAATCCATCCTAGTGCCGAATAGACAATAATTAAGCCGATTGCTGTAATGACGCCTGCTTTACCGGTCGCTTTGACGAGTCCTTTTTGAGTCATCACACCTCTTTCTTTAAAGGCATTCACTACAACAATACCGAAAGCTAAAGCAGCAATGGCGTCCATCGTTAAGTAGCCTTCAATAAACCCGGTGAAAAAAGGAGCAGATGTATAACCATCAATGGGAGCCATCTGTGTCCCGCTAAGTAAAAATAAAGCACCTATGATTAACCCCAATATAGCAAGCAGTAGAATGGGAGTCAGCATTTGCCCGATTAAATCAACAATCTTACTAGGATTGAGGCTTACTAAACCAACGAGCACAAAAAAGATAATTGTAAAGATTAATAGAACAACAGCCGAGACGTCAGTAAATGGAACGATACTCATTTCATAGGCAACTGTTGCAGCTCTCGGAATTCCGAAAAAGGGGCCAATGGCAAGATAAACAATTGATGTGAAAATGAG
>Ga0209487_1003852_pt1 | contig 11682 bp, 7 predicted proteins | sample Poulit2012_FD_187524 | JGI IMG/M metagenome (GOLD analysis project Ga0209487, IMG submission 187524) | Agricultural soil microbial communities from Georgia to study Nitrogen management - Poultry litter 2012 (SPAdes) (version 2) | ecosystem: Environmental > Terrestrial > Soil > Agricultural land... | reverse complement strand
AGGAGCCCAGGCCCCACCAGTACGAGTTCGCCCGCCTCAACCTCGAATACACCGTGCTGAGCAAGCGGCGCCTCATCGAGCTCGTCAACGGCGGTCACGTGCACGGCTGGGACGATCCGCGCATGCCTACCATCGCGGCGCTGCGCCGCCGCGGAGTGCGGCCAACCGCCCTGCGCGACTTCGTGAACCGGGTGGGCGTGACCCGTACCGAGAGCCGCAGCGACATCGCCCTGCTTGAGCACTCGATCCGCGACGACCTCAATCAGGAGGCGCGGCGGGTGCTTGCAGTCGTGGACCCCCTGCCGGTGACCATCACCAACCTGCCCGCTGACCACGAGGAGGAGCTGGAGGCCAGCTACTGGCCGCACGACGTGCCTAAGGAGGGGTCCCGGCGGCTGCCGTTCTCTGCCCGTCTCTATATCGAGCGCAGCGACTTCAGCGAAGCACCGCCCAAGGGCTGGCGCCGCCTGGCACCCGGCGAGGAGGTGCGCCTGCGCCACGGCTACGTCATGCGCTGCGACGAGGTCGTCAGGGACGAGGCCGGCAATGTGGCGGAGCTGCGCTGCTCCGTCGACCTGGACACCCTGGGCAGCGCCCCGGCGGGCCGCAAGGTGAAGGGCACCATCCACTGGCTTAGCGCCCGCCACGCCGTGCCGGCGCGTTTTCGCCTCTACGACCGGCTGTTCCTCACCCCCGACCCGGATGAGGGGGGTGGCAGCTTCCTGGATCGCATCAACAAGGACTCGCTGATCGAAGCGGACGGCTTCGTGGAGCCCGCGATCGCCGGCGAGGAGCCAGGGGAGCGCTACCAGTTCGAGCGGCTCGGCTACTTCTGGCAGGATCCCGAGGATTCCTCCGCCGACGCGCTCGTCTACAACCGCATAGTCACCCTCAAGGACACCTGGGGCCGCGCGGCACAGCAGGCGACCGGGGACGGCGGGGCGAAGGCGGGCGCCAGGCGGGAGCGGGCGGCCGCCGCGACACCCCGCGAGGAACCGGTCGTCGATCCGGTCTCGCAGCTCACCCCGGCCCAGAAATCGCGCTACAAGCAGTACCGCGAGACGCTTGAACTCGACCTGGCTCAGGCGGTGCTGCTCGCCTCGGAGGAGGCGTGGGGCGACTTCTTCGATGCAACCGTACGGCACTCCGACAACCCGCAACTGACCGCCTCCTGGGTGGTGAACGAGCTGCGCGGCGAGGCGAAGGGCGAGCGCCCCCAGGACCTGCAGGTTTCTCCGCAGGGCCTCGCGCAGCTGGTAGGCCTGGTTGCGGCCGGCACGATCTCCCACCGCATCGCGAAGGAGGTCCTGGTCGAGATGCTGTCGAGCGGCAAGGGGCCGGAAGAGATAGTTGACGAGCGGGGCCTGCGGCAAATCAGTGACGAGGACAGCCTGCGCGGGGTGGTGGCCCAGGTGATCGCCGCGAACGAGGAGGAGGTGCGCTCCTACCGGGACGGCAAGAAGGGGCTGCTTGGTTTCTTCGTGGGGCAGGTCATGCGCGAGACGGGCGGCCGGGCGAACCCGCAGGTCGTCAATGAACTCCTCCGGGAGGGGCTGGAGGGCTGACCGTTCCGGGCGGGAAAGGTTCAGCGTGATTGCGGCGCCATGGGTCCCCAACCTGTGGCGCCGCAGTTACGCTGCAAGCAGGCTTTCGCAACGGAAGTTATTGCGCACACCCCCGCGTTTTGAGACACTGTGTTGCGTATATTTCGTGCCGGGCATCCGCCCGGGCTGCGGACTGAAGAGCAGCGGACGCGCCACCCACAGCAGCGTGGCAGTACCGGACGCAAACCCGCGCTGGCCGGGTGGAGGTAGAGCATGGCAATTGGACGACGGACACGACGGCAACACTCCTTGCGGCGAAGCGTCGCCACCGGGTTTGCGGTCGCCGTGCTGCTGCTCGCGGGCGTTGGCGTGCTCGCCCAGGAGCAGGAGGCGGGAACAGGCACCCCCCAGGACCGGGACGCACTGCACGGGTTCCTCCAGGCAGTTGCCGCACACCCGGGCGTGCAGGCTGCCCAGGCCGCCCTGCAGGCCGCCCGGCATCAGCTGGACGCCGCCTTCGACCCCATACAGTTCGATCTCACCGGGGCCTACACCTCGCTCGACGTCGACAGCGATTTTCTCGAGCTCATCGACTACGTTTCGCAATCACCGGGGGTCGACCCCTCGCTGCCTACAGGCTTCGTCACCGACGGGGCGATCATTAACGCGTCGCTCACCTTCCGGCCGTTCCCCTTCGGCGACATTGCCGACCTTGCCGATCAGCGGCAGTTCGCGCTGCAGCTGGCGCGCCTCGACTACCTCGAGAGTCTCACCGGGCTCGAAGCCCAGGCCCTGTCGCTCGCCCTCTCCCAGGCGCTGGCTACCCAGGGTGTGGAGCTGGCCGGGCAGGCGCTCGAACTTTCCGAAGAGGCGCTGGAGGTGGCCTACACCCGCTTCGAACGGGGTGCCGCGACGGAGCGGGACGTACGGGAGGCACAGGCTGGCCTAATCGAAGCCCAGGCGGCCCTGGCCAACGCCCAGGCGAACCTGCAGCTCTCCCGTTCGTCGTTGCACTCGCTCGTGGGGGAAACGGCCGTGCCCGAGCTTGATGGTCTCGCTCTGCCGGTCCCGATGGGTACGCCGCTCAGCGTGCAGCGCTCGGGAATCCAGGCGCAACAGGCGCAACTGGGCCCGCGTGGGGCCCGCCGCAACATGCAGCCCGTCGTCCAGGCCGGCTACTCGCTGAACGTGAGCGAGGAGGCGACCGTGGACTTCTCGATCGAGTCGCGCACGCTGCAGCCCAGCGTCTCCTACAACTTCCAGCCGCAGCTGGGACCGGTCTACCCGTCACAGGAGCCTCAACTTCCTGACAATCCCCGCTTTGCCGATGTTGATATTCCAGAAAACCCGGTGCAAGGCAGCTTCCAGATCGGCGTCTCGGTGAGCCTTTCCGCGGGCGCGCAGAGCGAACTGCGAGCGGCCGAACTGCAGGCCCAGGCCGCCCAGAGCGCCTACGAGGCGGCACTCCAGGGGGCGCAACTCGAGTTCGACTCGCTGGTCGCCAGCCTCGAGGAGAGCATCCGCGCCGAACAGGTAGCCAGGGTACGGCTGCACAACGCCACCCTGGCGCTTGATGAGGCACAGGCGCAGCTCGACGCCGGCCTGGGCGTCCCGCTCGAAGTCCAGTCCACGGCGCTGGAACTCACCCAGGCGCACCTCAACTTCTCGCAGGCCCGGCAGCAGGTGGTGCAGAACACCCTGGCCTTCTACGAGTTTTACGGAATCCCCCTCTCGGAGGCACTCAGATGAGACGACTGACCCTGCTCACCCTCCTGCTCCTTGCGGGCTCCGGCCACGCGCTGGGCCTGCAGGAGGCCCTTGCCGCTGCCTTTGAGCGGCCCGACGTCGTGACCACGGCAGCTGACCTGAATAGCGCCCGGAACGACCTGGGCCGCACCGAGCAGGACCCGCTGGCGCTGCGCATGGACCATCTGGAGGCCCGCCAGCAGGTCGAACTGCTCCAGGCGCAGCTACGCCAGTCCGTCCACGCAGAGCAGGCCCAGATCGCGGGCGCCTACACCGCGGTGGTGGAGGCACGCGAAGGTCTGGCCGTTGCCAGGCAGGGCGTGGAGCTGAGCGAAACCGCGCTGGAGGTGGCCAGCATACGCTTCCGCAACGGCAGCGCCACCGAACTGGACGTCGAGGAGGCCCGCCTGGCGCTCGACGAGGCGCGCCAGGGAGCGCTCACTGCCACCGACGGCCTCGCCGTCGCCACCAGGAACCTGACGGGGCTGCTGGGCCGGGAAGTCGATCCGGAGGAGCTTCAGGAAGTGCCTGATGCGTTCGTGGTGGAACCCCCCTCACTGAACAGCGTGCTGGCAAGCGTGAGCGAGCACCCCACGCTCGTTCAGGCGGGCCATGGCGTGGAACTCGCCCAGGCGGGCCTGGAGATGCTCCACCCCAGCTACGCGCCCCGGGCGCAGATCGAGAACACCGAGGTGCAGCTGGCCAACGCCCGCGAGATGGTGGGTGAGGCCAGACGTGGGTTTGAACTGCAGGCCCGCAGCGCTCACATGGAGGCGAAGAACGCGATGGAGTCGTACCGGATCGAACTGGAGCGCCTTGCAACCCAGCAGGCGCGGCTGGAGCAGCAGGAGCGCCGTCTGGCCGCCGGCCTGGTCTCTGAGCTGGAGGTGCGCCAGAACAGGCTGCAGACAGCTCAGGCACGACTCACGGCGCTGCAGGCCCGGCACGCGGTGGTGACCTCGCTGCTAGAGCTGCGGGCCGCCACCATGGTCGATTTGCCCGGACCCTACGAGACTGTGCAGGTGGCCCGATGAGGCTCCGCAATGTGGCACTGCTCGCCCTGCTGGCGCTCGTAGCCGGCCTGCCGCTGGCGGCAGCAGCCCAGGAGAACGGCCCCGCGGCCCGGGGCGTGCGGGTCGTCGAAGGCGAGTCGGGCGCACTCACCAGCAGCAGGACAACTTCGGTAAACATCGAACCGGCACGCGAGGCGATGGTGGCGGCGCAGGCCAACGGGCAGGTCGAGGCCGTGTTCGCCCGCCAGGGGGAGCGGGTGGCGGCAGGAGATCCGGTCGTGCAGATCGACGACACCAACCTGCAGACCCAGGTCGAGAACGCCCGCGTGGCGGTCGAGACGGCCAGGGTGAGCCTCCAGGCCGCCGAAAGGGCCAGCGGCGAGGGCAGCACCCAGGCTCAGGTGGGGCTGGAGGCGGCCCGGGCGAACCTTGAGATGCTGCAAACCCAGTACCAGCAGGCGCAACAGCTCTTCGAACTTGGCGCCGTCTCCCGGAGCGACCTCGAGGGCCTGGAGGTGCAGCTGGCACAGGCCCGCAGCAGCTTCCAGCAGGCGCAGGATGCGTACTCGCGCAGCCAGCGGGTGGGGGACGAGGACCTGGAGCTGCAGCGTCTGCAGCTCAGGCAGGCACAGCTGCAGCTCGAGCAGGCGCAAAGCGCAGTCGAGGACGCCACCATCCGCGCACCCTTTGCCGGGACGGTCGCCAACCTGATGGTCGAAGTGGGCGAGTTCATCGGCGCAGGCTCGCCGGCCTTCCGCCTGATCTCCGACGAGGAGCAGCGGGCGCGCTTCTCGGTGCCGCCCGGTGACGCCCAACCGCTCATCGAGCAGGGCCTGATCCAGATCCCGTACGGCGGGCTCTGGTACGCGGCGCAGATCCTGACCTCCTCGGCCGTACCCGGTGAAACTCGGCTGGTCGAGCTCACCGCCAGCATCTACCCCAGCGAGAGCCGCATCCCCAACGGCGTGGTCACCGAGCTCAGCTACGAGGTGGTGCTGGGCGAGGGGATAATCGTGCCCTCCGGTGCGGTGAGGACCCGCGGCGGGTCCACATATGTGGTGGTCGTGGAGAACGGCGTCGCCAGGGAGCGGCAGGTTTCGATCCGGGCAGAGTCAGGCGGTCAGGTCGCCCTGGGCGGCCTCGAAGCCGGCGAGCTCGTCGTCTACCCGCTGCCGGCCGACCTGTTCGACGGTGCGCGCGTTGAGGTGATCGGAGAGGCTGCACTCCGTTGATTCGCCTCATCCGCTTCTTCGTCGACAACTACGTCCTCACCTTCAGCGCCTTCGGTGCGCTGATGCTCTTCGGGGTCATCAGCATCCTCAACATCGGCGTGGACCTGCTGCCGCCCATCGAAGTGCCCATCGTGGCCGTGAGCACGACCTACCCGGGGGCGGGCCCTGAAGAGATAAGCCGGCAGGTGTCGGAACCGATTGAGGGGGCGTTGAATACTCTGCCTGGGATTACCAGCGTGAGCAGCGTTTCGAGCGAGGGGATCAGCTTCGTCATCGCCCAGTTCGAGGCCGATCTCGACGTGGATCAGGCGGCGATCGACGTGAGCCAGAGGGTAAATGGGGTGGTGGGGCAGTTGCCCTCGGACGCCTCGCACCCGGCCGTGCAGAAGTTCGACCCGGCCGACGAACCGATCCTCTACGTCGCCCTGGCCGCCCCCGGTTTCGACCTCACCGGGGTCCAGGCCTTCGCCGAGGACGAGCTGGCGCCCTACATGCAGCGCGTGCAGGGCGTGGCCGACGTCTCGGTGGTAGGCCCGGCCGCCCGCGAGATCCAGGTGCTGCTCGACCCGGGCCAGCTGATCCTCTACGGACTCACTCCCACGCAGGTGGTGAACGCCATCCAGGCCAGCGCCCTGGACGTCCCGGCGGGCAGCGTCACGCTCGACAGCTCGCGCGTACTCCTGACCGGCCGCTCCACGCCGGAGAGCATCAGCGACATCGAACGGATACGAGTCGATCCAGTGCGCGGACTGCGCGTCGCCGATGTCGCCACCGTCCGCGACGGCCGCGCCCAGGTCGACACCTTCGCACGGGTGAACGGCGAGCCGGTGGTGCTCCTCGAGGTGCGCAAGGTCTCGGGCTCCAACGCCGTGGCGGCGGCCGACGATCTCGAAGAGGCGCTCGCGCAGTACGACCTGCCGGAAGGCTACCGGGCCCAGATCTTCGGTGACACCACCGAGTACATCGCCGCCACCGTCAACGACACCATCGTCGAAATGCTGATCGCCGCTATTGCGGTTTCGCTGATCGTGCTCATGTTCGTGGGCAGGCTGGGCACCGTCTTCGCGGTGGTGCTCGCCATCCCGGTGTCCATCGCCGGCGTGCTGGTGATGTTCGCCCTGCTGGGCTACACCTTCAACATCGTCACCCTGCTGGCGATCACCGTCGCGATTGGCCTGGTGGTCGACGATGCCATCGTTGTGGCCGAGAACATCGACCAGTACCGCGAGCGCGGTTACGGGCTGCGCGAGTCGGTGCTCAAGGGCGCGGGTTCTGTATCGACAGCGGTCCTCGCCGCTACGCTCTCCCTGCTGGCAGTCTTCCTGCCCATCTCTTTCCTGCCCGGTATCGTTGGCCAGTTCTTCGCCCAGTTCGGGCTTACTCTCGCCGCCGCGATCGCCTTCAGCTACCTCGAGGCGATGTTCTTCCTTACGGTGCGGCTTGCCCTGGCTCCCGACCCGCTGCCGCCCACCTGGCGGGAGTTCGCCCAAAGGGTGGCACGCACCCGCGACGATTTCGGCTGGCTATGGAGGCTCCTGAGGCGTCCCCTCCTGTGGCTCGCGGTGGCAGTTGCGGCCGGATTGATCTGGTGGCTCTACGGCCCGCTCTACGCCCCGCTGGCGCTCCTGCTGCCGGTCGCACTGTTCGTCGTCAAGGTGCTCTGGCGGGTACTCATCAACCTGCTGGGGGCGCTCGCCTGGTCCCTCTACGCGCTGGGGGATGTGCTCATCCGGGCGGGGCGCCGGGCCTACGTGGGCTCCCTGCGCGCACTCCTGAAACGGCCGGTCGCAGTGCTGGCCGTGGCCGCCCTCATGTTCGCCAGCGTGTTCTTCATCTTCCCGAGGATCGGCTACAACTTCATCCCGCCAATGGATACGGGACAGCTGGTGGCCAGCGTGGAGATGCCCACCGGCACGAGCCTGGAAGCGACCAACCGGGTCACGTCAGAGGTCGAGGAGCTGCTGCGCAGCCACCCGGCTGTCGATGTCGTACAGGTTTCAGTGGGAACCGGCGGCCTGCTGGGGCAGGCTGCCTCCGACTCGGCCACGCTCATAGTCGAACTCGTCGATCCCGACCAGCGTGAGATCGATACCGTGCAGCTGGTAGCCCAGCTGCAGCAGGGCCTGCCGGAACTCATGGCGCAGTACCCCGGCTCGGAGGTCATCGTCACCAACGCGAGCGACGCCTTCGTGGGCGTGGCGGCCGGCGGCCTCGCCATCACGCTCGCCTCGAACGACCTGGACCTGCTCCAGGAGCGCGGCGCCCAGGCTGTCGAGGTGCTGCGTGACATGGAGGGGGTCGTAAACGTTGACAGTGACGTGAGCGAGCTGGCCACCGAACGGGTGTTCGTGGTGGAGCCCTCCTTGCTCGACGGCACCGGCCTGGTTGTGGCCGACATCTACAACGCCCTGCGCACCTACAACGTGGGCGCCCAGGCGACCCGGCTACGCAGCGGCGGCGAGGACCTGCCGGTGATCGTCATGGGCGCGCCGACGGCGTTGGGGAGTGAGCAGGCGTTGCTTTCTTTGCCTGTCTACTCGCCCGCGCTGCAGTCGAGCCTGCCGCTGGGTGAGCTTGGCTACTTCGAGACCCGCGCCGCTCCCGGCATCATCAACCGCCTCCAGCAGGCGTACAGCGTCGGGATCAGCGCCGACGTGCTGCCTGGCTACACGCTCTCGCTCGTCCAGGAGGAGGCGCGGCAAAACCTCATCGCGGCCGGGGTCATCGACGATCAGGTGCGCGAGCAGACCGAGGGCATCCTCGACCTGCTGGGCGACCTGACAACCTACGGTCCCATCGCGTTTGGCCTGGCGCTGCTGCTCAACTACCTGGCGATCGGCAGTCAGTTCAACTCGTTCCGCTACCCCATCTACCTGCTCCTCACCGTGCCGCTGGCGCTGGTGGGCGCCGTGTGGCTCTTCTTCCTGACGGGCACCAGCCTCGACGTGATCAGTGTCCTGGGCGTGGTCATGCTCATTGGCCTCGTCACCAAGAACGCCATCCTGCTGCTGGACGCGGCACTCGCCAAGGTACGCGAGGACGGTACGAACCTGTTCGACGCGCTTGTCTACGCGGGCGGAGTCCGCTTCCGGCCCATCATCATGACCACCGTGACGGTGATCGTCATCAGCGTTCCGCTTCTGCTGGGACTTGGCGAGGGGTCCGAGCTGCGCTACCCGCTGGGCATGGTCATCCTGGGCGGAGTCACCACCAGTGCCCTCCTCACCTTCTACGTCGTGCCGGCCGCGTTCTACCTGTTCGAACGCAAGCGCATAGAGCGGCGCTTCGAAGGGGATGACGACGGCATGGCCGCTTCAGCGGACCCCGATCGCGAAGCTGCGACTTCCGGCGGCAAGGTGCAGGAGGCATACACTGGCTAGTTGATGCTCTCCCGACGTTTCGATCGGCAAATCTTCGCCCTGGCGCTTCCTGCGCTGGGCACGCTGGCGGCCGACCCACTGGTGTCCCTCGTCGACACCGCCTGGGTTGGCCGTCTTGGTCCCGTCCCCCTGGCTGCCCTGGGCGTCTGTACGGCCCTCTTCTCGCTCGGTTTCATAGTCTTCAACTTCCTGGCCTACGCCACGACTCCGCGGGTTGCGCGGGCGCTCGGTGTGGGCAACCGCGAGGGCGCCGGCAGGGCGGCCCTCGAGTCGCTCACCCTGGCGGTGATCCTGGGTCTGGTCGCCTTCCTCGTCTTCCAGCTCCTGGCGGTACCGGCCCTGCGGATCATGGGGGCACACGGCGAGCTTTTCGAACCCGCCCTGGGCTACCTGCGGGTGCGGCTCCTGGCTGTGCCGGCGCTGCTGCTCATCCTCGCCTCGAACGGCATCTACCGGGGCCACCAGGACATGCGCACGCCATTCCGGGTGGCGCTCGTGCTGAACGCGATCAACTTCATCCTCGACCCGCTCTTCATCTTCGGCTTCGGCTGGGGACTGAACGGCGCCGCCTGGGCAACCGTCGCGGCCCAATGGGTTGGGGCGGCCCTCTTCGTGCGCCTGCTGCTTTTCAGGGACAGGGGGAAGACCGGGCTGCAGAGCCTGCGCGACTTCCGGATGCCCGCCCTGGCCACCCTCCTCCCCTTCCTGCGTGCCGGCTGGGAGCTGGCGCTGCGCACGTTTGCGCTGCTCCTCGCGCTCGCAGTCGCCACCGCAGTCGCGACACGGGTAGGAGTGATTGAAGTGGCAGCGCACCAGGTGGCAGTGCAGCTGTGGCTGTTCATGGCGCTCATCGTCGACGCGCTGGCGATCTCGGCCCAATCGCTGGTCGCCAGTTACGTGGGGCAGGGCAGGCCGGCCGCGGCCCGGGCAGTCGCCGACCGGCTCATCCTGCTTGCGCTGCTCGTCGGAATCGCCCTGGGTATCTTCTTCTGGCTGGCCCGCTACCCGCTCGCCGGCCTGTTCACCGACGACGCGCCGGTTGTGGCTGCCCTCCTGGCCATCTTCCCGTTCGTCGCGGCGATGCAGCCGCTCAACTCGCTGGTCTTCATCTGGGACGGGATCTTCATTGGCCTGGAGGATTACCGTTATCTCGCGGGCGCCATGATCCTTGCCTCCCTGGTCGGCATCGGCTGCTTCCTGCTGGTGATCCCCCTGGGCCTGGGGTTGAGCGGCATCTGGTGGGGCATGGTGATCCTGATGCTGGCCCGCATCGGCACCCTCGCCTACCGCTACTGGGGCACAGCCATATTCAGGCTCAAGGCGCGCGAAGCGCGCGAGGGCGCCTGAGCCGGTTCCTGGAAGCGGCCGGGCTTCAGATCCGCGTTTCCTGCGGAACCTTCGCGCCACCCTCCAGGGTGAAGCCCACCTTTATCGTCACCTGGTAGTGCGCCACACGACCGTTCTCGATGTGGCCGCGAACGTCGATCACCTCGAACCAGCGCATGTTCCTGATCGTTTGAGAGGCGCGCTCGATGGCGTTGGCTATCGCCGCCTCCACGCCCTGGTCCGAGGAGCCCGTAAGCTCGATCTTCTTGTAGATGTTGTTGCCGTCCATGCTGCCCTCCCTCTGGAGGAAAGTCTAGGCGGCCAGCCGCGGATTCAACACGGTGGCCGCCCACAGGTGCATGAACGGATGTTCAGGGTGAACAGCGACTAGTTCGCGTCGGTGTTCTTCAGGCGAACGTCGAAGGCGTCCCGCAAGGATTCGGCGAGGAACGTGAAGCCCAGCGTCGCCACCACGAGGAAGGCGCTGCCGAACGTGACCAGCCAGGGTGTGGCACGGACGTAGGCGTAGCCGTCCTGAAGGATGCTGCCCCAACTGGGCGTGGGCGGTGCAACGCCGAGCCCCAGGAAGCTCAGGCCGGCCTCGAAGGTGATGACGACCGGAATGTCCATGGCGGCCTGGATGAAGAGCGGCGCGATGACGTTGGGCATGAGGTGCTTGCGCATGATCGCCGCCGGATTGTTGCCAAGCGCCCGGGATGCGGTGACGTACTCTTCCTCGCGCACCTTGAGCGTCTGGGCCCGTATGAGCCGGCCGTAGCTCGGGAAGCGGGTAACCGCCATGATGATCACGATCATCGTCAGGCTGGGACCGGTGAGCGCGATGATAGCGATCGCCAGCAGCAGCGCGGGGAAGGAGCGGATGATGTCGAAGAGGGCGAGCAGCGCGTTCTCGACCGGGCCCCGGAAGTAGCCGGCGATCATGCCGAGTACGAGGCCAATGAGGGCGCCGGCAAGCACCGACGGGAGGGCAACGAGCAGGGCGATACGCGCCCCGTAGACGAGGCGGGTGAACGTATCCCGGCCCAGCTGGTCGGTTCCAAGCCAGTGTTCGGCGCTGGGCCCGGCCAGGCGGTTGAGGACATCGATCTCCTCAGGTCCGTAGGGCGTGATCCAGGGTGCGAAGATCGCGAGAAGCAGGATCAGGAGGACGAACAGTCCGCCTACAATTCCGCTGGGGTCTGACAGCACCCGGCTTAGTGGGGTGCTTTGCCTTGTGGTCGTGTCCTTCTCTGTCACGGTTGCAGGGCTGCTCATCTCACTCTCCGTCCCGGATGCGGGGGTCGACCAGACCGTAGGAGAGGTCGGCAAGCAGGTTGGCGACGCCGTAAAGTGCCACGGCAACGATGAGGCCCCCCTGCACGATCGGATAGTTGCGGGACTCGATGGCGTTGAGGACCAGATATCCGAGGCCGGGGCGGTT
>Ga0209487_1003850_pt1 | contig 11688 bp, 13 predicted proteins | sample Poulit2012_FD_187524 | JGI IMG/M metagenome (GOLD analysis project Ga0209487, IMG submission 187524) | Agricultural soil microbial communities from Georgia to study Nitrogen management - Poultry litter 2012 (SPAdes) (version 2) | ecosystem: Environmental > Terrestrial > Soil > Agricultural land... | reverse complement strand
TAGGGGGTCAGGCCGCCGGGCGGGTCGGGGATGAGACTGGCGACGGCGTGGTCGCGTGCGACGGCGTCCTCGGCCATCGACGCCGCTAGCGGCATCGCCAGGCCGCGCGGGATCGGGGTGGTCATCCCGATCCAGAAGCCGGAGAGCCGCGGCGCGGGGATGGGCAGCGCCCAGATCCGGCGCCGCCGCAGCCCGGCGACCTCGGCGTAGTCGGAGAGCAGCTCCTTGAAGCGCTGCGGACGCCCGTTACCGATGTCGACGGTGTCGTCGACCGGCTCGTCCAGGGCACAGGCGTGGGCAAGGTAGTACAGCACGTCGCGGATGGCGATCGGCTCGATGCGGTTGTCCAGCCAGCGCGGGCCGGGCATGAACGGGAGGCGCTCGGTGAGGTGGCGGATCATCTCGAAGCTGGCCGAGCCGGAGCCGATGACCACGCCGGCCCGCAGCACGAGGGCCTGCACCGGGCCGTCCTGCAGGATCCGGGCCACCTGCTCCCGGGACCGCATGTGGTCCGACAGCTGGTCCAGCTCGCGGTCGGGGTGCAGCCCGCTGAGGTAGACGATCTGGGTGACGCCCGCGTCCGCGGCGGCATCGGCGACGGTCTGTGCGATCTGGGCCTCGCGGTCCATGAAGTCGGTGCCCGAGCCCATCGAGTGGACGAGGTAGAGCACCGTGTGGACGTCGGCCATCGCCGCGCGCACCTGCTCCGGGGACTGCAGGTCCGCCTCGACGAGCTCGGCCTGCTGCGCCCAAGGCCGGGTGCTCAGCTTGTCGGGGTTGCGCGCCCCCGCCCGCACGGTGAAGCCGGCGGCGAGCAGCTCAGGCACGAGTCGGCCTCCGACGTACCCGCTCGCGCCGGTGACCAGGACGCGCCGGCCGTGGCCCTCCGGCAGCGCGAGCTCCAGCGGCGACGGCGGTGGGTGGCCCATGGCCCTCACGGTAGAGGCGCCGCCGCCCCTCCACCCGTCGAGGGTCACAAGGGACCCAGCACCACGCGAGGGTCCGCGTCCAGCTCTAGCGCCTCGAGCACGGCGAGCAGCTGGCGCTCCTCGTAGCGGAAGTGAGACTCCATGATCGCCGCGATCCCTTCGAGGTGGCGGTCCAGCTCGACAGGCGAGGCCGCCTCATCGACCGCGCGCTGCAGGCCACTGAGCAGGTGAGCAATCATCGAGTGGTCCTGCTGGAGGTACCGCAGCGTCTCTCGCAGCTGCGGGTACGCGGCCGCGATGGCGGGGAAGAGCTCGCGATCCTCGCCATCGTGGTGTCTGGACAGTGCTGAGCAGAACCCGTGGCAGAAGACCAACAGGTCACGGCTTGCTTGAGGATCGCCGACCGCGGCTCTAGTGACGTGCAACGCCTCGCGCAGCCGGTCATGGACGGCGCGAAGCTCTCGGTGCCAGGCGACGAGCCTGGTGGTCTCGCCCTCAGTCACGTGAGGGCGAAGGGTGCGACGGTGTCATCGTCGTCTCCTTCGTGGTCCGGCGCCTCCATGCCTGACACGGTCTGCCACCGGCACGCGACGCTGCGCTCACCGTAGGGCAACTGGACCGGGCCCTCAACGGTCTGCCGGCTACCGGGTCGTGGGGGTGGCTGACCTGCGGGCCGCGCCCGGGCCGAGTCGATCTCCCGGCAGGACTGCGCGGTGGGACGCCACTAGATTGGCTGGGATGAGGGACACCCAGCTGCAGTCGGAGATCATCGCCGCGCTCGAGGTCATCGACCCCGACACCTTCGAGGCGGCCGACGAGGCGGAACGTCGCATCGAGTTCCTGGCCCGGTACCTCCAGGACACCGGCACCAAGGGCCTGGTGCTCGGTATCAGCGGTGGGGTCGACTCCACCATCGCCGGGCGGATGTGCCAGCTCGCCTGCGAGCGCGTGCGTGAGCGGGGCGGTGACGCGCAGTTCGTCGCCGTCCGGCTGCCCTACAACGTGCAGAAGGACGAGGAGGACGCTGTCGCGGCGGTGGAGTTCATTGCCCCGGACATCGAGGCGAAGCTCGACATCGGCCCAGCCACCGACGCGCTGTGGGACCAGCTGCTGGCCTCCGGCACCCCGGTCACCGACGCCAAGGACGACTACCACAAGGGCAACGTCAAGGCGCGGATGCGGATGGTCGCCCAGTACGCCATCGCCGGCGCCCGCGGCATGCTCGTGGTGGGCACCGACCAGGCGGCGGAGGCGGTCGTGGGGTTCTACACGAAGTTCGGCGATGGCGCCGCGGACGTCACCCCGCTGGCCGGCCTGCCCAAGCGCCGCGTCCGCGAGATCGGGGTGCACCTCGGCACCCCGGAGGCGCTGGTGACCAAGGTGCCCACGGCCGACCTGGAGTCCGACCAGCCGCTGCTGCCGGACGAGGAGGCCCTGGGCGTGAGCTACGACGCGATCGACGACTACCTCGAGGGCAAGGAGGTCGCCGAGGAAGACGAGGCGACCATCCTCCGGTGGTACCGGCAGACCGGGCACAAGCGCGCCCTGCCGGTGACTCCGGACGGTTACCTCGGCCGCGACTGACCGCGACGTTCAGCGTGGACGGCGGATGGGGACCTGCATGGGGAGTTCTCCCCATGTGCGGGGCTTGGGTTCTGGGTACCTGCTCGGCTAGCGTTCAAGACGTGCCGGTCAGTGAGGAACTGATCCGCACGATGATCGACTCACCGGCAGTCGGACAGCACCGCCCGGCTGCCCGACTGCCGGTGAGACGTCTGTCAGGGTTGTAGTCGGGCCACCGCCCACTCCCCGGCCTCTCGGGTGTAGACAAGACGGCGATGCAGGCGGTCGCGGCTCCCCAGCCAGAACTCCACCCTCGCCGGCGTCACCAGCCAGCCGCACCACTGCGCGGGCCGGCGCAGGTCCTCATCGCTGTCTGCCAGGGCACGGACCCGCGCCAGGAGCTCGTCCTCCGACGCCAACGGCGCGCTCTGGTGGGAGATGATCGCCGCGGCGCGCGCGGCACGTGGCCGGGCCTCGAAGAGCCGGTCGGACTCGTCGTCGCCGAGCACGCGGACCCGTCCCTCGATACGCACCTGCTGCAAGGTCTGCGGCCAGTACCACGACAGTGCCACTCGCCGGTCGGCACTCATCTCACGGCCCTTCGGGCTCGCCGCGCTGGTCGCGAACACCACGCCGTGGGCGGTGACTTGCTTGAGCGCGACGAAGCGTGCTGAGGGCGCGCCGTCCAGGCCCACGGTGGCGAGGCTCGCCGCCGTGGGCTCCGGTACTCCCCGGGCGAAGGCGGCTGCGATCCAGTCCTGCAGCAGGCGCAGCGGGTCCGCAGGTGGTCGGTCGAACTCCGGGTGGTCGCCCGGACTGCCGGTCAGGGTGTCGGAGGCATTCATCGTGCTCCTCGGTTCGGGACGAGCTCGGTTGGGCGGCCGCAGCCCTGGACGGCGGACCGGTCGCCTCGGGAGGCGGTGGGCCAAGCGTGCCACCTGTCCGGCTCGGGTCGCCGGGCGGCCGGTCCCGAAACTCTCGCCGCCTAGCGTCATCGCGCGGTCGCGGAGAGGATGGGCCCCGTGATGGCACAGGCGTACTGGACGCTCGCTCCGGGACAGGGACAGATCCGGCAGGAGTCGCTCGGTCCGCCCGGGCCCGACGAGGTTCTCGTGCGGACCCTGTACTCGGCGATCAGCCGCGGCACCGAGACCCTCGTCCACCGCCACGCGGTGCCGGAGCCGGTCCGCGGGCTGATGCGAGCACCCTTCCAGGCCGGCGACCTGCCCGGCCCGGTCAAGTACGGCTACCTGTCGGTCGGCATCGTGGAGGAGGGGCCGCCCGAGCTGCGCGGCCGGCGCGTGTTCTGCCTGCACCCCCACCAGACCCGCTACGTGGTCCCTGCCACCGCCGTGGTCGCGGTGCCCGATGACGTGCCCAGCGAACGCGCCCTGCTTGCCGGCCCGGTGGAGACCGCCGTCAACGCGCTCTGGGACGCTGCCCCCCGGCTCGGCGACCGGGTGGCCGTGGTGGGGCTGGGGATGATCGGCGCCTCCGTGGCGGCCCTGCTCTCCGGCTTCCCGCTGGAGCGGCTCCAGGTCGTGGACACCGACCCCGCCCGAGGCGAGCTGGCTGGGCGGCTCGGCCTCCAGCTCGTGGCACCTCAGGAGGCGGCCGGGGACTGCGACATCGTCATCCACTGCTCGGCAAGTGAGGCCGGGCTGGCCACCGCACTGCGCCTGGCGGGGGAGGAGGCCGAGGTGGTGGAGCTGTCCTGGTACGGCACCGACGCCCCGCGAGCGCCCCTGGGCGAGACCTTCCACGCCCGGCGCCTCACCCTGCGCGCCAGCCAGGTAGGCGCCGTCAGCGCCGCCCGCCGCGCCCGCCGCACCACCACCGACCGGCTGGCCACCGCCCTGGCCGCGCTGCGCGACCCGCGCTTCGACGCGCTGCTCAGCGGCCGGAGCGACTTCGCCGAGCTGCCCGAGGTGATGGAGGACATCGCCTCCGGGCGCACCCCTGCCCTGTGCCACGTGATCCGCTACCCCGAGGAGAGCTAAGTGTTCAGCGTGACCGTCCGGGACCACATGATGGTGGCCCACTCCCTGCCCGACCCGTTCTTCGGCCCCGCGCAAGGCCTGCACGGCGTGACCTACGTGGTCGAGGTGACCTGGTACCGGCCCGAGCTGGACGAGCACGGCGTGGTCATCGACATCGGTGCCGCCACCGAGCAGCTGGGCACGGTGGTCGGCGAGCTGAACTACCGCAACCTGGACGACCTCGAGGTGTTCGCCGGGGTGGTCACCACCACCGAGGTGGTGGCCCGCCACGTGGCACACGAGATCGCCGGGGCGATGGACACCACGCCGTTCACCGCGCTCGAGGTGACCCTGCACGAGCACCCCGATGCCCGGGCCAGCTACCGGCTCGGCCTGGAATAGCGGTGCCGGACCTGCGCCTCATCGTCCCGGCCCGGGACGCCGGTCCCAGCGGTGGCGACATCTATGACGCCCAGCTGGCCCGGGCCTGGGAGGCCGGGCACGGCCGGGCCGACGTCATCGCCCTGCCGGGGCGCTGGCCGCAACCCGGACCCGAGGAGCGACGGTCTCTCTCCCTAGCCCTGCGTGGGGCCGGCACCGTGCTGCTGGACGGTCTGGTGGGCAGCCCCTGCCCGCACGAGGTCGACCGGGCGGTGCGGGCCGGCACCCGGGTCGTGCTGCTCGTGCACCTGCCACTGCCGGCCGAGACCGGCCTGCCCCCGGACGAGCAGCGCCGGCTCGCCGAGCTCGAGAAGCGTGCGGTGCACGCCGCCAGCCACGTGGTCACCACCAGCCACTGGGCTGCGCGGGACCTCATCCGCCGCTACCAGCGCGACGACGTGATCGTTGCCCTCCCCGGGGCGGATCGCGCCGCGGTGGCACCCGGCAGCCGGCCCCCGCAGCTGCTGGTGCTCGGCGCGCTGACCGCTGTGAAGAACCACTCGATTCTCGTGCCGGCACTGGCCGCGCTGCGCGAGCTGCCGTGGCAGGCGACCTTCGCCGGCCCCACCGAGGCACAGCCGGCCGTGGCCGCGCAGCTGGTCTCGGCCCTCGCCGGCGCCGGCCTCACCGACCGGGTGACGCTGCCCGGCACCGTGCGGGGGAGCGACCTCGAGGAGCTGTGGCAGCGTACCGACCTGCTGCTGGTGCCCTCGCTCGTGGAGACCTACGGCCTGGTGGTCACCGAGGCGCTCGCCCGCGCGATCCCCGCCGTGGTCGCTGCCGGCACCGGCGCCGTTGAGGCGCTGACCGGCATTGCTGACGCGACCCCCGCCGGCAGCCTGACCGACCCCGCCCAGCCCGCATGGGCGTTCGACCCCGCCAGCCCGGGCACCGCCGTCCGGTCGACCGACCCCGCCGACCCAGGCACCGCCGTCAGGTCGACCGACCCTGCCCACCCGGGCACCGCCGTCGACCCGACCGACGCCGCCGGGTGGGAGGACGTGCTGCGCCGCTGGCTCACCACTCCCGAGCTGGGGGAGGACTGGCGGCGAGCAGCCCAGGTGCGCCGCGGACAGCTGCGCACCTGGGCCGACACCGCTGCCGACCTACGGCGCGGGCTGTTCGGCGGGGGCGCGTAGGTCGAGCTCGGTGACCACGTCCTCACCGAGGTGGAACCGGCGGGACCGGGACCGGATCGCCTCGGCGAGCGCGTCTGAGCCGGTGAAGCGCAGCCCGGGAACGCCGTCGCCGATGAGCACCGGTGCGGTGGTGAGGAACAGCCGGTCCAGCACATCGGCCGCCAGGAACGCCGAGACCACGCGCCCGCCGCCCTCGACCAGCACCCGGCCCAGACCGCGCTCGCGCAGCAGCTCCAGCACCTCGGCGGGCGACGCGGGGCCGTCTCCGGTGAGCCGGGCCACCGTGACGTGCTCGGCCAGGTCGGCCGGCACCTCGGCGCCCGGGCCCACCAGCCAGAGCGTGGGAGCTGCGCCGTCGGTAAGCACCCGGGACTCGCGCGGGACACGCCCGCGGGGGTCGAGGACCACCCGGACCGGGTCGCGGCCGGGTACGGCGCGCACCGTGAGGCGGGGGTCGTCGGCGGTCACGGTGCCGGCCCCCACCACCACGGCATCGACCAGGGCGCGCATCCGGTGCAGGTGCTCACGGTCCTCCTCACCGGTGACGAACTCGGCGTCGCCGGTGCGCGAGGCGATGAACCCGTCCAGACTCTGCCCCAGCTGCGCGATGACGTAGTCGGTGCCCTGGGCCACGAGCGGGCCGTAGCGCTCGACCAGCTCGCGGTCCGGGTCGTCGGGGCCCAGCACGGGCACCGTCCCGGCGCGCAGCGCTTCCCACGCATCGGTGTGCTGCGGGCTGTCGTGGCGCATCCGCTCCCGCTTGGTCGCCAGGTACGCCTCGTTCTGCGGGTGGGACGGCACGATCACGCTGATCCGCTCCGCCACGTGGATCCCGAGCTCGGTGAGCGCCTCCGCCTTGGCCGGGTTGGACGACAGCAGTCGGATCCGCTCGACGCCCAGGTCGCGCAGGATCGCGGCGGACTGGTCGTAGCTGCGGGCATCGGCGCTGTGGCCCAGGGCGACGTTGGCATCGACGGTGTCGGCACCCAGGTCCTGCAGAGCGTAGGCGCGCAGCTTCTCCAGCAGCCCGATGCCGCGTCCCTCGTGGCCGCGCACGTAGATCACCGCGCCCTCACCGGCCGCGGCCACGGTGGACAGCGCGGCGTCCAGCTGCTCGCCGCAGTCGCAGCGCCAGGAGCCGAAGGCGTCCCCGGTGAGGCACTCGGAGTGCACGCGCACCAGGGGAGTGGTGCCCGGACCGGGGTCGGTCAGGCCTTTGACCAGGGCGACGTGCGTCGTTCCGCCGTCGTCACGGAACCCGAGCATTCGGAACGGGCCGTGCCGGGTGGGTAGGACGGTCTCCACCTCGCGCTCCACGGTGAGCAGTGTACGGGCCGTCCCGGTGGGGGAAATCCGCTGGTCAGTGCGTTCTCCGAGCTGTGACATGCCAAAGTATCGGCACTCCCGGGCCGGCTGCGCCACTCAGGAGGCGGCGGACAGCAGCGCGGCGAGGTCGGGTACGACGGCCGCGGCCCCGGCGACGAGCAGCTCGGTGCGCTGCGCAGGCACCGGGGACAGCCCGATGCACGGCATCCCGGCGGCAGCCGCTGCCACGACGTCGCTGGCGCTGTCGCCGATCATGACGGCGTCTGCCGGCTCCCAGCCCGCGTCGCGCATGGCGTCGGTGAGCATGTCCGGAGCGGGTTTGAGCCGGTCCAGCGCGCCCGGCTCGCGGCCGTAGACCGGCAGCTGGGCCAGCCCCGGTGCCCCGTGGGCGAGGACAGCCGACACCGCCGCGGGAGCGTTGTTGGTGACCACGGCGACGGCGGCGCCGCGCGCGAGGCACTCGGTGACGAAGGCCGCGGCGGCCCGGACCGGGTAAGCGCGCGAGGCGGCGGCGATCTCCTGCTCGGTGCACCAGCGCTCCACCGCCCGGGCGACCGCGGTGTCGCGCTGGGTGAGCGCGCGCAGCAGCTGCACGTGGTCGCGCTCGCCGGTCAGCTCGTCATCGGGCCGCACGCCGCGGGAGAGCGCGAGCTCCAGGGCGCCCTCGGTCACGCGCAGGTACTCCTCGCCCGGCAGCAGGCGGGTGACCGGACCGTCGAAGTCCAGCACCACCATCCGGCGGGAGAGCAGCAGCGCACGCGCGGGTCCGTCGGTCACCACGCGATCCTATGCGGGGCCAGCGCATGGGCGGCCGGCGTGGGCGCTGCGGCCGCTGCTGCCGCCGGACGAGTGCTGCGGCCGGCGGCGTCCGCCACCCGGCGCCCCGGCTGCGGCGGCGCCCGCGGCCCCTTGGGCACCGTAGGGTTGGCGCCGATGAGCCGTACGGTGCTGTTCGCCCCGGAGACCTTCAACCTCGCCGAGGTCACGCGCGGCATCGAGATCGCCCGGCGGCTCGATGCCCGATGCGTGTTCGCCGGCTACTCGGCGCGCTATGCCCACGTCGTGGCGGAGGCCGGTTTCGAGTACCGCCCCCTGCGCCCCGAGCTGACCGACGCCCAGGCCGACCAGCTCCTCGCGCTGGACCAGGGGCGCGGGCTGCGCCACCCGTTCACCGAGGAGATGCTCGGTCGGCGAGTCAGTGCGGAGCGGGACCTCATCGCCGAGCTGCAGCCCTTCGCCGTGGTCATCGGCACCACGATGAGCCAGCTCATCTCCGCCCGGGCCGAAGGTGTGCCGCTGGTCTACGTCAAGCCCTTCGCCTACTCCGTCCCGCACGTGCGGGCGATGCGGACCACCGGCTTCCTGCCGCGCCGCACCGGCTCGCAGCGCGGGTTGGACGCCGCGATGGCGACGGCGGTGCGCGCCGTGCTGCCCCGGGTGCCGCTGGTGCCGCGGTCCTTCCCGCGGGTGGCGCGCGCCCACGGTGTGCGGCTGGCGCCCACCGCCCTGCGCGCCCTCGATGCGGACCTCAACCTCATCACCACCGCGCCGCACCTCCTGCCCGACCGGCTCCGGCTTCCGGAGGACTACCGGGTGGTCGGGCCGGTCTATGCGGCGCTGCCCGGGCCGGTGCCGGACCTCGTCGCTGAGCTCGCGGCGCGCCCCGAACCGCTGGTCTACTTTGCGGTCGGCTCCTCGGGGAACCGCGACCTGGTCCGGGCGGTGCTCGGCGGCCTGGGCGGGGCACGCTGCCAGGTGCTGGCCCCTGTGCGTCAGTATCTGACCGATGACGACCTCGCCCGCCTGCCGCGCAACGTCCATGTCACCGGCTGGCTGCCGGCCGACCGGCTCGGCGACGCTATCGACCTGGCGATCACCCACGGCGGGGAGGGCACGGTCCAGACCTCCAGCGCGCAGGGCTGGCCGTTCATCGGTATCCCGCTGCAGCTCGAGCAACGCTTCAACGTCCAACGGTGCGTCGACTTCGGCTCGGCGCAGCTGGTTTCCCCGCGCAGGGCGGAGCGGGTCGACTGGCCGGTGCTGGTCGAGCGCGCGCTCGCCGACGGCCGAATGCGCAGCCGCGCCCAGGAGATGGCCACCCTGCTCCGGGGGATGGACGGCTCAATGGCCGCTGCAGCCGAGATCAGCGCACTCGCCGGCACCGGCACCCGCTGAGGGCTGTCAGGGCCGATCCAGCCGGTCGAGCAGCCCGACCGCTGCGTCCATGTAATCGCTGATCCACCGGTCGTGGATGCGTTTGATCGGCAACGGGGCGAGGGACAGGTGCCGCTCGCGGCCCACCTTGCGACCGGTGACGAGCTCGGCGCGCTCCAGCACACGCAGGTGCTGCAGCACCGTGGTGCGGTCGAGGCCCGGGAACTGCGCGCACAGCTCACCGGTGGTGCGCGGGGCCTCCTTGAGCAGGTCGAGGATCTGGCGACGCGTCGGGGCGGCCAGCGCCTTGAACACCCGATCGTCATCCGACCCGTTGACCGACCCGCCAGACATGTTGTAAAAATATCACATGAACGAGACGCCGCCGCTGACCGAGCTCACCTTCACCGTCTCGGGGCGCGTCGCGCGCCCCTGTGCCGAGGTCTACGAGGCGGTCGCCGACCCGGCGCAGCTCTCCCAGTACTTCACCACCGGGGGTGCTGGTGGCTACCTCACCGCGGGCACGGAGGTCAGCTGGAACTTCCACGACTTCCCCGGCGCCTTTCCGGTCCGGGTCCTGGAGGCCGACAAGCCGCGGCGCATCGTCATCGAGTGGGACGGGGAGGCCACCGCGAGCGAGCAGGGTACGACGCGCACGACCTTCGAGTTCGAGCCGTTCGACGGCGACACCCGCACGCTGGTGACCATCACCGAGACCGCATGGCAGGCCACGCCGGACGGCGCCCGGGCTGCGTTCGGCAACTGCGAGGGCTGGACCAGCATGCTCAACGCGCTCAAGGCCTGGCTCGAGCACGGCATCAACCTGCGCGAGGGCTTCTACCGGTGAGTCACTGGCCACCGGTCGTGGACCGGGAGGCCCGGGTGCTCGATGATGGCCGAGCACATCGGCCCGCTCAGCCACCTGCACGCGCGCCGCACGTCCTTCGCCCTCACTTCCCGGGCCCCGCTCGAGCGGCTGCACGCCTTCCGTGAGCGGATGGGCTGGCAACTGCCGTGGTACTCGACCGTGGGGGAGGACTTCAACCACGACTTCGGTGCCACGGTCGACGGGCAGGAGCGCCAGGCAGTCAGTGTCTTCCTGCGTCGCGGCGAGCAGGTGTTCCACACCTGGTCCACGCACGCCCGGGGTGAGGAACCGTTCATGGTCGTCTTCGACCTCCTCGACCTCACCCCGCTGGGGCGCCAGGAGGACTGGGAGAACTCACCCCCCGGATCGCCGCAGGAGCCCACCTACTCCTGGATGCGCCTCAGTGACGAGTGCGACACCGCCGGGCCGGCCTGCCACTGCGCGGCCGCCCCGTAGCAGGCCGTGCTGCGCGACTCTTCACTAGCTCGCCCCATCGAAGCGGGCCCGCGCGCGCTCCACCTGGTCCAGGTGCGCCGTGGACCAGCCCAGGAGTGCGTCGATGAGCTCCTGGAGGGTAGTGCCCAGATCGCTAATGCGGTACTCGACCGCGACCGGGCGGGTGCTGATGACCACGCGATCGACCATCCCGTTGCGTTCCAGGCGCCGCAGCGTCGCAGTGAGCGACTTCTGCGTGACAGCGGGGATGGCGCGGCGCAGCTCGTTGAAACGCCGGGGGCTCTCGCACAGCGTGTCGAGGACCAGCAGGGACCACTTGTCGAGGATCTGGTCGAGCAGCTCGCGGTGCTCGCCGGAGATCTGCGGGGTCTGGACGGCGGACGAGGTGGTTTCCGGCATGCCCCCTAGTGTCGTTGAAGTGCCCTTTCTGCACCAGGTAGACATCGGATACCACGTTCCGACCTGGAAGGACCGCGCCGATGGCCGTACAGCTCATCACCCCAGAGGGCATGTTCCAGCCCGTCCCCTACCACCATGTGGCGGTCGCCACGGGCACCCGCCACGTGCAGGTGGCAGGGCAGATCAACCGCGACGAGCACGGCCGCCGCCTGGCGCCCGGCGACCTCGCCGCGCAGACGGCGATCGCGCTGCGCAACACCGCCCGGGGCCTGGCCGGGGTGGGGGCCACCTTCGGTGACGTGGTGCGGTTGCGGTTCTACGCCGTCAAATGGCACCCCGACAAGGCGGGCGCCTTCTTCGACGGACTGCACAGCGTGATCGAGGAGCTGGAGATCCCTCAGCCGTTGCCGCCGATGTCGTTCATCGGGGTGGAC